>Ga0209055_1000079_pt1 | contig 60118 bp, 62 predicted proteins | sample GraSoiAngelo_110_FD_185875 | JGI IMG/M metagenome (GOLD analysis project Ga0209055, IMG submission 185875) | Grasslands soil microbial communities from the Angelo Coastal Reserve, California, USA - 14_0903_12_30cm (SPAdes) (version 2) | ecosystem: Environmental > Terrestrial > Soil > Grasslands ... | reverse complement strand
AGGCGCGCGGCATCGATGAAATAGGAATGGGTGGGGCGAGTGGTCGAATCCGTTGGCGCCGGCGTGGTGTCCGCCTGCCCGATACACGTCGGCGGAAGGGCGAGAACCACAGCCCCGACGAGAAGGAGAGCGTTGCGGGCGCGCACCAAGGGTGTCCTCAACGATCGGCTTGCCGCACGCCATGTGCCGATTTAGAGGGAAGCACAACGGCATCGGGGTGTGTGGCGGTGACGCAACGCCGGGGGCTACAGCGAGTAGTTCGGGGCTTCCCGCGTGATTACGACGTCGTGCGGGTGGGACTCCCGCAGCCCGGCGCTCGTGATCTGGATGAACTCGGTCTCGGCCCGGAGCGCGTTGACGTCGCACACGCCGCAGTAACCCATGCCGCTGCGCAGCCCACCCACCATCTGAAAGATCACGTCCGAGGCCGGCCCTCTATAGGGCACGCGTCCCTCGATGCCTTCGGGCACGAGCTTGGACGGCGAGACCTCGCCTTCCTGGAAGTAACGATCGGCGGAGCCTTCTTCCATGGCGCCGAGACTGCCCATCCCGCGGATCACCTTGAAGCGCCGGCCCTCGAGCAGGAACGACTCACCCGGGCTCTCCTCCGTGCCGGCGAGCATGGAGCCCATCATTACGCTCTCGGCGCCCGCGGCGAGCGCCTTGACCACGTCGCCCGAGTACTTGATGCCGCCATCCGCGATCACCGGCACGTCGCCTGCTCCCGTCACGGCGTCGACGATCGCCGTGATCTGCGGGATGCCGACGCCGGTGACGACGCGGGTGGTGCAGATCGAGCCCGGACCCACACCAACCTTCACCGCGTCCACGCCGCGCTCGACCAGCGCCCGCGCGCCCGCCTCCGTCGCCACGTTCCCGCCCACCAGCTGCGCGTCGGGGTACGCCTCGCGCAGGCAGGCCACGGTCTTGAGCACGCCTTCGGAGTGCCCATGCGCCGAGTCCACGACGATCACGTCGCACCCCGCATCGAGCAGCGCGCGGGCGCGCGCCAGCGCATCGGACGTCCCGCCCACTGCCGCGGCGACGCGCAGCCGGCCGTGCTGATCCTTGTTGGCGTGGGGGTGCCGCCGGCGCTTGAAGATGTCCTTGATGGTGATCAGACCCTTGAGGACGCCTTTGTCGTCCACGACCGGGAGCTTCTCGATGCGGTGCTTGGCGAGGATCCGCTCCGCTTCATCGAGCCCCGTGCCCACGGGCGCGGTCACCAGGCGGTCCTTGGTCATCGCGTCGCGGATCGGGCGGTCCAGCTCGCGCTCGAACTGCAGGTCGCGGTTGGTGATGATGCCCACCAGGCGCCCGGCGTCGTCCACGATCGGGACGCCCGAGATGCGGAACCGCTCCATCAGGCGCACCGCTTCGCGCAGCGGCCGGTCCGGCCCGAGAGTGATGGGGTGCAGGATCATCCCCGACTCGCTGCGCTTCACGCGGTCCACCTCCGCCGCCTGGCGGTCCACCGGCATGTTCTTGTGGACGACGCCGATGCCGCCCTCGCGCGCGATCGCGATCGCCATCTCCGATTCGGTGACCGTATCCATCGCGGCGGACACGAGGGGGATGTTGAGGGGGATGCCGCGGGTAAAGCGCGAGCGCACGTCCACGTTCCGCGGATGTACGCTCGAGAGCCGCGGAACGAGCAAAACGTCGTCGAAAGTGAGAGCGGAAGCCGGCCGGAAGGTTCCCATGGCGAAAGTTACTGGGCGGGGGGCGTTTCCTCAACCTTGTCCTTGTCGGTCGACTTCTTCGCCGCTTCCTCCACCGCGGCCTTCCCCGCCGCCGCCACCTTCTCGAGCAACTTCCCCGCTTTTCCCACGGCGTCCATCGTCCCCTTGATGATGTTGACCGGAACCCGGCCCGCCCGCAGCGTGTCTTCGAGCGTTTCCGCCACGCGCTGGAACGGCGGCGCGCCGGCCGGCCGCTCGGCGTACTTGGACTCCAGGAACTCGACGTAGTCGAGGACCTGATACGCCTTGTCGTCGGGGAGCGCGTCGAGCTTCCGCAACAGGCGGTCACGCAGGATCTCGTTCATGGCAGGGTCTCGAGGCTGATCATGTCGAGCACCGGGTTGCCGAGGAACCGGGTGCGGCCGGTGCGCACGCGCGCGGTGACCTGGATGGTGGCGAGTGGCGTGATGGTCTCGAGCTGCGCGCGCCTCGCCTCGGGGACCACGACGTACACGAACCCGCGCTCGGGGAGCGGCCCGCGCGCCAGCATGTACGTTGCGCCGTTCGGGATCTCGGGCCGCAGCTCGTCGGCCTGCTGTGTCGAGATGAACTGCAGCGTCCAGCGCAGCACCTGTCCCGCATACCGCTGTGGGTCGGTGCGCAGCTCGGCGGCGGTGATGCCCACCAGCACGCCCGGCGGGGCGATCTCCAAGTCCGCGCTCTTCACCCACCCCTCGAGCTCCACCCGCGTCCAGTCGCCGGAGCGCCCCAGCACGCGCAGCGGCGCCGACGGCGCGAGCGTCCCCGCGGGCTGGCCCTCCGGCGACCGGTACAGCACCGTCCGGCGCGCCGACTCGACGCGGGACGGATCGACCGGAGCGGAGGGACTGGGACTCGAGGTCGTGTCGGGTGGACCGACCCCAGACCCACGGCCCGGGGTCTGTGGGTCCCCGGGCTTGCGGGCAGGGGGCGGTCGCGCTTGGGTGGTGTCCGAGTCCGGTACGGCGGTGCGCGAGCTCGCCACCTGCGCGACCGACTCGAGGTCCGTCTTTTCGAGCCAGCCCGCGCGCGTGACGTGGATCCAGCGACCCGACGTGCCTTCCGCAACCTTGTTGAGGAGGAACCCCTGGGGCAGTTTCCCGACGAGCGCGCCTGCGGGCGCGGAGCGCAGGTTCTCCTCCGGCGCGCGCGTGACGGTGAGGTCGTAGCCCGCGCGCGGCGTCGGGCCCACCGAGGTCGCGAAGATCCAGCCCTCGAGCATCACGCCCTGCCAGTCGCCTTGCACCTCGCCGCCCATGAGCACGGCACCGCGTGCCAGGCGTGCCAGGCGCTTTCCACCCGGCTCCTGGCAAAACCAGGCCCCGTCGGTGGTCACGCGGTAGCGCGCTTGGGCTGCGAGCGGCAGGGGCGCGACGAGCCCCAGCACAACTGGAAGGGCGCGGAGGGCCCGGCTAGATTGCATCCCCTCCAATATGGCAAAGAGGCATGGGCCGCGCACCCCGGTCGTCCTGATCGTGCTCGACGGCTGGGGCTTTCGTCCCGGCCGGGAGGGCAACGCCGTCGAGCTGGGCCGGACTCCCACCTGGCATCGCCTCTGGGCGAACGCGCCCCGCACCTTGCTCAACGCGTCGGGGCTCGCCGTGGGTCTTCCCGAAGGACAGATCGGCAACAGTGAAGTGGGTCACCTGAACCTCGGAGCCGGTCGCGTGGTGCCGCAGGACATCGTGCGCATCTCGCAGGCGATCGAGTCCGGAGAGTTCTTCCGGCTCCCGCCGCTCGTGGAGCTGTGCACCGCCGTGAAGCGGCGCGGGGGAACGCTGCACCTGCTCGGACTGATCGGCAGCGGCGGTGTGCACGCGCTCGATGACCATCTCGCGGCTGCCGTCAGGCTCGGCCATCTGCATGATCTGCCGGTCGCCATTCACGCCTGGCTCGACGGACGCGACACGCCGCCCCAGTCGGGATTGGCGTTCATGCAGGAGCTGGTGGACCTCTTGGCTCAATACGGCGGCCGGGCGGTGGTCTCGACGGTGGTGGGGCGCTACTACGCCATGGACCGTGACAAGCGGTGGGAGCGCACCAAGATCGCGTACGACGCCATGGTGCACGGCGTGGGCGAGGTCGTCCCCGACCCGATCTCGGGCGTCCGTCGCGCCTACGACGCCCGTGAGACCGACGAGTTCGTGAAGCCGCGGATTAGCGCGGGCACGCCGCGTATCCGGCCGGGTGACGGGGTGTTCTGTTTCAACTACCGGGCCGACCGTATGCGCCAGATCGTGCGCGCGCTGGCGGTGGACGGGTTCGACGGCTTCGACACGGGCACCCGACCCGCCGTCGATCTCGTTACCATGACGCAGTACGACGAGACGTTTCCCTTTCCCATGGCGTTCGGGCCGATGGTGCTCTCGGAGATCGTGGCGCAGGTGCTGACCGAACACGGCAGGACCATGTTTCGGACCGCCGAGACGGAGAAGTACGCGCACGTCACGTACTTCTTCAACGGCGGCGTGGAGACCCCCTACCCCGGTGAAGAGCGGCTGCTCGTGCCGTCGCAGAAGGTCGCCACCTACGATCTGATGCCCGAAATGAGCGCGCCCGGGGTCACCGACGTGCTGTGCAACGCGATCGAGGCCGGGAACCACGATTTCATCCTGTGCAACTACGCGAACGGGGACATGGTCGGCCACTCCGGGGTACTAAGCGCGGCCGTGAAAGCGGTGGAGACGGTCGATCAATGTCTCGAGCGCGTCGTCAAGAGCGCCGAGCGGCGCGGCGCCACGCTGCTCGTGACGGCCGATCACGGCAACTGCGAGCTGATGATCGACCCGATGACGGACGGCCCGCACACGGCGCACACCACGAACCCGGTGCCGTTTCTTATTGTGGGCGACGCGGTGCGCGGTCCGTTGCGCCACGGCGGCGCGCTGCGCGACGTCGGCCCCACGGTGCTCCGGCTGCTCGACATCCAACCGCCGCCGGAAATGACCGGCAGAGACTTAAGGGAGACGGATTAATGACGAGAGTCGTTGCTCTCTTGTGGCTTGGCGTCGTGGCGTCCTGGAACGCGGTCTCCGCCCAGGTGGGCCACGAGCCCGCCCACTCCCCCTACCACGACGTGCGGCGCGGTGGCGTCTTGGTCTTCACCTTCGGGTATCTGGGTGGCAGCCGGGGCAGCGTGGGGGTCGGCCCTGCGGAGGGCAAGACCGGCGGCATCCGTTACGAAGTGCCGTTCGGCGCGGTCGGCGCCTCGCTCGGTCTCGCGTACGCGCGTATGAACCGTTTCGTCGTCGACCCCTTCAAAGACACCACGTCGCGGAAGAGCGGGCCTTCCACCAATGACGTCGTGCTCTTGGACGCCGGGCTGCAGCTCATCCTCACCGGCCGCAAGACGTGGCGGGGTTTCGCCCCGTACGTAGGAGGCGTCCTGGGCGTGGCCATCGGCGGAACGTCGCCGCGCGACACCAGCGGGTACAAGTTCGGCACGAAGTTCACCGTCGCTCCCAACGTCGGCCTGCGCTGGTACCCCGCCCGGCGTCTCTCCGTACGGGGAGACGTCCGCCTGGTGCTCTGGAAGCTCAACTATCCCACCCAGTTCAAGCAGCCGGACCCGATCGACAACACCCCGGTCCTGTCCGGTACCGCGTCGCTCACCGAGTGGACCTCGCACCCGTGGGCGACGATCGGCGTGGGATGGACTTTCTAGGGGAGGGACTACGGCGCGCCGTCGCCCTGCTGCTCGCGGGCGACGGCGAAGTGTACGGCATCGCGCTCCTCACCCTCAAGATCGGCCTCATCGCCACCGTCCTCGCCTGCGGGCTCGGCATCCCCGTTGGGTTCGTGCTCGCCACGCGACCGTTTTGGGGGCGCCGCGCCGCGCTCACCGTCGTCAACACCGCCCTCGCGTTTCCCACCGTGGTGGTGGGGCTGCTGCTCTACGGCCTGCTCTCGCGCCGCGGCCCGCTCGGCGGTCTCGAATGGCTCTACACCTGGCAGGCGATCGTGGTGGGCGATGTCGTGCTCGCCCTCCCGATCGCGGCTGCGCTCGCGGCCGCCGCGGTCCAGGGCGTCGATCCCCGCATCCGTCGCACCGCCGAGACGCTCGGCGCCGGCCGGTGGCGCACGGCGTGGACCGTGGCGCGCGAGGCCCGGTTCGCCCTCGCGGCGGTGATCACGACCGCCTTCGGCCACGTCGTGGCGGAGATCGGGTCCGCCATGACCGTGGGCGGCAACATCCGCGGCCAGACGCGCACCCTCACGACCGCGGTCGCTCTGTACACCAGTCAGGGCGACTTCGGGCTCGCGCTCGCGCTCGGGCTCATCCTGCTACTCCTCGCCTTGCTCGTGAATGTCGCCCTGCAGGCGCTCCAAGGCCGCGGCAATGCTTGAGCTCGTCGCCGTGCGGCACCGCTACGACGGCCGCGTGGTGCTCGACATCGAGCGCTTCGCTGTCGCGCCCGGCTCGGGCGTGGCGATCGTGGGACCGAACGGATCGGGCAAGAGCACCTTGCTGCGGCTGCTCGCGCTGCTCGAGCGTCCCTCCGAGGGAGAGGTGCGACTGGACGGCGTCGCGGTGGCCGGAGCGGGCCCGCGGCGGCGCATCACGTTGGTGGAGCAGCGTCCCGTCCTGCTGCGCGGCACCGTCCGTGAAAATCTGGCGTTCGGATTACAGGTGAGAGGAATCAGACGCACAGAAGTGAACAGAAGAGTCGACAGCGTCGCGGGGCGGCTCGGGATCACGCCCCTGCTGCATCGCAGGCGGCACGAGCTGTCGGACGGCGAGGTGCAACGTGTCGCGGTGGCGCGCGCGCTCGCGGTCGAGCCCGACGTGCTGCTGCTCGATGAGCCCGCCAGCTCGGCCGACCGCGCCGCGGCGCAGACGCTGTATCGCGCACTCGCCGAAGAGCGCGCCCGCCGCCCACTCGCGGTCTGCCTCGCCTCGCATCAGCTGGAGGACGCATACCGCTGGGCGGATGACGTGCGCGCCCTCGCGGAAGGCAGGCTGTCACCGGTCACCCCGGAGAACCTGTTCCGCGTGGACTTGCCCGTGAGTACAAGCGGCGGCGATCTGAAGCATGTGTGCGTCGGCACGATCGAGATCGCCGCGACCACCGACAAGACGGGTCCTGCGATCCTGGCGGTGCCGCCGACGGACATCTTCGTGAGTCGCGAGCCGCTCGCCTCCTCGGCGCGCAACGTGTTCACCGGACGTGTGACGCGACTCGCGCATCAGCGGCCGGGGACCGTCCAAGTGACGGCGGACGTAGGCGTGGAACTCGTAGCGGTCGTCACGGAGGAGGCGGCCCGGGACCTGGGGCTCACGCCGGGAGGCCCGGTGGTGTTCTCCTTCAAGGCCAGTGCGGTGCGGGTGTTCTAGCCGTGCCGATCAGCTATCTTACGCGCATCGTTGAGTTTAGCGCGACGCACTACATCAGGCGAGCCGACTGGCCCGACGAGCGGAACGCCCAGGAGTTCGGGCGGGCGGCGGTCGACCATGGCCACCGCTACCAGTGCCGGGTCACGGTGCGAGGGCCGCTTGTGGCGGAAGCAGGGGGTGTGATGAGCCTCGAGACGCTCGATCGTCTGCTGGCCGAGGAAATCACCCGGCGTCTCGACGGCCGCAGCCTCAACGAGGCGCTCCCCGAGTTCGCTCCGGGCCGCCGGCTCGCGACGGGGGAGGCGCTGGCGGTGTACGTGTGGGAGCGCATCGCGCCCCGCCTGCCGCGCGGGGTCACGTTGCACGCGGTGCGCGTGCAGGAGGGGCCGCATATCTACTCGGAGTATTTCGGTGAGCCGTGATCTCTCAGGGGCTGGGGGCTCGGGGCTCGGGGCTAGTGATGTACCCCGAATCCCGAGCCCCGAACCCCCAACCCCCGGCTCCCGCCGCGGGCGCATGCTCGTCGAATCGGCCGTGGTCGAAGAGATGCCCGTCTGGCTGGAGGTGAACGGCGAGCCGGCAGTGACTTGGATGTGCACGCCGGACCAGCTCGAAGAGCTGGCGACGGGGTGGCTCCACGGGGAGGGCTACATCGAGTCGCTCGACGACCTGGTGAAGCTGCGGCCCTGCGCCCCCGACCTCGGATTCTGGGCCGAGGTGAAGCCGGAGCGCGTGGCCGCCGTGAAGGGTGAGAACCGCAAGCGGGTGCTCGCTTCGGGGTGCGGAGCCGTGTCCACCTTCCTCGCCGATCCGCACCAGGTGGCGCACGCGCCCGCACGCGGCGAGCCGCCCGCGCCGGAGCGGCTGCGCGCGCTCTTTAAGGACCTGTTCGGGCGCGGGGAGCGCTACAACGAGACCGGCGGCATCCACGCCGCGGCGCTCACCGACGACGAGCGTCTGCTGTTTCACGCCGAGGACATCGGGCGACACAACGCCGTGGACAAGGTGGTGGGCGCGGCGGTCATCGCGCGGGTGCCGATCGTCGGACGCGGGCTGCTCGTGACCGGCCGTATCTCGGCCGAGCTCGCGTACAAGGCGGCGCGCGCCGGGCTCGCCTGGGTCGCGACGCCGAGCGTGCCATCGACCCTGGCGGTGACGATCGCACGGCGCACGGGGATCGTGCTGGTCGGGCGCGCGGTGAGCGGGACGCCGCACGTCCACCGGCCGGACGCGTGACCGCGGCGGCGCTGCGCGACATTCTCGGCACGGCGCGCACGATCGCCGTCGTGGGGCTGTCGCCCAAGCCGACGCGCCCGAGCCACGCGGTCGCACGCTACCTTCAGGGCGCGGGCTACCGCATCGTCCCCGTGAATCCGGGCCACGCCAGAATCTTGGGGGAGAAGAGCTACCCCACCCTCACCGCCGCCGCGGCGGACCAGGCGATCGACGTGGTGGACGTGTTTCGGCGCAGCGAGTACGTCGGGACGATAGTCGACGAGGCCATCGGCGTGGATCCTCTTCCCCGGCTGATCTGGCTGCAGGTGGGCGTGGTCGACGACGCGGCCCGCGCACGGGCACAGGCGGCGGGCATTCCCTGCGTCATGGACCGCTGCCTCATGGTCGACCACCGGGCGCTGGGAGTCTGATGGTGCGCGGCGCCGTCCTCGCCGGCGGCGCGGCGCGCCGCTATGGCGGGCATCCCAAGGGGCTGGTGGAGCTCGGAGGGCGACGCATCCTCGACCGCGTCGTAGACGCCGTGAGGACGGCGACCGACGAGCCCCCTGTGCTCATCGCCAACGCCCCCGACGGACCCACCTGGCGGCCCGAACTCCGTACCATTCCGGACGTGCGCCCCGGTAGCGGCAGCCTGGGAGGGATCCACACCGCCATCGTGTCGGGTGCGGGCCCGGTGCTGTGCGTCGCGTGGGACATGCCGTTCGTCACCATCGAGCTGCTGCGGGCGCTGCTGGAGGGCTCGACGGGCTGGGACGCGTTCCTCCCCGAAAGCGGTGGCCGGCGCGGTGTGGAGCCGCTGTGCGCCGTGTACGGACCGGCATGCGCGGCCGCCATCGAACGGCAGCTCGCGCTCGGCGACCGGCGGGCGATCGGCTTCCACGCCGATGTGAAGGTCGGTACACTACCGCTCGAACGGGTGCGCGCGCTGGGCGACCCGGACCTGCTGTTCTTCAACGTAAACGCTCCGGCAGATCTCGAACGGGCGGAGGCGGCGTGGCGGCAACGCGGATGATGTCGATCATCGGGCGCAAGAACGCCGGCAAGACGACGCTCCTGGTGGCGCTCGCGGCGGAGCTCGTGCGTCGGAAATTCCGCGTGATGACGATCAAGCACGGCACCCACCCCGCCGACACGGACCAGCGCGGCAAGGACTCCTGGCGCCACTGGCACGAAGGGCACGCCGAGCGCGTCCTCATGGAGGGGCCCGGACAGCGGGTCCTGTGGGAGCGGACGGAGCAGGAGTCGGACCCGATCGCCCTGGCTCGCCGCTACCTCGGGGGAGCGGATATCGTGCTGGTCGAGGGTTTCAAGGCCGCTCCGCTGCCGAAGATCGAGGTGTACCGTCTGGCGGCGGGGCCCGACCCGCTGTTCGACCCGGCGGTCCACGACCCGGGAGACTGGGTGGCCATGGTGACGGACCAAGCCAAGTATCGTGCCGACTTCCCGGTGTTCCGCTTCTCGGACACCGCGTGGCTCGTGACGATCGCCAACCTCGCGTGGGACCGGGCCAAGATCCTGCCGCCCTGACATGCTCACGCCGACCGAAGCCGCGCGCCTGATCCTCGAGCACATCGCCCCGCTCCCCGCGGCGCGGCGGCCGCTGCGCGAGACGCTGGACCGCGTACTCGCCGAGGATGTGAAGAGCCCCATCGACCTCCCGGCCTGGGACAATTCCGCGATGGACGGCTACGCGGCGCGCGCTGTGGACGTGGAAAGCGCCGCGCCCGATCAGACCGTCGCGCTCGCGGTGATCGAGGCCGTCGCGGCCGGCCAGTTCCCCACCAGGTCCATCGGCCCGGGCCAAGTCACCCGCATCTTCACCGGAGCACCCTTGCCGGCCGGCGCCGACACCGTCGTGCGCCAGGAGGACACCGAGCCCGCGGAGTCCGGGCGGATCAGGGTGGTGACGGGCCGGGACGCTCGGAAGAATGTCCGCTACCGGGGCGAGGACATCCGGAAGGGTGACGTCGTCCTGGGCGCGGGCACGCCCCTCGGCCCGGCCCAGCTCGGCGTCCTCGCGTCCATCGCCCACGCCACCCCCCTGGTCTACGACGCTCCCCGCGTCGCCTTCATGGGCTCGGGCGACGAGATCGTGGACCTGGACCGTGCGGACGATATCCTGTCGGGCAACAAGGTCGCGACTTCAAACTCCTACACGCTGCACGCACTGATCAAGCAGAACGGCGGGATCCCGGTGGACCTGGGCCTGGCGCGCGATACGAAGGAAAGCCTGCGCGACCATTTCGCCGCGGCGCGGCAGGGCTCGGACCTGCTCGTGACCACCGCCGGGGTCAGCGTGGGGGAGCACGACTTCGTGCGCGAGGTCCTGACCGAGCTGGGGGGTGAGATCAAGCTATGGCGCATCGCCATGCGCCCCGGCGCCCCGGTCGGATTCGGCCTGCTGGGCGAAACGCCATGGATCGGGCTGCCGGGCAATCCGGTGAGCGCGATGGTCACCTTCGAGCTGTTCGTGCGCCCGGCCATCCGGCGCATGCTCGGCCACCCGCTCCCGTTCCGCCGGACCGTGCCCGTCTGCGTGGGTGAGCCGATCAAGCTCGGGCCGAAGCTGCGGCATTTCCTCCGGGCCGTTGTCGTACCGGAAGGACCCGGGGGGATGGGGGGCAAGCTGACGGCGCGCTTGACTGGCCCGCAGGGTTCCGGCATCCTCACATCCATGGCCCGCGCCAATGCGCTCCTGATCGTCCCCGAAGATCGGCACAGCGTGGCGGCGGGTGAGACCCTCGCGGCGCTACTGCTGGACGATCCGCACCACGTCGCCGAGGCCCCCTTTTAAGTGGCCGCCCGCGCAGGCCTCGTCCGCGCGCTGCGATTGCTCGGGTGGGCCGCCATCGTCGGGGGCGTGTATGTCTTGAATGCTCGGACGCCGGGCGAGCTGCGGCTCGGGATCCTGTACGTGATTCCCGTGCTCCTCGCGGCCTGGCACGATGGGATGCACTGGGGCATCGCCTTCGCACTGGCGACCAGCCTGCTGCGCTTCAGCGCCGGCATCGACCAGATGCCCGCCACGACGCTGCTCGACTACCGCGTCATGAACGAGCTCGCGTACCTCCTGGTGGTCGCGGTGGCCATCGCCGGCCTGTCCCAGCTGCGGCACACGCACTCCCAGCTCGAGCAGCTGGCGACCCAGGACCCGCTCACGAACGTGCTGAACGCGCGGGCGTTCTCTCACGAGCTGGCGCAGGAGCTGAGCCGCAACCGGCGCTACGGCCGGCCCCTGGCCCTGATCTACCTCGACCTGGACGACTTCAAAAACGTCAACGATGCGCACGGCCACGCCACAGGCGACGCCGTGCTGCGGCTCGTGGCCGACGCGATGCGCAGCGCCGTGCGCCAGGCGGACGTCGTGGGCCGGCTGGGAGGCGACGAGTTCGGGGTGCTGATGCCCGAGACCGACGGCGACGTGGCGCACGCCGCGGCCAACCGGCTCGTCAGCAGCATCCGTACGGTGTTCCGGGGGACCCCCTCCGTCACGGCCAGCGTCGGTGTCGTGGCGGTCTCGGGCACCGAGGCCGGAACGGACGAGTTGCTTCGCAAGGCCGACCAGGCCATGTACGCGGCGAAGCGCGCCGGCAAGGATCGCGTCGTGCAGGTCGCGATGTGAGCGAGACCCTGAGGACGCTGCAAGACCTGTTCCTCATCTTCACGTCGGTCCTGTTCATTGTCGATCCCCTCACCGCCGTTCCGACGTTCCTCGCCATGACCGCGCGGGACCCACCGGACGCGCGCCGCCTCATGGCCAAGCGGGGCGCCTGGACGTGCGGCATCACCCTGACGGCGTTCGCTGTGGGTGGCAGCCTCATCTTCCGCCTGTTCGGCATCACGATCGGAGCCTTCAAGATCGCCGGCGGTATCCTGATCGGCCTCAACGCGCTCGACATGGTCCAGGCGCGCCGCAGCCAGCAGCGGGAGACGGCAGTCGAGAAGGCCGAGGGAATCGAGAAGGAAGACGTAGGCATCATGCCCCTCGGTGTGCCGATGCTCGCCGGCCCGGGGGCGATCTCGACGGTCATGGTGCTGGCGGGGGCGTCGAAGAGCGTGGTGACGACCGTCGGGGTCTACGTGGCGATCGCGCTCACGGCGTTCCTGACCTACGTCACACTCGCCGCTGCGCCACGGGTCGAGCAGAAGCTCGGCCAGACGGGCATGCGGATCCTGACGCGGCTCATGGGCCTCGTGCTGTGCGCGATCGCGGTGCAGTTCATCATCGACGGAATCAAGATGGCGGGACTATAGGTTCAGCCGCTGAAAGCCTTCCGGGTCCGAGTTGCGCCGGCCCCCTTGGGCGCGACGCGGAGCCTCGGCGCGTCGCTCGCCTCGGCTGCGACGCTCCACCGGCACCTCCACCGTCTCGCGCCGGCGGTCGCGGATCATGCGGCGGCCCTGATCGGTCCGCCGATCCGAGCCACGCCGTCGGGGCCGCTCACGCAGCGTGGAATCTCCTCGCATGCGAACTACCTCCTCATTCTCTTCATGGGGAACACGGGCTCCACCCTTGGCTTGCATACTCGGTGCCAGGTCGGGTCCGCTGGTAGATGCAGGCTATCGTGTTGGGGGAATTGGCGATGGCGACCGAGCGAGCAGGGGCGGCACTGCGGAACAGGCTGCAGAACTGTCGCCGCCGCTCTATTGTGGTGCAGCGATGCCAGCGTACGGGTGTTGCGCCAACACCCTACATCCGCTTGTACTTGGGCCCGCTCCCCCCTTCGCGCGGCGTCCACCTCGGACCCAGCACATCCGTGGCCTTGCAGTCGACGCAGTTCGGGGCGTTCACGCGCAGGGCGCCCTGCGCCACCTCGTACACTCCCGCCGGGCACATCCGGGCGTAGAACTCGGCGATCGCCGCCGGCACATCCTTCCCAAGCACCAAGTGGATGGGAATCGTATCGCGCGTCGCGTTTCCCGATTTGAAAACCGCATCCACCTTTGAGAACGTCAGTCGGCCGTCTGGGGTGGCTGGCCCCGGCCGTGAGGCCGGGTTGAACAGGCGCTCGACCGCCGCGTCGGGTTCCATCGCAATCTTCCCACCCGGGAACCGTCCCCCGGTGAGCGTCATCAGCGCCGCCTTGACCCCGCCCGCATAGAATCCGTCTTTGAAGGCGAGCCGCATGTTCCGCGTGCGGTGCAGGTCCTTCATGATGAAAGACGCGTTCACCAGGCGGTCGTACTCGGCGAGCCGCGCGGCGGACGCGTCGCCCGTCTTGAGCCCCGCATGGATCGCGCGCGCCGCGAGCATCCCCGACTGCATGGCGTAGTGGATTCCCTTGAGCGACGGCACGTCCACGAAACCGGCCGAGTCGCCCAGGATCACGACACCGTCACCCGAGCGGCGCGCGGGGGCCGCGTAGTAGCCGCCCTCGGGGATCGTCTTCGCACCCCACTCCACCATCTCGCCGCCCTCCAGGTATTGCCGGAACAGAGGGTGCAGCTTGATCCGTTGGAGCAGCTCGTGGATGTCGAGTGTGGCGTCGTGGTAATCGAGCCCCACCACCAGTCCAAGCGCTACCAGGTTCGGCTCGAGTGGGTACATGAAGCTGCCACCGAAGGCATCGGTGGGGACCGGCCAGCCGAGCGTGTGGACGATCGCATCGAGCGGCCGCTTGGTCTCCCAGATCTCTTTCACGCCGAGCGCGTAGATCTGCGGATTCTCGGACGGCACGGCCTGCCACTCGAGCCACCCCTGCGACAGGCTTCCCCTCGTCCCCTCGGCCAGCACCGTTACCTTGGCGGTGAGATCGTTGGGCGCCATGTAATTCGAGAGCGGCCGCCCCGCGCGATCCAGGCCGGTCGCCGCGGTCCGGACGCCCGCAACGCGCCGCCCATCCAGCAGCAGGCTCGCGGCCGGGAAGCCCGTGAAGACGTTCACCCCCAGCGCCGTGGCTCGCTCGCCCAGCCAGCGCACGATCTCGCACAACGACGCTATGTAGTTCCCGGCGTTGTACATCGTGGGCGGCGTGGGAAGGGTGAACGCCCGGCGCGAGGTGAGGAAGGCGACCCGCTCCTTTGTGACGGGCCCGCGGAACGGGAAGTCGGCATCCCGGAGGTCGGGGAACAGCTCGCGGAACGCGCGGGGGTTCACGACCGCGCCCGAGAGGCAGTGCTCGCCCAGCGCTTCGGCCTTCTCGAGCACGCCGATGTTCACGTCCGTGTGCTCGCGCTGGGCGAGGCGGGCCAGCTCGATCGCGCAGGCGAGACCGGCCGGCCCCGCGCCCACGATGAGCACGTCCAGCTCCATCCGGTCGCCCGCGCCCTCGGCGCCTGCCGTAAGGATCAACCGGTCGACGGGCAGCGGCGGCTGGTATTGCGCCGGAACGAACCGCTCACCCATGGAGCTTCTTGATCTCTTCGGTGAGCTTGGGGACGACCTCGAACAGATCCCCCACGATCCCGTAATCGGCCACCTTGAAGATCGGCGCGTCTTTGTCCTTGTTGATGGCCACGATGACTTTGGACGTGCGCATCCCGGCGAGGTGCTGGATCGCCCCCGAAATGCCGACCGCGACGTACAGGGTCGGGCTCACCGTCTTGCCCGTCTGTCCCACCTGATCCGCGTGGGGGCGCCACCCCGCATCGACCACGGCGCGCGATGCGCCGACCGCGGCGCGTCCCGCGAAAGCGGCGGCCAGCTCCTCCAACACCTTGAAGTTGGCCGGCTCCTTGAGCCCACGACCGCCGGACACGATAATGGGCGCTTCGGCCACATCGAGCGTGCCCGCCTCCGCCGCCTTGATCACTTTCACGACCACTCGACCCGCCGGCCCCGCCGCCGCCGCACTCTCCTGCGACCCCGCTTTCGGCCGCTCGACCGGGGTGAACACATTCGGCCTCACCGAGAGCAGCGCGGGAGTACCGGTAACCTTGAGCTTCAGCAACGCCTTCCCCGCGTACACCGGGCGGATCACCGTGACCGCGCCATTCTCGACCGCGAGGTCGACGACGTCCTGCGCGAGCGGACGCCCCAGCCGCGCCGCCACGCGAGGGGCGAGGTCCTTCCCCGTTGCGCTGGCGGCGAACACCACCGCTCCGTAGCTGCCGCTCGTGATGCGCTCGGCCACGGTGCGCGCGTAGCCCTCAGGGGCATACAAGGCGAACGCCGGGTTCGTCAGCGTGATCACTTTGTCCGCGCCGTACCGGCCCACCTGCTCCGTGCCCTTCACGGCACCCGACGCCAGGATCAGCGCGTCTACGCTCCCGCCCAGCGCGTCGGCCAGCCGGCGGGCGCCCGTCACGACCTCGTAGGACACTTTGCGCAGCGCGCCGTCGCGCTGCTCGAGCACCGCGAGGACGTGACTCACAGAACCTTGGCTTCCTCGCGCAACAGGCGCACCAGCTCCGGCACTGCGGCCGGACCTTCGCCGACGATTTTCCCCTCCTTACGCTCCGGCGGCGGCGTGAGAGCGAGTATATCGAGCCCCCCGCTGCCGAGCGACACGGTCTTGACCTCCAAGGGCTTCTTCTTTGCCGCCATGATCCCTTTGAGCGCAGGGTAGCGCGGCTCGTTGAGTCCCTTGTCGGTCGTGAGGACCGCCGGCAGAGGAAACTCCACGACCTCGACGCCGCCCTCGATCTCCCGCTCAGCGACGCCCTTCATGCCCTCGATCTCGAGGTGGGCCACGGTGGTGACGCACGGCAGATCGAGCAGCGCGGCCACCATGGGGCCGACCTGATGGTTGTAGTCGTCGATCGCCATCTTGCCGAACAGGATGAGATCGAAGCCGGCGCCCTTGAGCTCGGCGGCCAGCGCTTTAGCCACTTCCAGACCATCCGTGGGGATCCGGTCCGCCTGAAGCAGGATGCCCCGGTCAGCACCCATGGCGAGCGCGGTGCGAATTGTCTCCTGGGCCGCGGCAGGGCCGAGCGCGATCACGACGACCTCCCCTGCCCCGGCTTTTTCCTTCCGTCGCAGCGCCTCTTCCACGGCGAACTCATCGTACGGGTTGAGAATGAACTTGACGCCTGCTTCATCGAGCGATTTGCCGTCGGCGGCGATCTTGACGCGCGTCTCGGAATCGGGGACGCGTTTGATGCAGACAGCGATCTTCATGTGGGAGTTTTCAGTTGTCAGTCATCAGTCGTCAGTACAGTTGCAAGACGCCAAGGCGCAAGCGGATCACAGCTTGCAGTGCGCAGGAAAACAAACGCGGCAACTGTCATCTGGCAACCGCTTGCGGCTTGGCGTCTAGAAATCTGCACTCAGGCTGATTTGCACATGCCGCGGCGGTGCGGGCGTGAGCCAGCGCTGCACCGGCGAGCCCGGCGCCGTGGGGTTCTCGGCGAAGGTGCCGAACGTGTAGACGCGCCGGTCGAACAGATTCCGTACCGCGCCACGCAGCTCGAAGTCGCGCCAGGTCAGCGTGAGCGACAGATCAGCGATGGTATAATCGGACAGGCGACGGGTGACGTTCTCCTCGTCTCCGCGGAGCCACTGCCGCCCGACATAGCGCGCGTCCACTCCGGCCGCCAGCGCCAGGCCCGTCTCGTTCCCCCGGTGACGAAGGATCGGGACCGCGAGCCCCGCATTGACGCGGTGGCGCGGCACCATCGGGAGCTCGTCGCCCGGCGTCACCGTCTCACCGGCGGTGTCGCGCGTGGTGGCGAGCGTAGCGGTCGTCTCGAAGCTGGCTCGCGTGTAGCCGTAGTTCGTGTACGCCCGGATACCCGCCGGGCCCTGCCACTGGAGCGCGAGCTCCACGCCGCTACGGCGCGTCGCGCCGATATTCTGGAAGTAGCCGCCGGTGACGGTCGAGGCGATGAAGAAGATGTCGTCCCGCACGTCGGTGCGGTACACGTCGGCGCTGACGTCGAAGTGGCCCGGCGCGCGGACGTGCCATCCCAGCTCGTACGTCGTGGCCACAACGGGCTTCAAGGCGGGGTCGGGTCCGAGGGCGAACGGCAACGGGCAAGCGGCCTGTGGGTCGGCGCACGCCAGCTCGACGATCGCGGGAGCGCGGAACCCGCGGCTCACGGACGCGAACACCTCGTGTCCGCCCCCGCCATTCCAGGTGAGCCCGGCGCGCGGCGAGAGTCGCCGGAAAATGTGGAGGCCGTTCTGCGACGCATCGATCAGGTCCTCGAACGGCACCCGGATCCAGTCGTAGCGCGCCGCGGCGGTCGCGGTGAGCCGCGGCACCACCTCCAGGTTCACGCCGGCGAAGGCCCCCGCGTTCACCTGATTGGTGCGCACCGACTCCGTGAGCGAATCGGGCGAGCCGCCCCCCGGCACGGCAAAGATGTGGACGGCCACGTGCTCGTAGTCCGCGTCCGCCCCGGCGAGCCAGTGCAGCTCTCTGGCCCCGAGCGGCACCTTGCCCGAGAGCTGCACCGCCCCGCCGCCCATGCGCGTCGCGTTCTGCTGCCGCGAGTCTTCTCCCACGAAGTTCGCGTTGAATTGCTCGCTCGAGAGCGAGCGCCCGAACGCATTCAGGGCGAGCTGCGTGTGGCCGAGCAGGCGCTGCGCGTTCAGGATGACGAGGTGCGCCTGCGGGGCGAAGTAGTCACCCCCGGTGAAGTTGCGACGCGGATTCACCGCCGCCACGCTCTCGGGAAGGCTGCCGGCCTGGAAGATCTTGTTGTCCGCCCCCGAATAGCTGAGCGTGGCGTCCCAGGTGCCGGTCAGGAGCCCGAGCTTCGCGAACAGCGTGCCGATCCGGCTGCGCGTGTCCTCACGCCAGCCGCCCTCCCCCTCGTAGCGTGCGCCCACGTAGTAGTCCCACACCCCATGGCGGGCCCCGGCGCGCGCCTTCAGCTCGTAGCGCCCCCAGCTTCCCGCCGACGCCTCGATTCCCCGCGCCGCTGGGCTCGCGCCGCGGCGGGTCACGAGGTTCACCGCGGCCCCGAGGGCGTTCCGACCGAGCAACACCGAGGGGCCGTACACCACTTCCACCCGCTCCACGTCCTCGAGCGGCAGCAGGTCGAAGTTCACCTCGTGGGCGTCGGGCTCGTTGGCGCGCACGCCGTCCACATACACCGTCACGCCCTGCGGCACGCCGATCACGGGCGAGACCTGAAACCCGCGGAGGGAGACGTCCATCTCTGCCGTCGCGCCGAGCTCGTCCGACGTGGTCACGCCCGGTAGCTGCTCCAGCGCGTCCGCGAGCGTTCGCACGCCGCGCGCGTCCAGGTCCTGGGCGTCGAGCGTGGCGGTCCGCCCGGCGAGGCCGCGCGCCAGCTCGCGCACCGTGGGGAGTCGGACGCCGGTGACGACGACCGGGGCCAGGGTGGTGGTGTCTTTGGGAACCGAATCGGGCTGTTGGGCGTCAACGGGCGGGGGAAGCAGGAGCAGGTGCAGTGCGCCGCCAAGCAAACGCGGAAGTCGGAACGCGGAACGCGGAACAGAAGGCAATCGCACCGATGCCTGGCCCTACTGTTCCGACTTCCGCGTTCCGCGTTCCGCGTTCTTAGTTGAAAGCACTCAGCCCCGTGATTTCCTGACCCAAGATGAGCGTGTGGATGTCGTGCGTCCCCTCATACGTATAAACCGACTCGAGGTTCGCGAGGTGGCGCATCGCCTGATACTCCGCCAGGATGCCGTTCGCGCCGAGCAGCCGGCGCGTCTCACGCGCCACGTCGGTCGCGATGCTCACGTTGTTCCGCTTGGCGAGCGACACCTGTTGCGGCGTGACCTTCCCCCCGTCCTTGAGCCGCCCGAGCTGCAGGCTGAGGAGCTGTGCCTTGGTGATCTCGGTGAGCATCTCGGCGAGCCGCGCCTGCTGCAGCTGGAACCCGCCGATCGGCTTGCCGAACATCACCCGCGTCTTGGCGTAGCTCACCGCCTCGTCGTAGCACGCCATTGCCGCGCCCACCGCTCCCCACGCGATGCCATAGCGCGCCTGCGTGAGGCACAGCAGCGGGGACTTGAGCCCGCCCGTCTGCGGGAGCAGGGCGTCCTTGGGGACGCACACGTCCTGCAGCACCAGCTCGCTCGTGTCGCTGGCGCGCAGGCTGAGCTTGCCCTTCTGGTCTTTGGCCGAGAAGCCTTTGGTGCTGGTCGGAACGATGAAGCCGCGGATCGAGTTCACGTCGTCGACCTTGCCGGTCTTGGCCCACACGATGGCCAGCTGCGCGGTGGAGCCGTTGGTGATCCACATCTTGGCGCCGTTCAAAACCCAGCCGTCCTTCGTCTCCTTCGCGACGGTGATCATGCCGGCGGGATTCGATCCGTAGTCCGGCTCCGTGAGCCCGAAGCAGCCGATCACCTCGCCCGACGCCATCTTCGGGAGCCAGCGCCGCTTCTGCTCGTCCGAGCCGAAGGCGTAGATCGGATACATGGCCAGCGCACCCTGGACCGAGGCGAACGAGCGCACCCCCGAGTCGCCGCGCTCGAGCTCCTGCATGATGAGGCCGTAGGCGACGTTGTTCAGCCCGGCGCAGCCGTACTCCTCCGGCAGGTTGGCGCCGAACAGGCCAAGCTCGGCCATCTGCGGAACGAGCTGCTTCGGGAAGCGCCCCTCGATGTAGTGCGCGCCGATGATGGGGATCAGGTTTTCGTCCACCCACGCGCGCACCGTGTCGCGCACGGCGCGCTCTTCCTCGGAGAGCAAGCTGTCGACGTCGTAGAAGTCGACGCCCTGAAACTTGGGTGCCATGGCTGCCTCAGCTGTGGGATGTCGTGTCCGCAGGTACGGGCTGGGCGGGAGGTGGAGGGGGGGCGGGGGCGGGGGCGGGGACGGGGGCGGCTCCCATCCCTGCCCGTGCGAATGCGTAGGTATCCGACGCGCGGAAGCGACGGGACCCGACGTCCCACCGGAAGTAGGTGATGTGGACCGCCGTCGGCTCGATCGTCACGAAGTTGAAGGTCGACGGCCGCCCGCCGCGCGTGCGCTTGCAGAGCGTCCCCGCGGTCGAGACCACGACACGACCCCCGAGCAGCTCCGCGCCCTCCTGGTGGTCGTGCCCGCACAACACGACCTCTGCCCCCGAGGCCACGATGCGACGCTGCGCCTGGCGCCAGCGGGCGAGGCCCATGCGCTTCGAGATATCGCCCCGCAGCACGTTGTGATGCAGCACCAGCACCCGGGCCTGCTCCCGCGGCGCGGCTTCGAACAGCCCGCGCACCCGTGCGAACTCGCGCTTGGGGAGGTGCCCCTTCACCGCGAGATCGCGCATCCGCGGCGTGAGCGAGCCCCACGCCACCCCGTGCGACGTGAGGGCGCTCGCGATGATGGCCCCGGGGAGCGCCAGCGTGGGCGCCAGGTCCGCGCCGAAGTAGCGCGCGTACTTCGCGTACAACGGCTGCTTCGCAAACGGGATCAACGGTCGTATCCACCACGCCACGTCGTGGTTGCCGGGGATCACGAGGACCGGCGCGGTGCGGGCCGCGGTCTGCACGAGTGCCCGCGCCCGCTGGAACTCCCCATGGCGCGCCCGCTGCGACAGGTCGCCCGTGATCACGACCGCGTCGGGCCGCAGGTCGGGGAACATCTGCTCCAGGCCCTCGATCTGATCGGGGTCGGCGAGGCCGCCGAAATGGAGGTCCGAGAAGTGGAGCAGCTGGACGGTCACGATTCGGCCTGGACGGTGTAGGTGAGCGTTGCGTCCCCGTTCGCGGGAACCGAGATCCGGAACCGGACCTCCGTGGCGGAGAGCTTTTCCGCCGGAACGCTGCTCTCGGTCACGTGCCACACGCCGAACCGCGCTTCGCGCACGTCGACCGTCACGGGCGCAGGCTTCGCGTTCGAGATCGTGACCTTGTAGGACACCGTGAGCCGCTGGCGCGGCGCCATGCCGCGCTTGGGCGGCGCCAACTGTTCCTGCGCGTAGTCCGTCTGCACCCGCTCGGCGGTGATGTCGAAGGCATCGCCCGACTGGACCCGCAGGTCGCGTCCCGGCGCCGTGTGCTCGCTCCGCGCCTCCCCTAGGAGCTGGAGCCGGCCGGCGGAGTCTGCCTGGTACAGCTGGACCGTCCCTCCGGGCAGGGGTCGGTCTCCGAACGGGGTGCCGCGACCACGCTTGAGCGTGTACCACACCTGCACAGGCACGCGATTGTCTTCGCCGGGCGTCTGCCCGACGAACCCGCGCCACGGGAGCGCGCCGGGGACGGTGAAGTCCTGGGTGTACGTGGTAGTGCCGCGCGGGAACAGCGCCACACTGAGCGGAACGCCGGGCTCGAGCGACATCCTGCCGGCGAGTTGATAGACGTGCGTCTCGCCGACCGTCTCCTCCGAGGTCGCAACACCGCTCACCACGACCTGTGAGAGGGCCATGGCCGGGCGTCGCTGGTAGGACAGTTCATCGGCCTTCGCGGCGGGGCGAGCGCGCCGGATGGTCCCGGCCACGATCTGCACGTCGGCCGAGTCCGCACGCAGGGCTTGCGACCTGAGCGTCGCGGTACCGGTTACCGACCCGCTCCCCGCTCCCCCGATCACGACCTGATACAGGGCCTCCCAGGTCGTTCCCTCGGTCACATAAGCCAGCTCGGTTCGGGGCCGGTCGCGCGCGGCATCGAGTACGACCGTCACGTCGGGCGCCGTGCGCACCAGCTCGGCCGGGAAGAGCGGCTCACCCGGGTCGTCCAAGAGCAGTCGCCCGTCGGGCAGTCGATACTGCGCCGGGTCGGTTCTCACAACGCTGGCGCGCACCGTGTCCGCGCCACCTCCTGCTCGCTGCCGCACAAACGCAAGCGTCTGGCCCACAGCCCGCTGTAGCGCCGCCTGGCGATCGGTGGGCGGGCGGAGCAGCGCCGAGAGGAGCGTTACCGACGTGTCCGGTGAAAACAGGGTTGCCGGGTCGAGGCCCTCAAGCTTGAGCGCCAGGGTGCTGCGCCCTTTCGACAATGCCTGCGGCAGGGTGCGGCGCACCACCACGCGCCCGTCACTATAGATGGAAAGGGACGTCTGGCCGCCGAGCGGCATGACACCCGCCGCCATCGCCAGGACTAAGAACGCCGCGACTTGAGCCATTCGAACGCGATCCTCTGCACGATGCGAAAGGTCAGCAGGTACCAGGCAACGGCCGACACGGCACCCACGGTACGGGCCGTCGTCTGCGATGCCAGCGGCGTCGACCGGAGCGTGAGCATCAAATACCCCGCCAGCAGGAGGGTGGTCACGATGGCCACGAGACGCCCTATCCGTGACGCTTTTCTCGTGACGTCTCTCGTACACGCCGCACACAGGTCCCCCGGGGCGATCCCCGCGGTCTGCTGGCCGCAGCGCGCGCACGGGTTACTGGAGCCGGCGGGCCACAGCCCGGGCGAACTCAGCGGTCGAAGCACTGCCCCCCAAATCCTTGGTGCGGACGTTGTCCTTCACGATCGCCGTTTCGAGCGCCCGGCGCAGCCGGCTCGCGGCCTCGATCTCGCCCACGTGGTCGAGCATCATCGCGGCGGCGAGCAGCTGGGCCGAGGGGTTCGCGATCCCCTGCCCCGCGATGTCCGGCGCCGAGCCGTGCACCGCTTCGAAGATCGCCGCATGCTCGCCGATATTCGCCCCGGGCGCGAGCCCGAGCCCGCCCACCAGCCCCGACGCCTCGTCGGAGAGGATGTCCCCGAACAGGTTGGTCGTGACGATCACGTCGAACTGCGCCGGGTTGATCACCAGCTGCATCGCCGCATTGTCCACGATCTTCTCGTCCGACGCGATCTGCCCTTCGTACTCTTCGGCGATCATCCTCGCGGTCTCGAGGAACAGCCCCGAGGTCGCCTTGAGGATATTCGCTTTGTGCACCACCGTCACCTTCCGGCGATCGTGCCGGCGGGCATACTCGAACGCATACCGCACGATGCGCCGGCAGCCATCACGCGTCATCACCGACGTGGCCTGGGCGAGCGCCTTGGGGTCGTTGCCCACTTTGAAGGTCCGATCGAACCCGACGTACATCCCCTCGGTGTTCTCGCGGATGATGACGAGATCGACATCGGGGTAGCGACCCCCGGGCACGATCGACTTGACCGGGCGGACGTTGGCATACAGCTCGAACTCCTGACGCAACGCCACGTTTACGGAGCGATAGCCGTCGCCGACGGGCGTGGTCAGCGGGCCCTTCAGCGCCAGGCCCGTGCGCCGAATCGAGTCCACCGTGGCGTCGGGGAGGGGGGTCCCCGCCTGTTCCACCGCGCTCATCCCGCCGTATTGCTCGTCCCAGTCGAACGCGACCCCGAGGGCGTCGAGCACCTGCAAGGTCACCTGAGTGATCTCGGGGCCGATGCCATCACCGGCGATGAGGGTCGCCTCACGCGTCACGGCAGCCCCGGTGTGAGGCTCTTCACCGCGCGGGCGAGCGCGGTCCACGGGTCGTCCCCCTCCCCCCGCGCCACCGTGCGGAAACCGACCCGACCGGAGCGGACGTCGGCCAGCACCACTGTCAGCTCCGCGGTGGCCACGGCGTGCGGCAGGGGTGCAGCAGGCCCCGATGCCGTCGCCCGCCGGTAGGTCAATCCTGCTGGAACCAGTGCGTACCGGCCGCCGCCGGCCAAGGCGGCGAGCGTGCGCAGCTGGCCGCGCAGCGGGTCGGGCACCATTTCCGGCTCTTGCTTGGTCTGGTGGAAGAGGATCGCCGTGCCCATCTGATCGGGAGAGGGGGCGATTCCCGGCGCCCGGCGCGCCACGCGTCGCAGCTCGTCCGGCAGTACCCAGGTCACCTCGGGCGCCCGCTGCTGGAGCAGCGTGCCGATGATGCTGTCGCTCTTCGCGAGCACGACCCGGCGCTCGCCCAGGACCGCCTCCCAGTGGAGCGAGTCCTCCGTCGCGACGAGCGTGAGCGGCAGCACGGCGACCTGTTGAGACGCGATCCCGGCGGTGGGGAGCGGTGCGGTGGGCTCGGGAGTGAGTGTATCGGACTTGTGGGGGCACGCCGCGAGGGCGATCGAGCTTACCACGCACCACACGCCACGCACTAAGCTTTTGATTTGCAATGAATTAGTCACGGCGCGCAATATCGTGTGCGCGCCGGGGATTTTCAAGAAGCGAGCGTCAGCCCGCCATCCACCACGATCACCTGTCCCGTGATGTGGCGCGCCGCCTCGCTGCACAGGAAGGCAATCACTCGCGCCACGTCCTCCGGCTCCGCCACCCGCCCCAACAGCGACTCGTGCTCGGCGCGCTCCAGTACCTCGCGCGGCAGGGTCGACAAGAGCTCCGTCTTCACGAATCCAGGGGCGACCGCGTTCACGTTGACGTTGGAGGGACCCAGGTCCACGGCGGCTGACCGGGTGAGCCCGATCAGGGCGGCTTTGCTGGCCGCGTAGTTCGCGATGCCGAAGCCCGGCCGGAAGGCCTGATGGCTCGCGATGTTCACGATCTTGCCGTAGCGCTGGGCGCGCATCGGGCCGGCCACGGCCTGGATGCAGTTGAAGGCGCCCGTGACGTTGGTGTCCATCACCTCCTGCCAGGCCTCGGAGGTGAGCCGCCAGAGCGCGCCGTCGTGCGCCACGCCCGCGTTGTTCACCAGGAAGTGGACGCCACCCAGGCGCTCCCGCACCGTGGTGACGAACTTCTCCACGTCGTCGCGTTTGCGTACGTCGCACCGTGCGCAATACACCGGCACGCCGAGCGCGCGGAGGGCGGTCTCGGTGAGGAGAGCCTGTGCCGCCACGTCGCGGTCGGGCAGGTCGACGTAGTTGATCGCGACCGCCGTGCCGTGCTGGGCGAACTCGAGCGCCGTGGCCCGGCCGAGGCCGGTGGCGCCGCCCGTGACCACGGCGACCCGCCCGTGCACCGTCTCCGCCAGGCGCTGCGGGTCGGGCCGAGTCTCGGTTGCCGGCGTGCCGACTTGCGTCGCCCCGCGCGGGGCCAAGCTCCAGGGAGAAATGGGTGTCAAGATTTCGAACCTATGTTCGAAATTGAACATCGGCAAGGCGCGGCGTAACTTAGCGCCATGCAACCGCTCGCCTCGCTGCTCGTGTGGAGCGGGATCTCCGTGCTCGGAGCCGCCGCCTTCGGCGTGCTCGCGCTGTCCCGGGGGGAGACGGTCAACGCCGCCTGGCTCCTCACCGCCGCCGTCTGCACCTACGCCGTCGGGTACCGCTTCTATAGCAAGTTCCTCGCCAGCCGCGTGTTCGGGCTGGACGACCGGCGCGCCACCCCGGCCGAGCGGTTCAACAACGGGCGGGACTTCGTGCCCACGAACAAATGGGTGTTGTTCGGACACCACTTCGCGGCTATTGCCGGCGCCGGCCCGCTGGTGGGTCCGGTGCTCGCCGCGCAATTCGGCTTCCTGCCCGGCACGCTGTGGCTCGTGATCGGCGTGGTGGTGGGGGGCGCGGTGCAGGACTGCGTCATTCTCTTTTGCTCGCTGCGCCGGGACGGTAAGTCGCTCGGGCAAATGGCGAAGGAGGAAGTGAACCCGGCGGCCGGGGCGACGGCGATGCTGGCCGTGCTGTTCATCATGATCATCCTGCTCGCCGTGCTGGCGTTGATCGTGGTGAACGCCCTCAAGGCATCGCCCTGGGGCCTGTTCACCATCGCGTGCACGATTCCCATCGCGCTGCTCATGGGGTGGTGGATGAAGCGGTGGCGGCCGGGAAGCGTGGGCGAGGCATCGGCGGTGGGGGCCGTCCTGCTGCTGGGCGCGCTCGTCGCGGGGGGTTGGGTGGCGGGCCAGCCCCACCTTGCGCCGCTGTTCACCCACAGCGCCACCGCGCTCACGTGGATGATGATGGGGTACGGCTTCATTGCCTCGGTCCTGCCCGTGTGGATGCTCTTGTGCCCGCGCGACTACCTCTCGACGTTCCTGAAGATCACCACGATCCTGGTGCTCGCGATCGCTATCCTGGTGATCCTCCCGCCACTCCGCATGCCGGCGCTCACGCCGTTCGCGTCGCTCGGGGAGGGCCCGGTGTTCGCGGGAAAACTCTTTCCCTTCGCGTTCATCACGATCGCGTGCGGGGCGATCTCGGGATTCCACTCGCTCGTGGCGTCCGGCACCACGCCCAAGATGATCGCGCGCGAGTCCGACGCCCGGCTGATCGGCTACGGCGGCATGCTGATGGAGTCGTTCGTGGGCGTGATGGCGATGATCGCGGCTTGCACCCTCGATCCCGGCGTGTACTTCGCGATGAACACGACGCCCGCCGCGCTGGCGCAGGCGTCGCAGGTGCTGGGCCAGGCCGGGTTCGTGGTGACTCCCGATTTCATGCGCGAGCTCGCGGCGCGCATGGGCGAGACCACGCTGCTGGCCCGCTCGGGGGGCGCGCCGTCGCTCGCGGTCGGGATCGCCCAGATCTTCGCGGGTGCGACGAGCGTGCTGGGCGGCAAGACGCTCGATGCCCTGTGGTACCATTTCGCGATCATGTTCGAGGCCCTGTTCATCCTCACGACCATCGACACGGGGACCCGCGTGGGCCGGTTCATGCTGCAGGAGATCGTGGGCCACGTCTGGCCGCGGTTCGCCGAGACGTCGTGGTATCCGAGTGTGATCGCGTCGAGCGCGCTGGTCGTGGCGGGATGGGGATATTTCCTGTATCAGGGCGTGGTTGACCCGCTGGGCGGGATCAACTCGCTGTGGCCGCTGTTCGGGATCTCGAACCAGCTGCTGGCGGCGGTGGCGTTGTGCGTCGGGACCACGATTCTCATCAAGATGGGCCGCGGGCGGTTCGCCTGGGTGACCGCCGCGCCGCTCGCCTGGCTCGTGACCGTCACGATGACCGCCGGATGGCAGAAGGTCTTCTCGGCCGATCCGCGGCTCGGATTCCTGGCGCACGCCGCGTCGCTCGCAGGGTCGGCCAACCCCGATACGGCGCGGTTGATCTTCAACGACCGCCTCAACACGTTCGTCGCGCTGCTGTTCATGACCATCGTCACGGTCTTGATCGTGACGTCGCTCCGGGAATGGTGGCTTGTCTTGTCGCGTCGCAAGACGGCGGTGGTACATGAGGCGCCGTATGTGGAGACGGGATATGCGACGGGAGACTGACGACGGCAAAGGGCGGCAAGGGGCGGCAGAGGGCGGCAGGGCCTGGCGTCACGCCTTGCGCCGGATGTTCGGCATGCCCGACTACGAGGCATATCTCGAGCATTGCCGGGCCGCGGGCCATGCGCCGACGCTCGGCGAGCGCGAGTACGTGGCGCAGTTTTTCGAGTCGAAGGGAAAGGGCGTACGGTGCTGCTAGCGCGCTCGGTTTCCACCTTGTGGGCGGTGTCTTGGTGGCATTTACCGCACATCGATTTCGTGCAGGAGATGAAGAACGGCAACCTGGCGGCCACGATTGTTGATTGCGCGTTGCTGCGGTTCATCGGTGTGATCGTGGCGACCGCGGTGCGGTGAGGGACCGCGTGGTCCATTTCGGCCCCGCCTGGGTAACCCTGTGCGTCGCGTTCGGCATTCACGTGGTGGACGAAGCGTTGACGGACTTCCTTTCCGTCTATAACCCGATGGTCCGCGCCGTGCGCGCGCGGTTTCCCTTCCTGCCCCTGCCCACGTTCACGTTTCGCGTTTGGCTCGCGGGACTCGTGCTGGCCGTGGTTGTGCTGGCGAGCCTCTCGCCTTTCGCGTTTTGGGGCGCGGGGTGGATGCGGCCGATCGCGTACGCGTTTGGGATCGTGATGACAGGGAACGGGCTGCTGCACCTGGCCGGGTCAGTTTACATGAGAAAAGCGATGCCGGGTTTGTACTCGGCGCCGCTGCTTCTAGCGGCCGCGCTCTATCTGCTGGCGTCGGTGCCGTAGGCTACGGTGAACCAACGTGCGGCCAAGCGGGCGGACTCGATAACGAGGTCACGGCGACGTAAGTTGGCCGGGTCCCCGCACATCGCCCCGGAGGCCGTCCATGCTACTCGCCCTGCTTCCCGCTCTCGCCCTCGCCCAGGCGCCGACCATCACGATCCGCGCCGGGACGGTCCTCGACGGCCGTGGTGGCATCCTCCACAATACCACGATCGTGATCGCCGGATCGCGCATTGCGCGCCTCGACCCGGCCCTCACCGCCGCGACGTACGACCTGAGCCGGCTGACCGTCATGCCCGGCGGCATCGACACCCACGTTCACCTCACGTCCCATTTCGACGCGAACGGCCGGGCGCACAACGACCCGGGCGGAGCCGAGCCGCTGGACCAGACGGTGCTCTACACGGAAGAGAACGCGTATCGCGCCCTGATGGCGGGCATCACGACAGTACAGAGCATCGGGTCGACGCTCGATCGCGACCTGCGCGACGCCATCGCCCGCGGCACCGTTCCCGGTCCGCGCGTGATTACCTCGCTCGACTGGATCACGCCCGCAGACGGCGATGCCGATGGGCTGCGGCGCACCGTCCAACAGCGCGTCGCGGCGGGGGCGGATGTGATCAAGATCCTCGGCTCGAAGAGCATCCGCGAAGGCGGCGGGCCGACGCTCTCCGAGGACGAGCTGCGGGCCGCGTGTGGCGAAGCCAAGGCGCACGGGCGGCGCTGCGTCGTCCATGCGCATGCGGCGGAGGCCGCGCGGCGCGCCGTGCTGGCCGGGGCGACGTCGATCGAGCACGGCGTACTGCTCGATGAGGCAACCCTCGACCTCATGGCCGATCACGGAACGTTCTTCGATCCGAACCTGTACCTCGTGTTCCAGAACTACTTCGACAACAAGGCGCGTTTTCTCGGCATGGAGAACTACACTGAGGAGGGGTTCGCGCAGATGCATCGGGCGGTCCCCCTCGTTCTCACGGTGTTCAAGCAGGCCCTGCGGCGGCCCAGGCTCCGCGTCGTGTTTGGCACCGACGCCGTCGCGGGCGCCTTCGGGAAGAACTGGGAAGAGCTGATTTATCGGGTGCAGGTCGGGGGCCAGCCACCGATGGCCGCGATCGTGTCCGCGACGTCGCTCGCGGCTCAGTCGCTCGCGTTGGCGGACACGATCGGCGCCATAGCCCCCGGGCTCGAGGCCGACTTGATCGGCATCGACGGCAACCCGGCGGAAGACATCACCGCGCTGCGGCGCGTTGTATTCGTGATGAAGGGAGGCACAGTGGCGAAGAACGTCGCGCCAGCCCCGTAAGCGCGTCGGCGCAGTGTTCCATCTTGACGCACTCCAGGACGGGAGCTACTTCTGCCGCCTGAGAGGTAGTGTCTTGGGATCGCCGTGCCGCTTTACCTCGAACCAGTGCCGCGACCCATCCGTGAGCCGCCCGGATGGGTCGCATCGTTTTCCAGTGCTATCCCCCCGTTAGTGAGGTGCCCATGACAAGCGCGCTCGCTCGTCGACCTTTTCCGCTAATCCCCCTCGCCTTGCTTGCGGCCTGTAACACCGAGACCAGCAACGAGCGCGTCCTGGGGATCCAGGCCATGTCCTTCGCCAACTCCGAGTGGTCCGAGCCGGTGCACCTCGACGCCCCCATCAATTCGCGGTGCCAGGACCAGACTCCGACCATGTCCAAGGACGAGCTCAGCCTGTACTTCCTCTCGGACCGACCGGGCGGACTCGGAAACCTGCTGTCGACCACCGGATGCATGGACAACTTCGACCTCTGGGTCGCCCAGCGCTCGTCCCCGGACGGCCCCTGGGAAACGGCTGCGAACCTGGGCCCGACGATCAACACCGGCCGGAACGAGGCTGGTCCTGCGTTGTCGCCCGACGGTCATCTGCTCTTCTTTTCGAGCGACCGCGCTACGACAGGCATACTCCACGACATCTACGTGTCGCGCCGCGCCGATCCGAAGGACGACTTCGGGTGGGACCCGCCAACGCCTCTCGGCCCTGATGTGAACACGGCGCTGCACGAGGCGGGGCCGTTCTACTCGCAGAGCGCGGAAGACGGCTCGGCGAACCTGTACTTCTACCGCGGGTCGGACAACGGCGCGACGACCGACATCTACGTCGCTCCGGTGACGCGCGACGGTGAGACGCGCGGACCCGCAGTGCTTGTGTCGGAGCTGAGCTACCCCGAGCGCCCCGACGGATTCGTAACGGTGCGCGCCGATGGGAAGGAGATCCTGTTCAACTCTGGGCGCCCCCTGACCCCCGGCGGGCCCAACGCGTTCGACATATGGGTGTCCACTCGCCGAAGCGTTCATGACGCGTGGTCCGCGCCGGTCAATCTGGGACCCCCGGTGAACACTCAGTTCGCCGAGTTTCAGCCGGACCTGTCGCACGACGGTCGCACGTTGCTGTTCATTGCCGGACCGCTGCGTGGCGGTCTCGGTGGATTCGACATCTGGATGTCCACCCGCACGGTGAACGGGAATTAGCGAGGAGGTCCCATGAAACACGTATCCATCGCAAAGCTCGTGTCCCTCGTCTCCTTCACGCTCCTGGTGGCGTGCGAATCGGAGTCCGCTTCGGTCGGGATCAAGCTGGAGGCTATGTCCTTCGCCGGCTCCGAGTGGTCGGAGCCGGTGAATCTCGCGGCGATCAACACGGGGGCAGCGGACGCACAGGCCAACCTCTCCCCAGACGAGCTCAGCCTCTACTTCCAGTCGGACCGTACGGGTGACGCCGACATCTGGGTCTCCCACCGCGCTTGCCGAGAATGTGACTGGGAAGCGCCGGTGAATCTGGGGCCGGTCATCAATACCACCTTCATCGAGAACGGACCCGCCTTGTCCATCGACGGGCACTTGCTGTTCTTCTTCAGCAACCGGCCCGGTACCGGGGGAAACGACATCTACGTGTCGCGGCGAACCGACACGCACGACGATTTCGCGTGGGGACCGCCCGAGATACTCGGGGCTGACGTGAACACGGCGGGGGACGAGAACGCGCCTCACTACCAGCAGAGCGCCGAGCCCGGAGGCGCCAAGCTGTATTTCACGAGGGGCCCGGCGGGCACTCAGGGGCAAGACCTGTACTACGCGCCCGTGACACGGGAGGGTGAGACCGCTGGGCCGGCAGTGTTCCTCTCAGAACTCAACGACCCGGCTGCCAACGACGCGGCCCCGACGGTCCGGACCGACGGGAAGGAAATCTGGTTCCATCGAGGCGCCCCAGCGGGGGGACTGGGTCTCGCCGATCTCTGGGTGTCCACGCGCCGCGACGCGAACGACCCGTGGTCCACGCCGGAGAATCCGGGGGCACCGCTCAATTCCGCCGCCTTCGACCAGCAGCCGAGTCTGTCCTTCGACGGCCAAACGTTGGTCTGGACCTCCAATCGGCCGGGTAGTGTGTTAGCCCCCAACGGTCTTCCGAGCCTGGACATCTGGATGTCGACCCGCACGGTGAGCGGGCGGTGACGAGGGCGGCCTCGGTCTAGCCCGCCGTCGCGATACACTCGATCTCCACCCGCGCGCCCCCCGCGAGCCCGCTCGCGGCCACGGTCGAGCGCGCGGGTGGATCCTTCGGGAAATACGTGGCGTACACCGCGTTCATGGCCGCGAAGTCCTGGATGTCCGCGAGGAACACCGTGCACTTCACCGCGCGGTCGAGTGAGCTTCCCGCGAACGCGAGCACCGCCTTGATGTTCTCGAGCACCTGCCGCGTCTGGCCCGCAATACCTCCGTCGGCGAGCTGGCGCGTGCCCGGCACGTTGCCGATCTGTCCTGAGAGAAACAGCAAGTCCCCAACCCGCACGGCGGACGAGAAGGGCAATCCCTGGACCTCGCCGGGGCCGTGAATGACGGAGACGCCAGGCTTCATACTTTCCTCCGATCAGTGCTGGGCCGCACCTGCACGTACGCCGTGAGGCCCACGGGCGTGCGGCTCCCATAGAATAGCCGTAGCTCTTCCGGAACGAGATTGAGCGTGCCGCGGGCGCCCACGCCGGTGGCCACAAGCGCGCTGCGCCACAGGGCGCGCTCGTACCCGAGCGACACGGCCCCGATATCGAGCTCCCGGCTCACCGACCCCACCAGCGCCAGGTCCGCGGCCGTGCGGCGCACGTACTCGGCGCGGCCGTACACCGCGTCGGCGTCGCCCAGCTCGAGCGTGGATTCGAGCAGCAGGGTGTTCAACGGATGCCCAGCCCCTGCAGGCAGATCGGCGCCATACACCAACGTGGTGGACCAGGTGCCCCGGCTGTGCAACACCGACGCGCCGAACCGATCGAGCGCACCGTGGACATGGGCGCCCCCCGTCGCCGCGACATGGCCGAACCACGCCGCCACGCTCCACTGCGAAGCCGGGTTCCAGCTCAGCCGCGCCGAATACGAATCGAGGCGTACCGGATCGAAGTTCGTCCGGACATCGTCCGGGTGCGCACCGTTGAAGGCGGAGGCCTCGACCCGCACCTGCCTCGTGAAGCCGCCAAGGGTCACGACTCCGAACGTCGTGTGGGTGAAGTCCTGGGTGTGATGCCCCAGCGGCGTGGCCGGATCGTACACGGCCGAGGGGCGATGCAGATAGGCTACAGGACCGAGGGCAGGTTCCCCCACCGGGGCCGCGTATAGGGACGCGCCGACCCTCGACCCGACGGGGTGCTCGAAGCCGACGGAAAGCTCAGAGATGAGATCATGGGGATGCTGGCGGTCCGTGAGGATACCACCGCGATAGGGTTCGGCGACCTGGAGTAGCTCGGGGTATCCCCGCGCGGTCAGGGTCAGCGGCTCCGCACTCACCATCGCGCGGAACCGGACCGACCCGCCCACGGCGGGACGTGCCGCCATCAGCATGACCCAGTTGACGCTCCCCAGCTGGTCGTCGGCGCGCGTGCCGAACTGCCGGTCGTCCTGCAGGAACACGCTCCCGTGTACCATGAGCATCCAGCGCCCCAGCGACCCATGGTAGCCCGGCATCCGGGCGGCGTCGGGCAGCCACGCGGTCCCCGACCCCGTGCGCGCGAGCGGCACGCCCAGGGGGGAGTCCTCGTGCTCGTGCTGTGCGCGTGCGGGCACCGGCGCTGCGCTCGAGAGAACGGCCGCGACGATCGCGGCCGCCCGAGCGTCAGTGCACCAGGACGTCGAACGGCCCGAATGTCTTCGTGGACTGGTCGGCGGGAAAATGCAGGGCGACCTCAAGCGTGCCGGGGGTTCCCGAGGGGGCGGACGTCGTGATGTCTCGGACCAGCGATTCGCCGTTGACGGGCGTAGACGAGGCCAGTGTGGGTGGTGAGAAGGTGAAGTCGAGCTCCTCTCCACCGGTAACGCTCACGATCTGGCTGCCGTTCGCGGCGTACATGCGGACTTCCACCGGAAGGGTGTCGCCAGGAAAGAGCGGTATGTGAAAGGTCAGCTCACCCAGCCCCGAGTTGAACAACCGCACCGACGCCACGTCCTGCGGGTCGGCGGGGCTGCCGCCGCCGGTCGGGGGCGACCCGCCGCAGGCGGCCAGCAGCACCACGCCAAGAGCCCTGAGCGGCAGTCGAGTGCGCATCGTACCGATAATGTACACTCGTCTTAGATCTGCGGGTTTTCTTGTCTTGGCGCGTCGTGGGTCCGCGGCTCAAGCCGCGGGCTTACCCGCGCACTCCGCGACGCCAACCCCCGGCGAAGAGAGGCCACGCGAACACGAGTGCCAGGCCCCCCGTCGCACTCGCGAAGAACGCGGGCGCCGCCCCGTACCGCTGGAACATTCCGCCCAGCGCCACGCCTCCCACGAGCGCCGCGAACCCTGTGATGCCATGATACAGACCGAACCCGCTGCCCTGGTGCGTGCCCGCGAGCCGCGCCACCAGGGCCCGCTCGGGGCTCTCCGTCAGTCCCGAGACGAGCCCCAGCGCGAGGAACAGCCCCCATGCCGCCGCAGCCGTGCCCGCGCGCGCCATCCCCACGGCCAGCATCGCGTACACGAGCCACCCCACCCACATCGTCTGCCCGGGCCCCAGCCGGTCGCTCGCCGCGCCCCCGAGGAAACTCGACGACGATCGCACCACATGCACCGCTGCCCACAAGAGCGGCACGATCGCGACCGGGACGCCCAGCTCCTGAGAACGCAGGATGATCAGGGTGTCGGGCATGCGGAGGAGATAAAAAAATGAGATCGCGAGAAGAGGCGGCGGCAATGGGCGGGAGAGGGCGGCAGAGGGCGGCATTGCCTCGGATGCACTTGCCGCCTGTTGCCGCCCGTTGCCGCCCGCTGCCGCCCCGTCTCTCACCGCCCAAGTCGCCAGCACCAGCACCGCCACCCCCGGCACAATGCTCCACCCGATCACCGCCCGCACGTTCGCGCTCCCCCCCCCGGGCGCGAGCAGCCACCAGGCGAGGATCGGCCCCAGCACCGCTCCCGCGTGATCCATGCCACGCTGCAGGCCGAAGGCGCGCCCCCGCAGCTCCGCGGGCGTGACGTCGGCGATCAGCGCGTCGCGCGGCGGCGTGCGGAGGCCCTTCCCCAGCCGGTCCACCACCCGCAGCCCGATCACCTGCCACGCCGCGCCCGTGATGGCGATGACGGGCCGGACTACCACGGCGATGAAGTACCCGAGCACGATCATGGGCCCGCGCCAGGGCACACGATCGGCCAGGCGCCCCGCCCCGAGCTTCACGAATGCCGCCGCGAACTCCGCCGCCCCGTCGAGCGCGCCCAGCGCCTGCGGCCCAGCGCCCAAAACGCCCGTGACGAACGCCGGGAGCAACGGGTAGATCATCTCGCTCGCGAAATCGTTGAGCAGCGAGACCCAGCCGAACAGCTGCACCTGCCGCGGGAGCCGACGGGGGGCTCGGGGTTCGGGGCTCGGGGCTCGCTTCATTCGCTCCGTCGAGTCCCCAGCCCCGAGCCCCGACTCCCTACTGTTCATTGAGGCCGAGGCCCCAGCGGATCAGCGTGACGGGGAGGCCGCCGTAGCGCAGCAAGGCGTCATGGAAGCGGCGCAGGGTGAAGGCCTTGCCCTGCGCGGCACGGAAGTCCTTCCGCAGCTCGAGGATCTCGCGCCGCCCCACCGCGTAACACAGCGGCTGGGCCGGCTCGGCGCAGTACCGCCGCACTTCCGCCTCTGCGTTGGCGCGGTCCACCCGCAGATGCGTCGTCATATGCTCCACCGCCTGCTCGAACGTCATGCCCCGCGTGTGCAGGCCGACGTCGAGCAGGATGCGCGTCGCGCGCCACAGCAGGTGCACCCGCTGGAAGAACTGCTCCTCCTCCGACTGGTAGAACCCCTCTTCCCCCATCATGTCCTCGCAGTACAACGCCCAGCCTTCGACCGTGAGCGGCGTCCACACGACCTTGCGGGTGTCCGAGGGTTGCTGTTGCGCATGCACCAGATGGAGGTGGTGGCCGGGATAACCTTCGTGCAGCGCCGTGACGCCGAGCTCGTAGCGACAGTGGTCGCGCAGGAGGCGCTCCTGCGTGCTCGGCGGCAATGCCGGGTCCGGAAGCGTGACGTAGAACCAGCCGGTGCGATCGGGCGAGTAGGCACCGGGAGGGTCGTAGGCCGCGAACGGGATGATCGGTCGCATGAACGCCGGTGTCGGCACCACGTCGAGCGGGGCGTCGGGGATCGGGACCAAGCCGTGCGTGGCCACGAAGTCCCTCGCCCGCGCCATTTCGCCCGAGTAGGCGTCCACCAGCGCGCTCGCCGGCGGATGATCGGCGCGCAACCGGTCGGCGACGTCCTGCCAGGTCTTGCTCTTGTCGAGCCGTTTCGCGCGGGCCGCGAGGTCCAGCTCGAGCTCTTCCTTGAGGTGCAGCCCGTAGCGCCAGAGCTCGGGCGCCGTGTCCCGCAACGCGTGCTCGTAGTGCAGGTGGAAGTTGAAGTCCTCCTCACCCAGCGCGAACTGATCGGATGCGCTCTCGAGCCAGCGCTCCAGGTCGTGGGCGAACGCGGCCATCGCCGCCGCCGCCGCGTCCGCCGCCGCCGCGACGCGCTCCCCCAGTCCCGAGGCTACCTCCCGCACGAGCGACAGCCCGCCCTCGTTGATGCGCAGCGCCGTTTCCACAAACACCCGCACCGGCTCGACCAGCGTGGCTCGCGCATCGTCGAGCAGCCCCGGCACGTCCTCCAGCCGGCCCGCCAGCGACACCGCGCGCTCTTCCGGGGTGCGGTCGCGCCGGCCCAGCAGGAAGTGCAAGCCGCCGAGCAGGTGCGACAGCCAGAATCCGGGGTTCTTCGCCTGCGGGCGCTCGCGCTCGAAACGCCGCAGGGTGACCCGGATCTCGTTCAGGAGGGCCGTACGGTCGATTTCAGCTTCGCGCTCGTCGGCCGTGGTCTCTTCGAGGGCGGATGCGATGGATTTGAGCGCGGCGAGGTGCGGAGTGAGAGCGCTCGGGCCGAAGCGCCCATAGCGGTCGTCGTAGGTCTTCACTCCCGCCTGCGTCGCGCCCACGGGGTCCAGGTGCCATCGCAGATCGAAGTAGGACCGCTCGATCTCCCGGAACGGCGCTACCGCCATGCCGCCTGCTTGAGCAGCCGGTGGCACTCCTCGTCGGACAACACGCGGTCGGTGCGCTTCGCCGCCTCGAACAACGCGCGGCACGCCGCCTCGTCCTCCGGATCGTAGCCGTGGGTCTCGAGCCAATACTTCACGTTGGAGAGCCCCGACAGCGGCGAGATCTCGATCTTCTGCTCGAGCCCGAATTCCTGCGCCGGCACCGAGCTGTAGACGCGATCGGCGAGCCAGGCGTGACCCTTCTTCTTGGCCTTAATGATGGCCGCGGCGTGCACGCCCGTGCCGGTGCGGAACGCGTCCTCCCCCATCACCGGGTAGTTCACGGCGATCGGCACGCCCACGGCGTCCGCCACGAGCCGGCAGTATTCCGGCAGCTTCGAGATGTCGTGGACATGCGCGCCCAGGAGCTTCAGGTTCACGATCAGGAGGTCCATCTCCGCGTTCCCCACCCGCTCCCCCACCCCGAGCGCGGTACCGTGCACCCGGTCCACGCCGGCCTCGATCGCCGTGAGACAGTTGATCAGCCCCAGGCCGCGGTCGCGGTGTCCGTGCCAATCAACCTTTACACGGTTCTGCTTGACGATTTCCCGCTTGACGAATTCAACCAGAGCTTTCACTCCAGCTGGTGTAGCGTGCCCGACCGTATCGGCCAGGCAGATGCGTGTCGCTCCGCAGTCGATGGCCGCCCCGTACAGCGCCTTGAGCGCTTCGGGCTTCGCGCGGGTCGTGTCCTCGGTGACGTACATGACCGGGAGGCCGTGCTTCACGGCGTAGGTCACCCCGTCCACCGTGGATTGCACGATGCGGTCCAGGGTCCAGTCCTCGGCGTACTGCCGGATCGGCGACGAGCCGATGAACGTCGCGGCCTCGATGGTGATGCCCACCTCCTGGGTCACGCGCACGATCGGCTCGATATCGGCGATGACGGTGCGCGCGGCGCAGTTCGGCGCGATGGGCAGCTTGGTGTTGCGGATCTCCGTGGCCAGCGCCCGCACCTGCTCCACCACCCGGGGGCCGGCCCCCGGCAGGCCGATGTCGGCCGCCACGATGCCCAGGTCCGCCATCAGATGGAGCAGCCGCTTCTTGACATCGAGCGCGGGGTCGCGCACGGAGGGGGATTGCAGGCCGTCGCGCAGCGTCTCGTCGTTCAGGTCCACGCGGACGCGGGACCAGTCGAACGTCGGCCCCCCTTCCCCGCCCGCGCGGTTCCAGTCGTAGATCAGCTCGCGCTCGTCCATGAGCAAGTGTTCACCCACTCGCCCCCCACCGTCAAGCGGGTTAGAGTGAAGAGCCGTGGACCACGCCCTCTCTCGCCTGCTCGCGCACGATCGCATTCGCGCGGCGCGCCATCACATCGAGCGCACCGATGAGGGGACGCTCGCCCGCCAGGCGGCGCTCTCGGCCATTCCCGCGCCTACGGGCGCCGAGGGCCGGCGCGCCGCGCACGTGGCGGAGCTGTTCCGCGCGATCGGCCTGTGCGACGTCATGGTCGATCACGCGGGTAATGTCCACGGGTGGCTGGGGAAGAACGGCGAAGGGTCCGCGCCGGTCGTACTGGCGGCGCATCTCGACACGGTATTCGGGGCCGAGGTGGACGTCGCGGTGGAGCGGCGCGGCCAGCGGCTCGAGGGCCCGGGCATTTCGGACAACGCGCGCGGCCTCGCCGCGTTGGTCGCGGTGGCGGAGGCGATGGTCGCGGCACGCGTGCCGGTGACGCGGCCCATTCTGTTCGCGGCGACGGTGGGCGAAGAAGGGTCCGGGGATTTGCGGGGGGTGAAATACTTGCTGAACGGCAAGCACGGTGTAGGGGCGCAGCATGCTGCGCCCCTACCCAACGCCACCGCGTTGCCCGGTACCCCAGCCGCGTTCATCGCCCTGGACGGCGCCGGGCTCGATCGCGTGATCCATCGCGCCCTCGGCTCCAAGCGCTATCACGTCACGTTCCGCGGCCCCGGGGGGCATTCATGGGCGGCGTTCGGCGTCGCCAACCCGGCGAACGCCGTGGGGCGCGCCACCGCGCTGCTCGCCGACCTCGCCCCGCAACAGGCGCCGCGTACCACGTGCGCCGTCGTGCGGCTCGGGGGCGGCACGGGACTCAACTCGATCCCGCAGGAGGCCTGGCTCGATTTGGACTTGAGGAGCGAGGATCCCCGCGCCCTGGCGCAGCTCGATGTCACGGTGCGCGCGGCGCTCGAGCGCGCCGGCGACGACGAGAACCGCCGCCGCACCACCGGCTCGCCGACGCTGCGGGTGGACATCCAGCTGCTGGGGGACCGGCCGTCGGGCATGACCCCGCGCGCCCACCCGCTGGTCCAGGCCGCGGTGGCCGCCAACCGCGCGCTGGGGCGCGACGCCGAGCTCGCCAGCGCGTCCACCGACGCCAACGTGCCGATCGCGCTCGGCATCCCCGCCATTGCGCTGGGTGCGGGCGGCAAGGCGGGCGACGCGCATCTTGCGACGGAATGGTATGAAAACGTCGAAGGAGCGCTCGGCATCGTCCGAGCGCTCCTCGTGACCGCGGCGATGGCGGAGGTGGAGTAGCCTGCCGCTCCTTCAAATCGCCCGGAACAGCTCGTTAAGCTCGAGCGTAAACGTTCGCTCGGCTCCGGTCGGCAGCCACATGAGCCGCTCCCGCTCGAGCACCGGGAATTCGGCTTCGGGAGTCCATACTTCGACCTGCCGCGCGTCGCCATCCACCACCAAGTAGGTCGGGACCGAGCGCTCCTGGTACAGGCGGCGCTTGGTGAACCGATCGGCGCGCTGCGAGGAGGGACTCAAGATCTCGGCCGCCAGCAGAAGGTTGCGAATCGCCGTCCAGTCCAGGCTGCGCGCCTCCGCACGCGGCACGACGAACACGTCGGGCTGCACCAACACGTGGCGACCCCACGAAATGTCGGCGGGGGCGGTAAAAGCCTCTCCGACCGGCTGGTCCCGCAGGTAGCCTTCCAGCGCCGAGTACAGGCGGCCGACCAGCTTCTGGTGCCACAACCGCGGCGCCGGGGTCACGAGCAACTCGCCGTGCACGACCTCGTAGCGGTTGCCGTCGGCGGGCAGCGCGCGTACCATGTCGGCCGTGTAGTAGACCGGAGCGACCATACCCATAGTATCGACTCCCAGCCGAACGTGGGACAAGAGGGGGACACGCCGCAGCATGCCGCGTCGTCGCCCCACTCTCATGACCCGCTTGGTGCGAGACGGACCGGAAAAACGGCGGCGGCGATGGCGGAGGTGGTCTAGCTAGGTCTCCTCTACCGGGAACACGTCTTCGGATGCCAGTCTCGGAACCTATGCAAGAGACCTTGATGAGTGACCTGGTCCTGTGTGACGATTTTTAGCACACCGTCATGGTCTGCCATCGCGAAGTACTTCCCAGACGACGGCACGACAAAGGCGTCCCATTCAAAGAACAACGGCTGGAGAAGCAGCGCGTGTGCTTCCACTAGCTCGTGTTCGTCGAAGAGGTGTGCTCGCGCCTCATCGACAGATCGTGCCTCGCCTTTCGCCAACCGTATGCTCGCAGGATGTACGCGAGCGCCATGGATCGCGTCGCCTCGCGTGGCAACGGAATCTCCAAACAATTCGACGATCCGCCCTGAAAGGACAGGCTCACGAGCCTCGCTAAGTCTGCCCGAATACCGCGAGCAAGACACCACTGGCGAGCATCCTCGAAACCAAGGGCGTGCATTACGAGGATAAACATGGCATGAAAACGTCGAAGGAGCGCTCGGAATCGTCCGGGCGCTCCTCGTGACGGCCGCGATGGCGGAGGTGGTCTAGGCTCCCTCGCCTCTCAGCGCCGAGAGCATCATCAAGGCTTCCCGCGGATGGCGCGTCGCGCGCAGCTGGGACGAGTACACGTGCCGCACCACCCCGGTCTGGTCGATCACATAGGTGACCCGGCCCGGCAACAGTCCGAGCGTCTTCTCGACGCCGTACAGCCGGCGCACCGCCCCGTCACGATCCGAGAGCAGCAGGAACGGCAGATTGTGGCGCCGCGCGAACCTGCGGTGTGACCGCACGGAATCGGAGCTCACCCCAACCACCTCAGCGTCTTTGGCGCTGAACTGCTCGTACCTGTCCCGGAACGCGCGCGCCTCGATCGTACAACCCGGCGTCTCGTCTTTCGGATAGAAGTACAGCACGACCGTTTTCCTGCCCACGAGATCGCCCAGCCGCACCGGCACGCCCGACTGATCCGGCAGCGTGAAATCCGGCGCAACATCTCCAACGCTCACCTTTGTTGCCTTGCTCACGCTCGCTCCCCTTTCGCTCTCTTACAACGTAGCGTCGTAGCGTCGTGGAACCGTCAGTTCAGTGCGCCGCCCCCGCCCCCGCCCCGCCCGGCATTCCCTTGCTCTTGTGCATGAGCAAGAGCAGCGGTAGGGACAGCACGAAGCAGGCGCCGAACAGCAGGAACAGCTGCTCGAACGAGAGCATCAGCGCCTGTCGGGTGACTTGGCCGTCCACGATCGCCAGCGCCTTGGCATTGGCGAGCGGTGCCGGTGTGCCCGTCGCGATGAGCCGCGCCACGATGGCGCCCAGCCGCTCGCGTGCCACCGCGCTGTACTGGGTCACGTTGGCGATCAGGTCCCCGCGGTGGATCGCCGTGAACCGCTGCACCAGGGTGGCCGAGATGGCGATCCCCACGCTGCCGCCCAGCTGGCGCATCAGATTGAAGAGCCCGGTGCCGTTCGGGATCTTGCTCATCGGCAGGTCCGCGAGCGCCAGGTTCGTGAGCGGGACGAAGATCAGCCCCAGGCCCACGCCCCGGAAAATCAGCGGCCAGAAGAAGTCCGACATGCCGCTGTCGGTCGTGAAGTGGGCATGCTTCCACATGGACAGCGCGAAGATCGCCACCCCGGCAAGGATCGAGAGTCGCCCGTCGAACTTGCCTGTGGTGCGGCCCATCGTGGCCATCGTGAACGCGCTCGCGAGCGCCCCGGGAAGAATCACGAAACCGGTCTGCTCCGCCGTGAAGTTCTGGAGGTTCTGCAGGTAGACGGGCAGCACGAACACCGTGGCATAGAGACAGACCCCGAGGATCCCGCCGAACACGACGCCCACCGCCAGCTGGCGGCTCTTCAAGATCCGCAGGTCCACGACCGGATGCTCCGTCGTGAGCTCGTGCCACACGAAGGCGACGAGCGACAGGGCGCTGATCACGGCGTACGTGGTGACCTCGCGCGAGTCGAACCAGTCGAGCCGCTCGCCGCGCTCGAGCATGACCTGGAGCGTGCCGATGCCGGCTGCGAGCAAGAGCAGGCCGACGTAGTCGACGCGCTCCGCCTTCTCCTGGAACCGCGAGTTCTGGATGAAGCTGAGCGACAGCGCGAGGGCCAGCATGCCGATGGGGATGTTGATGTAGAAGATCCACGGCCAGCCGAACGCATCGGTGATGTAGCCCCCGAGCGTCGGACCCAGGGTCGGCCCCACCATCACGCCCACGCCGAAGATCGCCATCGCGGTGCCGAACTCCTCGCGCGGAAACACTTCGTACAAGATCGCCTGCGAGGTGGAGAGCAGCGCGCCGCCCCCCAACCCCTGGATGATCCGCCAGAACACCAGGGCGATGAGGGAGTGCGCGTTACCGCAGAAGAAGGATGAGATGACAAAGATCGCGATCGATCCCGCGAAGTAGCGCCGTCGCCCGAAGTACGCCGACAGCCAACCGGTGATCGGCAGGATGATCACGTTCGCCACGATGTAGCCCGTGGACACCCAGGCGATCTCGTCCAGCGTGGCGCCCAGATTCCCCATCATGTGGGGGATCGCCACGTTCACGATGCTCGTGTCCAAGAGCTCGAGCACGGACGCGAGCGACACCGTGATCGCGATGATGTACTTGTACTTGTAGCGATCGGCGTCGACGCCGAGCGCCGGCAGGGCGGCGGTAGCCATTACTTCGTCGTGATCGTCACGACTACGCTCATTCCTGGGCGCAGGGGGTGTGTGGCGTCGTTCTGCGCGTCCGGCCGGATCCGCACCGGAATGCGCTGCACGACCTTGGTGAAGTTGCCGGTCGCGTTGTCGGGCGGCAGCAGCGAGAACTTGGCCCCCGTCGCGGGCGACAGACTCTCCACGTGCCCCTTCACGTGCCGCCCCGGGTACGCGTCCACCGTGAAATCGGCGGGGTCGCCCGGAGTGACGTTGGCCGTCTGCGTCTCCTTCAGGTTCGCCGTGACCCACACGTCGCTGAGCGGCACCTCGCTCATCAGCGGCTGACCCGGTTGCACCAGCTGACCGATCTCGACGCTCTTCTTGCTCACCACCCCTTCCGAGGGGGCGGTGATGCGCGTGTAGGACAGGTTGAGGGCCGCCTGGTCGCGCGCCGCGCGCGCCGCGGCCACCCGGGCGTCCGCCCCGAGCAGCGCCGCCTGTGCGGCGGCCAGCCCCGCGTCCGCCGCGCGCGCCGCCGCCTCGGCGGCATCGAGCGCCTGCTTCGGGACGATGTCCTTCTCCGCCAGCGGCTTGATGCGCTCGAGATCGGCATGCGCCTTCTCGGCGTTCGCCTGCATCTGCGCCACCTGTGCCTCCGCCTGGCCCACCCGCGCCCGATTGCTCACGCCGGCGAGCGCCACGGCGAGATCGGCTTCGGCCTGCGCCAGCCGTGCCTTGTAGTCGCGGTCGTCCAGCACCACGAGCGTGTCGCCGGCCTTCACCTGCCGATTCTCGTCGGTCCGCACCTCGACCACGTAGCCACCCACCTTCGGGAGGATCGGGATGATGTGCCCGTCCACCTGGGCGTTGTCGGTCGACACGTGGCTGAGGCTGTAGATCCAGCGCCGGATCCCCACGGCCACCAGGCCAAGCAGCACGACGCCCATGATGATGAAGACGGTGCGCTTGTTGCCGCCCGATTTGGCCGGCTCTGGTTGCTCGGGGGCGACAGGAGAGGGCCTACCGGCCCGCTGCGCAGTCTCGCGTTCGATCGTCGTAGCCATGTCGTCACTCATTGGTATGCCGGTTAATGAAGGGTCCGGGCCACGCCGGCGGCGCGCGCCAGGGAAATCCGGGCGGTCGCGGCGGCGAACCGGGCGTCGATCTCGGTATCGCGGGCGCGCACCAAGCCTACCTGCGCGGTGATCACGTCGATGTTGCCCGCGACCCCCGCCTTGAACCGCTCGCGTGCCTGGCTGAGCTCACTCTCGGCGAGCCGCAGCTCCTCGCGGGCCACCAGCTGTTGCGCCGCGGCGGAGCCGAGGTCGAGCAGTGCGGCGTCCACCTCGGCGGCGATCTGCCGACGTAGGTCGGCCTCGCGCACCTGCGACTCCCGTACCACCGCGTCCTGCTCGTCGAGCCGCGCTTCGCGGCGGAAGCCGTCCAGAATCGGCACGCTCACCTGGAGTGTGAGATCACGCGTCGCGATCGCATGCGGCGCCGTTGGCCCGTTCACCCCATAGTCGCCGGCGACCTCGATGCGCGGCAGACGCTCCGCCCGAATGGCCGACCCGGTCTGGCGCGCCGCCGCGGCGCGCGCCTGCTCGGCCCGCAGGTCGGGCCGGTTGGCGAGTGCGGCGCTGACGGCCGAGTCCCGCCGCACGGATACATCGGCTGCGCCGAGCGACGGCGCCAGCGAATCCGTGAGCGTGAGCGGTGTCGCGGGGTCGAGGCCGAGCGCGCGAGTCACGTCGATGCGCCCGCGGTCCAGCTGGTTCTTGGCCACGAGCAGCAGCCCCTGCGCCCTGGCGAGCTGGGCCTGCGCGCGCGTCACGTCGATCGTCGGGCTCACCCCCGCCGCGCGCTGTGCTTCCGCCAATCCCACGAGCTCCGCGGCAATGGCCGAGTCCGCCCGCCGGGCCCCAACCACCGCCTGCGCGCGCACGGCCTGGACATAGGCCACCGCCGCCGTGAGCACCGAGGCCTCGACCGTCACGCCGCGCTCCGCCCGGCTCCCATCGGCCTGCGCGCCCGCGGCGCGCACGCGCCGCACGCTCGACCAGTCGAACAGCGCTTGAGTCGCGCTGACGCGCGCGTCGTAGTTGTTGAACGGCCCGATCAGCTCCGGGAAGCCGGGGAACGAGATGCCGATCGAGCGCGAGTTGAAGGTGCGGTTCAGCCAGAAGCCCCCCACCGAGGCGGAGGGCAGCAGCGCCGCGCGCGCCTGCCGCACCCGTGCGTCTGCCTCGGTGGTGCGCAAGCTAGCGAGTGTCACCACCGGCACCTCGCCGGAAGCGAGCCGCACGGCATCCGCGAACGACAGGCGGAGCGGGGCGGTCGGTGCAGGCGCCTGCGCCGCGAGGGGGGCGCCCATGGCGACGAGCCATGCGAGCACGGGGACGAGCCGGTAGCTATTGCTTCGCGATACCATGGAGATAGAGATCAATGTGAGTGTCGAGATACTTCTTGACGTCGAACGCCTCCGGCATGCACGACCCGAACGCGTGCCGCGCGACCACCGCGTGCATCAGCGGCGACATGGCGAGCTTGGCGGCAACCATGACGTTCACGGGACGGAACTCTCCGTTCTTGATGCCGCGTTCGATCACGCCGGCCATGAGGCGGTGCCCGCGCGTCACGACTTCCTCGTAGTAGAAACGTGTGAGCTCGGGAAAAGTTGCCGCCTCCGCCATCATGAGCTTCGGGATTGCGGCCACCGCCGTCTCCCCCACCAGCCGCCAGTATTCCCGCACCAACTGCTCCACCAGCTCGCGGGCGCTGCCAGTGAACGACTGGGCGAAGGCTTCACCCTTGGCGATGACGGGCACGATCGTCTCCCGCACCACGGCCTTGAACAGGGCTTCCTTACTGTCGAAGTAGAGGTAGACGGTGCCCTTAGTCACACCGGCTCGCCGGGCCACGTCGGCGAGCTTCGTCGCGGCGAACCCGCGCTCGCCGAACACCTCGAGCGCGGCGGCCACGATCTCTCCCGGCCGGGCGTCTTTCCGACGCTTCCAGCGGGGCTTGGATTGACGCTTCGATGGGGTGACGGCGTGGCTCACGGCGCTCGATCCGGTCGCATAGTTAGTTACTGAACGGTCAGTAAGTAACTTTGGTTCCAGAGGCCCGTCAAGGCCTGGCAAGTTCCTGCGATTCAGCTGGTTACGCGGTGGGTGCGCGCCGCTCGCGATAGAACACGATCAGCCCCGTCCCCGGCGGCGTCGCGCCCAGCTGCCGCAGCAGCGTCACGAGCTGGCCCCGATGATAGCTCGAATGGTCGATCGCGTGGCGAAACATCTCGCGGAAGCTGTGCACATACTCGCCGCCGGTACTCGGGCTTACCGTCATGGTCTCCTCCAAACGCCGCTCGCCGAGCCCCGCGAGGAACGTGGCGCGCTCGGTTTCGATGGCCTCCCAGCGCGCCCGCGCCGCGGCGAGCGTCGTCAGGTCCCTGCCCTGCGGCACCGCGGGATTGGGCTGCGCGAGCCAGCGGTTGAGCCACAGCTGCTCCGCCCACACGATGTGGCACAGCGTGCCGTGCAGGCCGCCGTGACTGCTCTTCAGGTCGCGGAAGTACGACTCGGTGGGCAGCGGCTCGAGCGCCGCGAAGAACCGACGGTTGGCCCACGCGTTGTAGGCGAACAGCTCGCGCACTTCACCGAGGGTCAAGAACTCCCCTCCCGATTGCCTACTTCGCCGGCGCGACCTCCCCGGCGTCCATCACGCTCTGCTGGATAACCTTCCCTTCGATCTTTTGATCGTCCCCGACCAGCGAGTCCTTCACGGTCCCTCGTACCACCCGGACGTTCCGACCCAGGATGCTGTTCGCGATCGTGCTCTCGGCGACGAAGCTCCCCGCCTCGATCGACACGTTGGGCCCGATCGTGGCGTCGTGGATCGTCACGCCCTCCTCGATGTAGACGGGGGGAACGATCGTGCAGCGCGGGCACGGCCCCGACGGAGCACGCGCCCGGCCGTGCTCCAGCAGATGCTGGTTGGTCTCGAGCAGCGTGTCTACCTTGCCGCAGTCGTACCACCCCGCTACCGGCGCGGTGAGCAGCCGGCGGCCCCGGTCCACCATGTACTGGAACGCGTCCGTGAGATAGTACTCGCCGCCCTTCCCCGGCGGCTGCGCCAGCGTGTGCGCGATGCCGTCGAACAGCGACTTCCAGTCCTTGATGTACTGCAACCCGATGTTCGCGAGCCGTGAGACCGGCGTACTCGGCTTCTCGACGATGCGGGTCATGTAGCCCCCCGCGTCGGTGACGATCACGCCGAACCGCTGGTAGTCCTCCACCTCCTTGGCCCAGATGATGCCATCGGCATCCACCCGGTTGATGAGCGTCAGGTCGGCTTCGAACACCGTGTCCACGAAGATGATGAGCACCGGGGAGTCCACGTAGGGACGCGCCAGGTTGATGGCGCCCGCGGTGCCGTCCAGCTTCTTCTGCTCGACGAACTTCGCTGGAACGTCGTAATGCTCGAGGATGTATCGCTCGACCGATTCCTTGAGATGTCCCGTAATGACGATCAGTTCCTCGATGTCGAGCCCTTTCACCGCGTCCATCACGTAGTCCATGACCGGTCGCCCGGCGACGCGCACCAGGGGCTTCGGGACCCGCTTGGTGAGCGGCAGGAGCCGCGTGCCTTTTCCGGCGAGGGGAACGATGACTTTCATGTCACACCCGTCCGTAGCGGTCTTTGAGCCGCACCACGTCGTCGATTTCGGGAGTCGAGGCCTCGAGCAGGTCGGTCGGCACCACCGCCTCGAACTGGTGGATCACCTTCGGCTCGATGTGGAACGCGGCTCCCTGCGACATGGGCCGCTCGATCAACGTATCGCCCTGCTGGATGCGCAGGATGATCTCGCCCGTGAGCACATAGATCGATTCGTCCTTCTTGTTGTGGTACTGCAGCGACAAGACGTGTCCAGGCTCGATGTGGAGGATCTTGCCGACGTAGCGGTCGGTTCTGGCCCAGATCAGCTCGTGGCCCCAGGGCTTGTCGACGCGATAGGGGAGGTCAGCCACCCTTCCCCTCCCCCCAGTGCGGAATGGGGAATGCGGAATGCGGAGTATCAGCACGGGCGTCGCTCGGCGAACGACCTTCCCCCGCAATTCCGCATTCCGCACTCCGCATTCCGCACTCGTTCATATCGACGAAGCGAGCCTCAATTGCAGGGAGGAAGGTGAAGTGACGCATGCGGTCACACACACCCCGCACCCCACGCAGCCTTCGGGCCGCAGCACCGGGTGTCCGCCCGCGTCCATCGCGAGGGCCCGCTCTCCCACCGGGCACGCCCGGGCGCACACTCCGCAGCTCACGCCCTGAAACGTGATGCAGCGCTCGGGGTCGAGCTCGAGCACGCCCATGTGGATCTCGTCCCACCCGCCGGCCGGCGGCACGAGGGCGCCAGTGGCGCACGCGTGGGCGCATGGCATGTCCGTGCACACCACACACGCCTGGATGGCCGGATCGATGATCGGCGTGCCGGCCGCGAGGCCCGCCCCGGGCGGGGCCTTGATGATCGCGTGCACCGGGCACACGGGGAGGCAGTCGCCGCAGCGGGTGCACGACGCGAGGAAGGCGATTTCGTCAGCCGCGCCCGGCGGCCGGAAGTAGCGCCGCGGCGCCACCCGTTGCTCGGTGCGCGTCGCCACTTCGCGCACCAGGCGGGTGAACGCCTCGCGGAAGAAGCCGCGCCGATCGTTTGCGCTCGCGTCCATCAAAAGCTCGGGCTGAGGCTCAGCTGCCACCGGAACGCGAGCCTCCCTTCGCTGGGTCGCGGGTCCGCGGCGTAGTTCCAGCGGCTCACTACGAGCGGCAGCTCGACGCGCATGGTCCAGCCCAGGTCCCGAATCTGGTGACGCGTCACCACGCCGATACCGCCGTCATACAACGGTGTGTACCGGCGCCCAGGGGCCGTCGGGGCGACCGCCAGCGTATCCACGAGCCCGCCGTCGACGAAGCCGGTGAGTGACACATCCCGCAAGATACCCCGATCGCGCCGCCAGACCGAGCGGGCCAGCTCCAGGTTCACGGTGACGGCCCAGCGGCCGCCCAGGTCGTTCCGGAAGCCGCGCAGGTTGCCGTTGCCGGGCGCGTGATAGTAAAAGTCCGGGCGCACGAACAGCGCGCCCGCGCTGCGCAACAGGGGATTCGTGAACGTCTCGTAGGGGTCGGCGCCGGCGATGGCAATGCGGCGCTGCGGCACGGGGGCCGAGCGGCCCGCGTACGCGCCGCCGAACAGTCGCACGCCGAACGTCGTGCCGAGGGGGAACGGCGCCCGCACGCTCGCTTCGCCCGTGAAGCGGCCGAACCCCTCGACGTCGTAGCGGCTCGAAGACGCGTACCCGGGGCCGGGGTTCGAGTACACGAGCCCCCCCCGGGCGGCGAGCCGCGCCCGCACGAGCGCCGAGCCTCGTTGCACGCTGGTCGAGACCCAGGGGCCCGCTTCGACCGTCCCCGCGTCCTCCCACAGGCGGCGGTCGAGATAGCCGAGGTTGGTGGTGGCCATCCACAGGGCGTCGAAGCCGAGGTGGGGATCGGCGCCGAAGCCCAGGTGCTCACGTAGGGCGCGGTCCAGCGAGAGCGCCACACCCGCCCGACCTTCCACGGCCCACGCCGCGACAGCCGTCTCGGTGCGGGGCATGAGGTGACGGATCGGGTTCGACCAGCGGCCGTAGAAGCCGAAGCGCTGGCTGGCACCGTTGCCGGTGGCGACCGACACGATGGACACGCCGCGGTTGTAGCGGTCGAGATAGTTGGTGCGGTTCCGCACGGCCAGCGTCACACCGCCGAAATCGTTGGACCAGGCCAGCGGCAGCCACGCGCTGACCAGCTTGTCCCGCCGGGCCCGCTCGCGCGTGGGATCGTCCAGGCGCAGGTCCACCGCCCCCCGGCCCACGAACGCGCGCCGCTCCCGGTTGTTCAGCATGTCGTAGTCGTGGGTGCGGCCGCGCGGGTCGAGCATCAGGCGCCCGGGCTTCCGGGCACTCGTGAACTCGACGCGCTCGGTGACGGGCTCGCCCGTGGCCCGGGCGTAGATGGTATCGCGATCGCCGATCTCGACGGGCATCCGGCCGTCGCCCTTTCGCTCCACGGTCACCACGGTGCGCCAGCGCCCGCCCGCGAGCCGGTGCCGCTCGACCCGACGCAGCCGGTAGTCGATGAGCGGCGTCGCGTGGAGCCACTCGCCGAACAGCCATTTCAGATCCACGCGCGACACCTCCTCGGCCACGCGGCGGAACGCGTCCTCATCTACGTGCTTCAGCTTCCAGCGAGCGAAGTACTCGCGCAGGATGCGCCGCATCGTCTCGTCGCCCACCACGTAGCGCAGCTGCTCGTAGAACAGCTGCGCCTTGCTGTAGATCATTTCCTGATAGATGAGAAAATCGCGAAACTGCTCGCTCACGGTGGAGATCGGCTCGCTCCAGCGCTCGAGATCGAGCCACAGCACGCCGGGCTCGAGTCCGTCGTATGCCGGTGGGCCGCCGTGCGCCTCGAAGAACCAGCCTTCCTGGAAATCGCTGAACCCCTCGTCGAGCCAACCCTCGCGCCACTCGTTGTTGGCGAGCTGGCCCATGACGTACTGGTGCCCCGTCTCGTGCACGATGAGGCCGATCGATGCGCTCCCGTCCATGATCATCATGGGGAACTCGGTCCCGCCGCCCTCGACGCGGTGCACGTTGGTGAGCTGGGGCCACTGATACTTCCCGAACAACGAGTCGAGCCACGCGAGCGCCAGGACGGTGTTCTGGACGGCCTTCCCCTGCCCCCAGGTGGCGCGGTCGCCCGGCTGATACAGCACCCGCACCACCGCCTCACCATAGCGCCCCTGCTCGTAGATGTAGTCCGGATTGAGCGAGAAAGCGAAATGATGGACGTCTTCGGCCCTAAAGCGGACGCACTTCCGGCCCGGTCCGACACGCATCGCCGCACACCCGGGAGCAGGGAGCGGGGAGCGGTACCATTGGCGCTGATAGTCGATCCGGAGATTCTGGTCCGCTTTCGCGTGGTCCCAGCCCGGGTCTCCCTCCACCGGAACCCCAGTAGCGCCGATTACCTGGTCCTGTGGCAGATCGAGCGTGACGTCGAACGTGGCGAACTCACCGTAGAACTCGCCCCCCGGATAGAGCGGATGGTCTTCCCAACCGTAGCGGTCGTACACCACCATCTTGGGATACCACTGCGCGAAGTCGAAGCGCCGCCCCTGGCGCCCCTGGCGCCGCGGCAGGGTGGATGGACGCGCCTGCCAGTCGATCTCGACCGTCAGCGAATCGCCGGGGCCGAGGGATCGCGGCAGGGTCCAGTGCGCGATGGTCGAGTCGGGGGCATATGGGTAGTCGGGGCGCAGCCCCTGGCCCATCACGGTCGCACTGGTGATGCGTTCGAACGCGTAGTCCGGATCCTTCAGGTGTTGAAACCGCTCGCGCTGCTCGGCCGAGTCGGCGGCGGCCCAGCGGGAGCCGGGACGGAATGCGTTCAGGTACTGGTGGACGTAGAAGTCGTGTAGCGTCTCGGGCGAGCGGTTCACATAGCTGATGCGCACGTGGCCCGTGAGCACGCCGGACGGCTCGTCCAGCGCCGCGCTGATCCGATACGCGACTTGCTGCTGCCAATAGCCCGTGGTATCCCCGGCTACGAGCACAAGAAGAAGGGGGAGCATGGAGGTGGGGAAGCTACAGCGGGCCGGGCGGGATGGGGAGCCAGGCAGCTTAGGGCTCCGACATGGACCTCGGAGCCCCTAGCAGAAGAAGGAAGAGCGAACCGGCCTAAGGCTTCGTGGCTGGTTTCGTTTTCAACTCGACCAGCAAAGCATGAACCTCGGCAGTGGCCTCGCTGGCGTGCGTCGCGGGCTGGTGCCAAGTGGTCCGACCGGCTTTGTTCTCCGACTCCGTAGTCTTCCCGTCGGGAGACGTGAATTTCGTTGTGCCGCTACCCGAAATGTCGTACGTCAGATATGCCGGGTGGGAATGCATCGGAATTTTCTCACCGCCTTTGGCCTGAAAGTCGAGCACCCGCACCTGGTCGTTCTCCAACAGCACCTTGAAGTGATTTGGCGCTACCTGCACGGGGTCTTGCGCGCGGGCCGTTGGAACTCCGACGCAACATAGAGCGAGCGTGCCGAGCGTTAGGCGGAAAACTTGCATACACCACCTCTGCGAACGAGAGAAGGATGAACCCGACGGGACAGCCCTGGACATCGGGTTTACGCACGCCCCTTTCAGGGAGCGCTGTCGATGCGTGACCACACCTCACCGCGGACGAGGCTTCTCGCTGCTTCCGTGCGGCTGCCTATGTCCGAAAGGGGGGCGGACGGATGAACCTTTGCAAAGATTGCACTGATATCGCGTTCTGCGTCCGCGAGCGAGGCGTACGTATCAATCGTTACAAAGTCGTATTCGAGGGAGGTGCCGTAAGGATACTGGACGTTATACAGAGCCCAGGAGCGCATTTGTCCGGCTCGGATGCGTTCTTGATGAACGGGTTTCCACGTCTCTTGCTCCAGCTTGAGATACTCCTGAACTTTGGCCGGGTTGGCCTTCATGAAGTTGACGACGTAGACGGAAGGTCGCTGCGGCTGCTGGGCTTGGGTGAATGCAGCGGATGAGAGGGAGCCTGCCAAGAATGCTCCGGCAGTAGCGGTCGCAAGAAGCGGGATCCCGATGCGCATTGAGCCCTCCGCGATTCGCCGGCGTTTGCCTTTGTCGCTGCAGGCGTTGCTAACTGGGACACTGAAATACCGCGGCGGCAGGGGGGCGTCAAGTGAGGCTGCCGTGAAAGACTTGAACGTCGCGGCGTGCGCCCGCAGCTTATGCAATGCATGACCGCCCATGAGTTCCGGCGCATCGCCTTGAGTCTCCCGCGGGCCTGCGAAGCCGCGCATATGGTGAAGCTCACCCCCGAGCAGCAAGAGCTCTTCGTGCGAGCCCAGCCCGCCGTGTTCGCGCCCGTCAAGGGCGGCTGGGGTCGCGGTGGTGCCACGAACGTTCGGTTGCGAGCCGCCAGGAAGGGTGCCGTTCGTGAAGCGCTGATCACCGCCTGGCGTAACCGGGCCCCGAAACGTCTCGCCGAAAGCATCCTCGACACGTGACGGTCTCACCGGTCTTCTTCTACGGTCTGTTCATGGATGCGGACGCGCTCCGATCCAAGGGCGCGCATCCCGCCAACGTGCGGCCGGCCGCCCTGCCGGGATACGCGATTCGCATCGGGAACCGCGCCACGTTGGTACGCGAGCCCGGCTCCTCGGCATATGGACTGCTGATGGATCTCCCTCGAAACGAGATCGATGCCTTGTACTCCGGCCCCGGGCTGGAGGCGTATCGTTCGGAGCCCGTCGTGGCAGAAGGGCCAGATGGTGCGAGGACTGCCGCGTTGTGCTTCAATCTCCTCACGCCTCCGTCACCGGACGAAGCCAATCGCGAGTACGCCGAAAAGCTGCGCGAGCTGGCGCGCCGCCTGGGCCTGCCCCTCGACTACGTCGAGCGTATCCGGTGACCGTCGTGGGAGCGGTGGCTTGCCAGGTGCTGATGGCTGTGAGTCTTCAGCAATCGCCTTCGCTCGTGCCCAGACCGGTGCTTAAATTGATCGTCGAGCATCCAGTGCTCGCTCCGTACCTCCATCCCGAGACTCCTGGCCGCGTACCGCTACTGGTCTCAGATCACCTGTTGGAGCCGGGTGTCACGCCATCGAGGTTCGGTCAGCCCTTGCGAATCGTTCCCGACCGAGAGCTGGGTACAAAGCCGCACCTCCGCGTCTTGAGCTTCGAGGTGGACGGCGCCCGGGCGAAGGCGGTGGTCGAATACAAGGTCGAAGGCGTGCAGGCAGTCTTCGACTTGAGGCGTGACTCGAAGGGGTGGTGGACGGTCGCGGATGCAAAGGTTGCCGAACTGGGGCGCGGACCACACAAGTGACGAAAGGACCGCCCTTCCGCTCATCGCTCCGACGGTGCATCATGCCAGCGGTCCCTCATACCCTCTCGGAGGCTCTAATGCGCGCGTTCAGCCTTTCGACTTGTCTCCTGCTAGCGGTGGCTCCCGGAATTCACGCCCAAGCTGCCCTTGCGACAAACCAGACTCCCATGCACTGGGGCCCGGCCCCGGCAGTGTTTCCCCCGGGTGCGAGGATGGCCGTGGTGAGCGGTGACCCCAGCAAGGCGGCGGTCTTTACGGTCCAGCTGGCGATGCCGAGCGGCTACAAGATCGCGCCGCACTTCCATCCCACCGATGAGACCGTCGAAGTGAAGAAAGGCACGCTGCTCGTGGGCATGGGTGATAAGTTCGACCTGTCGAAGGCGAAAGCGATGAAGGCCGGCGAAAAAACGCCGATGGCGGCCAAAGCACACCACTTCGCCGCCGCGCAGGGCGCCACGTTCATTCAGGTGACGGCCATGGGCCCATTTGCGCTCACGTACGTCAATCCGGCGGACGACCCCCAGAAGCAGGTCGCCAAGCCTTGACCGCGGCTTGACCCGGGGAACATTGGGGGCGTCTCTTACAGGGCGCCCCCTTTGCGTACCTACTTCATTCTGCTCCTCGCTACGGCGTTGCTCGCAGCGCGCTGGTCGGCGCCCTGATCGGTGCGCCACTCAGGAAGTGGCACACCGTTTATCAGGCTCGACCTTAGCGGTCCGCGACCTTGCGGTGCGCCGTCACGGACCCATATTGCGGAATAACTCAGATGCCCTGAACCCCGAGGCGCAATGTCGTGCGGTTCGCCCATGCCTCGGGGGGAGCGAATCGCGAAACCGGCTGAGTGGGACACCCACGTGGCCGGGTTTTGCTTTCTTGGTCTCCGGCTGTTCGCAAAGGAGAACACTACCCATGGCATCCGTCCTGATCACGGGAACCAGCTCGGGAATTGGCATGGCCACCGCCCTGGCCTTCGGGAGAGCTGGCCACAAGGTCGCGGCGACGATGCGCAATCCTCACCGAGCGCCCGAGCTCGCGCGCATCGCCACCCAAGAGAAGCTGCCGATCACGATTTCGGCCATGGATGTTGATTCCGACGCATCCGTCAAGGAAGGAATCGGCCGCATCGTAAAGGAGGGCGGACCAGTTGACGTGCTCGTCAACAACGCAGGGATTGAGCGCATCGGCTCGGTCGAGGAACTGCCGTTGGCCGAGTTCCGGGCCGTCATGGAGACGAACTACTTCGGCGCGATCCGCTGCATCCAGACGGTGCTGCCGGCGATGCGCGCGCGCCGGAGTGGCTGCATTGTCAACGTAGCGTCGGTTGCCGGACGCATCGCCAACTCGCCCATGGCTGCGTACACCGCATCGAAATTTGCGTTGGAGGCACTCAGCGAGTCATTGGCGCAGGAGGCGAAGCCGTTCAACGTGCGAGTGGCGATTGTCGAGCCGGGGATCATCGACACGGCGATGGCCAGGCGCGTCGAGTCGGCGCACACCCCCTCACCTTACCCTCAGGAACGCCGCTTCGCCGCGATGTTTTCCGCGTCCCTGAAGAACCCGGTACCGCCATCTGTGGTGGGAGAGAAGGTGCTCGAGATCGTGGAGAGCGGCACCTGGCAGCTGCGGCATCCGGTGGGACCCGACGCGATGCCGTTTCTCCAGTGGCGCAAAGCGATGAGCGACGAGGAGTGGGTCGCCTGGGGCGCGCTGGGCGACGATGCCTGGTATGATCGTTTGAAGGCCGATTTCGGCATGGACGCACGCCCCAATGCGTGACGCCGAGGCAGGCAGTGACTCCTTGTCCTCCCTCCACCCGAGGCACCCATGAAAGTCTCCACCGTAGTCCCGCTGGCTGCGTGCGGTCTGTTGGCTGGATGCGAGCGTACTCCACTAGTGCTCGAGCCGCACTCCGCCGCGCCGACGACCCTGAGCGCCGCGAGCCTCGCGTCGGATGCGGTCAAGCCCAACTTCAACCTCGAAGTTATCCTTCGCGCGCCAGACGGCAGCGATGGTTTCGGCCACGTGAAGTTCCGTCAGGCGAACGACGACCCGACGATCGTGGATCTCGGCGTGTGGGTGCGTGATCTGGCTCCGAACACACATTACAAGCTGCAGCGAGCCGTCGATACGATCGTCGATGACGAGTGCACGGGCACATCGTGGCTCACACTCGGCGAGGGGAGTACACCGCAGGATATCGTGACGGATGACGCTGGCACCGGCCGCGCGGATCTGTTCCGCCTGTTGACGTCTCCCATTGGCACCGCGTTCGACATTCACTTCCGTGTCGTGAGCACCGCGACGCCGCCAGCGGTCGCGCTGAGCAGCGACTGCTATCAGTTCTTCGTCAGATAGGTGTTGCGAGCTTGGAAATCGCCGGGGCGGTTGCGCGTTGGGGCGCGGTCCAATGGATCGCGAATATGGCGGCCACCGGTGGGACCGCCTATTCCAGACCGATCTTTCGCAGCAACACCTGGTAGCGGGGGTCGCTCATGAGGTTGCGAGTGGCCACGCCCATGAAGGCGGTCGCCGGCAGGTTGCCCCGAAAGAAGGCGAACGCGACGTCGCGCTCTTCGTACGCTCGCTCCAACCACACAAACGCCTCATCCGTCTGGCCAAGGGCCGAATAGATCCCTGCAAGGCTTACGGCCCTGACATGTTCCCGACTGGCGCGCCCTCGGAGCTCCTCGAGGAGCCGCCGGGCCTCCTCGGTGCGACCGGCCTCGGCGTACGCGACCGCGAGGGCCGCCACCATCCAGGGAAGTCGGTGGGATAACTCGACCGCCAGCTTAAACTCCGCGAGGGCGTCTTCCCACTGCGACTCGAACGCGTCAGCGCACCCCAGCAGCCAGTGCGCCAGCGCGAAGTGTGGGTCGAGCTCGATCGCCTTGTGGAGCTGCTCGATGGCCCGCGCGGGCCGACGCGCCGTGAGCAGCATCCACGCCAGGTGGGTGTTCGTAAACACGGACAGCGGCTCCATTTCGACTGCCCGCTCATCTTCGGTGATGCTCTCGTCGTACCGACCCTTCGAGGTGCAGAGCGAGGCGTACCAGTAGCGTGCCAGGACGTAGCGCGGGTTCAACGCGATCGCGCGCCGCAGCTCGCGCTCGGCGGCAGCCCAGTCCCAGTCGTACACCAAATGAATGAACCCCATCGAGCAGTGCGCTTCGGCGAGCGCATCGTCGAGCGCGAGCGCGCGCTGGGCAGCCGCCTTCGCTCTCGGCATGACCTCTCTCGGCGGGCGGAAGCCGTAGAATGCGAGCAGCGTGTACGCGTCCGCGACGCCGGCGTGAGCCAGGGCGAAGCGCTCGTCCAACAAGAGTGCCTGCTGGAAGCAGTCGAGGGCTTTCGCGAGGCCCGCGCCGCGCTGATTCCAGAAATAGCGCCCCTTCAAGTACAGCTGGTAGGCAGCCAGATTTTCCGTCGGCGGCGTGACGAGCAGATCGCCCGCAGGACCCGCCAGCGCGAGCTCCAGCCGGTGCGCGATGGTCCGCGCGATGGCGTCCTGGATCGCGAAGATATCGTCGAGCTCGCGGTCATAGCGCTCGGACCAGAGATGATAGCCGTCGGCGACGTTCACCAGCTGCGCCGTGATCCGAACCCGGCTCCCGGCCCGGCGAACGCTGCCCTCGAGCACGGTCGCGACCCTGAGCCTCGCGCCCACCTCGCCGATTCCCGTGCTTTTGCCCTTGAATGCGAACGACGAGGTGCGAGCAGCAACGTGCAGTCCGGGCAAGTGCCCCAGGGCATTGATGATCTCCTCGGTAATCCCGTCGCTGAAATACTCGTTCTCGGGATCGGGACTCAGATTCGCGAACGGCAGCACGGCGATCGACTTGGCGGCGGCCGGCGCCGGCGCGGGCCTGCCCGCGGGTGGGGTCCGAAGCGCGTCGGCGAACTCCGTCGCGGTCGTGAACCGATCGGCGGGCATCTTCTCCAGTGCCTTCATCACGGCCTGCTCGACCGCTAGGGGCACCGCCTGTCGCACGGTTCGCAACGCCGGAACCGGGTCGAGCGAGTGGCGGGCGAGGACGGCCTGCGGCGTCGGCCCCGTGAACGGGGGCCCGCCGGCCAGCATCTCGTACAGCACGCAGCCCAGACTGTAGACGTCGCTCCGACCGTCGAGGTGCAACTCCGCGGCCGCCTGCTCGGGGCTCATGTAACCGGGCGTGCCGATGGGAATCCCCGCCTCGGTCCGGGTGCCACTGGCCGCCGCGGTAATCGCCCGCGCGATGCCGAAGTCGCTCACCACCGCATGCCCGGCCTGGAACAGGATGTTCTCCGGCTTGATATCCCGGTGCACGACGTCGCGGCTGTGGGCGAAGCTCAGTGCATCCGCCACTTCCCGCGTGATCTGCAGCGCGTCCTCCAGCGGAAGCTGCTGCTCTCGCTCCAGGCGGCCCCGCAGCGATTCGCCCTCCACGAACGGCATCACGTAGTAGAGGAACCCGTCGACCTGGCCCGAGTCGTGGAGCGGCAGGATGTGGGGGTGTGTCAGGCCGGCCGCGATCTCGATCTCGCGGAGAAACCGCTCGGGGCCGAGCGCGGTCGCGATCTCACCGCGGAGCACCTTGATCGCGACGGGGCGGCCGTGTTTCCTGTCCCGAGCGAGATAGACGGTCGCCATGCCTCCGCGGCCCAGCTCGCGCTCGAGGTCGTAGCGGTCGGCGAGCGCCGTGCGGAGGCGGGTGAACGGGTCGGTCAGCGGGGCCCGGGGGCGAGGGACAGTCCATCATAGGGTCTCGGTCCCGGCGCGGCCAGAGGCCGTGGCGCCGATCAGCGCGACTCGTCCACGTAGATGATCCCCGCCATCCCGAGCACTTCGTGTGGACTGCACACGTACACGTACTTGCCGGGCGGGAAGCGTGCGTCGATGACCACGTCGTACGTCTGCCCTACCGAGGTCAACATCGGCCCGAGGCGCAGCTCGCCCAGGTCAGTGGCCGCGGGGATGCTTTTGAACTCCACGTTGTGAGGCATCCGGCCCGCTTGGACGAACCGGACCGTATCGCGCGGCTGGGCGTGGACCCGTATCGGGTCGAACGCAATGCCGTACGGCACCCGCTCCACCATCTGCACCACGATTACGCCCGGGTGCGCCGGGGGCGCTGACTGCGCGCACACCGGCGTGCCCAGGCAACCGACCAACGCTACAAAGGGGATCAGGCGCGTCATGGTCGTCCGGCCTAGCGCAGCGCCATCGCCGGCTGGATCTGGAGGGTCCCGTCGGCGTCCAAATCGGCAAGACGCGCATCGACGGCTGCCTCGTACCCCTTGAAGCACCCCTCGGTCACCACGCCCAATAGCCGCATCCTCCCCGTCTTCCAGTTGACCGTGCCATACAGATCCGCTACGAGCGAGTCCTCGCCCTGGCCCGCGGGGGCGACGATCCAGCGCGTCTTGACCTGCCAGATCGGGTTGGCGGTCTCCATCAGGCTGCCGAGGGGCTCGAGCGTCACGACGAGACCGCCGCTCATGGAGCCGCTCACGCGGCCGGACCAGACATTGCTCGTGTGATCGATCTGGCTGACGCCCGCGAACTGCCCGGCGAACCCGAGGGTCAGGCCGTTCGCCTGAGCGGCGCAGGCTGAGTGGTCGGTTGTTCTCTGGGGAGCCGCGTACGAGGTCACGAGCAGCGCGGCGAGCGCCCCGACGGCAGCGGGAATGCGAGCGATGGCACCCATGGAAGTCTCCTGCGGTGTTAGTCGTGGGCCCAGGGGGCAGCGGAGCGCTGGCCGTGAGCACGCGCCTACGTTAAGGCAGGCAGGTCAGGCGGGTATCAGAAAGCCGTCAGAAGCGGACCTGCGCTACAGACCTTGGGTGCGGTGGCGGGGGCTACCTCAGGCTCGAATCTGGCAGCCCGATCTTCTTTACGAGCGTCCGGTAGCGCAAGTCGCCGCGAATGGATTGAAAGGATGGGAAGTACGGAAGGGCGAGCAGGTTGGCAGACCGGTCTGCGTAAGCCGTGTCGAGCCACGCCAACGCTCGGTCGCGCTCGCCCAAAACCGCGTAGGGCGCGGCGATATCAACGGCATCCCAATACCCACGCGTCCGCTTGGCGATCAGCTGTTGGAGCGCGCTACGCAATTCCCTCATACGATGAAGTTGCGCTAGAACACTGGGGGGAGTCCTGCCGGCCAGTCGAAACTCTGCGAGCGCTTCGCTGTCCCTGGCAGCCGCGAACAGAGCGAACCCCAGCCCCAAATGCGCGCTCACGTCGTGCGGGTCGAGTTCGAGAATACTGCGGTACTGACGTATCGCTTGGTCATACCTACGCGCATACAGCAGCCAGAGGCCCAGCATTTGCCTGACGGCGGGCGACAGTGGATCGAGGGCCTGTGCCTTTCGCAATGCCGCTAGGGCCGAGTCGAGCTGGCCGAGTGCACCTAACAATATTCCCTCGTAGACGTACACGGTGCTGGCACTCGGATGCGCTGCGATGGCCCGACTGAGGTCGTGTCTCGCGGGCTTGAAATTCCAATCGTACAGCAGTTCGACCGCACCGAGCGCGGCTAATCCGTCCCCGAGGGTCGAGTCGATGCTCAGCGCCTTCAGGGCGGCTTCCCTCGCCTTGGGATACGCCTCCCGGGGCGCCATGAAGTTGTCGGCGAGTGACATCCAAGCGTCGGCAATGCCTGCCCACGCAAGGGCGAAATTCGGATCCCTGGACAAGGCTTGCTGATACAACTCGATACTGCCACGAAGGTCGGGCTCGGTTTGCTTATTGTAGAAGTAGCGGCCCTTGAGATATAGATCGTGCGCCTCGACGTCTCGCGTCGGCGTCATGGAGAGGGCTTCTCGCTCAGGAGCCGCGAGCGCCACGTCCAATGCACCGGCCACTCTCTCCGCGAGGTTGGACTCCACGTCGAAGACACCGGCCAAGACGGTATCGTATTGTTTGGCCCACACCTGGTTGGCATC
>Ga0209055_1000076_pt1 | contig 61352 bp, 55 predicted proteins | sample GraSoiAngelo_110_FD_185875 | JGI IMG/M metagenome (GOLD analysis project Ga0209055, IMG submission 185875) | Grasslands soil microbial communities from the Angelo Coastal Reserve, California, USA - 14_0903_12_30cm (SPAdes) (version 2) | ecosystem: Environmental > Terrestrial > Soil > Grasslands ... | reverse complement strand
TCCCGCCGACCGCCGCCCCGAGCGCCTGCTTGAGGGCGAAACTCGAGCCTACCTGCCCGCCGGAGATCATCAGCAGGCTCGAGGCGCCATACACCGCCGTCAGCCCGAACACGACCAGCACCGCCGCGACTAAGGCGAGGAGACGGGTTTCCCAGCGGGTGTCTTTCACCATGGGTCACGGGCGACTGTTGGTGTAGGGGCGCAGCATGCTGCGCCCCTACCATGCGCGGGCCTGTTCACATCGCCTCCACTAATTTCCGAAACGCGCCCCCCCGTTCCTCGTAATTCTTGAACATGTCGTAGCTCGAGCACGCGGGAGACAACAGCACCGCGTCGCCTGGGCGTGCGGCCCCGCGCGCGCGTGCGACCACATCCTCGAACGTCGTGCCACGCTCGAGCGGCACCTTGCCGCCGAGATCCCGCTCGATCAGCTCGCCCGACTCGCCGTACGCGATCACCAGCCGGCACTTCTCCCGGAGCATGGGTGCCAACCGCGTGTACGGCTCCCCCTTGTGCCGGCCGCCGAGCAGCAGCACGAAGGGCCGGTCCATCGCCTCCACCGCGACCACCGTCGACGCGATGTTGGTGGCCTTCGAGTCGTTGATCCAGCGGACGCCGCCCACCTCGCGCACCGGCTCGAGCCGGTGCGCCAGGGGGCGAAACGAGCGCAGGCCCTCTCCGATGGCGGCGAGCGGCACACCGGCTTCCCGCACCGCGAGCGCGGCGGCGAGCGCATTGGCGACGTTGTGATCGCCCAGGAGCCCGAGGTCCGCGCGCGCGAGCAGCGCGTCACGCCCGAGCTGCAGGCGGCGCGCCGTCGCGTCGTACCATCCGTCGGCGGGGTGCCGGAGCGAGAACAGGACGCGGCGTCCGAGCGCGCCCGCCGCGAGCTCGAGCACCGCCGGCTCATCCCCGTTCAGCACCCACACGTGGTCGGGACGCGCGTTTCGAAAGAGCAGCCGCTTGTCCGCGTAGTAGGCCTCCACACTGGCGTAGCGATCGAGGTGGTCGGGCGCGAGGTTCGTGAGGATGGCGATCTCCGGCGCGAAGTGGGGGCTGTCGTGCAGCTGGAAGGACGAGACCTCCACCGCGAGCCACTGGTAGTGGTCGTTCTGCAGCGCGATGTCCGAGAGCGGGCGACCGATGTTCCCCGCCGCCTCCGCGTAGAGTCCCGCCTGGCGCAGGAGGTGGGCCACCAGCGCCGTGGTAGTCGTCTTGCCGTTCGTCCCCGTGATCGCGATACAGCGCGTGCCCGATCCGGACAGCGCCCGGAATCCGAGGTCGATCTCGGACAGGATCGGGACGCGAGCCTCGCGCGCCGCCGCGAGCGGCGGCGCTTCCGGCGGCACACCGGGCGAGACGATCACCGCCGCGGCCCCGCGGATCTGTGCGAGGTCGTGGCGCCCGACGTCCAGCGCCACGCCGCGGAGCGAGCGCAGCGCCTCGAGCGCGTCGCCTCCGTAGGGGTGGTCCGACGCGTCGCTCGCGTACACGCGCACCCCTTCGCGCGCGAGCAACCGGGTGGCGGCCACGCCGCTCTTCCCCAACCCAATCACCGCCACGACTCCCCGTCCCCGCCACGCCTCGGGAATCATCGCACCTTTAACGTCGCGAGCGCGATCGCCGCGCACATCACCCCCAGGATGTAGAACCGCATCACGACCTGCGGCTCCGCCCAACCCAGCTTCTCGAAGTGGTGGTGCAGCGGCGCCATGCGAAACACCCGGTGGGCGTCGGCGTAATCCTTCCCGTACCGCCGCTTGTACCAGCGGTACACCCACACCTGCAGCATCACGGACACCGCTTCCGCCGCGAACACGCCGCCCGCGATGAGCAGCAGAAACTCCGCCTTGAGCATGATCGCGACGGTGCCCAGCGCGCCGCCGATGGCGAGGGAGCCGGTATCGCCCATGAACACCTGGGCCGGATGCGCGTTGAACCACAGAAACCCCAGTGCCGCGCCGGCGAGGGCGCCGCAGAAGATCGTCAGCTCCTGGGAACCGGGGAGGAAATACACAAGGAGGTAGCGCGTCCAATCGATGCGGCCGAATACGTACGCAAACGCCGCGAACGTGCCCGCGAGGATGGCCGTCAGGCCGGCCGCGAGACCGTCCAACCCGTCAGTGAGGTTCACGGCGTTCGAGCTACCGGTCACGACGACCGTGACGAAGAGGAGATACAATGGCGGCGGCAACACCAGCAGCATGTACTTGAACACCGGCAGCTGGGTAGAGGTCGGAGGCAGGTCCGGCGCCAGCGGCCACAGGATCAGGGCGATACCCAGCGCCACGCCGAATGTGACCTGGCCGATGAGCTTCCACCGCGCCACCAACCCCTGGGACTTGCCGCGCACGATCTTCAGGTAGTCGTCGATGAATCCGATCGCGCCCGTCCAGAGCATTGCTAAGACCGCCACTACGACGTACCGGCTGTCGAGCCGCGCCCACAGGAGCGTCGGCACAACGGTCGCGAGAATGATGATCAGCCCGCCCATGGTTGGCGTGCCGCGCTTCGCGTGGTGGCTCGCCGGTCCCTCGGCGCGGATCACCTGGCCGACGTTGCGCTCGCGCAACCGCCGGATGATGGCGGGACCGCACAGGAAGGCGAGCACGAGCGCCGTCACGACCGCGCCCGCGGCGCGAAACGTGAGGTAGTTGAACAGGTTGAAAAAGATGTGCTGCTTCGCGAGCGGCGCGAGCAAGTGATAGAGCACGTGCAATCCTCAGTTCAGGTGCGGCAGCACCCGCTCGAGCGCCACCCCGCGGGACGCCTTGAGCAGTACGATCTCGTTGCCCGTGAGAGCGGTCTTGAGCCGTGGGCCCAGCGCGTCCGCGTCGGGCGCCGTGATCAGGCGCTTCCCGAGCGCCGCCCGGTGCGGCTCGAACGCCGGCACGAACTCGCCCACCGCCGCGACGAGTGCCGGCTGGAGCGCCGCGATATCCGCGGCCGCGGCCGCATGCAATCTGGCACTCTCGGGCCCGAGCTCCAACATCGAGCCCACCACCACCGCGAGCGGCCGGCGCCGCCGCTCGGCGAGCCAGTGGGCGAGCTTCAGGGCCCAGCGCAGCGAGCCCGGGTTCGCGTTGTACGTGTCGTCGATCACGGTCAGGCCGCCCAGCGAGAGCACCGCGCCCCGCCCGGACGGGAGCCGCACGCCGGCCAGGGCCGCCACGGCGCGCGCCGGGTCGGCGCCCGCCTCCCGCCCCACCGCGAGCGCGAGCATCGCGTTTTCGATCTGGTGGAACCCCACCACCGGCAGCGTGACGGCATGCTGCCGCCAGGTGATGCGTGGACGGCCACCGTCGTCCAGCTCCGCCGCGTCCGGCCGGACTTGCGCCCCCGGGCCGGTGCCCGCCACCACCGTCGGCGCGCGGCGTCGCGCCTCGCTCGCGAGCTCGGGCGGGTCGGTCCCGACGACGGCCATCCGCGCTCCCTCGACCAAGGCGAGCTTCTCCTGCATCACCCCGGCGAGTGAGCCGAACCCTTCCACATGCGCGTAGCCCACGTTGGTGATCACCGCAATGGTCGGCTCGATCACGGCGCGCAACCGCGCGATTTCGCCCGGCACGCTCGCACCCGCTTCCACCACCAGCGCATCGGCGTCGTCGGGAGCCGCCAGGATCGTGAGCGGCACGCCCACCAGGTTGTTCAGGTTGCCGCTCGTCGCGTGCACCTGGTAGGTGGTGGCTAGCACCGCGCGGATCATTTCTTTGGTGCTGGTTTTCCCGCTCGAGCCGGTGACGGCGACGACCGGGCTCCCGGGCGCGAGCCGCCGACGCCGCGCACGCGCCAGGAGGCCGAGCGCGTCGAGCGTGTCGGCCACTTCGAAATACGGCAGGCCATCCACGGCCGGCGTGCCGCGGCGCACCACGGCGGCCGAGGCACCGTTGGCTCTCGCCTGATCGAGAAACGCGTGGGCGTCGAAGCGATCGCCCTTGAGGGCGACAAACAAGGCGCCGGGTCTCAGGTCTCGGGTATCCGTGGCTACGCCGCCGAAGCTGAGCTTGGCCGGCGCGCGCACGCCGAGCGCTTCCGCGACCCGCGCGCTCGTCCACTGGGTCACGAGGCCCCCAGCTCCTGCACGATCGCCCGCTCGTCGAATGGCTGCTTCTCCGTCCCGATCACCTGGTAGGTCTCGTGCCCTTTCCCCGCGAGCAGGATCGTGTCTCCCGGCCGTGCCAGCTCGAGGGCGCGGGCGATGGCACGGCGGCGGTCGACCTCTCGGGTGTGCGGCTTGGCCCGCATGCCGACCTCCACGTCGTCGAGGATCTTCTCCGGGTCCTCGGTGCGCGGATTGTCCGACGTGACGATCGCGCTGTCCGCGAGCCGCACGGCCACCGTACCCATCGGGGCGCGCTTGCCGCGATCGCGATCGCCGCCCGCGCCGAACACGACGATGAGCCGTTCCTTCGTGAGCGGGCGCAGCGTCTCGAGCGCCCGCTCCAGCGCGTCGGGCGTATGGGCATAGTCGCGCAGCACGGTGCACGGCCGCTCGGCGATCCGCTCCATCCGACCCGGGACCTGCGGCGCGCGCGTCAGCCGCTCGGCGATCGTCTCGACCGGAACGCCCAGCCCCCAGGCACACGCCGCCACCCCGAGAGCGTTGGCCACGTTGAAGCGGCCGAGCAGCGGGAGCCGCACCTCCGCCCGACCCATGGGGGTGACGAGCTCGAAGCGGGCGCCGGCGGCGTCGAGGGTGACGCGCGCCGCGGTCACGTCGCCCCCGCGCTCGCCGAAGGTCACGCGGCGGTGCTCGCGCCGCAGTCTGAGCCAGGCGGAATCGTCGGCGTTCACCACCTCGAGACCGTCGGGGGCGAGATACTGCACGAGCTTCGCCTTGGCGCGGAAATAGTCTTCGAGGGTCTTATGGTAGTCGAGGTGGTCGCGCGTCAGGTTGGTGAAGACGGCGGCGCGGAACACGAGTCCCTCCACCCGTCCCTGATCGAGGCTGTGGGAGGACACCTCCATCGTCGCGCCGCGCGCGCCACGGGCGACGAGGGCGGCGAGCGTGGCCTGGAGGTCGATCGGCCCGGGCGTGGTGAGGTTGCCCGCCTCGCTCGGCACGGGCTCGCCCGTCGGATCGAACGCGCCCAGCGTACCGATCGAGCCCGTCGGCTCGAGCGCCGAGAGGACATGCCGCAGCAGCGTGACCGAAGTCGTCTTGCCGTTCGTCCCCGTGACGCCGACCAGATCGAGCTTCGCCGCCGGACGGTCGTACCACGCTTCCGCCGCGACGGCGGCGGCGCGGCGCCCGTCGCGCACCAGGATCTGCGGCATCTCCACTCCCTGCTCACGCTCGACCAGCGCGGCCGCGGCGCCCCGCTCGCGCGCGGCCGCCACGAACTCGTGCCCGTCGCGCGCCGACCCGTGCACGGCGCAGTACAGCATCCCGCGCTCCACCTTCCGGCTGTCGGCCGTGAGGCCGGTGATTTCGGGCCAGGTGTGCAGGTCCGGCATTTCGACGAGCAGCTGCGCCCGCTCGAGCGCGGCGACGACTTCCTGGAGCGTGTTCATCGCCGCGCCCCGCGGCGGGGAGGAGCGGCGCCGCGAGCGCGGACCCGGTCGCCGGCGTGTGGGTCAGCGAACAGCGTGACCATCGAGCCCGCGGCCGCGCTGTCGCCCGCCGCCGGCCAGGTGTGCTCCGCGACGCCCCAGCCCCGGAGCGCCACGCGGAACCCGCGCCGGTGCAGCGTGCGCACGGCCTCCCGCATGCCGAAGCCGGCCACGTCGGGGACCGCCCGGCGCGGCCCGACGCCGGCGCTGTCGGGCTGATAGGGCCAGGGGACCACGTAGGGCACCAAGCCGCCATCGTCATCCACGGGTGCCGCCGCGGCGCGGGGCGCGGCGGTGGATAGCCGGGCCCGGTCGAGCGCCACCGTACGGGCCGCGAGCGCTTGTTCGAGCATCGAGCGCGTGACCGGCGCCGCCGTCTGGGCCGCGAAGTAGCTCCCCTTGTGCGGGTTGTCGATCTTCACGACCAGCACGAGCTGCGGCTGATCGGCGGGGAACAGCGCGGCGAACGAGGCCGTGTATTCACCGGCGGCGTAGCGGCCGTTCACGACACGGCGCGCCGTCCCGGTCTTCGCCGCGACGGGAAAGTTGGTGAGCGCCGCTTCGGTTCCGGTGCCGCGCTCCACAACACCGCGCAGCATGCTCCGCAGCGCCGCCGCCACCTCGCGGGACACGACGCGTCGCACCGGCTCCGGGCGATGCCGGTAGCGCACCCCCCCGCCCGCGCTCCGGACTTCACGAATCAGCGTGGGCTCGAGCAGGAGACCGTCGTTTGCGAGCGCCCCGTACGCCATCGCCACCTGGATCGGCGTGACCGAGAGCTCGTAGCCCATGGCGAGGCTCGCGGCGCTGGGACGCGTCCACTCGGACGGCGGTCGCAGGCGTCCCGTGGCCTCCGCGGGAAACTCGATCCCCGTGAGCGCTCCAAACCCGAAGTCCCGCAGCATCGCGTACTGCTCCTCCGGCGTGAGCCGCGCCGCGAACTTGGCGATGGCGATGTTGCTCGAGACGCGGATCGCGTCGGCCATGGTGAGCGAGGGCTGCGGGTCGTCGTCGGTGATCGTGCGACCCAGCACACGCCATTTGCCCCCCTCCCCCGACACGCGGTCCATGGGCGACACGCGGCGCAGCGAGAGCAACGCGGCGACGGCGAAGATCTTCGCCAGGGATCCGGGCTCGAACGTGTCGGTGAACGCACTGGGGCGCGCGCTGCCATCCCGCTGGCGCGAGGCGAGGGCCAGCACGTCGCCCGTCCCCGGATCGAGCATCACCACGTCCCCGCCGTCGGCGTCCATGCGTCGCAGGGCGTCGTCCAGCGCCCGCTGTGCGATCTCCTGCAGCTCCGCGTCGAGCGTGAGCACCACGTCGAGCCCCGGCACTGGTGGGGCGATCACCCGCGCCGGCGACTCGTATTCGCGTCCCGCGCGGTCCTTCAGCACGACCGCCGCGCCCGCCCGGCCCGCCAACAGGCTGTCGAGGGTCCGCTCCAGCCCGGATGCGCCCAGGCCGTCGTCCCCCAGGCGGCCGATGGTCGCGCGCGCGACGGCGGGATCGGGATAGAACCGGTTGAGCACCGGCTCGAGATGCACGCCCCGTACACTCCGCAGGGGCTGCACCTCGAGCGCGCTGTACGGGCCCGCGAAGTAGGCGTACCGGCGGCGCAGCGCCAGTTGCCAGGCACGCGCCGTCAAGCCGAGCCGGCGACTGATGAGCGCGCCGTCGGCGGTCGGGTCACGCAGCTCGTTGGGCGCGATGCCCACGTGGTAGGTCTCCTGGGTCACGGCGAGCGGTGTGCCGTGGCGGTCGTACAGCGTGCCGCGGCGCGCCTGCAGCACGATCCGCTCGGTACGCTGCGCCTGCGCCTCCTCCGCCCAGCGGCGACCGTGGAGGATCTGCACCTGCACCGCGCGTCCCACGAGCAAAGCCAGGCCCACGAGCACCCCGAATTCCACCACCTGGATGCGGACCGCGGGCCGCGCCATTCGCTAGCGTGACCCGCTGGGAGCAGGGACCAGGACGATCTCGCTGTCGCTCGGCAGGTGCAGACCGAGCCGCGCCTGGGCGCGCGGGACGAGCACGGCCCGGCTCTCGGCGGCGCGGATGCGGCGCTCGAGATCGGCGCGGTGCCCGTCCAGGTTGGCGCGCCGGCCGCGCAGATCGCCGAGCTCGCGGGCCGCGCGGATGGCGGCGGTCTGGCGGGCGTAGACCAACCACGTGGTCACAAGGAACGCCACGAGCCAGAGGGCGACCCAGTGACGGCCTTTAGCTCGTGGCATCGCTCCCCGTCACCTCGAAGGCGCGGAGCTGCGCGGAGCGGGCCCGCGGGTTCTCGCGCACCTCGGCGGGCCCTGGCCGGATCGGCTTGCGCGTGAGCAGGCGGCCCAGCGGGCGCCCGCGGCAGGTGCACACGGGCTGCCGCGGCGGGCAGACGCACGACCGGCTCCAGTCGCGGAACGCGTGCTTCACGATGCGGTCCTCGCCCGAGTGGTAAGTGATCACCGCCATGCGGCCGCCGGGCCCGAGCGTGGCGCGGAGCGCCGGCAGCGCGAGGTCGAGCTGCTCGAGCTCCTGGTTCACGACGATCCGCAGCGCCTGGAACAGCCGCGCGAAGTCGGACGGCCCCGAGCGCGCACCGCGCGCCTCGCGAATCGCGTTCACGAAATCGTCACTCGTGGCGAAGGGAGCCGTCACCCGCCGCCTCACGACGGCCCGGGCCAGGCGGCGCGCGCGTGGCTCGTCCGCGAGATCGGCGAACGCACCGGCCAGCCGCTCTTCGGGCCAGGTGTTCAGGATGTCCGCGGCCGTCACACCGTGTCCCGCCGCCATCCGCATGTCGAGCAGCGCCCCGGGACGAAAGGTAAACCCCCGGGCATCGGTATCGAGCTGGTGGGACGAGACGCCGAGATCGACGAAGATCCGGTCGGGGCGGAACGTTTCGATCGTGCCCAGCACCTTGGCGGAGCCGAAGGGGCCGGAGGAGTAGCGGATCCCCGCGTCGCCCAGGCGGGCGCGCGCCGCGGCGATGGCCTCGGGATCGCGATCCACGGCGAGCACCTCGGCGCCCAGCTCCCGGAACAGCGCCGCGTGGCCGCCGCCACCGACGGTCGCATCGACGACACGGCAGCCGCCCGTCGTCCACTCGCGCACCGCATCGGCCAGGACCGGAACATGGTACGTGGAGGTCAAGGCCCTCCCGAAAAAGACGAAAGCCCCGCCTGCCGTGGCAGGCGGGGCCGGGTGCGTCGTCCCGCGAGGCGGGTTCAGGCGGGGCTGACGGGGCTCGAACCCGCGACCTCCGGTGTGACAGACCGGCACTCTAACCAGCTGAGCTACAGCCCCCTGCGACGGAGGGTGGCAATATAGGCCCGTGCCGAAGTCAATTCAATGCCTCAGAAATTCTTGCACTTGAATTGCTTCTTCACCTGCGGCATCACGGCTTCGAATTTGGCGACGTTCTGGAGCATCTGGTTCGCCGTGGGCGGATGCACCCGCGCGCCGAAGATCAGTGCGTCTTTCGTCCGGACGAGGCGATCGTCGAACGCCTTCGCTTCGGTGCAGCTCTTCGACTTGACCATCGCGGTGTACGGTCCCGTGAGCGACGCGACCGACGAGACCCCGTACCAGAAGCTCGCCTGCAGGCGAATCTGTTGTCGCGGCCCGACCGTGTCCGCCGGCGTGCGCTGCGCGACGAGCTGCAACAACTGATCGAGCCACGGGTAGGCGCGATCGTACGCACCCGCCTGCGCGAGCTTCGATCCGGCGGTCAGCATGAACACGGACGCGCTCAAGCGGTCGGTCGAGTCGGGGGAGCTCAACGCGGAGGCGAGATACGCCTTCGCGCTGTCGATGCGATCGGCAAACGCGTTACGCAACGCGTGCAGCGCCGCCGTGTCGCTCTTGAGTTTGTTGGCCTGGGCCGTGTCCCAGGTCGACCCCTCCACGATGCCCCGGGCGACCAGCAGTGACGCCTTCACGTCGGTCGGCTCGATCTTCAGGGACTGCTTGTACGCCCACACCGACGAGTCCTTTTGGCCCTTCAAGTCGTAGGCGGATCCGAGCGCTTTCCAGAAGGCGGCCGACTTGGGAAAGTGCGCCACCGCCGCGCGACTGAAAAACAGCAACCGCTGGGTGTCCGAGAGCTGCTGCGCCGCCCCGAGCGCGGCTTTGAGGACGGTACTGTCGCCGGCCTTGCTCGGGTCGTTTTTCACCTGCTCCACAAAGCCGTCAAGCACGCAGCGCCACAACTCGCCCTCGATGCAGATGCGTTGCCGGAAGTCCAGGAACCGCTGCTCGTTCGGGTTCTTGGCGAGCCCGTCGTCGAGGGCCGCCTTGGCGCGCTCGTACTGCTTCTGCTGCCGCAACAGCTCCGCGATCCCGAGCCGCAGCTGGATGTTGTGCGGCTCGCCCGCCAGCTCGTGGGTCAGGGCGTCGATCGCCTTGAGCGTGTCGCCCTTCTGCTGGTACACGTGCGCGATGTTCTCCCACGCGGTGGCATTGAGGGAGTCGCCCTTCGCGGCGCGCTGATACGCCGCGAGCAGGCTGTCCAGAGGCATGTGCTGCGCCTCGTACGCGGTGGCGATGCAGATGTGCGCGGCCGGGAGGTTCGGCTCGATCACCATCGCCTTGCGGGCGGCGTCGAGTGCCTTCGAGAACTGGCTCTTCTTGCGCTGCTCCTCGCATTCGCGCGCCTGCTCGCCCGCCCGCACGACGGTGTTGAGACGCTGGGCGATCGCCTCCCCGACGGACGCTGCGGTGCCGGGATTGCTGGCGGACAACGTGAAGAGCGCCGCCATGCCCGAGCTGCCGATGTCCCGCACGCGTATCGTCGCCGTGATGGTGCCGCCGCTGCGCTCGAGCGTCCCGATCGTGTACGCGTTCACCGAGAGGAATCGGCCCAGCTGGTTCGCCTGCGTCTCGTCGAGCAGCACGTCGCAGGGGTAGTCCGACGCCTTGAGCGCCTCGCACAGCTTCGGCTTGGGGATGACCTGGACCTTGTAGCGCGCCATCCCGGCGAGCTTTTCACGCGCCACGTCCGTCACCGCGATGCTGAACGCGGAATCGGCCGGCGATTTCGGCGTGAGCGGCAGGACGAGCAGCTTCTGGGTGGGTTGCTGTGCCTGGTAGGAAACCTGGGCCGGAGCGGCGGTGGCGACGCAGCCCAACCCGACGACCCATCGCAGCAGTCTCACGCGCGCAGTCCTCACGTTGCGGTCTGATACCCCAGTGGGCGAAGAGGGATTCGAACCCCCGACTTCCTGCGTGTAAGGCAGGCGCTCTGAACCGCTGAGCTATTCGCCCGTCGTACGGCGGGTCCTACAGGGCGAGGCCTACCGGAAAGAAAACGCAGTACCCTAGTACAAGTAGAATCGGTGCGGCCGTCGTCGAGCCTTGGTGCAGCAGCCAATACCCGGTCGCGAGCGCCGCTACGGCTGCGGCCAGGAACAGCCAGTTTCTCGGGCCGAAATGCAGTCGCGAGCGTGCCAGACCCTGGTCGGACATAAGCGCAGGAGTTTACGCCGCAATTCCAATGTCGTCAAGCAATTGGCTCGTCGTCCTCAGGCAATGTCCACCCCTCGTCGAGCAGCGCCTTCCGGGCCCGGTCGCGCCGGCGCCGCAGCCGAACCAGCCAGATGAGCATCAACCCCAGCGCCGCCCAGAACAACCCGACGGCGCCAGCCCACCCGAGCCACCCGTAGCGCGAGGCGACGTCGCGCTGCCACCGGACCTCGAAGTCGCCTTCGGTCAGGTGGTAGGTCTCGCGCAGGGCCGCGTCCAGCGTCGCGTCGCGCGTCAGGTGATCGATGAGGGGCTCCAGCCCGCGCCCACCCCCCCACCGCTCGAGCAGCAGGACCGCGGTGGTGGCGAGCGCATAGGCGGTCGTCGCATCCGGCCGGTCGCCCCGGAGCGCCCGGTCGAGCTCGTCCAAATCGAGTTGCATCCCTCGGGCCACCTGCCAGTTCAGCCTCAGCGCGTCGAGGCGGTCCCACTCCCCCGCGGCCACGGCCGCGTACCCCTCCTCGAACCAGAGCGGCAGCCGCCGCCGCACCCGCGTGCGCAGCGCCAGATGAGCGAGCTCATGGCGGAGGGCGACGGACAGGCGGGCAGACGGACGGTCGGACAGCAGCACGATCGTGCCCGCCTCGGGAAACGCGGCGCCCTCGCTCCACCCGGGCAGCCGCCCTCGGGTGAGCGAGTCGAACGTGGCGCGCGTGGGAGCGAGAATGACGCGGATGGGGCGATCGGGTAATGGCCCCACGCCGGGGAACGGCGCCGCTCCGTCCGCAGCCTGGGCGAGCTCGACGGCGAGGGCCTGTTGTGGCGGCCAGGCCACCGCCGTCACACGACCCACCGTGACGCCCACGGGCGGTCCGCTCTGCAGCAGCAGCCAGACCAGACCTAGGTGCGCGGCGGCTCCTGTCCCTGGAGCGCGAGGGCCAGCGTGTCCTGACACTTCTTGCCCCAGGGATTGAACTTGTTCGCCTTGAAGCCCTCCTCCCAGGCGTGCTTGGCCTGGTCCTGGGCGCCGGCGAACCAGTAGGCGCGCCCCAGCTCGTAGTACGCCTCGATCAGGTTCGGCCCGAGCTTGAGGGTTTTCTGGAAGAAGGTCTGGGCGTCCTCGTACATCTCGCGCTGCAGGTAGACGAGGCCGAGATAGAAGTGGGCGTAGAGCGTCGCCTTTTTGTCGTTGTCGAGCCGGATCGCCTTCGAGAGGTGCTCGATCGCCTCGCCGAAGATGCGTTTCTTCAGACAGATATATCCGACGTTGATGCGGGCGAGCGAGTTGGCGGGCTCCTTCATCAGGACCTTCTGAAACGTGCCGAGCGCGTCGTCGTAGTCCTCGTGCAGCATCTGCGCCCAGCCGAGCAGCGACTCGGCCTGCGTCTCTCCCGGGGAGAGCTGCAGCGCCTTGTGCAGGGCCTGGATCGCCCCGGCGTAGTCCCCGAGGGAGATGAGGCTCCACCCCTTCTCGATGAACGTCGACGCACCAATGTGGTCGGCGTGGACCGCGGGGCGCGTGCCGGTGAACTCCGGCGCCGATGCTTCCGCCGTCGAGGCGGAGACCTGTTTGAAGCGGTCCACCAGCTTACGGACCTCCTCCTTGAGCGCCGACAGCTCGCCGATGAGCGAGTCCACCTGCTTGAAGTAGGCGATGATCTCGCGCTTCACGGCCTCGCGCTCGGCACCGCCCGTCACCGACTCCAGGCGACGCGCGATCTCCTCGTACTCGGATCGGAGGGCGGGGAGCGGGCTATTCACCATCACGCCTTCGCCGGCTCCCGAACCGCCGCCTCCAGCGCGAGCTTCTCCTTCGACGTAAGCAGCCGCGCCGTGTTGAGCACGATGATCGTGCGCCCGTCCTTCACGACCAGTCCGGTGATGTATTCCGCGGCGAGACCTTTCACGATCGTGGGGGGCGCGGTGATCTCCGGAGCCGTGACCTGCAGCACCTCGGTGACCGCGTCCACGATGACCCCGAGCTTGCCACTCTCCCACTCGAGGATCACCGTGCGCGTTTCCTCGCGGAGCGGCGCGGGCACGCTGAGCCGCTTGCGGAGATCCACGAGCGGCACGGCGACGCCCTGGTAGCGCAAGACGCCTTCGAGGAAATCGGGCGCCTTCGGCAGCGGCGCGGGGGCCTCGTAGCGGAGGATCCGTTCGACCTGGAAGATGTTGAAGGCCAGGTCTTGGCCGGCCACCTTGAAGGTGACGAGCTGGACGTCGTCGCCGGTGGTCATCCGATTTGATCTCCCAGCGCGTCCAGGTCCAGGATCGGCACGAGGGCGCCGCGGCGGCGCGCCACGCCCGACGCCCACGGCAGCGACTCCCCCCGCGGGACCGGCAGCGCGGCCTCGCGCACCACGTCGTCCGCGTCGTCCACCTCGAACGCCACGTACCGGGTGCCTTCGCCCGCCCCGAGCGTGACCAGGACCGTGGCGCGGCCGCGCTCCGGGGGCGGCGTCCGCTCGCCCAACAGGGCGCCCAGGTGCACGACCGGCACGAGCCGCCCGCGCAGCGGCGTCAGGCCGCGCATCGCGGGCAGGGCGCGCGGCACGTCGAGCACCTCGGCCAGGTCGCCGACCTCGAGCACGCGGGCGAGCGGCAGCCCGTAGGCCTTGCCGTCGACGCGCACGAGCAGATAGCCTCGGCTCACCCTACCCTCCCGCACGCCTTCACGTTCGTCCCCCGATGCCCGCCCCGCGCGCCACGAGCTCGTGGTCGATCCGTTCGGCGATCTCGGCGAGCGGGAACACCGCGTCGACGCCGCCGATTTGCACCGCGGCGGTCGGCATCCCGGCGATCACCGCCGAGCCCCGATCCTGGGCGATCCCGCCGCCGCCGGCCGCGCGGATGGCGCGCACGCCTTCCGCGCCGTCGCGTCCCATCCCGGTGAGGACGACGCCGAGACTCTGCGCACCGAACACCTCGGCGACCGAACGGAACAGCGGGTCGGCCGCGGGGCGGACGCCCCACATGGGCGGGTCCTGGTCGAGCGCGATGGCGGGGCCGTCGGGCGTGCGCAACACCCGCATATGATAATCGCCCGGCGCCACGTACGCCGTGTCGGCGACCACGGGCGCACCGTCGGCGGCTTCGACCACACGCAGGGCGGACAGCGAATCGAGCCGCTCGGCGAGCGAGCGGGTGAACTTGGGCGGCATGTGCTGCACCACGAGCAGCGCCGCGCCGCGTCCCGTCGGGAGGCGCGGGATCACTTCGGCGAGCGCGCGGGGTCCACCCGTGGACGCGGCGACCGCCACCGCGAGTCGCGCGCGCGCGCGCAGCCCCGCTTCGGGGACGCGCCGCGGGGGCGGCGCAGGTGGTCGGGCCATGACGGACACGTGGGACACGTCGGCGGCGAGCGCGCGCCGCACCGCGGCTCGCAGGTCCGGGCCCATGCGCAGGAGCGCCGCGCGGTTCGCTTCGTCGGGCTTGGCGACGATTTCCATCGCGCCCAGCTCGAGGGCGCGGATCGCCGCGCCCGTGCCTGGGCCGGCGTGCGCGCTCACGACCACGACCGGCCGCGGAGTCTCCGACATGATGTAGCCGATCGCTCCCAAGCCATCGAGCTCGGGCATCTCCAGGTCCATCGTGACCACGTCGGGGTCGAACTGATGGACCTTGCGCACTGCGTCGAATCCGTCGCGCGCCGTCGCGACCACGCGGAACTCGCCGGCCCCGGCGATGCCCTCCGCCCCGCCCAGCACATCCGAGAGCACGCGCCGCATCAGCGCACTGTCGTCTACGACGAGGACGCTGGGCCGGCGGTCAGAGAACGATGGCATCGGCGCCCACCGACCGGATTTCCACTCGGCCGTCCGCCACGTAGAACCGCACCGAGCGTCCCGCGCCGCCACCCACGGCCTCGCGCATGACGGGGATGCCGGTGCGGCGCAACACGTCGCGGGCGGCCGCGACATTGCGCTCGCCCATCTGCACGGAGCCCGGCGTCATGAGCTGGGCGAACATGCTCGCCCCGCCCGCCAGCTTGGCGATGAGGCGACGCGGCTCGGCGCCGAGCGCGGTGAGTTGCTCCACCAGGAGCGGCACGGCGGTCTCGGGAAACTTGGCGAGGTTGGTGACGTCGCGGGCGAGGCTCTTCGATGGGAGGAGGATATGAGCCATCGCGCCGGCGCCGGCATTCGCGTCGTGCAGCATGATCGCCACGCACGACCCGAGGCCGAGGGTCACGATGACCGCATCGCCGCGCTCGGCCGCCCAGTCGGCTACCTTGACGATCCGCTCTTTCGGCGCCGGCGCTTCCTTCGGTTTCCTCGTCACGCGCCCGCTCTGCGATAGATCCGCTCGCGCGGCTCTTCCAGCACGAGACGCTCGCGCGCCGGGCCGAACAGCGTCTCGACCTTGCCCAACAGCAGGATGCCACCGGGCGCGAGCGCCTCGGCGAAGAGCGAGAAGAGGCGCTCCTGCATCGGCCGGTCGAAATAGATCACGACGTTGCGGCACACGATGAGGTCGTAGGGCGGCGCGGGCGCCGGCTCGCTCGTCAGGTCGTGTTTCAGGACGCGCACGATGCGCCGCAGCTCCGGCAGCGGTCGCCGGGGCGACTCCGGGGTGAAGTAGCGGCGCACCAGCTCGGGCGGCATCTCCGTGAACGCCGGCTCGGCATATTCGGCCGCCTCGGTGCGCTCGAGGCTCGTCCGGTCGATGTCGGTCGCGTCCACCCGGGCCCGGGGGAAGAGGGACGCCTGGCCGAGCCGGCGCGCCGCTTCCGCCAGCGCGATGGCGACCGTGTAGGGCTCCTCACCCGACGCGCAGCCGGCCGACCAGGCCCGCACGTCGCCGCGGCGCGCCTTCCAGAGTCCGTCCAGCCAGGGCTCGAGCGCGCGCCACGTCTCGGCGTTGCGGTAGAACTTGGTGACGTTGATGGTGAGCGCGTCGAGCAGCAGGTCGTACTCGTGCCCGTCTTGGTCGAGGAGCTGCGCGTAGTCGTCGAAGGTGTGAACGCCGCGCGCTCGCATCCGCACGGCGATGCGGCGACGGAGACAGCGGTCCTTGTAGGAATCGCAGGCCAGGCCGCGCGCCCGCGTGATCTTCCGCGTGAGCGCCCGGAACGCCCGCTCGTCCTGCTCCGACGTCACGACAGCGCGCTCAACGTGTCCAGATTGGCCTTGACGAGCTCGTGCTTCGGGTTGATCTCGAGCGCCTTGCGCCACAGCTGGGCCGCGAGCTCGCGGCTGTTCCGCTTGTAGGCGATGTTGCCGAGCTTGAAGTAGACGTCGTCGCCCAGGTCGGGGGCCAGCTCGATCGCGCGACTGTAGGCCTCCCACGCCTCGTCATAACGGGAGCCCCGGTAGGCCAGATCCCCCAGGTTCTTGGACAGCTGGGGGAGCGAGGGCTCGTTCTTGCGCGCGGCGCGCACCAGGTCCTCCGCGCCCGTGAGATCGCCCGCCAGCTCCTTCAGGACCGCGAGGTTGTTCTGCAGCGCCGCGTGCGAGGGGTAGGCTTCGCCCCCTTCCTCGGCCAGGTCTTGTGCCAGCTCGAATTCTCCCGCCCCGGCAGCGGCCAGCGCGCGGGCCCAGAACCAGGCCGGCGGCGGTGCCTTCCCGAACAGCTCGCGCGCGCGGTCGAGCCGCCCGGCGGCGCCGCCGTAGTCGCCGCGCTTGAGCGCCACCACACCCCAGCCCAGATACACCTTGGCGTCGGTCCGCGCCCGCGTCGCGGCTTCCCCGTAGGCGGCTTCCGCCTCGTCGAGCCGCCCGAGCTGCTCGTAAGCGAAGCCGAGGTTGTGGAACACCGCCGGCCGGCCGCCGCCCTTCTCCGCGGCCTGGCGCAGCGCCTCCATCGCCTCGCGCCACCGCGCCTGCTTGAGGGCGACGAGGCCGATATAGAAGTGGGCGTTCGCTTCGCCGGGGCGCAGCTCGGCCACACGGCGAAACTCGCGCGCCGCCTCGTCCAGCATGGCGGTCTTGTAGAACGCAACGCCCAGGTTACGGTGCTCCTCCACCCGCGCGTCGGTGATCTGAGCGTCCGCCGGAGACGCGGTGCGCCCGGCCCGATGCACGAACCCGGCGGTGATCAAGCCGTACAGCGCCTTGCCGATCTCGAACTCGCCCAGCCCGGAATCTTCGATCACCTGGTTCACGTCACGCGATGCATCGAGCAGCGGCAAGAGGCGCTGCTGCGTGTCCGTGAGCTTGGCCTCGCTGATGGCGAGCCGGTCCTTGTCCACGACGAAGATCAGGTCGAATGAGGGGATCTTCTTCTCGATCAGGCTCCACTCGTCCACCCGGCGCGCGCCCTCGAGGAGCAGCGACTCGGGGTTGATCGAAACCAGGAAATCCTGACGCTCGGGGCGGACGTCCGACTCGAAGTTGAAGGTGCCCTGCGTCCAGGTGAACAGGTAGTAGACCGACTCCTCGATTTGCACGCGCACGTAGCGCTCGAGATCCGCCTGGGTGATCACGCCCATCCCGACCAGGACCTCACCCAGCTTCTTGCCGTGCTCCTTGGTCTGGCGGTGGACCGCCGCCTCGAGCTGGCTCTGGGTGATCTTGCCGTGCTTCACCATGATGTCGCCCAGCCGGTCGCGCCGATTCACGATCGACGCGTAGCAGATCCGCCCCTTCTCGAAGTAGATGTAGCCGAAGTTCGAGCGATCGGCGATGGAGAGACATCCGGTCTTCTGCCCCAACGCGAGCAGCTGCAGCACGTCGGGGAGCGACGCTTCCTTGAGCGAGCCCTTGATGGCCATCAGCGGAACTCCTCGATCATACGGTCGGCCACGTCGGCCCAGTCCCACACGACTTTCTCGCGACTCTTGATGCCGCCGAGGCTCGACACCACGAGGCCGCTGGTGCGGAAGCCGCTGGAGCGGCGAGTGTCGCGCGCCGACTGTCCTTCGAGCACTTCGCGCGCGAGCCCCGCCGAGAGCGGCCCATCCTGCGCGGCCGCCGCGCTGACCACGCGCTGCAGCATACCCACGAGGCTACGCACCGAGTCGGTCGGGCGATCGCTGAGATAATCGATCAGGGCCGCCTCCGGGTTGGCACCCTGTTGCGTGAGCAATCGCTCGAGCACGGCCCGCTTCACGTCGCGGTCCGGCTCCTTGAGCTCCGCGACCAGCCCGCCCTCGAGCCGCGACACGATGCGCTCTTCGAGGCCCGTCAGCGTATTGGGATGCGCCGGCGCGGTGAACACGAGCTGGCGATCCTTGTCCTGGAGCAGATTGAACAAATTGAACAGCTCTTCCTGGGTGCGCTCCTTGCCCGCGAGCAGATGGATGTCGTCGAGCAGCAGCGCGGTGGCGCGGCGGTAGCGCGCCTGCCACCAATCCACCCGGTTCCCGTCGATCGCCGAGATCAGCTCATCGATGAACGCCTGCGTGGAGAGGCAGGCCACGACGGCGCGCTTCCCGCGCGCCAGCTCGAGCCCGATCGCGTTCAGCAGATGCGTCTTGCCGAGGCCGCTCTTCCCCACCAGCACGAGCGGGTTGTACTTCTTCCCCGGTCGCTCGAGGGCCGCCCGCGCGGCGCTCACCGCCACCTGGTTCGACGCGCCGACGGCGAAGGCCGCGAGCGGGAACGCCGCGGACGGCCCCGGAGGCGGCGCGCCCCCCTCGCGCACCTTGGCCGCGGCTTCCTCCGCCTCGCTCAGCCGCTCGGGATCACGGAACACGCTCTGCCCCGCGGCCTGCGGATCCAGCTCGGCCACTTCCGCCTCGAGCGCCTTGAGGCGCTCCACGTCTTCCGCGAACGCGGTGATCGCTTGGTCCACCGCGCCGGGCGCATCGCGCTGCAGCAACGCCTCGAGGCGATGGGTGCGATACCCCTCGCCTTCCCACCGCAATACGGCCTCGCCCACGCGCGCGCGCCACGCCTCGACCGCCTTCCCAACCGTGACCGCCACGTCGGCGAGGAACTCCCCGAACTCGTCGCCGCTGCCGCTCTTCGCCGCGGCGGCGCGCCCATCTCCCGGCGGGGCGGTCTCCCCCTCCCCGGCGGCAAGCCCGAGAATCTGCTTCACCGTCTCCGCGTTGATGGATGTGTCGTTGACCGCCTGGAACGCCACGAGCCGGTTCAGCGCGCCCATCAGCTCGCGCACGTTGGCGACCTCCGCCTGCGCCACGGTCTCCAGCACGCCCGGCTCGAACCGCGCGCCGCGCTCTTCGGCCTTGCGCCGCAGGATCGCGACCCGCGTCTCGTAGTCCGGCGCGCCCATGTCCACCACCAGCCCGCCCGACAGGCGCGAGATGAGCCGCTCGTCCAGGTCGGCGATGTCGGGCGGCGGGCGGTCGCTCGTCAACACGATCTGGCGCCCCGCCGCCTGGAGCGCCTCCGTGAGGCGCAGCAGCTCGGACTGCATTTCCTTGCGGTTCGTGAGAAACTGCACGTCGTCCACGAGCAGCACGTCCACGTTCTGAAACCGGCGGCGGAACGCGTCGCCCTGGCCCGCCGCGACGCTCGCATGGAACGCCTCGACGTACTCGTCGAGCGTCAGATACTCGATGTTCAGCTTGGGCGCGGCTTTTTTCGCGGCGTGGCCGACCGCCATCAGGAGATGCGTCTTGCCGAGGCCGGAGCCGCTATAAATGAAAAGGGGGTTGTAGGCCGCACCCGGGCTCTCGGCCACCGTGTGACCCGCGGTGACCGCGAGCCGGTTCGCCGCGCCCACCACGAAGGTGTCGAAGGAGTACTTGGGGTTGAGCGCGCTGGTCATGCCGCGGTCCCCGCCGCGAGCTTCTTGAGCACCAGCTCCGAGATCCCTTTGAGCGTCTCGAACACACCCTTGCCATGGAGCGCGTCCGCGCTGAAGCTCGGCACGCTGCGGAAGTTCAGGGCGTCGTCCAGATCCGCCGGCGAAAGGATCAGCTCGCGCGGCAGGTCCTGCTTGTTGTATTGCAGCACCAGGGGAATGGTGCGGATGTCCACGCCGTGCTCGAGCAAGTTGCTCTGCAGGTTCTGCAGGCTTTCGAGGTTCTCGTCGAGCTGACGCGCCTGACTGTCGCCCACGAACACCACGCCGTCCGCGCCTTGGAGGACCAGGCGGCGCGTGGCATTGTAGTAGACCTGGCCGGGAACCGTGTACAGCTGGAACCGGGTGGAGAACCCCGAGATCTGTCCCAGGTCGATCGGCAGGAAGTCGAAGAACAGCGTGCGGTCGGTTTGCGTGGCGAGGGAGACCATGCGTCCCCGACGCGAGTCCGGCACGCGGCCGTAGATGTAATGCAGGTTGGTCGTCTTCCCCGAGCGCCCCGGCCCGTAGTAGACGATTTTGCAGGTGATTTCGCGGGTGGTGAAGTTGACCAGAGACACGGGGCTATCTCCCGAAGAGCGTGTTCAGACTGTCGCTGAGCTGACGCTCGAAGTCCGCCGCCAGCACCTGCTTCGGCACGCTCTCTTTGGGGCTCGCCGCCTGCAGATCGGTGGCGAGCTGCTCAAAGAATAACTGGACCAGACCGAGCGACGAAACATCGAGATCGTAGACGACGAGCGCCACCAGCCGGCCGCGTCCGGTTGCCAGGCCGGCGAGGAAAATCCCGTGGCGCTCGCCCTGATGGTTCAGCGCCGCGAACGGGGGCTGGCGCAGCTGCCGGGCCATCTCGTCGGTCGACGCCATGATCGCGGCGCCCAGCGCGGCGGCCGACATCACGTCCACGGCGCGGGAGAAGCCGTGCTGCGCGAGGACCTGGCCCGCCGACGTCATGACGAGTACCAGCCGCGCGCCGGCTTCCTTCACGAACTTGACCAGCGGCTCGAGCGTCCAGGTTTCGACCGCGCGCGTCGTCATCCCACTACCTCCGCCGCCCGCAGCAGCTCGAGGCGCACCAGTCCCACATTGACGTCTGGCTCCGCCACCGCGACCACCAGCGTGCCCCCCGATGTCGGGACCACCAGGAGCGCGCCTTGCTCGGCCTGGAGATGCCAGAACAGGCTCGCGCCCACCCCCGCCGCTTCCATGGCGCGTCGCAGCCGCGCGGCGAGGCTCGCGGCCAGCGCCGACACGGCGGGGCCCTTGATCCCTTCCATCAGCTGCTCCGCCACGACGATCCCGTCCTCCGCCGACACGAGCATCGCGCCGCGCACGCTGCGCACGCGCGTGATGAGGTCGAGCGCTTTGCCGTAGGCCGCCGCCGGGGCCGTCATGCGTGGGCCTCCAGCCAGCGGCGCGCCGCGAGGGCGGCGCGCTGCGCGATGACGGCCAGCCGTCCCATCGGTACCGCGCGGTCGCGCACCACGAGCAGCAGGGCGTCGCTCGTGGGCGCGGCAAGATGCACGTGGCCGTGGTTTCCTTCCGCGGCGAGTCCGGTCCATTTGCCCAGGCCCAGCAGCTTGACGGTGCGCGCCGCTTCCTGGGAAACGCCCGCGAGATAAGCGGCCACGGCGTCGGTCACGTCGCGGCCCCCGGAGTCCTTGAGCGCGCCACCGAGCACTCGCCCCGATGCATCGAGCAGCAGGAGTCCTTCCTGCGCCCCTTCGAGCCCCGCGAACACGCGCGCCTCTTCGAGCGGTTGAGCCGCCGGGGCGATCGGCTCCGGCGCCGTGAGCGCCTCGGTCGCCCCCCCGCCGGCGACGGCCTCGGCGTCCGCCGGCCCCCCCCCCTCGCCACGGGCCATGGCCAGCGCCTGGGCGACGCCGGGATCGTCCGGGGCGACGCGCTGCGCCGCCTCGAGATGCGCCGCCGCCTGCTGCACGTCGCCGATCTTGAAATAAAGGAACGCGAGCCCCTTCAGCGCCCCGACGTGGTCGGGGGCGATGCGGAGCGCCATGTCCCATTCGTCGAACGCGCGCTCGTAGTCGTGCTTGTCGGCCAGGATGCGCGCGTACAGGTCGTGTGCATCCGGGAGGTGCGGATGGCGCTCGAGCCCCGTCAGGGCGACTCGGTGGGCGGTGTCGAGCTGCCCCTTGTGGCGCAACAGCTCGCCCAGCCGCAGGAAGACGAGACTGTCCGGATCCTGCGCGAGCTGGGAGGACAGGGTCTTGATCTCGTCAGGCATGCGTCCCCGTCCCGGCGAGCGTCTGGGCCGCCGACTTGGCGCGGCGCACCTCTTCGAGCTGCGCCAGCTCCGTCTCCGAGCGTGCGGCGAGCCGTTCCCACTGGTCCCACTGCTCCACCGCCTCGCCGAACCGGCCCGTGCCGACGAGCGCGTAACCGAGCACCCGGTACGCGGCCACGGCCAGGGGATCGAGCCGGAGCGCGCGGCGCAGCTCCTCGACCGCATCGACGCTGCGCCCGGAGGCGAGGGCGATGCGGCCGAGCAGTAAATGGACGGCCGGATCATGGGGATGCACGCCCGCCGCCTGCTCGGCGACGCCGCGCGCCTCCTCGAGGTCGCGGCGCGCGAGCGCGTCTTCCGCGCGTGCCACGAGCTCGGCCAGATCAGCGGCGAGCGTGGTCCGCTCCCGTTTCGTCGTGCCCGGGTCCGCCAGCACGATCACGCCGGCGCTCTCGAGCCCGAAGAGCGTCTTCGCGACCTCGAAGTCCGACCGCCCCAGCGCGGACGCGATGGCGCGCACGTCGCGCACGCCATTGATCATCGCGAGCATCTCCCATTCGGGCGGCAGGAGGTCCAGCTCGCCCTCGCTGGCCTCCTGGGGCGGCGCCAGCATGGGCACGACGCCGAGGTGAGGGATGCGCCCCTCGATGCGGGACCATTCGTCGATGCGCCGCGCGCCTTCCATCAGCAGCGCCTCGGTGGGAATGCGCACCACGGCATCCGTCGGCAGCTCGGTCGGCGTGCCCTCGCTGAAGGAGAAGTACCCTTCACGCCAGCCCATGACCTCGAACACGACCTCTTCGATCTGGAAGCGGACCTGGCGCTCGAGCTCACGCGGGGTGAGCGCGCCGAGCGAAACGAGGATCTCGCCGAGCCTGCGCCCGTCGCCCTGGCGCTCCTGCATGTCGCGCGCGCGCTCGAGATCGGCTTCGGTGATCTTGCCCGTCCGAAGCAGCAGGGCGCCCAGGGGGTGGGGGTTCGACCGGATCTCGGCGAAGATGATGGCGCCGCCCTCGAAGGAGATGGTGCCCGCGTTGTGCCGCAATTCGGAGGTCACGCGCAACACCCCCGTCTTCCGGCTCAGGTCGAGGAGCTGGAAGACGTCGTGGATGCCGAGCTCGCGGAGCGGGCCTTCGATGGGCATCGGTCAGGCCGCGTCCGAAGCGAAGATGTGCTTCAGATCGAGCGCCGTGCGGGCGTGGGCGCGCGCCGCCTGGGCGAACGGCCCGGCCGGGTCGGTCCGCGTCACCTTCTCCCACGCCTGCACGGCCTCGCCGTAGCGATGCAGGCGCGCCAGCGCGACGCCGAGCTGGAACAGCGCCTCCACCTGGTCGGGGTCGAACTTGAGCGCCCGCTGGAACGCCTCCAGCGCCTGGGGGTCGCGCTTGTCGTCGAGCAGCGCGCGTCCGAGGAGCAGCAGCGCCAGCAGGTCGTACGGGTCCTGCTCGAGCATCTCGGCCAGGCGCACGATCGCCGCGCGGACGTGCCCCGAGCGCCGCAGCAGATCGGCGAGCGCCAGCGCCGCCTCGTGAAACGTGGGCAGCGCGTCGAGCGCGCGCTCGTACGCTTTCCGTGCCTCGCTCAACTCCTCCTTCTCCTCGTGCAGCCGCCCTAGATCGAGCCACACCTGGACGTAGCCACGATCGAGCTCCAGCGCCGAGCGATACGCTGCAAGCGCCCCGGCCTTGTCGCCGACCTTGACCGCGATATCTCCCTGCAGTTTGTGGAGGTCGGCGCGGCCGGGGGCGCGCGTCTGCGCCTGCTGCAGCGCGGTGAGCGCTCCGGCGGCGTCGCCTCCGGCGGCGCGCCCCTTCGCCGCGGCGACGAGCGCGTCTACGTTGTCCGGCGTGAGCTCGAGCAGCTCCTCCGCCAGGGCGCGCGCTTCTTCGGCGCGCGGGCCGCCCAGAGCGAACAGCGCCTTGACCTCGCCGAGCCGGGCGTCGGCGCGCCCGGGCTCGAGGCTGCGGGCCTCGCGATAGCGCTCGAGCGCCTCACCGTGCAGTCCGCGCTTCGCGAAGATGTCCCCGAGCAGCACGCCCGCTTCCGCGCGACTCGCGCCCCGCTGCACGGCCCGCACGGCCTCGGCGGCGGCGACGTCCATCAGGCCTTTGCTCACGTAATCGCGCGCCAGGGCGAGCGGGTTGTCCGCGGCCTTGCTGGCCGGCGGTTCGGCGGCCGCCGCGGGAGCGAGCTCTTGGAAGATGTTGTCCAGGAGGCGCTGGTCGAAGTTGAAGTCCTCGCCGATCGTCTCCGCGGCCACGTCGGCGGAAATCTCCGGAGCGATGCCGATCGTGCCCTTCTCGTACTGGAGGTCGATCGTGAGGGCGAACTTCTGGGAGACGTAGTAGGGATCGAGCTCGAGCGCCCGCTTGGTGGCCCGCAGCGCGCCGTCGAAGTCGCCCAGGTTGGACAACGTGAAGCTCAGGTTGTAGTGCGCTCCCGCATGGTCGGGGTCCCCCTCGACGGCGCGCACGAACGCGTTACGCGCGTCGGGAAAGCGCTTGAGCTCCACCAGCACCAGTCCCACGCCGTTCCACGCGGCGGCGGAGTTGGGCTCACTGGAGAGCACCTGACGGTACGCCTCGAGCGCCAGCTGGAAGCGCCGCAGCTGAAACAGCACCAAGGCGAGGTTGAGCCGCGCGGCGCTGAAGGTCCCCTGGAGCCGCAGTGCGGTGCGGAACGCCTCGATGGCCGGATCGGCGGCGGCGCCGTGCGCCTGAACGACGCCGAGGTTGTTCCACGCGAGCGCGTACTTGGGGTCCACCTCCACCGCCTGCCGGTAGGAGGCCAGCGCGTCCTCCGGGCGGCCGGCTTGATGCAGCACCACGCCGCGCTCGTTCCACAGCTTGGGGGAATCCGGGACCTCGCGCAGCAGCGTGTCGTACAGCTCGAGCGCCGCCGCCAGGTCGCGCTTCAGGAGGTGGAGCTCCGCCATCGCCTGGAGCGTCAGGCGCCGGTCCTCGCCGCGCTCCAGCGCCAGCCGGTATTCCTTCAGCGCCTCGTTGTAGTAGCCCTTCTGGCGGAACGCGAGTCCGAGGTTGTAGTGGGCGAGCGCGTTGCCCTCCACCACCTGGGGCTCCGGGGCGAGACGCTGGCGTCGCTCCTGGCTCTTGCGCTCGGCGGTGTAGCGCTCGAGCGAGAGGTTGGTCTGCGCTCGGGCGAGCGGCGGATTCAGCTGGATCGCGCGTTTCGACGCGACGCGCGCGTCCTGGTGACGGCCCAGGTCGCCCAACACGAACGCCATCAGATAATGGGCGTTGGCATTGTCGGGGTTGAGCTCCACGGCGCGCTCGAGGGCGACCAGCGCTTCGTCATTCAGGCCGCGGTTGTAGTAGATCTCCCCCAAATAAAAGTGCACGACCGTCGAGTCGGGCTCGAGCTCGACCGCGCGCCGAAACCATTCGGTCGCGGCTTCGGGGCGCCCGCGATTTTTCTCCGCCAGCCCGAGCTGAATGATCGCCGCCACGTCTTTCGCACTGTGGGCGAGCAGCTGCTCGAACTCGCCGACCGCCTCCTCGTGCGCGCCGAGAATCGCATAGGCGCGTCCCAGCTCCCAGCGGGCGTCGCGGTCGTCGGGCGCCTGGCGCAGCCGCTCCTGCAGCTGCGCCACGCGCCGGTCGTAGTAACCGGTATCGTGATAAGCGATTTCGAGGTTGCGCTGCGCGACCTGCATCTTCGGGTCCAGCTCGAGCGCGCGCGTGAACGCCGCGATCGCATCCTCGACGAGGCCCTTCTGATAGTAGAGGACGCCGAGATTGTTGTGCGCCCCGGCGTCCGACGGGTCGATCCGGCGGGCGAAGGATCGGAGGACGGCGAGGTCGCGTTCCGAGAGCGCCGGCGCCGTCACGGGTCAGCTCAGGCGGATGGCGTCAAAGATGGCCTTGAGCGACGCCAGATCGGGGAGCAGCAGGAAGTCGCCCCGCAGTCCCTCTCCCGAGTCGATGGTGAACTCGGTCTCGACGCAGAACACGAAGTCGCGCTCGTGCCCGAAGTTCAGATAGGTGGTGGTGAGCACCGCCGCCGAGAGGTCCACCACCAGGCTGGGCACCGACGGCAGCAGCAGCATCCCCATGAAGTCGGAGAGCGCGTTGAGGTACGCCCCCGCGAGGATGTTGCCGGCCTCCTTGAGGCACGACTGCTCCAACGCGTCGAACACCGCGGTCGTGCCGACCGGCCGGCGCAACAGCATGTCGCAGACCCGCCGTCCCACCGACTCCGGGAACAGCAGCAGCGTGCGCCCCGTCAGGTCTCCCAGCATGTGCATCAGCACGGCGGCCACCACGTCCTGCGGGTTCCCCAGCAGGTCCGGCACTTCCTCCAGGCGCACAATGTTGATCTGCGGCACGCTGATCATGATCCTGCGGTTCGTGAGCTGCGACAACGCGGTGGCGGCGTGGCCCGCGCCGATGTTCGCCACCTCGCGCAACGCGTCGATCTGCAGCTCTTTGAGATCCCGCACGTCTTCCATGCCGCCTCCCCTACAGGAGCCCGCCCGCATCGAGAATCAACGCGGGAACTCCGTCGCCCATGATCGTCGCACCGCTGAACACCGGCAGCGTCCCCTGCGGTGCGTCGAACCCCTTCACGACGATCTCCTGTTGACCCAGCATCCCGTCCACCACGATGCCGCTGCGTCGCTCGCCCATCTCGAGCACGATGATGGGACACCGGGTCGGCGCATCCCCGCTCACGCCGAGCAGACGTCTCAAGTGCACGAGCGGCACCACGCGGTCGCGTAGCACGATCGCCTCGCGGCCCTCCACGGTGGTCGTGGCCTGCACGCCGAACTCCACCGTTTCCGACACGTAGGTGAGCGGCAAGGCGTAGCGCTCGGCGCCCACGCCGGCGATGAGGGCGCGCACGATCGCGAGCGTAACCGGCAGCCGCATCACGAACGTCGTGCCCTTGCCCTCCACCGAGCGGATCTCGATCGAGCCGCCCAGCGCGCGGATGCGCGTCACGGCCACGTCGATCCCCACGCCGCGCCCGGACACGCTCGTCACCGCTTCGGCCGTCGAGAACCCGGGCCGGGCGAGCACGCGCAGCAGCTGATCGTCGGTCAGCGCCTCGGCGTGCGGGTCCACGACGCCATCCCGCTTGGCGCGCTCGAGGATACTCTTGCGGTCGATGCCGCGCCCGTCGTCGCTCACGCTGATCGCCACGCTGGCCCGCTCGCGCACCGCCGCCAGTACGATCTCCGCTTCGGGCTTCTTCCCGCGACGCCGCCGCTCGGCCTGGGACTCGACGCCGTGGTCCACCGCGTTCCGCAGCAAGTGCAACAACGGGTCGCCGAGCTCGTCCAGGATCGCGCGGTCGAGCTCGATTTCCTTGCCCTCGACCCGGAACGCGACCTGCTTGCCGAGCTCGCGGGCCAGGTCACGCACCAAACGGGGGAATCGGTCGAACACCTGCCACACCGGCGTCATGCGCGCCTGGATGATTTCCGCTTGCAGCTCGCGCGACAGCCGAGAGACCTGAATCGCGACATCGTCGATCGCCGGGTCTCGGGCGTAGGCCGCGAGCTCGTTCAGGCGGCCGCGCACGGTGACGAGCTCGCCGATCAGATCCATGAGGCCGTCGAGCCGCCCGAGGTCCACGCGGATGTGCCGGCTCTTCGTCTCGGGAGCGGCGGGGAGGGAGTCGGCCCCGGAGGCGGGGCGCCGCTCTTCTCCGCCCACCGTGACGTGCTCCACTTCGCCCGCGGCCCGCACCGCCCGCTCGATCTCCGCGACCCCGGCCGCTCCACCGATGCGGAAGCTGAAGCGCCCATCGAACTCGTCGGCCTCGAACGCCGACTCGGGCGGGGTCACCGCCTGCACGGGGCCGACGGCTTGCGCCTTCTTGATCACGAGGAGCGCGCGACCGCCCTTGAGCGGTGCTTCGGCGCGGAGCGTCACCTGTACCAGCCGCCCCACCGCGACCGGGGGGACCTCACCCCCTCGTTCCCCCTCTCCACTCCGTGGAGAGGGGGCCGGGGGGTGAGGCCCGAGGTGCGCGGCGGCGCCTTCCAGATCGGCCACCACTTCCGCGACGTCGATCTCGTCCTCCCGCCCCGCGACGGAGAGTTCCACCGCGTGCTCGAGCGCGTCCCGCGCCCGGAACAGGAGCTGCAGCAGGTCGTCGGTCGCGGGCCGTCCGCCGCGGCGCACCAGGTCGAGCAGATTCTCGGCGCGGTGGGCGAGGTCGGTGACCCGGGCGTAGCCCATGGTCGCTGCCATCCCCTTGACGGTGTGGACGGCGCGGAACAGACCGCCGACGGGTGCGAGGTTCGCGGGGCTGCGCTCCCACTCGAGCAGCAGCTGGTTGCAGGCGCTCAGGTGTTCCCGGCTCTCGGCCAGGAACAGCTCGGCGTACTGCGAGAGGTCCATGGAATCAGCCGAGGACGCGCTGGACGGCCTCGAGGACGCGCGACGGTTGGAACGGCTTCACGACGAAATCCTTCGCGCCGGCCTGGATCGCTTCCACCACCAGGGCCTGCTGGCCCATGGCGCTGCACATGAGGATCTTCGCGTCGGGATCGTGCTTCACGATCTCGCGCACCGCGTCGATCCCCCCCATGTCGGGCATCACGATGTCCATCGTGACGAGATCGGGCTTGAGCTGCCGGTACTTCTCGACCGCCTGGGACCCCGTCTCCGCTTCGCCCACCACCTCGAAGCCGGCCTGCGCCAGGATGTCGCTGATCATCGTCCGCATGAAGATGGCGTCGTCGCAGACGAGGACAGTGTGGCTCACACATCCTCCCTAGGAAGACAGAATGGGGGTTAGCAGCGCGTCGGTATCGAGAACCACGAAGAGTTGACCGGCGCGGCGCCCGACGGCCCGCACCAGCGTCGGGTCGATGCCCGGCAGCGCCTGCCGGCGGTCCAGCGTCTCCCCACCCACCGACACCAGGTCCACCACTTCGTCGACCGTGAAGCCGAGGACCTTCTTCCCCCCGCCGACCTCGAGGAGCACGGTAGTCCCGGAACCCCTCCCCCCGCCGTCGGCGGCGGGCTCGGGTTGCCGCAGCGCCCGCCACCCTTCCACCACGGTGACGAGGGTACCCCGCACGTTGACGACCCCCGCGACCACGGCCGGCGCTCCGGGAATCCGGGTCGGCTCGAACCACGGCACGATCTCGCGGACTCGCTCCGCCTCGGCGGCGCACACGAGGCCGCCCACCCGGAACAGCAGCAGTCGGACGACTCCCGTGTCACTCATCCGAAGCGAAGAAGCCAAGATACTGCAAGGGGTTGCGTTGAGCAAGCAAATTCGGATCGGCGGCCGCTTCCCGCAGCGCTGGAACGAGATCGGCGGGCCATTCGGAGCGCAAGTCGAGCCGCGCGCCGCTCACCGGATGGGCGAACGCGAGCCGGGCCGCGTGCAGCAGCTGCCGCGGCGCGAGCGCCTCGAGGCGCTCAGCCGTCTGCCGCTCGGACGGCGTGACGCGCCGGCTGCCGCCGAAGGTGTACTCCCGATCGCCCACGACCGGGTGTCCGACGTGCGCCAGATGCACGCGGATCTGGTGGGTGCGCCCGGTGCCGAGCGTCACGCGCAGCAGGTCGGTTTGCGCGAAGCGCGCGGTCACCCGCACGTGCGTGACCGCGTGGCGCCCCCCCGCGAGCACCGTCATGCGCTTGCGATCCGTGGGATGGCGCGTGATCGGCGCCTCGATGTCCACGGGGCTCTTCGCAAAGTGGCCCCAGGCGAGCGCCGCGTACACGCGCTCGACCTCGCGCCGCTCGATCATGCGCGTAAGGCGGCGGTGCGTGAGGTCGGTCTTCGCGACGAGCAACAGACCCGAGGTGTCGCGATCGAGCCGGTGCACGATCCCGGGCCGCCCTTCGGTGGCACCCTGTGCGAGCGCGGTGCCGCGTTCCACGAGTACGTTGACCAGCGTGTCGTCCCAGTGACCGGGGCCGGGGTGGACGACCAGACCCGCCGGCTTGTCGAGCACCGCGAGGTGCTCGTCCTCGTATGCGAAGGTGAGGTCGCGGTGGGCGGGGGCGTAGCTCTTGGGCGGTGGTGCTTCGGGCGGCAGCTCGACGGTCACGACGGCGCCGCGCTCGAGCTGGACCGAGGCGCGGAGCGGGCGGCCGTCACGGGTGACGCGTTTGTCGGCGATGATGCGGGCGGCGACGGTGCGGGACAGCGCGAGCTGGTCGGCGAGGAACCGGTCGAGGCGCTCGGTTTCGGGGGCGACGACGCAGAAGGTCACGGCGGCCATCAGTGCTGCGCCGCCCCGGCCTCCTTCGCTCGCTCCTGCGCCCGGCCCTCGAGCCAGAGGGAGATCGCGAGCGCGATCGCCCCGACCGTGATCGCAGAGTCGGCGACGTTGAAGGTCGGCCACCGCGTGCTGCCGATCCCCACGTCCACGAAGTCCACGACGCCCTGGGCGCTGCGAATCCGATCGATCACGTTCCCGACCGCTCCGGCGCACACGAGCGCCAGGGCGAGCAGCCGAAACCGGTCGCCCGGCCGCGCCGAGATCACCATGGAACGCAGCACGAACAGCGCGACGATCGCGAGCCCGAAGAAGATCCAGCGCGAGTAGGCGCCGAGACACAGCCCGAACGCTGCGCATTGGTTGTACACGAGGCGCAGCTGGACGTATTCGCCGACCACTTGGACCGGCAGATGGCGAGCGAGCAGGGACTCGGCCAGGAGCTTGGTGACCAAATCGGCCGCGACGACCGCCCCCGCGGTCGTCCAGAACAGCCGACGGTTAGCGGCGCTTTCCATCTTCTTCTTTCGCCTTGCACTTGATGCACAGCCGGGCATGGGGCAGCGCGTCGAGTCGCTCGAACCCGATCTCCTCGCCGCACTGCTCGCACTTGCCGAATTTCTCCGGCGCCTGGAACAGCCGCCGCAGGGCCTGGTTCACGTGCCAGAGGTAGCGCCCTTCCTGCGAGGCGAACAAGAAGGCCTTCTCGCGCTCCATGGCGTCGGTGCCCTGATCCGCCATGTGGAACGAGTAGCTCGAGAGGTCGCCGTCGGACGCCTGCAGGCTGGAGTTGAAGGACTCGTCGTAGTAGCCGAGCTCCTTCATCACCCGGGCGCGCTCCTCGTGGAGGCGCTTCTCCAGGTGGGCCAGCTGTTTCTTGTTCAGGCCGCCCTTGGTCGCCTTGGCTTTGGCTTTCGTCTTGGATTTCGTCGGCATTATCGGGTACCGCCCTTTCGTCCGTCATGTCGCCGGAGTGCGATGGTCACCCGGCGAGCCTCGATGTCAACTTCCCGTGTCACATCCGCTTCGTCCAGCACTGCTCCGAGCACCAGTTTGCGGGCCAGCGTCTCACCCTCCACGAACCCCTGGAACGCCGACACGGCGGCCACGATCTCCTGCGCGCCCGCCACGCTCAGCTCGATGCGCGTGGTGTATTCGTATCCCGCCTCCTTGCGGAGGCGCTGGACGCGATTCACCAGCTCGCGCGCCAGGCCCTCCTGGATCAGGTCGTCCGTCAGCCGCGGATCGACCGCCGCCACGTACGGGCCGTCGGCCTGCACCGCCCAGTCGCTCACCACCTCGCGCGTCACCAGCACGTCTTCCGGCCGGAACTCGAAGTCCCCGGACCGCACGGGGTCACCACGTTCGAGCGCCTGCAGCTCGGCCGCCGTGAGCTGCGACACGGCCGCGGCGGCGCGGGGCGTGTCCTTGCCGTAGCGCTTACCCAGGCTGCGGTATTCCGGCTTGCCCTTGAGCCGGACGAGATCGTGGTCCGAGCCCGCCACTTCGATCGCCTTGGCGTTCACCTCGGCGGCCAGGATATCTAACAGGTCTGCCAAGGCCGGGCCGCGCAGCGCCGCCGGGACCACGACCTGAACCTTGGCCACGGGCTGGCGCACGGGGAGCTGTTTGGTCTCCCGCGCGGCGCGCGCCAGGGAGGCAAGCTTCCGCACCGCGGCCATGGCCTGGAGCAGCTCCGGCGCGCGGCGGCCCAGGTCGGTCGCGAAGGGTGCCAAATGCACCGACGCTCCCACGAGGGCCCGGTGGATCCAGTCGGACAGGAACGGCGCCGCGGGGGCGAGCAGCCGCACCGACGTCACCAGCACCTCGTGCAACGTCTCCAAGGCCACCACGTCGGTGGCCCGGTCCGGTGCCCAAAAGCGCGGCCGGTTCCGCCGGATGTACCAGCGGGACAGGTCTTCACCGACGAAGTCCATGATGCCGCGGACCCCGGCCGTCACGTCGTAATCCGACCACGCCCGGCGCACTTCTCCCACCACTTCGTCGAGCCGGGCCAGCAGCCAGCGGTCCGCCGGCGGCCGCTTTTCGAACGGCGTCGCGGCGCCCTCTGAGGGCGGCTTCCAGTCCTCGGCGTAGCGCCGGAAGAATTCGTAGGTGCTGCGGAGCGCATTGAGGAATCCCCCCGTGATCTCGGGCACCTGCCGGCGATCGAACCGCTTTGTCTGCCATACCTGGCTCTGGCCCAGCAGGTACAGCCGCACCGCGTCCGCGCCGTATTCCTCGATGACCTCCCAGGGGTTGACCACGTTGCCGCGGCTCTTCGACATCTTCTGGCCCTGCGCGTCGAGCACCAGCTCGTTGACGATGACGTTCTTGTAGACGAGCGCGTCGAACGCCGTCACGCCAATCGCGAGGAGCGAGTAGAACCAGCCGCGCGTTTGATCCACGCCTTCGCAGATGAAGTCGGCCGGGAAGTGCGCCTTGAAGTCGGCCTGGTGCTCGAACGGGTAGTGCCACTGGGCGTACGGCATGGCGCCCGAGTCGAACCAGGCGTCGATCACCTCGGGCACGCGCCGCATGGTGCCGCCGCACTGCTTGCACCGCCACGTGTACTCGTCGACGTACGGCTTGTGGGGGTCGAAGTCCTTCGACAGCCGTTTCCCCCAGCGCTCCGCGAGCTCGGCGTACGAGCCGATGATTTCGCGGTGCTCCCCGTCCCCATCGCACGCCCACACGTTGAGGGGCGTGCCCCAGTACCGGTCGCGCGACAGCGCCCAGTCCACGTTGTTTTCGAGCCACTCCCCAAACCGCCCACTCCCCACTTCCGGCGGATGCCAGCCGACCTGGGTGTTCACTTCGAGCAGGCGCGATTTCACGGCCGAGGTGCGCACGAACCACGAGCTGCGCGCGTAATAGATCAGCGCCGAGTCGCAGCGCCAGCAGAAGGGATACTGGTGAGTGTACGGCAGCGTCTCGAGCCAGCGGCCCTCGTGCTTCAACCGCTCGATGACCAGTCGGTTGGTTTCCTTGTCGGTCACGAGTTTGCCGTTGATCTCCGGCCAGCGCGTGTCCTGAAAGGTGCCGTCGGGGGCCACCGGGTTGACGAACGCGAGACCGTACTGCTGCGCTGCGGCGTAGTCGTCGGCGCCGAACGCCGGGGCCATGTGCACCAGGCCGGTCCCCTCTTTCGCGGACACGAACGCCCCGGCCACGACGACGGCCTGCTGGCCCTCCGGCGGCAACGGCACGACGTCGAGCGGCCGAACGTATTTCTGCCCCACGAGGTCGCGGCCGCGGTGGCCCGCGACTCGGGACGCCGCGGCCAGCGGCTTGCCGCCCACGTGCACGTGCGCCGCCCGCTCGGCGGCCACGACGTAGCGCACGCCGTTCACCTCGTACTCCCCGTACTCGAGGTCCGGGTGGACGGCGACGGCGACGTTCGCGAGCAGGGTCCAGGGCGTGGTGGTCCAGATGATCAGCTGACGGCGGGGATCGCTCGCGAGCGGGAACGTGACGAACACCGAGTTCGTCTGCACCTCGTCATAGCCGAGCGCGAGCTCGTGCGAGGAGAGGGCCGTGCCGCAGCGCGGGCAGTACGGCAGCACCTTGTGGCCCCGGTACAAGAGCGCCTTGTCGTACAGCCGCTTGAGCAGCCCCCACACCGTCTCGATGTAGTCGTTCGAGTACGTGATGTAGGGGTGCTCGTAATCCAGCCAGTAGGCGATCCGCTCCGACAGCGTTTCCCAGTCGGCCTTGTACTTGAACACGTTCTCGCGGCACAGGCGGTTGAACTTCTCGACGCCGTACGCTTCGATCTGCTTCTTGCCCGAGATGCCGAGCAAGCGCTCGACCTCGATCTCGACGGGGAGGCCGTGGGTGTCCCACCCGGCGATGCGCGTCACGCCCTGCCCCAACATCGTGTGGTAACGGCACACCAGGTCCTTGATGGTGCGCGCGAACACATGATGGATGCCCGGGCGCCCGTTGGCCGTGGGCGGCCCTTCGTAGAACACGAACGGCGGCCCGTAGCGCGCGGCTTCCTGCGTCTTCTGGAACAAGCGCTCGTGCTTCCACGCCGCGAGCAGCTGCTTCTCGAGCGCGTCGGCCGAGAGCTTGGGGTCGAACTGCGGGTAGGTCATCAGTTGAGGCGCTCGAGCACGCCGCCCACCAAGTCGGTGAGCGCGGGCTCGGCGGCCCGCGCCACCGCGATGATCTGCTCGACCGACGTCGGCGCGAGCGCGTCCGGGAGACACTGGTCGGTGATGATCGATACCCCGAGCACCTTCATCCCCACGTGCACCGCGGTGATGACCTCCGGCACGGTGCTCATCCCGACCACGTCGGCCCCGAGGGCACGGAGCATCCGGTACTCGGCGCGGGTCTCGAGATTCGGTCCGGTGACGGCGACGTAGACCCCCTCGCGCAGCGCGATGCCCCGCTCCAGGGCCACGCCGCGCGCCAGCGCGCGGAGGCCCGAGTCGTACGCCTCCGACATGTCCGGGAACCGGGGGCCGAGGCGGTCGTCGTTGGGACCGACGAGAGGGTTCGCGCCCAGGAGGTTGATGTGATCCGCGATGAGCATGAGATCGCCGGGACTCCACAGGGGGTGCATGCCGCCGCACGCGTTGGAGACCATCAGGGTCCGCGCGCCGAGCCGCTGGAGCACCCGCACGGGTAATGCGATTTGCTGCGGCGTGTAGCCCTCATAGCAATGAAACCGCCCACGCATCGCCACCACCCGCCGGCCGGCCAGGGTTCCGACGAGCAGCTCCCCGGCATGGCTCTCGACGGTGGAAATAGGAAACCCCGGGATCTCGCCGTAGGGGATCCGCGCCTCCACCGCCATCTCGTCCGCGAGCCCCCCGAGCCCCGTGCCCAGGATGATCGCGACCTCGGGAACGACTTTCGTCCGCGCCCGCACCGCGCGGACCGCCTCGTCGATCATCCGCCCCGCTGGCCGTCCAGTGCGCGCAGCTCGGCGAGCTGGCGCTCCAGCAGCGCGCGAAATCCCGCCACATACGCCTGAAACTGGCGCTCGACGTCGGCGCTCTGCCGCTGGACCTCGCCCTGCGCGGCCCGCGCCTCTTCGACCACGCGCCGCGCCTCGGCCTCCGCCTCACGCACGATGACCTGGGCTTCGCGCTGGGCCGCCGCGCGCGTCTCCTCGCGGAGCTGCTGCGCCGCGACGAGCGCCTCGTTCATCGCGCGCTCCCGCTCCCGGTACACACTCAGCTGTTCCCCCAAGGCCGCCAGCCGCTCTTCGAGCACCGACTTCTCGCGCAGGATCCGCTCGAGCTCGTCCGCGACGCGCACGCGGAAGTCGTCGACGCCCAGCGGCTCGTAGCCCCGCAGGCTGCGGCGGAACTCCTGCTTGCGGACGTCGTGCGGCGTGAGGTGGAACGCGTCGCCGCTCACGTCGCCGCCCGTTCCCGCGGACCGAACAGGACGGTACCCAAGCGGATCACCGTTGCCCCCTCCTCGACCGCCACGCCGTAGTCCGCGGACATCCCCATCGAGAGCGTCGGCAGCCATAAGCCCTCCTCCTGCAAGGCATCCCGCAGCACGCGCAGCGCACGGAACGTCCGGCGCTGCACGTCCTGGTCGTCGGTGAACGGCGCGATCGTCATCAATCCTTCGAGCGCGAGGTGCGGTTGCGCCGCGATGCGGTGCGCCACCACCGACGCCTCGCCCGGTGCGCTGCCGCTCTTCTGCGCCTCCCCGGCCACGTTCACCTGCAGCAGCACGCGCTGCTTCACGCCGGGCGCCGCCCCCCCCGCACGCTTGTCCAGCTCCTGCGCAAGCTCGACCGCGTCCACCGAGTGGATCAGGGCGAAGCGCCCGACCACGTGCTTCGCCTTGTTGCGCTGCAGGTGCCCCACCAGGTGCCACCTCGCCCGCCGACCGGTGGGTGTGTCGAGCTTCTCCAGCGCCTCCTGCACCCGGTTCTCCCCCACGTCCGCGAGCCCGGCGGCGAGCGCCGCCTCCACCGCGTCCAGCCCGAAGCCCTTGGTGACGGCGACGATCGTAACGGATCCGGTTCGCCCTGCCGTCGCCTGCCGCCGAGCGATCTCGGCCCGTACGTGGGCCAGCCGCTCGGGCAGGGCTGCAAAATTCATAACCGCAAAAAATAGCCCGGAGCCGGGCGTGAAACAATCGGGGGGGTCAGCCGGCTGGTGCCGTAACTCGTTCGCCGCCTTCGAGGTGCGAGATCGCGCCGGACAGGAGATCACGCACCTGGGGCGCGGTGAGGTGACGGTGCAGGAGTCCGTGACTCGCGATCGAGATCGTCGAGGTCTCTTCTGACACGACCAGCACCGTGGCATCGGTTTCTTCCGAGAGCCCCAGCGCGGCGCGGTGGCGCGTGCCGAGCGATTTGTCGGCGACTTTGAACTGCGTGAGGGGCAGCACGCACCCGGCGCCAATGATGCGATCGCCGCGCACCAGCACGGCGCCGTCGTGCAGCGGGGAGTAGGGCGTGAAGATCGTGGTCAGGAGATCGGCGGAGACCTTGGCCTCCATCGGCACCCCCGACGAGATGAACTCCTCGAGACCGATGTCGCCTTCCACGGCGATGATGGCGCCCGTGCCGGCGCGCGACAGCCGGTCCATGGCCTCCGCGATCTCCTCGGCCACCGACTGGCGCTCGCTCTGCGAGAAGCGACGCATCAGGCGCGACTGGCCGAGCCGCGCCAGGGCGTTCCGGAGCTCCGGCTGGAACACGACGACGGCCGCGAACGCGCCGAAGGTGAACACGTAGGAGAGCAGCGCGCTGATCATGGTGAACTTGGCGAGCAGCGCCCCGAAGTAGGCGATCGACAGGATCATCACGCCCACGACGATGGACATCGCCCGCGTCCCGACCAGGAACAGCAGGAACCGGTAGATCACGAACGCGACGAGAAGGATCTCGACCACGTCCGGCCAGAACCGGGGGATGAGGAACTGGTAGGCTTCGAGGTTCAATTTGGACTCGTCGTCGCGCCGGCCACCCGCAGCGCCTCGCGCGCTACGCCAGCGTCGTGGACCCGGAACAGGCGCGCGCCGCGCTCCCACGCGAGGGCGCACGCCACCGCCGTCGCACGATCGCGATCTTCCACCGGTCGCCCGGTGGCGGCCCCGAGGAATCGTTTGCGCGACGGACCCACGGCTACAGGATAGCCCAAGCCGACGACGGTTGCCAGCTCATCCAGCAGGCGGAAGTTCTGCTCCGGGGTCTTGGCGAACCCGAAGCCCGGATCCACCACGATCCGCTCCCGCGCGACGCCCCCGGCCTCAGCCCGTGCCGCCGCCGCGCCGAGCTCCGCCGCCACGTCCGCCGCCACGTGCCGATACACAGCGAGCGAGTCCATCGTGTCGGGCGTGCCGCGCATGTGCATCACGATCATCCCGGCCCCGGCAGCGCCCACGACGCCCGCGAGCGCCGCATCGAACGCCAGTCCCGAGACGTCGTTCACCACCGCGGCGCCGGCGGCGAGCGCCGCGCGCGCTACCGCGGCCTTGCGGGTGTCCACCGAAACGGGGCCCAGGCCCCGGCGCACGAGCTGCTCGATCACCGGGGCAACCCGCCCGATCTCTTCATCCACCGGCACGGGCACGGAACCCGGGCGCGTCGACTCACCGCCCACGTCCAGCAGCTCGCACCCGTCGGCCACTAACCGCTCCGCCTGTGCCACCGCGCGGTCCACCGTCGCGAAGTGCCCGCCGTCGGAGAACGAATCGGGCGTCACATTCACGATGCCGATGAGGACGGGGTGATCGAGGTCGAGGGCGCTACCCCCGCCGAGCGCCCAGCGGCGCGGCGGGTCGACGTAGCTCGCCAGGAAGCGGCCCAGCTCCGGAGCCAGGCGCTCGAGCCCTGGGGGCAGGCGGTCGGAGCGCGCGAGCGGCGCGAGTCGGCTGGCTGGTGCGCCCACCAACGCCCAGCCCTCGCCGGTGAGCACGTCGGCACCACCCTTCGCCCCCCAACGTACCAGCGCTTCGCGCTCCGCTTCGGTGATCTCTTCCAGGAGGACGACGAGGGCTTGCATGCCGGTCGCGGCGAACCAGGCCGGCTGGGTGTCCCAGCCGCGGGCCGCGAGCGCCGCGCGCACCGCTTCCGGGGTGTGTGCAGCGAGCGGGGTGAGCTTCACCGCACGGGCCTCGCCGGCTACGACGCCCGCAGCGCGTTGACGATGTTGAGGCGCGCGGCGAGGTCCGCGTTCTTCGCTTCCATGGCCCTCAATCCTAACACCCCGGGCAGCCCGGCAGCGACGCGGACAGTCAGCTAACTCTTGGTGTCAGGCGCCGGCGGGCTCGGGGGGCGGGCTGCCCAGCACGGGACCGCGCGCGGCCGGCGTCTTCTCGCGCGCCGTCCCCTCGGCCGAGGGCGCCGCGGGTGCGGGCGGCGGCGGCGGCACCGGCGGCAGCGGCTTGCCGGCCACGACCATCTCGACCTCTTCGCGGTCGAGCGTCTCGCGCTCGAGCAAGGCGGCGGCGAGGCGGTCGAGCGCGTCGCGGCGCTCGAGCAGCACCGCCTTGGCGCGCTCGTAGGCATCGCCCAGGATGCGCTTCACCTCCGTATCCACCAGCTCCGCTGTGCGCTCGGAGATCTCCCGTCGCTGGACCACTTCACGGCCCAGGAAGATCTCCGCCTCCCGGTCGCCGATCGCAATCGGCCCGATCGTGTCGCTCATGCCGTATTGCGTCACCATGCGACGCGCGACGTCGGTCGCGTGCTGGATGTCCTGCGCCGCACCGGTCGTGACTTTCTCCGGACCGAACACGAGCTCCTCCGCGACGCGTCCCCCGTAGGCCATGGCGAGGCGCGACAGGATGGACTGCTTGGTGTACTTGTGGAGCTCCTCCTCGGGGAGGTACGCCGTAATTCCGAGCGCGCGGCCGCGCGGAATGATCGTGACCTTGTGCAGGGGATCCGAACCCGGGACGCTCAGCGACACCAGGGCGTGTCCCGCCTCGTGGTAAGCGATGAGGCGCCGCTCCTCGTCGGACAGGACCCGACTGCGGCGCTCGAGGCCGAGCATCACCTTGTCCTTTGCGTCCTCGAGATCCCGCATGTCCACGACGGCCTTGTTGCGGCGGGCGGCGAGCAGCGCGCCCTCGTTCACGATGTTCGCAAGCTCGGCGCCGGCCAGGCCGGCCGTGCCGCGCGCGATGCGCTCCAGGTCCACCCCGGACCCCAGGGGAATCTTGCGCGTGTGCACGCGCAGGATCTGCTCTCGCCCCTTCACGTCCGGCATGTCGACCACGATCTGGCGGTCGAAGCGCCCCGGCCGCAACAGCGCCGGGTCGAGGATGTCGGGCCGGTTGGTGGCGGCGAGGAGGATGACCCCGTCGTTCGACTCGAAGCCGTCCATCTCGACCAGCAGCTGATTGAGGGTCTGCTCGCGCTCGTCGTGCCCGCCCCCGAGCCCCGCCCCGCGGTGCCGCCCCACGGCGTCGATCTCGTCGATGAAGATGATGCACGGCGCATGCGCCTTGCCCTGCTCGAACAGGTCGCGCACGCGCGAGGCGCCCACCCCCACGAACATCTCCACGAAGTCCGACCCCGACATCGAGAAGAACGGCCGACCCGCCTCGCCCGCCACCGCCTTGGCGAGCAGCGTCTTCCCCGTGCCCGGCGGGCCGACGAGCAGCGCGCCCTTGGGCAGCCGCCCGCCCAGCCGCTGGAACTTCTGGGGGTCTTTCAGGAAGTCGATGATCTCTTCGAGCTCCTGCTTCGCTTCGTCCGCGCCGGCGACGTCGGCGAACGTCACCTTGGGCGTGTCGCCCGCGAGCAGCTTCGCCTTCGATTTGCCGAACGCGAAGGCGCGGTTGCCCCCCTGCTGCATCTGGCGCAGCATGAAGATCAGCAGGCCGAAAATGAGCAGGTACGGCAGGAAGCTGAAGAGGAACACGCCGAACGACTGCTTCTCCTCGCGCGCCCGCACGTCCACGCCCTTCGTGCGCAGCGTGGCGACCCAGGTATCGTTCGACTCGAACGGCAGGAGCGAGGTGAAGTGGTCGAAGTTCCGCCCGCGCACCGGCACCGGAGTCTTGAAGCTCCCCTTCACCTGCTGCCGCTCGGTGATCTCGACGGTGTCGACGTTGCCCTTGTCGAGCTGCTCGGTGAACTGGGTGTAGGAGATGTCCACCGTCTCCGGCCGCCGGTTCGCGGCGAACTGGACCAGCGCGATGGAGCCCACGATCAGCAGCGCCCAGAACGAGAGCGTGCGGAGCGTGCGGGCCCAGCTGAACTCGCGTGGCGGCGGGATGCGGTTGGCCATCAGGTCAGACTCGCTACGTACGGCAGGTGGCGGAAGTTTTCGGCGTGGTCGAGCCCGTACCCCACGAGGAACACTCGCGGCGCATCGAACCCGACGAACGCCGGCTCGAGCTCGAGATGCTCGGCCAGATGCTTATGCAACAACGCACAGATCTCCAGGCTCCGCGGCGCGCGCTCCCGCAGGAGCGCCACCAGGCGGTTGAGGGTCTTCCCCGTGTCGACGATATCCTCCACCAGGAGGATGTGCTTACCGCGCAGCTCGGTTTCCGGGTCGTACAGCAGCCGGACGTTGCCACTCGAAATCGTATCGGCGCCGTAGCTGGCCGCGACCAGGAAGTCCACCTGGAGCGGCCGCTCGATGCGGCGCACGAGATCGCTCAGGAAAATGAAGCTTCCCTTGAGGAGACCGAGCACCAGCAGCTCACCGTCGGGGTACGCCGCGGTGATCTCCTGGCCGAGCTCGCGGACCCGCCGCGCGATCGTCTCCTCGTCGAAGACGATCCGCTTGAGCTCACGCCCGCCCGTCTGCTTGAGGCTCGCCGTGCTTGGTAACATCCACCCGTACCGCCCGGGTTCCGGGCCGCGGGAGATCGTCAGCACTCCGGCAGATTCCGGGCACCCACAGAATGGTTTCGCCGCGCGCGACCACCGGGTAGCCGGGCCGGTCGCTGCGGGGCACTCGCGCTTCCATTAACATCCGCCGCAGCGGCCGCCGCCCGATGCCACCCAGGGGAACCAGCCGGTCGCCCGGACGCGGCGGCCGCACCTCCCAGTTGGCCCCCGCGATCCACGTCGTCCACTCAGCCCGCGGCAGCCGGGCCGGCGCCGGGTCGGGGGTCCATGCCACCCGGAACTCCCCGAACACCGCGCTGCCCCGCTCACCCGTCGGCACGACCTCGACGGCGGCGTCCCGGACTGCGCGGGTCACCCGCAAGCGATCGAACGCAACCTCGGCCATCCAGCCGTCCCCGAGCGGCAACCGCCGCCCGGAGGGGCGGCGCGTCAACTCGACCAGCTGGCGCGCGCGACGCACCCCCAGCACCAGGCCACTACGCCGCGCCGCCGCACGCAACAGCGCCGCAGACAGGACGTCATCATAGTGGGCCAGCCCCCCCCGGGCAACTTCGATGCGGTGCGGCTCGATGCGCAGTCCGAGATCGGGCAGGTGGTCGAGCACGCCGTCCCAGGCGCGCCGCTCGCGCGCGGCCGCTCGCCCGGCGCGCAGCACGTCGTGGCCCACGCGCGCCCCCAAGCGCTCGCCGACCAGCGGCAGGAGCACGGTGCGCACCCAGCTGCGCAGGTGTCGCGGATCGCGGTTCGCGGGGTCGTCGTGAATGGGGAGGCCCAGCTCGGTGACGTGCGCCACGAGTCGCGTCTTCGTGAAGGGGAGCAGCGGGCGCACGAGCCCGCCGCGCCCGCGCGCGGGAATACCGGCGAGGCCCGCCGGCGCGCTCCCTTTCAGGAGCCGGAGCAGAATCGTCTCCACCTGATCGTCCCGGTGATGCCCCGTCACCAGGTAGCGGGCACCGTGACGTCGCTGCACCTCGCCCAGCCAAGCGTAGCGGGCCCGTCGGGCGACGGTCTCCGTAGCATCGGGACCGAGGCTCAGCTCACCGACCTCGAACGGCAGCTCGTAGCGCTCCGCCAGCTCGCCGACCGCCCGTGCGACGGTCCCGCTGTCCGACCGAATGCCGTGATCGACGTGCGCCACCACGAGCGAGAGGCCGAGCTCAGGGGTGAGGGTGTGCAGCAGGTCCAGCAGCGCCACGGAATCGGCACCGCCGGAAACCGCCACCAGCGCGACCCCGGGCTCCCCGAGGAGGTGGGTACGTGCGAGATGGGTGCGGAGGTGCGACAGCAGCGACGTCATGCTGTAGTATAAATGATTGGCGGGGCGGCTGCGGGCACTGCCTTGCCCGCCGCTCCGATGCGGCCGTAAATATGGTGCCATGCCAATCCTGCAGCCCGACCAGATCTATCAGCTGCTGCGCAACTTGACCTCCCCCGTCGTGGCGATCACGTCCGAGCGCGGCGGGAAGCGCAACGGCATGATCGCCGACAGCGCGGTCCGCGCGTCGATCGTGCCTGCGATCCCGCGCGTGTCGGTCTACGTGCACAAGTTCAACTACAGCCACGACCTGATCTTCGAGACCGGCCACTACGTACTGCATCTATTGCGCGACGACCAGTACGAGCTGATCCACCGCCTCGGCTTCACGAGCGGGCGCGCCCGCGACAAGCTGGCCGGCGTCCCGCACCGCACCGGCACGCTGGGCGTGCCGGTGCTCGACGACTGCTACGCGCACTTCGAGTGCCGCGTGGCGAACGTGATGGACACGGGGAGTTCGACCTGTTTCCTCGGGGACGTCGTGGCCGTGGGTCACGGCGCCGCCGATCGCCCGAGTGGAACGGTGATGACGGCAGCCCATTTCCGCGCGAACATGCCGGCCGAGTGGCGGGGCGAGTACGAAGCGTTGCTGCGCGCCGCGCAGGCCTACGCCGCGGAGCGCTCGCGGGACATTCGACCGCTGGTCTGGAAGGGGCTGCAAGCCCTGGAGTGAGTCGTGCGCCGGCTGCGCGTCCGAGCTCGCAGCGAGACTCGCGATAAGCGCCACGCGGAGTTAGTATGACCGATGAGGCTGGCCTTCGCTGTTGCTCTGCCGTCGCAGCTCCTCCTGCTCGTCAAGCCCATCCTGGCTCAGACTGCACGTGGCGTCCTCGTGCCGGTAGGCGCGCACGTGAAGGTCGACACCGAGTCGGGCGGGCAATCGGTCGAAGGGACCATTGTCGCGTGGCGCGGCGACACGCTGCTGGTCCAGCCCCAATCGCGCACGGATACGGTGCGCGTGGCCTCCGGCGCGCTCAAGAAGCTGCGGGTCGTGGAAAGCCCCGCGCTGTGGCGCTACACGAGTCCCAGCACGATCAACTTCTATTCCTCGACGGCCATTCCGCGCGCGCACGATGTCACATCCAGATCAGGTGACGCATACGAGCGACTGCTGCTGGTCGGCACCAAGACGGAGCTCGCCGGCGTCAACACCTCGACCGGCGCGGTGCTGTGGTCGCGCAAAGATCTGGCGGATATCAAGAATGCGTCTCTGGACATCGCCTGGAACTCGGGCTTTGGCGTCGTTTCGCGCCGTGACACGATGGAGATCTTCGACCTGCGCACCGGCCTCAAGCGCTGGGACAGTGGATCGCTGTCCTTCGTCACCGCGCGCGGCTGGTTGCCCTCGCCCGGCCTCGACACCGCCATCCTCGTTCTCGGCCGCACCGCGAACAGCGCCACGACCCTGATGGCCGTCGACATCGCCACCGGCCACGTCCGCTGGCGACAGGACAGTGCGTTTAGCGTCGAGCCCAAGGTATTTGAAACGAGCGGCGTATCTTACTTGCTGGGAAATCAATCCCCCATCGCCGACAGCGACACATCACTCGTCCTCTACATCAGCACCGATGGGCCGATTCGTTTGGACACGCGGACGGGTCGCGTCCTGTGGCGCGGCACGGGGCTGCGTGGCGCGAAGCTGCCGCTGCCCAAAGACGGGTACGCGGCAATCCACGAGCAACACGGCGTGGATTTCTTCCCCTCCGGGGACAGTCTGCTGGCGTTCCGCGCCAACGACGGCGCGAGCGCATGGACCTCGCCGCGCAAGTTCAAGAACAAGGTGTTCCGGATTGTCCCGATCAAGCAGGGGCTGCTCGTCCGCGGCTATGAGTGGTTTGATCTTCTTGATCCCGCCACTGGGAAATCGCTGTGGCGGGCCCCGGTGGAGATTAAGAACAGCACGTGGGATGTGCTGCGCAGCGATACCGATTATGTCGCGGACAAAAAACGTATGCTGGCTATCGCGATCGGTGACGGGACGGTGCGCACCGTGGGTACGGTGGATTTCAAGGAAAATGAAACCGTCACCGGTCTGACCGTCTGGAAACAGGGCATCATCCTGAACTCGTGGCACAATCTGCTGCTCATGGATCGTCAGGGCACCGTGCGTTACCAGCGCGAGTACCCGTCGCCCAAATCGAGCTTCGGGGAGCTGGTGAATCCCCTGGTCACCGACATCATGCGGCCGAGCACGCGTTGGGCGGGATCGCACATCTTTTTCTTCACCGGCGCGGCGGACGAACAGGGCCGCGAGGGATTCAGCATCGTCGAGGTCGACCCGAACGATGGCCACGAGGTGGGACGGGTGTGGTTCTCGGGCCGAGTGCCCTCGTACGCGATCGACAATGAACTGGGTGCGACGTTTTATCGCCGCAACGATTCGACGCTCGAGGCGCTGCCCCTGCTCGATGGCGCGGACTTGAGCTACGCGGCGCGCAACGGGCTGGCCGGCGTCGTCTCGGGCTTGATCCGCATGGGAGTCAATACCACGGCTGCCCGAGGAGACGACGGCTGGACCGCGTTGCATCTCGCGGCGCTCGGCGGTCACGCGGAAGTCGTGCGGCTCTTGATCGCCCATGGCGCCAACGCCGGCGGCGCGACGCAGGAGGGATGGACGCCCTGGATGTTGGCATGGCGCGAACGGCACGACAGCCTCGCGCAGGTCCTGCGCGGCAGCGCCGACACTACTTCAGCCGCCGCGCATGCAGCCAATACCTGGCGTCTCGCGCGTCAGGGGCGGATTGCGGAAGCACTCGCCGAGTCGAACCGCGGTTTGGCGCTGGACTCGACGCTTCGTCTCTGGCCGGGGGTGCTGGTAACGGTCTGCTGGAACGGCGCCTTGGCTGGCCAGGCGAACGCGGTGCTCGCAGTGTGTGACCGCGCGGTCGATCGCACGCCATCCGATGACGACGACTATGACTCGGTGCGCAGGTCCCGGGGGGTGGTACGCGCGCTGATCGGCAACTTCGAAGGAGCGGCCAAGGATCTCGAAGCCAGCGACCCGTCAGCGGATGAGAACAGCACCGCGGGGCGGTGGATCGCGGCGCTGCATCAGGGTCGGAATCCCTTCTCGCCCGCCGTGCTGGAGGGTATGCGGCGATAGGGTGCTAAGTCGTTGTGCTACAAGTAGCGGCGGTCGGACTCGAACCGACGACCCGCGGATTATGATTCCGCTGCTCTAACCAGCTGAGCTACGCCGCCGAAGCGCAGGGGAAGAACTTAGCGGGCCCGCCAGGGTGGCGGGAGTGGCGCCCGTGCCTGGCCCCCGCAGAATGCGACAGTACTGCCCCCTTCCGTAGGGGCGGCGACACACCCGTTGCATCAAATCCACACGGAGCGGCGCCGGCTCCCACGAATTCCGCCGAACTGCGCGTCCCGACGCCTGCCGACGCGGTGCGCCGCTTGCATCCTCTAGTCCGCAGGCCATGAAGACGCTGCGTGTTGCGCTGGTCGCCGCGCTGGTGGCGGGGTGTCACTTCGACAAGCTGTTCAATAGCGCCCCGGGCGGCGGCCACGCGCCGCCTCGGGGATCGAGCTCGACCAGACTCGCGTTTACGGCACCACCAACCGATGCCATGAAGGACAGCATCATCCAGCCGGTGCAGGTCACCGTGTTCGACTCGGCGGGCAACGTCATGACGAGCTTTACGGGCGACGTCACACTGGCGCTCGGCAAGGACCCGAGTGTTCCCAAAGCGCGCCTCTCCGGCAGGTCGCTGGCGGCCGCCTCGGCCGGCGTGGCGACGTTCCCGGACCTGAGCATCGATCAGATCGGCGACGGCTATACGCTCGTCGCCACCATCGGCGGCGGGGAAGTCTCCCAGGAGAGCACGCCGTTCAACATCACCGCGGTCCCGAGCCCGGGCCCGGGATCGGCGCGGACCCTCTCGTTCACGCAGCAGCCCCAGACGACGGCGGCGGGCAGCGCCATCCCACCGGTGCAGGTTGCGGCGCTCGACAGCGCCGGCCACAGGGTTACCACCTTCACCGGGCCCATCACCGTGTCGCTCGGCGCAAATCCGCGCGGCGACCCACTGGCCCCGCAGACCGTCAACGCGGTGAACGGGCTGGCCACGTTCTCCAACCTGAGAATCGACAAAGCGGCGTCCGGCTACAGCCTGGTCGCGACCGCGAGCGGTCTCCCGAACGTCACAAGCACGACCTTCACGATCGTACCGGGGACGGCGACGCAGCTCGCATTCACGGTGCCGCCGAGCAACACGCCGGCGCGGGCCACGATCCAGCCGCCCGTTCAGGTCACGGCGTACGACGCGTTCGGTAACCAGGCGACCAACTTCACCGGCTCCATCCTGGTCGCGATTGGGCACAACGGTGGCCTGCTGGTGCCGGGCACGCTGTCCGGCAACGGCGCCGCCCCCGCGGTGAGCGGCGTCGCCACGTTCGCGAATTTGAGCATCGACGTTATCGGCAACGGCTACACGCTGACCGCCGCGTTCGCGGGGGGCGCAGTCGTGGTCGAGAGCCCGTCCTTCAACATCACGGTGCTGTGATGCGCTCGAGCGAGCTCGACGCGCGGCGGGAGCTGGCGCGCGAATTCCGCATCGAGGGCCTGCTGCAGCGACCACCCGGGCCCATCGTCTACCTGGCCCGTGACGCGGAGGAGCGACCGCTGGCACTGAAGGTCGCGCCGCGTGTGGACGGGGGGCCGGAGGATCGCTTCCACGCCGCGGCCGACGCCGCGGCGCAGCTCGCTGACCCGCACATCGTCCCGGTCTACCGGCACGGCGCCACGGAGAACTTCGTGTGGTGCGCCGCCAAGCACGTGGACGGCCGGTCGCTCGCGACCTTGCTGCAAACCAGTGGACCGCTCGAGCTCTCGGCCTGTCTGCGGATCTTCGAGCAGGTCGCGAGCGCGCTGGACTACGCGCATCGCCGCGGCGTGGCCCACGGAGCCCTGACACCCGGCAGCATCATCGTGGATGCCAACGAGCGGGCTCTGGTGGACGACTTCGCCATGGGCGGGCTGCTCGACATCGCTCCCGACGGCGGGGCCGGCGACCCGGCAGCGGAGGCGGGGGAGGATCAGCGCGCGCTGGCGGCGATCGCTTACGAGTGTCTCACGGGAACGCCGCTGGGTGACAATCTCCCGGCCGGGGAGGACGGCCTCCCCGGACTCCCCCTGCACGTCGCGCAGGCGCTGCGCCGCGCAGTTTCGAGTCGGCAGGCCGACCGGTTTCCCAGTGTGGTCGACTTCGTCGCGGCCCTCGGGGGCCCGCGGCCGGACGCGCGGACGGCGTGGTCCGGCGCGAATCCGCTGAAGAAGGGACCGGGAACGCCGGTCGTGCTCGTGGACGCCGACTGGGATCCGCCGGCGAAGCCGCTCAACGGCCGGCTCGCTGCCGCCGCCGCGGGCCTGCTCGTCGCACTCGGTGGGGGCGCCGCATGGCTCGGCATCTCGTCGATACCTGCATCCCCGCCGAGTCGAGAACCCGTCGCGAGCGCTCCGGCGCCCGCCACCGGGGTGCCGCCGATGGCCCCGAGCGCGAGCAGTGACACGTTCCTGCCGCCCGCACGGGACGCCGCGCCACGCTCGTCCGCGACACCGGCACCGGTGCGCCCGAAGCGTCCGTCGGGCACGACGCGCGCGCCGGTCGTGAGGAGGCCGGCGCGCCACCTGGAACCCGGCTTCCTCTCAGTGAATGCCATCCCGTGGGGGAGCGTGTACCTCGACGGTCGTCCCGTGGGGAACACGCCGCAGATCGACCTCCAGGTCGCCGCCGGCCCACACCGGCTGCGGGTGGAGCGCGACGGCTACCGGCCGTACGACCGCGTGATCGACGTGGCGTCGGGGCAGCGGCTCCGCATCACCGACATCACGCTCGCGGAGCGTTAGCCGCGTGACGCGCGCCAGCGTCGTTCTCGCCCTGTCACTGCTCGTGTGCGGAGCGCGAGTGTCGCGAGCCCAGTCGGCGAGTGAGCTCCTGAGACAGGGCGTGCAAGCGTATCAGGCCCTGGAATATGACGCGGCGGCGGCGCTCTTGGAGCGGAGCCTGCGACGCGATTCGGTGACGGGGCTCGCGGACTCGCTGCAGACGCGGGCGCTCACGTACCTCGCGGCGACGGAGCTGTTCCGGGGACAGCGCGATTCCGCCGTTGCCGCGTTCCGCCAGCTCGTCCTGCTCAACCCGCGGTATCGGCCGGACGAGCTCATCTTTCCGCCCCAGGTCACGAATCTGTTTCAGGAAGTCCGCCGGGCGACCAGGGCGATCGCGGTCGCGGTGCCGCCCGTGACCGAGCTGCGCGCGCGGCTCGACCGGTTCAAGGCCCGGGTGCTCGCGAGCTCGCTCGCGGACGTGACGGTGACGCTGGCGCACGAGGACGGGACGCCGATGCTGCAGCTGTACAGCGGGCCGGTGGCCGACAGCCTCCTCGTATCGTGGGACGGTCTCACGGCGGCGGGTACACCGGCGGACGATGGCCGTTACATCTTGCGCGTGACGCCGCGGAGCCCCGCGGCGGACGGGCCGCGCGCGCGTCAAGTGGTGCTCGACGTCAAGCAACAGCCACCGGACACGCTGCCCTGGCCGCCAACACCAGCGCTCCTGCCGGAGCGGACTTTGACGGGGCCGGCCTTCCAGTCGCTCGCGGCGGGGCTCGTCGCCGGAGCCGCCGTCGTCGCGCTCCCGTCGCTCATGGCGCAGGGCAAGGATGCCACCGGGGCGCGCTTCGCCGTCGGCGCAGCCGTGGGCGTGTCCGGACTGGTCGGCTTCTTCGCCCGGAAGCCCCGCCCCCTCGACGCCAACGTGCGCGCGAACGCGTCGCAGCGCGAGGCCTGGAAGCGAAGGGTGGACGCCGTCAAGGCGGAGAACGCCGCCCGGCTGCGCACGACGCGGCTGGTCGTCCGCGCGGGGCCCGAGACCATCGCGGAGCGAGGATCGCCATGAGGATTGTCGGGCTGATCGGAATCCTGGCGCTCGCCGCGCCGGCCCTCGTCATTTCGCAGGGGCGGCCGACCCTGGCGTTCCGCGGGGACGCCGGCTTCGTGTGGGTGCGGAGCGACACCGCTCCAGCGGGGGCTGGCGCGATTCGGCTGCGCGGGCCGGTCCTCGGAGGAGAGGGCCGTCTGGTGTTCAAGGGATTCAGCGTGGGACTGGGGCTCTCGAGCGGCACGCTCGAGGCGGCAGATCAGGGGACCGCGAAGCGCGACCTCATCGAAGGCCGACTGCTCGTCGCCGCGCGGCCTCTCCCCTGGCTCGAAATGAGCGTTGGTCCGTTCGTGCGGGCGTACGTCACGGACGCCGTCACCGAGCGCTGGGTGTTCTGGCAGGCTCGGGCCCGCGCCGACGCGCCGATCGTGACCTCCGGCCTCACGAGTTACGTGGAACTGTGGCGCGCGGTGTCCTCGCAGGTGAATCTGGTCGCCGGGGCCGGTCGGGTGCAGGGGGGCGAGGCGGGCGTGACCTACCGCCCGCCGAAGCGACCGTTCTCGCTGCGTCTTGCGTACCGGGTGGACGACGCGGCTGTGCGGGGAGGTGGGGACGGCAGCCAGATGCTCGAAGCGATCAGCCTGTCCGTCCTGGTGGGAGAGCGGTAACGCGACGCTTACCGCGGAGTCGGTCCCGAGTCCTCGCTTGCCGCGTCGACTTTCGGCACCAACCGATACAACAGCTCGCCCTTCCGGATCATCCCGAACTGCTCGCGCGCCGCGCGCTCCTGCGCGGCCGGGTCGGTCTCGAGCTCGCGGGCCAGGCGCTGCAGCGAATCGAGTTGCCGCTCGAGGTCGCGCACGGCGCGGCGTTCCTCGGCGAGCTGGCTTCGCAGCTTGAGCCAGTCGAGCGTACCGTACTCCCCCGCCTGAAAGGCCAATCCCGCGAGCACCACCGCCGCGGCGATCCCGATCAGCCGTGGGCGCGTCACAATCCGTACAGATGCCGGCCGGGGTAGTACGCCGTGTCGCCCAGCTCCTCGGCGATGCGCAGCAGCTGGTTGTACTTGGCGACACGGTCGGTGCGCGAGGCGCTCCCGGTCTTGATTTGCCCCACGCCGGTCGCCACCGCGAGGTCGGCGATGAACGTGTCTTCCGTTTCGCCGGAGCGATGCGAGATCACGGCGCCGTATCCGTTGGAGCGCGCGTGCGCGATGCACTGCAGGGTCTCGGTGAGCGAGCCAATCTGATTCAGCTTGATGAGGATCGCGTTCGCCACGCTCTCCTCGATCCCGCGATCCAACCGCTCGATGTTGGTGCAGAAGAGATCGTCGCCGACGAGCTGCACGCGGGCGGACAGCGCTTCGGTGAGCTTCGCCCAACCCGCCCAGTCGTCCTCGGCCAGCCCGTCCTCGATCGACACGATCGGATAGCGGTCGATCCAGCTCTTGTACAGCGCCACCATCTCGTCCGACGACTTGGTGCCGGCGCCGCTCTTCTTGAAGACGTAATTCCCCTCCTGGTAGAGCTCGGACGCCGCCGGGTCGAGCGCGATGGCGACGTCCTTCCCGGGCTCGAGCCCGGCGGCCTCGATCGCCGCCATCACGGCCTCGAGCGCCGCCTCATCGCTCGCGAGATTGGGCGCGAATCCCCCCTCGTCCCCCACCGCCGTGGAAAGATTGCGCTTGGACAACACCTTCTTCAGGGCGTGGAACACCTCGACGCCGATCCGGAGGCCCTCGGAGAAACTCTCGGCGCCGATCGGCACGATCATGTACTCCTGGAAGTCCACCGTGTTGGCCGCGTGCGCGCCGCCGTTGAGGATGTTCATCATCGGGACGGGGAGGACGTTGGTGACCGGCCCGCCGAGGTAGCGGTACAGGGTGAGGCCGGCGTCCTGGGCCGCCGCCCGCGCCACGGCCATCGACACCGACAGAATCGCGTTGGCGCCGAGGTGACTCTTGTTGGGGGTGCCGTCGAGGTCGAGCATCGCGTAGTCCACCGCGATCTGCTCCTCGGCCGACACGCCCTCGAGCCGCGGGCCGATCACCTCGTTCACGTTCTTCACCGCCTCGAGCACGCCCTTGCCGCCGAACCGCTTCTGATCGCCGTCGCGCAGCTCGACCGCTTCGTGCTCCCCGGTGGAGGCGCCGCTCGGCACGGCGGCCCGTCCGGCCGCGCCGCTCGAAAGGGTAACGTCCGCCTCGATGGTCGGGTTGCCCCGACTGTCGAGGATCTCGCGCGCGCGCACCGAGATGATCGTGCTCATGATGGCCCGTACCCTAGCGGCCGACGCCCTCGGCGTCAACGCGCGCCTTCAAGGCGAGGATCGCCGCATGCGCCCGGTCGCGCAGCTCACGGCGCCGCTCGACTGTCATCCCCGCCGTGGAGATCGGCTCGCCGATCACGACCCGGATCGGCCGCGGTCGCAGCAAGAACCGCCCCTTCGGCATGATCTCAAACGTGTTGCCGACGTACACGGGCACCACGGGCACCTGGGCGGCGATGGCGAGGCCGAAGGGCGCGTTCTTGAACGGCAGCAACTCTCCGGTGCGGCTCCGCGTCCCCTCGGGAAACAACAATGCCGAGGTGCCACTCCGGATCACCTCGGCGGCGCGCCGGTAGGCCTCCAGGGCCCGAGCCGGATGCGCGCGGTCGATCGTCAGGTGGCCGGCCGTCACCATCGCGCGGCCCAGGAGCGGGATCCTGGCGAGCTCCTGCTTCGCTACCATCCGCACCGACCCCGGCAGCGTGGCCGCGAGGGCCCAGATGTCGAACATCGACGAGTGGTTCGCGGCGTACAGGACCGGGCGGTCGGGAATGCGGTCCAGGCCCTCAGCCCGCACTGGGGTCCCGGCCGCCCAGAGCACCTGGCGCGACCAGTCGTTCGTGCCCCAGTCGTAGACGCCCCCCCCTCCGGGCCGCCGCTTCACGCCCAGCAGAGCCGCGACGATCACGCCCGTCGCGTGAATCACGCTCGAGACCACGACCACCAGGTAGAACCACAGGGTGCGGATCATCGCGCCGGAAAATGATCGAAGCCGGGAGGAGGCGTGATCGGTCGGCCGTCGTAGGTCACGCGCACACCGCGGCCCGCGGTACAGGCGCCGATCCGCGTGAGCGGCAGCCCGGTGGCACGACCGAACGCCTTCGCGTCCGCGGGCCCGAAGCGTCGCGGCATGGCCACGAGCAGCTCGTACTCCTCTCCGCTCCGCACGGCTGCGAATGGCGTGACACCCGGCCAGCAGGGAACGCGCTCCAGCTCGATCGCAACGCCGACACCCGAGGCGGCCGCGAGATGTCCCGCGTCACCCGCCAGGCCGTCGGAGATGTCGATCATGGCGCGCGCTCCCCGGCGCGCCAGCCAACGTCCCGCGGCAATCCGCGGCACCGGCCGGGCGAAGCGGCGCCGTGAGGCAGGAGCGAGGCGGCCCCCCCGGCCCCCCCGCCCAGCCCGGAGCGCCGCGAGCGCCAGCCCAGCACCGCCCAGCCACCCCGTCACCCACAGCCCGTCCCCCGGGCGCGCGCCGCTGCGCCGCACGGGTCGCTGGGCGACCCCGAGCACGCACACATCCACGAGATAGCGTGGGGAGCGCACGAGGTCTCCGCCGAGCACACTCGCGCCGACACTCCGCGCGGCTGCGCCCACTCCGGCCATGATCTGAACGGCGGGTGAGGCGTTGCCGGCACGGCGTTGCCGGCGACCGTCAGGAAGTCCTTTAGGGTTGCCGGGCACTCCCAGCGAAACCAGGACGCCGAGCGGTGTGGCGCCTTCGGCTGCGAGGTCTGAGAGGGCCGCCGCCGTCGCGCGCCAACCGATCTCCCGCAACGCGAGCCAGTCGGTGCGGAAGTGCACGCCCTCGAGCGAGAGATCGATGCTGATGGCGAGCGTCCGGCCGCCGACGGAAAGCAGCGCGCAGTCGTCGCCCAAGTCGCGGCCCGCGGCGCCGAGCGCCGCGAAAATGGCGCGCAGGCGGTCGAACTCACCCCCTCGGCCCAAGCGGAGTGACCGGCCCCTCACGCCGTCTCCGGCGGCTCCAGCACCGTGAGCACGGGAGGGCCAACCGGCTGCGTGTTGGTCCAGGCGCGCCAGATTTCGGGCAGCGCGGCCAGCACATCGGCGGGACGCAGGCTGCGGGCAGTCCACTGACGCGCGCCGTGCTCCGCCGCCCGCCCCAGCGCGTGGGCGCCCAGCGCGGCGGCCTCGGGCCCCGCGCTGCCGCGGGCGAGGAACGCGCCGATGAAGCCGGCGAGCAAGTCACCCGAGCCGCCCGTGGCGAGTCCGGGGTTGCCGCTCGCCACCACGTGGATCGGCCCGCGCAGGTCCGCGATTACGGTCGGCACGCCCTTCAGCAGCACGGTGCCCTTCACCTTCTGGGCGGCCTTCGCGGCGGCAGCCCAGCGGTCGTTCGCCGCCGTGTCGGCGAGCTCGTCGCCGAACTGGGCGCGGAACTCGCCCAGGTGCGGCGTGAGCACCACCGGTCGCTCCGCGCTACCGCGGAACAGAATGAGGGCGTCGGCGTCGAGCACGGTCGGGATCGGACGACGGGCGAGGACGGCCTGCAGGAACTGGGCGCGGGGCGGCTCGCGGCCCAGGCCCGGACCGACGACCAGCGCGTCGGCCCACTCGAGCGCCTCGGCGGCCTCGGGCTCGAGCTCCGGACCGAGCGCCGACTCGACGGTCAACACGTCGGGGAGACTCGCGCGCGCCGCCTCGATTGTCTCCTTCGCGGCCACGAGCTTCACGAGGCCCGCGCCGGCGGCGAGCGCCCCGCGCGCGGCGTGGAGCGCGGCGCCCGTCATGCCGTGGGCGCCGCCGACCACGGTGACGCGGCCGCGGTCGCCTTTGTGCATCGTGGGCGTGAGCTTCGGGAGCCGCGCCCCCGCCCACCCGTCCGTCACGAGCAGGGGCCACACGGGATCGGCGGGCGGGAGCCCGATATCGACCACTACGATCTTGCCGCACCACTCGCGCGCCAGCAGGTGGCCGCGGCGCGGGCCCCCGAACGTGACCGACAGCTCGGCGCGCACCGGCCCGTGCACCTCGCCGCTCGACAGATCGAGTCCCGTGGGGCCGTCGATCGCGAGCACCGGGGCGCCGTAGGCAACCAGCCGCTGTGCCAGGGCCAGCACGTCGCCGCGCGCCGGTCCGGCGGCGCCGGTGCCGAGCAGCGCGTCGATCACCAGGGCGGTGGCGGGCCACGGCTCTTCCCTGCCCGTCTCGCGCACGCCGTCCATGCGGGCGAGCGCACGGTTATCGATCGCGTCGTCGGTCTTGGGATCGAGCGCGGCCACCCAGACGGGAATGCCGCTCACATGCAGCGCGCGCGCCACCACCCATCCGTCGCCGCCGTTGTTCCCCGCCCCGGCGACGACCAGCGCTCCGCGGGAGAGCACGGCGGGATAGTCGCGCACGATCAAGTACGCGACCGCGCGTCCCGCGGTCTCCATCAGAACGCGGGACGGAATGCGGTACTGGGTGCGGGCGGCCGAGTCCCACGCGGCGGCCTCGGTCGCGGACAGCACGGGGATCGGGTTCACGGGATCACCACCCCTCCGTATCCCACCACGGCGTCGTCGTCCCCCGTCACCATGCCGGAGTGGCTGTAGTGCACGACGTCGGCGCGCCCGGCGCCGAGCGCCCGAGCGGCGGCCATCACAGTGGCCGTGGGCGCCCGTCCGCACATCGAGATGCGCTCGCTGCGGCAGCGCGCCAGCAACTCCGCGCCGTCGAGCGCCGTCACGGCGTCGAGCGCCCGGCGGTCCTTGCGCTCGGACGTGGCCGCGGGCTCGTAATGGTTCAGATCGCTCGAGGCCAGGAGCAGCACCCGGTCGGGCCAGCGCCGCACCAGCCCGGCCAGCGTCTCGCCCAGCCCGCGGCATCCCTCCCACGCGTCCCACGCCAGAACGAGCGGCACGATACGCACGTCGGCTCGCCTGATCTGAAGGAACGGCAGCTCGACCTCCACCGCGTGCTCGGACGCGTGGGCGTCGTGATCGGGGCCCACGAGCGGCGACGTCTCGAGCAGCGCCCGCGCGAAGCCGTCGTCCACGCTCACGTCGCCGAGCGGCGTGCGGAACGCGCCCGCTTCCCAGAGCGATGCACCGCCGGGCGCCCGGCTCACCCCGGTGTGGTTAGGTGCCAGGATCACCACGATCGGCGGGATCTCGAGGCGCGCGAACACGTGCGCCGCCGTGAGTCCCGAATAGAGGTAGCCCGCGTGCGGGGCCACCGCGGCGCGCGCCGGGGCGGGCCGCGCCTCGCCCACGGCGTCGAGCAGCTCCCGCACCGTGCGCTCGAGCTCACCCTTCGTTCCCGGGTAGAAGCGCCCGCTCACGGCAGGTGCGCGCACGGCGTCCAAGCTTACTTGAGGCTCTGGCCGATGGCGCGACCGAAGGAGATCTCCCCGTTATCGATGCGGATATTGAACCCGCACTCGGGGTTCGAGCAGACCCACGCCTTGTACGTGATCGGCGCCCCGTCGCGGCCATAGTCCGACAACGGAATGAGGAGACCTTGCTGGCACTTTCTGCAGGCGGGCCACTCCCTCACGTCGTCCATGCAGCACCCCCCTTCACCCGATCCGACACCCCTATCCGCGCTCCACGCCGGGCCACGGATAGTCGGCCCGGAACACCTCCGCGAAATCGTACACGCGCTCGAAATCCGCCGGCTTGTCGGTCGGCTGGCTCGCGAGCAGGCCCACATCGATCAGCGTGAACACGATCCGTCCCAGGTCCTCGGTGCTGGCGATGCCCCAGTGCCCGAGCACCGTCGGCGCCAGCAGCCCGAACTGCTCCCGCGCGAAGTCCCGGCACGCCCAGGCGAGCTCTCCGCCGCTCAGGTGCCGGCGTGCCGCGAGCTTGCCCTGGGCGTATTCCAGGGCCGCCAGCACGAACAGGTAGCCGCGCTCGTGATAGCGGTCGTCCTGCCGCCCGATGCGTTGGAACGCCTCTTCGAGCGTCGCGAAGTCGCTCACGGCCGCGCCTCCGTCTGGCCCGACGTCAGAGTCCGCACCGCCAGGGGCCGCAACGGGTGCGGCTCGAGCAGCGCCAGCTCGAGCACCTCGTCGATCGTTTCCACCGGCTTGATATCGAGCAGCTGCTTCACCTCGTCGGGGACATCCACGATGTCGCTCCGGTTGCGAGCCGGCACCAGCACCGTCTTGACGCCGGCCCGCGCCGCCGCCGTCAGCTTCTCCTTGAGTCCGCCGATCGGCAGGATGCGCCCGCGCAACGTGAGCTCGCCTGTCATCGCGACGTCATGGCGCGCCGGACGGCGGCACAGGAGCGACGCCAGCGCGGTCGCGATCGCGATCCCGGCCGACGGACCGTCTTTGGGCACCGCTCCGGCCGGCAGGTGCAGGTGCACATCGGTCTGCGTGAACGCGTCGAGCGGAATCCCGAGCGCCCCGGCGCGCGCCCGCAGCAGGCTCCACGCCGCCTGTGCGGACTCCTTCATCACGTCACCCAGCTGCCCGGTCAGGGTGATCTGCCCCTTCCCCGGCATCTGAATCGCCTCGATGAACATGATGTCGCCGCCCACGGGCGTCCATGCGAGCCCGGTCGCCACCCCGACCTCGGCCTCCCGTCCCGCCACCTCGCTCTGGACTTTGGGCTGGCCGGCGAACTTCTCGAGGTTCTTCGCCGTGATCTTGATGGTCGCCGCCCGTCCCTCCACCACCTCGAGGGCGGCCTTGCGGAGCACGCCCTGGATCTCCCGCTCGAGCTGGCGCACGCCGGCCTCGCGCGTGTATTCCCCGATGAGCCGCTCGAGCGCCCCATCGGCGATGCTGGCCCGCTCCATCTGCAGCCCCGTCTCTTTGAGCTGGCGCGGCAAGAGGTAGCGCTTGGCGATCGCGAGCTTCTCCCCGGGAGTGTACCCGGGCAAGGTGAGCACTTCCATCCGGTCGAGCAATGGGTCGGGGATGGGCGCGAGGCTGTTGCCCGTGGCGATGAACATGACGCCAGAGAGGTCGAACGGGACTTCGAGGTAGTGATCCACGAAGGTGCTGTTCTGCGCCGGGTCGAGCACCTCGAGCAGTGCGGCCGTCGGATCGCCGCGCACGTCGGCGCCCATCTTGTCCACCTCGTCGAGCATCAACAGGGGATTGCGCGTCTCGCAGCGCTGCAGCGCGTGGATGATGCGACCCGGCAGCGCGCCCACGTAGGTGCGCCGATGGCCGCGGACCTCCGCCTCGTCGCGCACGCCACCCAGCGACACGCGGGTGAAGCGGCGCCCCAGCGCCTCCGCGATGCTCTGCCCGAGTGAGGTCTTGCCCACGCCGGGCGGACCCACGAAACACAGAATGCCGCCGCGCGCCGCGGGGTTGAGGGTGCGGACCGCCAGGTACTCAAGGATCCGCTCCTTGACGGGCTTCAGGTCGTAGTGGTCGCGGTCGAGGATGTCGCGCGCGGCCTTGAGGTCGAGCCGGTCCTCCGACGTGCGGCCCCAGGGCAGGGACGCGATCACCTCGAGGTACGTGCGGGCCACATGGTACTCGGCCGACTGCGGCGACATCTGGCGCAAGCGCTTGAGCTCCCGGTCGACGACCTTCTTCGCCTCGTCGTGCAGGCCGGCGGCCTCGAGCCGGCCGGCGAGCTCGGTCAGCTCGTCCTCTCCCTCTTCCTCGCCCAGCTCCTGGCGGATCACCCGCAGCTGCTCGCGCAGCACGTACTCCCGCTGATTCTGATCGAGGCGCGTGCGCACCTTCTCCTGGATCTGACTGCCGACCTCGAGGACCTGCAGCTCCTGGCCGAGCAGCTCGGCGAGCCGCTCGAGGCGGCGGTTCACTTCGTCGATCGCCAGCAGCTCGGCCTTGGCCGGGAGGGCCAGGTCCAGGTTCGCGGCCACGAAGTCGGCCAGCTTGCCGGCGTCGCTGATGCCGACGAGGACCTCGTGCAGCTCCTCCCCCAGGTAGGGGGCGATGTCGATCACGCGGGAGAATTGGGCGTGCACGGTGCGCTTCAGGGCTTCCGTGCGCGCGTCCTCGAGCACCGTGTTGGGAAGCGGCTCGTAGCCCGCCACCAGCCAATGCTCGGCGGGGATCACCTCGACGAGCCGCGCCCGCTCGAGCCCCTGCACCATGACGCGCACCGAGCCGTCGCCCAGTTTGAGCATGCGCACCACGGTGCCGAGCGTCCCCACCTCGTACAGCTCTTCGGCCCGGGCGTGCATCACGGCGCCCTCGGGCGGCTCGGTGCCGCCCAGCGGCCGCACCACGCCGAGCAGCAGGCGTTTGTTCCCTTGCACCACCTCGTCGATCAGCTGGACGGCGTGCGGATCGGTGAGCGCCATGGGCAGCACGACGTGCGGGTAGACGACGATCCGGCCGAGCGGCAGGACAGGCAGGCGATCCACTTACTGTACCCGCACCGATTGTGGGCCGGACAGTCGGGTCGGGAGCTTCGCCAGCCGGACCTCGAGGAAACCCTGCTCGTAGATCGCCCGAATGCTCTCGGGATCGACCGGCACGGGGAGGCGGAAGCGACGCTCGAACGGACCGACCTGCACCTCCATCGCGTGATAGTGGGGCTTGCCTTCCTGGCGCCGGGCGGTGCGCTCGCCCGCGATCGTCAGGACACCGTCCACGTACTCGACCGTGAAGTCCTCCGAGCGCATCCCGGCGATGTCCATGTAGACCACCAGCGCGGTGTCGGTTTCGTAAATATCCGTCGGCGGCTTCCATTTGGACGAGGCGACGAACCCCACGGGACGGCCGTGGGCCACCTCGTTGAAATAAACCTCGAGCTCTTCCGCGGGGTGCACCGTGAACGACCCCGAGCCTCGGGAGGGCCGGCCCGAGGACGCGCCGCTATCGCGCATGGGGCACCCCCGCGACGGCCGCGCGCACCGGGGGGGGCGGCGCGTACAGCGGGAACTGCGCGGCCAGCTCGCGGACGTCGGCCTTCACGCGCGCGATGGTCGCGTCGTCTTTTTTCGTGAGCACGGTGTCGATGAACTCCGCCACTTTGAGCATCTCGGCCTCGGTGAAACCACGCGTGGTCACGGCCGGGGTGCCGATGCGGACCCCGCTCGTGACGAACGCCTTCTGGGGATCGCCAGGAATCGTGTTCTTGTTCACGGTAATGCCGGCCCGGTCGAGCAGCTCCTGGGCCTCCTTGCCGGTCACGTGCTTGGGACGCAGGTCCACCAGCATCAGGTGGGTGTCCGTCCCCCCCGACACGATGGCATAACCCCGCTCGACGAGCGCCGCGGCGAGGGCCTGTGCGTTCCGCACCACCTGCACAGCGTACGCCTTGAACTCCGGGGTGAGCGCCTCTCCCAACGCCACTGCCTTCGCCGCAATCACGTGCTCGAGCGGGCCGCCCTGAAGGCCCGGGAACACCTGTTTGTCGACGTCCTTCGCGAACACTTCCTGGCAGAGGATCAATCCGCCGCGCGGGCCGCGCAGGGTCTTGTGGGTGGTGGTCGTGACGATGTGCGCGTGCGGCACGGGCGAGGGGTGGATCCCCGCGGCGACGAGCCCGGCGATGTGCGCCATGTCCACGACGAAGATCGCGCCGACCTCGTCGGCGATGCTTTTGAGCACCGCGAAATCGATGATGCGCGCGTAGGCGCTGCTGCCGCCGATCAGGATGCGGGGGCGCTCGCGGCGCGCGACCTCGCGCACCTGGTCATAGTCGATCCAGCCGGTGTCTTCTCGGACTCCGTAATGCGTGGCGCGGAACAGCGTCCCCGAAAAGTTCACGGGCGCGCCGTGGGTCAGATGGCCGCCGTGCGGCAGCGCCAGCCCGAGCAGCGTGTCGCCCGGCTTCGCCACCGCGAGGTACGCGGCCATGTTCGCCTGGGCCCCGGCGTGCGGCTGGACGTTCACGTGCTCCGCCTTGAACAGCGCCTTGGCCCGATCGATGGCGAGCTGTTCGACCTCGTCCACGACCTCGCAGCCGCCGTAGTACCGTTTCTTCGGCAGCCCCTCGGCGTACTTGTTCGTGAGCGCCGTGCCCATCGCCTCGAGCACCGCCACCGACACGAAGTTCTCGCTCGCGATCAGCTCCAGTCCGTGCTCCTGCCGCTCCACCTCACGGCGGATCAGTTGGAACACGGTCGGGTCCGCCTTGGCGAGCGGCGTGCGCCGATCGATCATGCGTCGATCTTCGCGACGCGGCGCTCGTGGCGCCCGCCTTCGAACGCGGTGTCGAGCCACTTGTGCAAAATCGCCATCCCTTCCTCCTCACTCACGAACCGCGACGGCAGCACGAGCACGTTCGCGTCGTTGTGCTTGCGGGCCAGCTCCGCGATCTCCGGGGTCCAGGCCACGGCCGCGCGCACGCGCGGAAACCGGTTGGCCACGTAGGCCATGCCGAGCCCCGTCCCGCAGGTCAGCACGCCGCGCTTCACGATGCCCTTGCTCACGGCCTGCGCGACCGGACGGCCGTAATCGGGATAGTCGTCCGCCGGGTCCATCACCTTGGGCCCCGCGTCCACCGGCTCGTACCCCAGCCGCTTGAGCTCGTCCACCAGCTTCTGCTTCAGCTGGAAGCCCGCGTGGTCCGCGCCCACATAGATCCTCTCAGACAAAGTTCCGCCGCACTTTGGCGATCGCGGCAATCCGCTGCTCCGCCAACCGGTCCGCCGCTCGGTAGGTGGGAACGCCTTCCTCGCGCGCGATCTCGAACACGCGCAGCAGGGTGTCGTAGATCTCCCCCGCCTTCGAGCGGGCGCGCTCGGGCGCCCAGCCGTGCAGCTCGGCGTTCACGTTGATCAGCCCGCCGCCATTGATCACGTAGTCGGGGGCATAGGTGATGCCGCGCCGCTCGAGCTCCTCGCCGTGCCGGTCCTCGGCGAGCTGGTTGTTCGCCGCACCGGCCACGATCTCCACCTGCAACCTCTGGACCGTGTCGTCGTTGATCACGGCGCCGAGCGCGCAGGGGGCGAAAATGGTCGCCCGCACGTCGTAGATCGCGTCGGGCGCAACCGCCTTGGCACCGCACTCCTCCACCACGCGCTTCACGCGCTGCGGGTCGATGTCGGTGCAGGTGATGACCGCTCCCTCGGCGAAGAGCAGCTTCGCCAGATGATAGCCTACGGAGCCGCATCCCTGCAAAGCGACCGACTTCCCGGCCAGGCTATCGGACCCGTAGCGGTAGCGGGCGCAGGCCTTCACGCCCCGGTACACGCCGTACGCGGTGACGGGAGAGGGGTCGCCCGACCGACCGATCAGG
>Ga0209055_1000073_pt1 | contig 62696 bp, 44 predicted proteins | sample GraSoiAngelo_110_FD_185875 | JGI IMG/M metagenome (GOLD analysis project Ga0209055, IMG submission 185875) | Grasslands soil microbial communities from the Angelo Coastal Reserve, California, USA - 14_0903_12_30cm (SPAdes) (version 2) | ecosystem: Environmental > Terrestrial > Soil > Grasslands ... | reverse complement strand
GCAGGCAGAGCAGGCAGGGCAGGCAGAGCACAGAGCAGGCAGAGCAGGCAGAGCAGAGCAGGCAGAGCAGAGCAGGCAGAGCACTTGACCGTTGCGGGCCAGGGCACTAACATGCTGCGCCGCAATCGCCGGAGGTATTTATGTCCTTTGCAGGAAAGCATGCCGTCGTCACGGGAAGCTCTAGGGGTATTGGCCGAGGTATCGCATTGAAGCTCGCGGAAAAGGGCGCGCGGGTGGCAGTCCACTACTATCGTAACCGGGAGGCGGCACAAGCGACACTCGAAAAGATCCGTGAGCTCGGGTCGGACGGATTTTTGGTGCAAGCCGATGTTTGCCAGCCGGATGAGGTTCGCCGGATTTTTCAGCAAGTCCGATCGGAGTTCGGGTCGCTAGACATTTTTGTGAGCAATGCGCGAACCGAGGCACCAACCTTCTATCAGCCGCCAATGGAGATCACGCTTGACCATTGGAACATTGCGGTGGATTCCCAAGCTAAAGCATTTCTGGTCGGAGTTCGGGAGGCGGTCCCCCTAATGGCGGAGGGTGGCAGGATTGTTGCGATTACGTTCGCGCCCGGCGGGCGGTTTGGCAGCTGGCAACCATGGGTGGCGATGGGTGCGGCGAAAGCCGCGATGGAGGTCTTAGTGCGGTACTTCGCGGTTGCGTTGGCTAGTCGTCGGATAACAGTTAATACCATCAGTCCTGGCTGGATTGAAGACAGCGTGTTGAACAGTCTGCCAGAAGTGTTTCAAACTGGTTTGCGCGAATGGCAGGAGCGCGGCTGGACTCCCATGGGACGATTGGGCACCCCTGCTGATATTGGTAATGCGGTGGCGCTAATCTGCTCGCCAGAGGCTGGTTGGATCACAGGTCAATTGATAGACGTGGACGGTGGCGCCTCGTTGATGGATGCTCACCTGCCGCTAGAATTCCAAGGCGTGGTGACACCGAAAAAAGCACAAGCGGTGTAGACCGATCGCGACCCAAGATAACTGCTGAGAAGATCGACTACGCTCAGAACTCCATAGTTGGTGATGTTCCGCCAACAATCCACGTCGCAAGGCAATTCGGGTGGGCTCACGGCTGGGATGAAGAACTAGCCATTGTTATGGTCGTGGCTGCAGTCTAGATTCATGGGTCTGACGAGGTACGACATGCATCGAATGCTCCCGGGATTCTTGCTTCTTGTCTTGGCGGCTTCCCCTCACGCCGTCTTTAGTGGTGACCACAGCCCGGATGAAGCTGTCATTCGTAATTTGGAGACACAGCAACAGGAGGCCTGGAATCGCCACGATGCCAAGGCATATGCCAACCTGTTTACCGAAGATGGCGACGTAGTGAACGTCGTCGGCTGGTGGTGGAAAGGACGTGCGGAGATCGAGCAGAAGCTCGCCGCTGCCTACGCGTACGTGTTTCGAGAGAGCACCTTAACCATCACTGAAGTGAAGGTGAAGTTCCTGACACCCCAGATTGCGGTAGCGCACGTCCGATGGTCCATGGTCGGCGCGAGAACCCCACAGGACATTCTCGAGCCCCGTCAAGGTATTCAGACCCAGGTTCTGCAAAAGTGGGAGGGCAAATGGTTGATCGCCGCTTTCCAGAACACCAACGGCGTGCCCGAAAGACCCTTTCCCACGGGACCACCGGGCGCTTCCCCCGCTCCAAAGCCCTGAAGAAAACGGTTGCCAAGGCCTCGCCGTGCTAAACAGATCAATTAGGCGTTGAAAACCGACTAGTCATCATGGAACGACCGAGTGTGCGACGAAGCGGTTCCCATGGGCTATGCGCTGTACTGGAGTGCTGTACTGGCAATTGACGGCGCGGGGAGTGACCTGGACCCTGGTAGCGGTGAAGCCTGGAGATCGAGTTAAGACCGATCGAGGGGACGCCACCAAAACTGGTCCACAGTTATCGCAGTTCCTCGTCTCCTTGAGTGACACCTTGAGTGGTTCATTGGTTCTGAGGGACCAAACTCGATTTTGTACCTCCCTTCAGGTGAGTGCAAGGGAGCAAGAGAGTAGAGTGCCATCGAGCCAAAGTGCCTCATCTACCTTACCGAGCTGTACTGCGATTCCATGATCCCTCCTCACGCTCCTTTTTCTTGACTTCAAATTGGGCAGCGGCTATACACCTATTTCGTCTGTTCGCATACTGTGAAAAGGCTTTCATCACTGCGCCGTTCCCAAAGATCTGGCACCAGTACAACGCAACACTTCACATTGTTGTTATAGATGTCACAAGAAATGCCTAGCAAAAGCTAGAAGCTGCTTCATAAATGGCCCGACGAAATCGTGGCAAAGTCAGACCGCGCCGCTCTCGGCTTCTTTTGAGGCAGTTTACGTGGAAGATAAACAACACAACGATTCATGGCACCCCCCGAGCGCTTTGGCAGAGTGAAAACGGGGTTACACTTAGGCCGAGCGGAGGTTCTTAGAATGCGCCAAGCACGTTGGCCCTTATCCCTGCTATTCTCATGTGTGGTGATGGCCGCCTGTGGTGCTTCGAGCAACACCTGCACGATCACTACGGCTATCGTTCCGCCCAACGCGACGGCTGACCACAGCGCGGCAGCACCCAGAAACCAAGTGCAGTTTTCGGCCATGTCCAACGAAAAAGGCCATTGCCCCAAGTTTCCAGACCGTGCTGGCGTGTGGTCAACCTCTGACCCGGTGAATACCACAATCAGTAATCAACCCCCGACGCAAGGGCTGGCGACGTGCCTGAATGCGACCTCCACACCGGCAACGATCAGTTACTCTGGCACCGCTCTCGAACACCCGTTCCCATCTGCCACTCTCGTTTGTAAGTGACGCGTTAGGCGCGGCGTATATTCCGCACGCCCGCTCCGCCTGAATCCTAGGGCCCGGCACCGCCTAATCGGATACTCTGGTTTCGTTGACCGGTTCCGAGCCATCCACGTAAGACTCACGCCGGTCACCCAGGAGGTCACAATGATTCGAGAACGGGCGCTGAAGGTCGTGTTGCTAGTGGTGGGATTGATTTTTTTGACTGGAGTTTATCCATTGACGATGTTTTTTGGGCGAGACCCTGCGTTGGCGATGATGCTCAGCCTCTACGTTACACTTGGGATTTTCTTGCTGCTGGCAGCGCGCAACCCCTTGGCGAATCGTAGCCTGATCGCTTTCACGGCATGGTCGAATCTCGCTCACGCTTCTCTTATGGCGGTCCAGGCGTACCGGAAAGTGATCGAACACGGAGAACTGCTGGGCGTCGCTGCGCTCGTTATCATTGGTGTTGCCCTGATTGCTTTGGCTCCGGCAAAGCAGCCAGTCTAGCGGGTATCGGCAGCTGGTGCTTAGGCTTGCACTCTGGAAAAACGCCCAGCACACAGAATTTCCGAGCGTACTCGCAGTGGACTAAATCGTGCCGGTCCCCCCAGGACCAGGCGGAAATGAGGTTGGATATTCGCCTACTATACTATGGCGCAACTTTGACGACGAAGGTGTCTTGATTGAATGAACTTCCACAGCCTTCCAGACAGGCACCCGAAATCTGGTTGCGCTGCGGGAAGTCTGCCGATTGCGTGAAACCCGTCAAATAGGCATTTCCCAAACTATCCACGGCGATCCCGTGCCCTTGGTCACTAGCGCTGCCACCAATCACGCTCGAGTAGACCAGCGCAGAACCAGCAGCGTTCCCTCGAAGTCTTGGCACAGAAGAAGCGCAGGGCACAAACGATCTGGTTGTAGGTTGACCACGCCAGCTTCTTTTCCTGAATCAGGAACAGTTGGTAGCGACGAATATCGTCGGCTCCGAGCTGATCCGGCGAGTGATGAAAATGTTGGGCGAATTCAGCGACGTGCCGGAGGCGGGCGGTTAACCTTCGCACATGGCAGGCCAACTATGCCCGTCACGCCGCGTTCCCCTCAAAACTCAAACACCATGCCCGCTGTCGGCGTAATCGGCAGTGCTCTCTGCGCGTGCACTACCGCCTGCCGGTTCGGCAGGAACTCGACGAAGTTGATAATCCGGTTGTCGTGATTGGTCAGGTTGAGAATTTCGCCATACAAAGTTGTCTTCCAACGGCGGAACGCCCAGCACTTGTCCGCTCGAAAATCGGCGCGCACATAGTTCCCCAGCCGCACCACCGGAGTAGGCTGAAATCCTCCTGACGAAGCCAACTGTAGCCCGCTTACCACGGGGTACCCAGATCCATACAGCAGCTTTCCGCTTAGACTCACGGTTGGCTTCAAACAATACGCCGCAAATGCATTCACCGAATGCGGCTGATCCGAATAACTCGTGAAATATGGGCTGTATTTAGGACCCTGGGGTGCCTGGTCAAGAAGAAAACTCTCTTTCGCGCGCGCGAACGTGTATCCGACCCACCCCGACAATCGGTTGGCGCTTCGCCTCTGCAGCATGACCTGGACTCCGCGGGAATAATTCCGCACGGGTTGCCTCGTGCCCTCGAGGAGCGGAAACGGACACTGCTGCCCTCCGCTGGTCACTGTAAACTCACGGCTCTGCCGGTCAAATATCTGCACCCGAACCCGAGTGTTTTCTCCTACCCGTTGCTCCACCGCCCCCGAGTAGTGATTCGATCTCTGATACGAGCTCGAAATCCCGGAGCACGACATCCCTTGCCCAAACTCGAAATCCGGAAAATGCAGTTGTGCGTACTTTCCGATCCCGAACTGGACCTGGGTTGCCCGCGCTAGCTTCCAAGCAACTGACCCCTGGGCCGAGAATGGAGGCATGCGGAGGTCTTCGCGCCCATCCAGCCTAATTCCTCCCATCACATGGAGGCGATCGCCGAACAGGCTCGAACTCTGTTGTGCGTACCCGCTCTCCCGCAGCGCATCTTGCTTCGTTGTATAGTTCCCCAGCAGGATATTCGGTGTATACGAAGTGAAATGATCCGCTAGTCGCCGCAACGTCCCGCCTGCATCCAGCGTCGAATTCCTGCTCCATCCCCATACCACCGTGCTCCCCGCCACCCACTCTCCGTACGAATCGTGGCTCAACACCTGCCCGAACAGATTGCTCTGCACGTACGGCTGCTGAATGTACGCCACTCGATTGTCCAACAAGAGATGCGGATTCACGCTCCACCGCCATCCCGTCCGCAGGAAGGCGAAGTCGGTGCTCGCCGTTCTTATGCCCGTCGGCGTAGTTGCCGTCACATCGTCCACGTGGGTATGCCCCCCTAACCCGAACAGCGTCAATGTATGACTCGGCGTGACTTCATAAGTTAACTTCAGGTTGCCATCGTAGAACGATATATCGGCAAAATCCGGCCGGATCAGGTTCCGCACCAGATATCCCAGGTAGCTCCTCCGCGCTGACACCAGCCACGACCCTCGCTTTTCTCGTCCCAGCCCTCCCTCCGCCAAGGCATCGCTGTCCCCCATTCCCAGCGACACGCGAAACAGAGGACTCGTCCGGCTCCCGTCCCGGGTGCGGATCTCCAGCGCCGCCCCGACCTGATCTCCGTACTTCTCCGGATATGCGACCGCCAGCAGCCTCATCTCCTCGGTTATCTCACTGGTCAGCAAACTCAGCGATGCTCCGTTCTGTACGCTGGGTACCTTGTGAAACGGGCTCTCGAGCAGCACGTCATCCAGGTAAAGGCCAACCTCGCTGAAGGGCGCGCCCATGACGGAAAACTCCGCCAGCAGTTCGTTATTCCCTGAAGCCGACACTCCGGGCAATGCCTGGATCGCTCGAAACGGATCGTCCGCCAGCACGGTCGATGCCTCCCGCACCTCCGAGCTGGTCAGGTTCTGCTCCACCACCGCGGGCGAGTCCCCCGCCTGGAACACATCTGCCGTCACTTCCACGGTGTCGGTCCGCCGAAAGTTGTCGGGCACCATGACCACCGAGAATTCTTTCACTTCGTTCGCCGTCGCCAGCGCGAACGGCACGGTAAGCAGCCGGTACCCCACAGCATTCACCCGCAGCACATAGTTTCCCGCTGGCAGATTGGGTATGGTGAACGTGCCGTCCGCCGCGGTCCTCGTCTCGACCTTTAAATCGAGTACGGACACTTCGATCCGGCCAAGGGCTTCGCCCCCGACCACGTTGGTTACCTTGCCTTTGATTTCCGCTGCGTGAAGAGAAATTCCGAACGAAAATAAGAAGACGGCAGACACTGCCAGAGGAAGATGCATTACGCCGATCCTCGCAGCGAACGCCCGATTCTAATCACCCACCGCCATCCTGCCAACACCCCGTGTCTGACGGACACCGATAGCCTAGAATAGATCTCTTCTCGCCTGAGGAGACTCAGAGTCACAGGCTCCGCATAAGACTTCCGTTCGCTCTTCCAATCGCATTTCGGCAGCATCAAGCGACCGGGCAAACCAAAGAGAGCAGTCGCTCAACGGTCCAAACGGCGAAGTTATTCTCCTGATCCTGAACCAGAGTCGCGAAGGGTATATCATTAATTACGCTATAAATCCCGCCTCTTGAGGTTGTCGCATGTCCAGAATTCAACTCAACGTGAATGGGAATATTCATTCCGCCGACGCCGACAACGACACCACGCTGCTGAGCGTCTTGCGCGATCAACTGGACCTGACGGGAACCAAGTACGGCTGCGGCGAAGGACAATGCGGCGCATGCACGGTTCTGATCGACGGCAAGTCGCAGCGGTCCTGTGTCACGCGCGCAGGCACCGTTGTCGGGCGCCAGATCACAACCATCGAGGGCCTCGCCAAGGGTGATCGCCTGCATCCCATGCAGCAGGCATTCCTGGACGAGCAGGCTATGCAGTGCGCCTATTGCACGCCCGGCATGATCATGTCGGCCGTCTCCTTGTTGAACAAAAAGCCCAACCCTTCAGTGACGGAGATTGCCGATTTCATGGAAGGAAATGTTTGTCGCTGTGGCACTCATCCCCGCATTGTGGCTGCTATTCAGAGGGCCGCAAAAGCCGTGAAGGAGGCTGGCCTATGAGCGCGAATGAGAAATTGCAGTCCTTGGTGGAGCCCGAACGTTATGAGCTTAACCGTGCCCCTTCGTATTCGTTCGAGCTCGACCGGCGTGAGTTCTTCAAATTGCTTGGAGCGGGGGTTCTGGTCGTTTCTGTATTGAAAGATGCGCATGCCTTCCAGGAGTCCGGTGCCGGCCGGCCCCGCATGGAACCTCTCCCCAAGGAAATCGGCGTCTGGCTGCACATCGGAGAGAACGACCTGGTCACGGTCTATACCGGCAAAGTGGAGGTTGGACAGAACATCCGCAGCTCGCTGACGCAGGCCGTCGCCGAAGAGTTGAAAGTGCCGATCGAAAAAATCCAGCTGGTCATGGGCGACACCAAGCTGACGCCCTTTGACATGGGCACCTTCGGCAGCCGCACCACGCCCACTATGAACCTGCAACTGAGAAAAGTCTCCGCTGCGGCGCGTGATCTGCTGATTGGCCTGGCAGCGAAGCATTGGCAAGTCGACCGCCAGCGGCTGGTGGCTTCAGAGGGCAAGATTACCGACTCGCAAAGCCAACATTCGATCGAATACGCCGCGCTGGTCAAAGGCCAGCAACTGACCGAGACCATTCCGGAGGTCGATCCCTTAGTCCCCGCCACGGAATGGACGGTTCAGGGCAAGTCCTTGCCCAAGGTGGATGGCCGCGACTTCGTGACCGGCAAGCATCGCTACCCCTACGACCAGAAGTTGCCCGACATGCTGCACGGCAAAATTCTGCGTCCACCGTCTTTCGGAGCGACACTCGCAGCGCTCGATACCAAAGCAGCGGAGAAGATTCCCGGGGTCGTCGTCGTCCATGACGGCAATTTTGTGGGAGTAGCGGCGCCTAGCGGGGAAGTTGCATCCCGTGCGCTAGCCGCGATCAAGGCGGAATGGAAATCGGACCCGCAGATTTCAAACCAAGAGCTGTTCGAGTACTTAAAGAAGAACGAAATCGGAGGAGAAGACCCCACCGGCTATCCGAGGCAGCACGAACAGGGATCTGTCGAGAAGGCTCTCTCTTCCGCCGACCACCGCATCGAGCAGAGCTATACGGTCAATTACATCGCCCACGTACCGCTCGAGCCGCGCGCCGCCCTGGCCCAGTGGTCAGGAGATGAAGTGACGGTCTGGACCGGGACGCAGCGCCCGTTCGGTGTGCGTAAGGAACTCGCCGAAGCATTCCGTCTTTCCGAAGGGAAAGTTCGGGTGCTGATGCCGGACACGGGCTCGGCCTACGGCGGCAAGCACACCGGAGAAACCGCGATGGAAGCTGCCCGCCTCGCCCGCGCCGCCAAGCTGCCTGTCAAAGTGACCTGGACGCGCGAAGAAGAATTCGCCTGGGCATACTTCCGGCCCGCCGGCGTGATCGACATCACCGGTGGCCTCGCGAAAGACGGCACCATCGTCGCCTGGGATTTTCATAATTACAATTCCGGCGCCGCCGGTATTCAGACGTTCTACGACATTCCCAATCAGCGAATTCTCTTCCATCCCACGCGATCTCCCTTGCGGCAGGGATCGTATCGAGGACTGGCGGCGACGGCGAATCATTTTGCCCGTGAGTGCTTCATGGATGAGCTGGCGCATTCCGTGAACATGGGCCCGCTGGAGTTTCGCTTGAAGAATCTGAAGAACGATCGCCTCCGCGCCGTGTTCGAGGCGGCGGCCAAGAAATTCGGCTGGGGTCAAAAGAAACCGGCTGGCCGCGGCTTTGGCATCGGCGGGGGATTTGAAAAAGGCGGAAACGTTGCCACCTCGGTTGAAGTCAGCGTCGACAGGACAACCGGAGAGGTTCGGATCCTGCGCGTGGTCACGGCTTTCGAGTGCGGCGCCGTGGTCAATCCCGACAACCTGCACAACCAGATCGAGGGCGCGAACATCATGGGACTGGGCGGCGCGCTGTTTGAGGCTATCCAGTTCCAGAACGGCAGGATTCTGAACGGGCGACTCTCCGAATATCGCGTTCCACGGTTCAGCGATGTGCCCGTGATTGAATCCGTCATCCTGGACCGCAAGGACCTGCCATCCGCCGGTGCGGGCGAGACGCCTATGCTTGGTCTGGCACCTGCGATCGGCAATGCCATTTTCGATGCCAGCGGCGTGCGCCTGCGGACCCTTCCCCTCGTACCGGGCGGACTCAAGATTAGCTGAACCCGTCTGAGGAGGCAGTCCTCCGACCCCGCCTCCGAACACCGGGATGGTCCGCCAGGAAATTCCATCCTCATCGGACTTTTGCCTTGGTCGGACCGCTGTACCAGCTTTCAGGTTCCCCCTGTCAAAAACTTTACGAAGGCCTTACCCGATATGACTTGACATAAACATCCAGCGCCGTGGTATAGGTGCCAGACCGCCTCTCGCGCTTCGCTTCGCGGGCAAAAGTGAGTTAGCTCCGGGGACAGGGGACTTGAGTGCACAAAGCCGTCCGGTCGCGCCTTTACGAGCAAATTGTCAAGCAGATCGAAGAATCGGTTCTGAAGGGTACCCTCAAAACCGGAGATCAGTTGCCGGCGGAACGGGAATTAGCTCAGCAATTTGGCGTGAGCCGAACGGCAGTTCGGGAAGCCATTAAGGCACTTAGCGAAAAGGGATTGGTCGAGGCCTACTCCGGCCGGGGAACCTTTATCACCAACGGGACGTCCCACGCCATCCGGCAATCGCTCGACCTGATGATGAGGATGGGCCAACTGGAAGGCACCAGTCATCTCGCCGAGGTACGCGACATTCTGGAACCGGAAATCGCCGCCCTGGCTGCGGACCGCGCCGGAGAACAGCACCTCGTAAGCATGCGCGAAGCGGTCGCACTGATGGATCGCTCTCTTGAAGATCCGGTGGCCTTTATTGAAGCGGACCTGGACTTCCACCTGGCGCTGGCCGAGGCCGCGGCGAATCCCCTGATATTGTCTCTCCTCGATTCAATTGTAGCCCTGTTGCGTGAGCAACGAATTCGCGTTTTCAATGTCGTCGGCGGGCCCCAGCGGGGTCAGTTTCATCACAAGCGCATCCTGGAGGCGATCGAAAAGAGGGATCCGGGGAAGGCGCGCGAGGAGATGCGCGCTCATCTTGTACAGGTGCGGGAAGATTCACGCGCTTCTTCCGAGAGCTCCCAACCGGCGCGTTCCAAACCCGCGTCCTAAACCAGCCCAGCCTCTAGGCACTCCCCAGGTACGCCTCTTGAACATATTGGTTCGAAAGCAAAACAGCGCTCGGTCCTTCCAGAGTGATCTTTCCGGTCTCTATCAGGTAAGCGTATTCGGAAAATTCCAGAGCGTAGTTGACGTTTTGCGCCACCAGCAAAACCGTGACGCCTTGGCTGCGGATGTTACGCACGAACTCGAAAATCTCATCCACCGCTTTAGGAGCCAGGCCGAGCGTCGGCTCATCGAGCATGAGCAGTTCGGGATCAGGCATGAGGCCACGGCCGATGGCACACATTTGCTGCTCGCCGCCGGACAAGGTTCCCGCCAGCTGAGTGCGGCGTTCCTTAAGGCGCGGAAACATCTCATAGACGCGGGCTAGATTGGCATCGGCATTTTTGCGAAAACCGGGAGAGAAGGCGCCCATCAGGAGGTTCTCTTCCACTGACATCTTGGGCCAGAGCTGACGTCCTTCGGGAACCAGCGTGATCCGCCGCTTCACGCGTTCCCGTGGAGGCTGGGCTGTGAGCTCTTCCTCTTTCAGAAAAATCTTCCCGGCCTTGGCCTTCAGCATACCGGCAACGGCATTGAGCGTAGTCGTTTTTCCGGCTCCGTTGGAGCCGATCAGGCACGCCACTTGTCCCTGGTTTACCGACAGCGACACTCCCCACAGCACCTGGACAGGACCGTAACAGACTTCCAGGTTTTGAATCCGCAGCAGGGTTGGCGACAAATGGTTCACGATCTTCCCCTAGCTCGCGTCCCCAGATATGCCTCAATCACGGCAGGATCGTTCTGGATCTCGTCCGGAGTCCCCTCCGCCAGTTTTCTCCCGTAGTTAAGCACCATGATCCGATCGCACACCGAAGTGATGGCTTTCACGTCGTGCTCTACGTACATCACGGTTGTGCCGCTGTCGCGGATTCTCCGCAGCAATGCGAGCATCTCTGAGGTCTCCGCATGGGTCAGTCCACCGCAGATCTCATCCGAGAGCAGTAGGTCCGGATCGGTGGCGAGAGCGCGTGCGATCTCCAGCCGCTTCTGGTGTCCGACCGACAAGATGGCAGCAGGGTAGTTTGCCAGTTGATCGATCCCTGCGTAGCCGAGCGCTTCGATGGCCCGCTCCCGTGCCGCAGCTCGACCGGTAACAGCCTGTTTGCCAAAGTGCACGGCCACTTGCACGTTCTCCAGCACCGTCATTTCGCGAAAAGGCCGCACGATCTGGTGGGTTCGCGCAATCCCCAGTTTGATCAGCTTAAAGGCCGGCGCGCCGGTGATGTCGCGCCCGCGGCTGCGGATTTTTCCGGAGCTCGGTTTCAGCGCTCCCGCAATCATGCTGAACAGAGTCGTTTTGCCGGCGCCGTTCGGTCCCATGAAGCCGAAAATCTGTCCCTGGCGGACCTTAAAGCTCACGTCTTTGACGGCGGCGAGACCTCCAAAGTATCGGGTGACCTTGTCGACTTCGAGAATCGGGTCAGCGTCTTCCACGGAATCTCCTGAACAATTTGCCCAATCCACCCAAGATGCCGCCCGGCTCGAACAGAATAATCAGGATGAGCAGCGACCCGTAGATCAGAAGATGGACTTGGGGGAAGGAAGCCACAATCTCCTCTTCGACGATGCCGAACACAAATCCGCCCAGCACAGGCCCCCAGACCGTTCCGATACCGCCGATCACGGGCATCAGTAGGATGTGCACACTGGTATGAAACCCGAACACACCCGCGGGATGAATGAACGCCGCGTACCGGGCAAAGACGCCTCCGGCCACGCCAGTCAGGGCAGCAGCCAGCGCATGCACGGCCAGTTTGTAAGGGTAGGGATTGACGCCGAGATCCGCGGCGGCATCTTCGTCCTGCCGAATTGCCTGGAGACCGAGACCGAACTTGGCGTGTGCGATTAACGCGGAGATGACAAACGCCAGCGCCGCCAATAACAGTGCGGAGTAGTAGTGCTCCAGTTGATGAAACGGCCGGTGTTCGACGATACGGTAGCCACTGGCTCCTCCGGTGAAACTCAGGTTGGTCATCACCACCCGCACGGCTTCGCTGATTCCGATGGTTGCAATCGCAAAATACGGACCGCGAAGCCGAAATGCCGGTACGCCAACCACGAGGGAAACGAGCGCGGCGGATAGGGCGGAGGCTGCGAATGCCGGCACGGGATCGACGCCGGTGTTCATCAGCAGGGCAGTTGTATACGCGCCCATTCCGTAAAACACCGCGAAACCAAACGAAACCTGTCCCGCGAATCCGCCGACGAGGTTCCAGGCCATGCTGGTCGTGACCCAAAGAAAAGTCGTGAACAACAAGCGAACGAAATTCGGACTGGGAGATAAAAGAGGTAAGGCCGCCAGGGCCGCCAATAAAAGCCACGGCAAAGGAGCGCTGCGCCACCTGGCTACCCGTTGTGCCGCGATAACCACTGAAGAGGCATTCATGCGAGCCGACGCGCTTTCGCCAGCAGGCTGGCTATTCCGCCCGGCAGCACAATCAGAACCAGCGCCAGCAGGGCGAAGGAAATGGCCAGTTGATATCCGGCAGGAACGAAAATGATGCTGAAGGTTTCCACCAAGGCGAGGACCAGGGCGCCGATGGCGACGCCCGAAATGGAATCCAACCCGCCCAGCACAATGATCACAAACGCCCGGATTAGAAACGCGCGGCCGAAGTCGGGATCAAAGGAATACAAACTTCCGAGCAAACCGCCCGCCAGTCCTGCAAACCCGATGCCTAATCCGAAAGCGATGCCGGCCGTTCTGTCTTCATGGACACCCGTAATGAGCGCGGCATAGCGGTTCTGGATCAGCGCTCGCACCGACCGGCCGAACCAGGTGTAATGAAGCCAGGCTTCGAGTAATCCCAGGCAAACCAGAGCCGCGATGAATACGACCAGGCGCAAGGTGGAAATTGCGATTGGCCCCACATTCACGACGGAAAGCGTTCGGGGAGTGAAGATCGAGCGATCGGTATTTCCCCAGATCAGGTATCCCAGGTTCTGCAGCACCAGCCACAGCCCAAACATCAACAGCAGGGAAGGGAGAGTCGGCTCGTCGGCGTGCGGCAGCCTGCGCACAAGAACCCAATGCACCGCTCCTCCGAGAAGAAACATGACGGGGAACGTCAAAAACGCAGCCAGGATGGGGTCAATCTGGAAGCGCTCGAACAACTCGAGCGCGAGATAAGCCCCCAGCATCATGAACCCGGCGTGCGCCAGATTGACGATCTTCATGACGCCATAAATCACGGTCATGCCCACCGACATGACGGCATAGATTCCGGCCAGCAGCAGGGCCGAAACCATCAGGCTCGTGAAATCAACCAGGGTCATGAGAAGCGTTAGTGCTTCGGAATGGGGGCGATGGATTCTCCCGTCGCAGCATCCTTGGGATATACGATGTCAACCTTGCCGCCGGGTTTGTTCTCGACGATTACGAACGGGGTATTGATTTGACCATTGGCTCCGAACTTGAGCTCCTGTCCCGGAAGCAGCGAGTCTTTTAAGTCCACGTTCTTCAGCGCGTCCCGAATCGCCGTCTTATTTAACGTGCCGGCACTTTCAATAGCGGTGGCCAGCGCCCGCACCGCATCGTAGGCGGGCGCCGGGTACCAGGAATCAGGCTCATGTCCCGCGAAAGCCTTGTAGTCTTCATTGAATTTTTTCACCTGCGGATAAGGCAGGTTCTTGGACCACCAGATGCCCGCGAAAATATAGTCCACGCCGTCTCCCATGGCCTTGCGGGCATCGGCTTCCGGACCGCGTGCCCCATAGCTGATCATCTGGTGAGCGAGGCCGCTCTGCAGATACTGGCGGTGCATGGTGATGTAGTCCTGCAAGTGGGCGTCGGCCAGAAAGATGTCAGCCCGCGCGCCCTTCACTTTTTGCAGTAGCCCGGAAAAATCCGGCGAGCCGAGATCAAAATTCTCACTGAACACGACGTTGAAATACCCGGGGTGATCCTGAATCCACTGTTTGATGCCCCTGCCGTAATCAACGCCGTGGTCCGTATTTTCCAGCGTCATGGCGATCTTCAGCCCCTTCTTCAGCTTGCCCTGGTCGACGAGAGAACCAAGGTATTCCGCCGTGGTCGACCCCAGAAGATTAGTCGGGCTCAGGGTGCCAAACGTGTACTGGTAGCCATGGTTAAAGATCGTGGTAGCCGCCGCCCCGGTCGAGATCCATGGGGTCTGATAGCGGTCCGGCATCACCGATTCAGCTTCGCCCAGCGCCGTCGAGTAAGCCCCCAGCACGGCGATCACGCCATCGGAACTCATGGCGCGTTCGGCCAGAGACGCCGACTTGGCCTGATCCGAGCTGTCGTCATAGAAGACTTCCTGGATAGGCAGCTTCTGGCCGAGTTCTTTAACCATCACGCCGCCGTCCTGGTTGATTTGCCTGATGGCCAGGTCGATTCCTTCGCGCTGGTACTGTCCGGGCTTGGCTTCTCTCCCCGTAATCGGCAATACCACGCCAACTTTGATCGAACTTTCCGCCGCTTTATTGCGGCTGCAACTCAAGGAGAACGACACGACTAAAGCGACGGCGACTGCCGAAATCCACATCTGGCGAACTCGATGGGTTCCTGGCATCTCGGACCTCCTCCCCAGTTTGCGGCCAAAGCAGGCATCCTGAAACGAACACGCGGCATGATATTCCCGCCTGCTCACATTGACAAGAAAGCCGCAGAAATGACTCAGAAATGACAGGTTCCGGTCTGGAATCCAGGGCTTCCAAAGTCATGGTAGAGAGACCTGGCTTGCCGCTTCTCCTTAGAAGGGAAGAGAACAGCTAGCCGGTTCCTTCCCTCACCGCTCGGGACTCGGCATTGCCGCCCTCCCCAAACGATTTCAGATTGCGTTCCAGCTTTTCGCGCTCTTCGCCTGCCAGATCTGTGAAACGGAAAGGTTGAAGATATCCCTTAGTTGCTCAGATGGGAAAAGCAGCGGGGCGGGGCTGCGCACCGTGGTCGAGCCCGCGTGAAAAATCACCTCTATTTTAGTCGACTCCTCCAACGGCTTGCTGAGACTTAAAAGGCCTCCGGTTTTTGAGACCTGAGTGCAGCCGCGCCCGGATATTCCGCCCATTCTCGAGGCGGACCAGCGCCAGAACCGTTCCAGCAGTTTCACCCGGTCACGCGACTTTCGGATTCGAACCTGCCGTGACTTCCAAAACCGAGGAGGGCTCTTCAGGGCCGTTGAAAGTCGACGGTGATGAAGGTCTCGATTTCGACGATTTCGCCATTCAGCCGGTAAGGCTGGTAGCGCCACTGCTTTACTGCCTGGAACGCGGCCTCGCCCAACGCCAGGTAACCGCGGACCAACTTCAGATCACGAATGCTTCCGTCCTGGCCCACCCACGCCCGCAAAACCACTGCTCCCTGTAGGCCGGCTTCCAGAGCCTTTGCCGGATAGAGCGGCAAAACCCGGTGTAACACGAAGTGACGCGAGATTTCTTCCGGCAGCTCCAAGGGGCCCAGTGTCCATGGGTTGTCGGCAGCACGTGATTTGGGATCCACCGTGCGAGCCACCATGGTTGGAACCGGAACCAACAGGCTGTCGGGAATTTCAGGATTTACATTGGTCGCCAGGGCGACGGTTGCTTCCATTGATTCACTGGGTGGATGGACCGCCGGTCTCGTCTTCGTGTTCTGGGGAAAGGGGAAGACTGGTCGAACCCGGATTTGAGCCCGCGAAATAGGCTTGTTCTCGATCCCGTAATCGTCGAATCCGTAGGCAGCGGTTACAGCTTCCTGTTCGGCCATCGCGGCCGGAGGCTGGGTAGTCGCAGGCTTGGGTACGGCGAGAACTTGTTTCGCATCTGCGGCCTTGACGATAGAACCGGCGACACGTCGAATCGTTCCCGTGTCATAGCCTAGTTTCCAGCCGCCGAGTGCGATAGCAGCAACTGCCGCCACCAGTCCCACCCGGACAAGTCGCCGCCCCAGGTGCTTCGAGTGGGACGGGTGCACGTATCCGGCGAACGAGAGCGGTCTGCGGGGGAGACGAACGTCTTCGAAGGTATATTGCTCGCGGCTTGGAGCCTCCGGAGGCAGCTTAGCCGGCACTGCCTGCAAGGATGGTTCAGGGAGCGGCGCAGGTTCGAGGTCCTGGTGCGCATGGGCAGGCAACTCTTGTTCCCCCGCGTCCGGCGCCCCAGAGATTCGGTTCAGCGCCGCCAGAAACGTATTTTTGGCCTGCTCAGCGTTAATCGGCTTGGCCAGAATCGCGTTCACGCCGGTTTGAAACGCGGCCGCCGTATCCTTTTCGCGAACCACCGCCAGGGTAAATGTCGACTGCGAAAACACCAGCTCGCGGGCAGCCTTCAAAAAGAAGCCGGCTTCGACCGTCTGCGCCCAATCCGCGATGATGATCTGATAATTGCGCGTCGTCAGCTTCTCGACCGCGGCAAAGATGTCAGGGCAGTTTTCGACCTGGATGGCGAGCTCGGCCAGAGCCCGTGTCAGCAGACTGCTTGTCTGCTCATCCGACGAGAAAAGCAAGGCGCGCGGGAGCATGGAGCAAGGTTACTTTCAGGCTATCGAACCGACAAGTTACGCAGGTCGACCCGCTAGGGTCCGTGTGTGGGCATTGGCCATCCGGACAAGTCACCCTCTGGTTAACGCCCCTCCGGTTACTTTGTGGTCATTCGCGCCGGTCCGCGTTCTTACTTAAAGCTACTAGACGTGTGGCATCTGAGGACGTGAACCGAAGTGAGCAACTCTGGCTGGGGCTACTGGCATCATTTATATCGTAGCTCGATATAATCTCTCCAGCGAATTCCACCATGGGTTTCCAACCATTGGCGAACTGGCTGGCCATTCTCGCGGTAGCCTCGATCCTCGGGCTTTTCCTGTTTCCGGTCGCCCGTGGTCCCTATTCCGCCGTGCATGGTCCGGTCACCGCGCTTAGTTCGCTGCGCGCCGGAACCTGCTTGCGCTGGGCGATCGCCGCAGCTGCCCTTGGGCGGCTCGGATACGCGCTCGTTTCTTGGCTTTTCCTCTTCCTGTTGGTGGATCTTAAGGATTTCGCCATTCCGTCGTTCTTCCCGCCCGGGTACGAGACGATACTTCGCTGCTGATCCTGCTAGCCCCCTGATTGATCGTTACCCTCCTGCCGGCGCCCGCTGGTTCCTGCGCCCTCGATGCAAGCGCCTCCAGGAAATGTTTCAGGCCCCCGCACTTTTGCTTACCAAAAAAGAGGAGGATCATGTGTCAAAACTGAGATTTGAGCTGTTTACGCTGATGGTCGTCGCCATGTTCTTTTCGGTTGCCTGCAGTAAGAAGGTGGCCAAGGCCGTTCCGCCTCCGCCGCCCGCCCCGGTTGCGCCTAGCGCCACGTTGGCGGCCAACCCCAGCATGGTGCAGCAAGGTCAACCCACAGAACTAATCTGGAGCACCAGCAATGCCACCGATATCACCATAGCGGGAGTGGGCGCGCTTCCCGCATCCGGTTCACGCCGACTCACGCCACAAGTCTCCACCACCTACACTCTGGTGGCGAAAGGCCCAGGCGGAACCCAGGATGCAACGGCCCGTGTGACCGTAAACCCGACCGCCGCCAAGACCCACTCGCCGAACGACGCAGACCTGTTTTCCAAAAACATCAAGGATGTGTTCTTTGACTACGATCGCTATAACCTTCGAGCCGACGAAGCACCGGTCACCCGGAACGACGCCGCCTTCCTGGCTCAGCATCCCAACGTGAGAGTCGTGATTGAAGGCCACTGTGACGATCGTGGCTCGGAAGAATACAACCTGGCTTTAGGCGCGAGCCGTGCCGACACCGTAAAAAACGCGCTGGAACAGCAGGGTGTCAGCGCGGATCGCATCAAAACCATCAGTTACGGCAAGGAAAAGCCGTTCTGCAGCCAGGACGACGAACAATGCTGGCAACAGAACCGGCGCGACCACTTCGTTTTTCAGCGATAAGACTCGCTACCTGGGGGCGGCTGCCAGCCCAGCCGCTCCGTGCCTTTTGAATCCACCTGGAACTGACCGCAATGCCCCGGAGGAGTAGCAAGAAGCGGCCAAAACCTGCACCAATTCTGAGTAGCACGTTGGTGGGCTCGTTTTGGCACCTACGTGCCATTCTCAAAGGCTAGCCCATTCGTCTACTCTCCTTCTTGAGCAGTTCTGGGGGAGGGCTGCCCGGGCGTCCTGTGACTCGAAAGAGTCTGGGACGCTCGTTAATTTTTGGGCATCATTTTTTGATAGAAAAAGGGCGGCCTCGTGGTGCCGCCCTGGTTTTTCTCCTCAGTCTTGTTTCAGTCGGCTGCCGCGGGCCCTTTTTTGCGTTCCCTGTTCGGGTGAGTCGTGCGGGCTTCGGTGCGTCCACCACCCTGAGACCGTGATAAGGCTAGCGTTTGTATTTTCCCATTACTTGGGTTTTTCCCAGCGTGTGACTCTTGATTGCCTGCTCTACTTCTTGCCGGCTGGCGCCGGGCTTTAGGTTCGACTTGCTGTCGAGCGCGTACAACTTGAAGAAATAGCGGTGCGGGTTGCCCGGAGGCGGGCAGGGACCTCCATAGCCAATCTTGCGAAAGTCGTTTCGTCCCTGCATTCCGCCACTGGGCAGCTGATCGACCTTGGGCACGTTCTCCGCCAGATTGTGAGTCCCCGCCGCCAGGTCGTACAGCACCCAATGCGTCCAGGTCCCGGCCGGTGCGTCCGGATCGTCAGCAATCAGTGCAAAGCTCTGTGTGCCGGCCGGAGGGTCGACCCAGGAAAGCTCCGGCGAAACATCGGCACCGTCACAGGTGAATTTTTTCGGAATATCGCCGCCATTCTGGAAATCACTGCTCGAAATTGAGAAGGCCACGTTGCGTCCTCCTGCCTGGAAATGAGGATAAGAAGAGCCGTCGCCCGGCAGTACGGTACTCCCCAAAAGGGGCACACTGATGACCAAGAGAAAGGAAGTGAATTGGTTATTTCCGGGCAAGGGAGACCTCCGCTTGCGATCCTCAGAAGGTCGAAATGGTGAAATTCACAGTGATCTTGGCTTCGGTTTCGACCGGCTGGCCATTCTGCAGATACGGTTTGAACCGCCATTGCTTCACTGCTTCCTGGGCCGCCGAGGACAGAATCGTGGGGCCGCTCAACACGTGCAAGTCCTGAATTAGCCCATCGGTGCCGATCAGGGCCTGCAAAATCACCGATCCCTGCACCTTCATCTGCCGCGCCAGCATGGGATAGGACGGATCGACCGGCCGTTCCAGCACGTGTGCCGTATCGGCCGACATTTTCACTCGCTGCGGGGCGCTTACCGCCGGCCCGGAAGCGGCCGCATTGGCCGGCGTTGCCACCGTCATGTCGACTTTCACGGAGTTAGTCCCCGGCTTCACCGTGCGCCGGTCGTCGCCGGCCACCACCTCGATTTCCAGTGGCGGAAGCGCCGTACGGTTGGTGACGATAGAAGGCGGTGGAGCGGCTTCCGCCACCTCTACTTTCGCGGCGACCCGCTTCTTGGCCTTTGACGTCGTTGCTGGCGAGGACGGCCGAATCGAAGAAGGCCTGGAAGCAGGAGGAGTCATCATGCTGTCATCGGGATCGGTGTCGGTGTCCGCCGTAGCGACATCATCGGAACCAAACCAGAGTTCCCGGTCCTTGACCAGGATGACGGCCATGGCGGCCAGCAGGAGCACCAGGGCGAAGACCATGCGCCGCCGCTGCTTCCGTTCGGTTCGTGTGTCTCGGGCTCCCCCGAGTTCCAATTTGGGTTTCCCTACCTGCATCGACCTGACCCCTGGGTTTGACCTCTTCGCCGCTACTGTGGCTTGCCTTGCTAGTATGCCCTGAAATCAGCCGTATAGCCAGCGCCGCCGCGAATGGCTTTTTTGTGAGCCATATCACATTCAACTGTGCCCACAATCACAGCTTAACGTTTCTCAAGTGACCGACACTATAAATAGTAGCGTGATGTACGTCACAGGCCGATGGCAATGATACCGGGATTGGAAGCTGGCCGAGGGGCAACCAGATACGGGCGGAGCGCGGTTCACGGAGCTTCCCCGGGTCGGAGCGGCATAACAGGGGGTGGTTTGGTGCTTTGACCTGACGGGCTGGATATCATCGAAGCTGCCTGAGCTCGAAGACGCGCGCGGATCTTCTGCGCGACCTGAACACCGCAGCGATCGAGGCCTTTGAAACCATCAAGTACGCGACCGCCTATCCCAAAGGCGCAGTCCGGTTCGTGGAAAGTCAGGCGCCGCGCGGCGTTTTCGTGCTCGGCAAAGGGCGAGTGAAGCTGTCTATCTGCGCCACGGACGGCAAAACCCAAATCCTGAAGATCGCCGAACCGGGCGAAGTTTTGCGACTCAGCGCCACCGTTTCGGCAAAGCCCTACCGTTCACTGGCGAAACCATCGATCCCTGGCAGGTGAACTTCGTCAAGCGCGAAGATTTCCTTCGTTTCTTGAAGGAGAATTCCGACGCCTGCTTCGCCGGCGAAAAACTCGCCCAGGCTCTTACTGGAGTGGAGATCCCGCAATGGTGAATCCAAGAAAGTTGAACCACGCGACAGGCTGGCGCTCACCCACGAGGAGATCGCGCAGATGATCGGCACGTCGCGCGAGAAGGTGACTCGTCGGTTTGCCGATCTGAAGAAGCGTCAGATCGTCGAGTCCAGGGGCATCGACACTCCTGATTCGCGGAACAAGGCCGCCCTGAAGGCGCTCACCACCAACCGAATCACAGCAGCATGGAGAGCGCAATTCATCCGAGCTGCTCCGATTGCCTCCTGCGCCCGGACCGGCTCTTCTGCGATCTCTCTGCCCAAGCACCGGAAGCCTTTCTTCGAACAAGGTCGTGGGTAGAGGGCGAGCGACTTGATGCAATCAAAGGGGGCGCCCGGCGCGGGGGAATTTTTGCGCCGTGCGCAGGCAGAGCCAAAATCTCCGTGGGCTCGGAAAACCATGATCGTCAGCTTTCTGAGCCTGCCCTCACCGGCCTCGTGGGCGGATTCCGCCCGGTTCGGTGAACGGTTCTACTTTAATTGGATTGTCAACAGGATAACTGTTCGCGGGTCAGTTTGAGGCCGTTCAGATTGCCGAGAACCGTGACGGCGATATTTTCCGTGCGGAAGAAGTCGTTGGCCAGTCCTTGCAGATCCTCGGCCGTGACCTCTTCGACGCGTTCAATCAGTTCATCGAGACTGTAGAAGCGGTCGAAGTACATCTCCTGCCGCGCCAGGTTCGACATCCGCGCCGTGCTCGATTCCAGCGACAGCATCAGACTGCCCTTCAACTGGTCTTTGCAGCGGCGAAGCTCCTCTTCGGGCACTGGCGCGGCCTTCAAATTGCGGAATTCGTTGATCACCGATTCGACTACGCGCGAGGCTGATTCCCGCGAGGTCCCGGCGTAAACACCGAGGCAACCGGTGTCCCGGTACGGATTCAGATCGCTGTAGATGGCGTAAACCAATCCCTGGCGTTCGCGGATATTCTGGAACAACCGTGAACTCATTCCCCCGCCCAGCACCGTGTTGAGAATGTAAGAGGCGTATCGTTTTTCGTGCGCAATGGGATGGCAGGGCACGCCGATGCAAATCTGCACCTGCTCCAACGCCTTCTTGTTCCGCATGATGATGCGCGGAAAAACCTTCGGCGCCTGGCTGTGATAGCCGTTCTTCGACGGCTTCATGTGCTGGAAGTGCTGGACCACCAGGTCCACAAAGCGCTCGTGGTTGATGTTGCCGGCGGCGGCAATGATCAGGTTTCCTGGGTTGAACCGCTGAGTGTAGGAATCAAAAACCACCGGCTGATCAAATTTTCGAACCGTCTCTTTAGTTCCAAGAATCGGTTTGCCCAGCGGATGGTCTTTCCAGAAATTCTGCGTGAAGATCTCGTGGACCAGATAATCGGGATTATCCTCGTCCATCTTGATTTCTTCGAGGATCACGCCCCGTTCTCGCCCAATATCCTTGATCTCAAAAACCGGGTTGAGCACCAGATCGCTGAGCACATCCATGGCGATGGGCAGGTGCTCGTCCAGGACTTTGACGTTAAAGCAGATGCACTCCTTGGCGGTAAAGGCATCCATGTTGCCGCCGATGGAGTCGACCTGGCGGGCAATGTCCTCGGCGGTGCGGTGCTTGGTGCCTTTGAAGACCATGTGCTCGATGAAATGGGAGATCCCATTCCACTGCGGGTCTTCGTCGCGGGAACCGGTCTTTACCCATATGCCCACCGAGATCGAGCGAATATGCTGCATCTCCTCGGTGATCACGGTGAGACCGTTGGGCAGTACCTGGCGCTTGATGTGCCTGACGTCTTCCACCATAGAGTTGTTCCCGCGGGCCCAGGTACGAGTAAGCTGGCCCAATCTCCTCCTATTGTGACACAGGGGAGAGGAGTGTGCCTGAGGACATTACGCTTTTATTATCAATAACTTAAAAAGCCAGAGTTGACTGGCCTCAACCTGCCTGCCTGCCGAGCATCGCGTAGGGGGGCCGGGTATTACACTACCGATTAGATGCATGAGCACGAACAAACAATGCGAGCTGCTCGGTCTTGACCTCAAAGAACTGAGCGCCTTGGTCCAGGACGTCGGCGAGCCCGGGTATCGCGCTCAGCAGCTCTTTGAGGGACTTTATCGGCAGCGGGTTGCGTCGCTTGAACAAATTTCAACTCTGCCCCAGGACTTTCGCCGCAACCTCCGCGACCAAGGCTTTGGGGCGGTCCTCCCCGCTGTCGAAAAGAAGTTCGTTTCCCGGGACGGAACGGTGCGCTACCTCATGGCTTTTGCTGACGGCCAGAGCGTTGAGACCGTCTGGATGCCCCAGGGGGACGACGGCGAGGCGGGTGACGGCAGCGACGCCGGCGACCAGCTCGAGAAGGGCGCTCCCCGGGCATGGGATCGGGCGACGATTTGCGTCTCCAGCCAGGTCGGCTGTGCGGTTGATTGTCAATTCTGCATGACGGCGTTGCTGGGTGTGAAACGCAATCTCAGTCCGGGCGAAATTGTCGGCCAGATCTGCGCCCTGCTGAACGACCAGCAGGTCTCTCCTCCCCAGGACCGCGTCAACCTGGTCTTTATGGGCATGGGGGAGCCTTTCCTGAATTATGAGAATCTCATGAAAGCCGTGCGGCTACTGGCCGAGGGCGTCGGCATTCCAGAGTCGCGCATGACGGTCTCCACGGCCGGCATCGTGCCGCGCATCGCTGATTTTGGCCGGGAGCCAGTTCGTCCCAAGCTGGCGATTTCCTTGAACGCCTCGAACGACGAGCTGCGCACACGCCTCATGCCCATCAATCGCAGGTGGAACCTCGAGAAGCTGATCTCCGCCGCACGCGATTTCCCGCTGCGCGCGCGCGAGCGCCTGACCTTTGAATACGTGTTACTCGACGAGGTGAACGATTTCGCCCAAAATGCACGCGAGGTTGCAGAACTGATTCGCGGCATACGCGCGAAGGTAAATTTGATCGCGCTCAATCCCGGGCCGGGCATCGATTTTCGAACCCCCGCCGAAGAACGAGTCCTGGAATTTCAGAAGATTTTGATCGCCGCTCGAATCCCGACCTTCATCCGCCGCCCCCGCGGCCGCGACATTTACGCCGCCTGTGGGCAATTGAAGAGGACGGTCGAATTAGTCCAGCCGGCGCCCCCCCCAACCCTGTCATCCTGAGCGACGGTGAGGTCGACCGGGTGCAGACACCGGAGTCCAAGGACCCTTTGTCTCAAACTGGATGAATTGCTCGCCGCCGTCGGGATGAAGTCTGCTGCTTGATTCAGTCCTTACGAGAACAAAATTCTCGTTGGGGCCCCGATAACGCGCCTAAGCCTCCGTTGCACGCACCAGGCCACTCATAAAAAGCGCAGCCCAAGCTCGGAGGCGACGATTGTTTATCCTCTATTTATTATTCGCTCCGCTTTTCACCAAAAATTCACCCTTGCGCAACACTCGTTTAACAGAGGACGGTTACTCTCGTGACCGAAGCTACACGGTTTTTCACCGGCTGACACTTAACCAGCTAACACCACAACGCCTAGCAGAGGAACACTGGGCAGTTTCTTGGCGAACAGTGTTCCAAGTCGAACGTCAAGGGTCTGTGCTTCCAACCAGACTCTGTCCCGGGCCTTCAATTAAATTTCTGGAGGAATTAGAGAGTATGCAGATCAAGAGCTTTCTTCGCAGAGCTGGCTTCACGGCCGTTCTGGCTGCGGTGACGACGGCCGCCTACGCGGCGTCTGAGCGCGAAATGCTACCGACTGGCGCCAGCATCACCCCTGATGCCGCCCCGGGGGCCGTCTACCAACCTCTGACTGTGGTGCTCCCAGACTATCCGGATTACTCGCCAGACAGCGCCGAGACGACAGCCATCAGCCCCGATGGCAAGACGCTGCTGATCCTCACCAGCGGCTTCAACTTGAACTTGGACAGCAATGGGAATTATCAGGCGGCGGATTCCAGTGAGTACATCTTTGTTTATGACATCTCGTCGCCCAGCGTGCCGGTCAAAACCCAGGTCGTGCTTGTGCCGAGGGCGTTCGGCGGGCTGGTGTGGAGCCCAAGTGGTAGGAGGTTCTACGTCGCTGGCGGGGCCGACGACGACGTACACACTTACACTCAGAGCAATGGCCAGTGGGCAGAAGTCGGCACCGCAATCTCCTTGAGCCACGCCGGTAATCTGATGAACCGGGAGACGTTTGTGGGTCCGACGGCCGCAGGCCTGGGAATAACCGCCAATGGACGCACCCTCATCGTTGCGAATTACGAAAGCGATTCCATTACCGCCGTTGACGTGGTGCACGGCACGGTGCTAGCTGACTACGATCTGCGGCCCGGCATCATCAATCCCGCCCAATCGGGGGTACCGGGTGGCGAGTTCCCGGTGGGGATCGCGGTGAAAGGCAACAACACCATTTACGTTTCCAGCGCTCGCGATCGGGAGATCGATGTTCTTAATCTCGCCGGAGGAGTGCTTAGCTTGAGCAGCCGAATTCCCGTCCCGGGGAATCCCAACCGGCTTGTTCTGAACCACGCGCAGAGCAGGCTGTACGTGGCTGCCAACAACTCTGACGCTCTACTGATCATCGACACTGGCACGAATGCCGTCATCGGCCAAGTCAATACCAGTGCTCCAGTGGGAAGGCTCGGGCACGGAAACACAATGCCGAAAGGCAGCAATCCTAATAGCGTAACGCTGTCCCCGGACGAGACCACGGCCTACGTCACCAATGGCGGCACGAACAACGTGGCGGTGATCAGCGTTAAAGGCGATCAGCCGGTCGTCATGGGCTTGATCCCGACGGGCTGGCAGCCCAACTCAGTCAGCATCAGCCCTGACGCTTCCACCCTTTATGTCGTGAATGGCAAGAGCAACCCGGGGCCGAATCCCTTGAACTGCCGTTACATCAATGCGGGTGGTAACTATGGCTCGGCGTGTCAAAGCATTTCGGCGCAAAACCGCTCTGGCAATCAGTATGCTTGGCAAAACCAGAAGGCCGGTTTTCTAGTTCTTCCCGTACCGGGCAATGGCTATCTGTCGGGATTGACCGATTTGGTCGCACAGAACAACGGCTTCAACCTGCGCCTAAGCGCACAGGATCTGGCGACTATGGGGTTCCTGCGCGGGCACATTCACCATGTTATTTACATTGTCAAGGAAAACCGTACCTATGATCAGATCCTCGGCGATCTGCCGGTGGGCAACGGGGATCCGTCACTGACGCAGTTCCCGCAGCCGGTTACACCGAACCTGCACGCGATTGCTTCGAATTTCGTGGACCTCGACAACTTTTACGACAGCGGCATCGTGAGCATGGACGGTTGGCAGTGGTCGACCGCCGCTCGTGCCCTCGATCTGAACGAGAAAAGCGTTGTCGTCAACTACGGAAAGGGCGGCGCAAACTATGACAGTGAAGGGGAGGCCCGCAACGTCAATGTCGGTCTGGCTACCGCTGCTGAGCGCAAGGCGTGGCAACCGCGCTATCCCAACGATCCGAATTTGCTACCGGGTACGGCCAATGAAGTGGCTGCCGACGGACCCGACGGTGAGGAGGGTCTTGGGTATATTTGGGATGCCGCCATCCGCTCTCATCTAACGGTCCGCAACTACGGCTTCTTCCTGGATCTAGGTTCGGCCGCTGGAATCAGTCCCAACATCGTCGATCCATGTTCTGTCAATCCGCCTATCCAGGTCGCCTTTCCGGCGCATCCTTCCTTGATCACAAGAACCGATTTCTGCTTCCGGGGATACAACAACAATTTCCCGGATTTCTTCCGATTCAAAGAGTGGGAGCGCGAGTTCAACCAGCAGGTCGCATCGCATAGCTTTCCGGCCCTCGAACTGGTTCGCTTCTCTCACGACCACTTTGGCGACTTCGGTACCGCGGTGTACGGCGTGAATACACCCGAACTGCAGGCCGCTGACAACGACTACGCTGTTGGCCTGCTGGTCGACAAGATTGCTCACAGCTCCTACGCTGACAGTACTCTGATTTTCGCGGTGGAAGACGATCCGCAAGATGGGGCAGACCATGTGAGCGGACAGCGGAGCACCGGGTATGTGGTTGGACCGTATGTGAAACAGGGAGCGGTTGTTTCCACTCACTATGCAACCGTCAACATCTTGCGCACCATCGAGGAGGTACTAGGATTGTCGAACCTGGGCGTGCACGACTCCGGCGTTCCGCCGATGACCGATGCTTTCGATACGAAGCAGGCCAGCTGGACCTTCTCGGCGTCTCCGGCACTGGTCTTGTACAACACCCAACTCCCGCTCCCGGGAAAGAGCAAGGTGAATCTGAGCACGATCCCCAGGCCGACGCATGACGCAGCCTGGTGGGAGGCAAGAACCAAGGGCTTTGACTTCAGTCAAGAAGATCGGGTAGATCCGGAAAAATTCAACCGGGTTATCTGGCAAGGACTGATGGGAGACAAGCCGTATCCGACCATCCGTTCCGGCGCCGATCTCGGGCGGAACCGCGAGCAACTGTTAAAGAGCAGCACACCTCATCCGGCGACACACGAGGTCAGCAGCAACCCTGGCGCAGAACAACCCAGTCACCAGTAACAGAAGCTTTCTGTTTAAAGAGACGCGTTTCCAGAAAGGGTCTTTTGTGTGTGCCGATACGCCTATTCAGCACTCGACAAGCCCTGCTCAGTCGAACTCAGAGGCAGGCCGGATATCCACAGCAGGTACCCAGAATTCATCGTTCCTAGGTTTGAAGGTCGTGTAACAAGGCCGATTAGCGTGCGATGACTGTGGGAACATGCTGAAAAGAGCGAATTGGCGCGGCTCACATTGAGGAAGACTTTATCTTGAGGACTCAACCATGTTGAAGCGGCTTGCGGTTGTTCTGGTCACTTTGGCGATGATCATGCCCGCAGTTGGGCAGGAGAACCCAACTTCCGTCGATCTGCCAAGTTCAGCCAGAGCTCTTCCTGAGGCCCCGCAGCCAAAGCAACTTCCCCATGACTCGATTCGGCATTTCCTCCGGCTTGGTTCTCGCGTTCCGCCAGACAGTTCCCCAGCGGACCCGATGTCACTCGACGGACTCCGCGCCAAGCTCAGCTTGCTCAACAGAGTCAGCTCTAAGCTCCCCAACGGCTCTTCTTTTCAAGCACGGCTGGACTACGCGGTGACCAGGAATGGTCAAACGCTCTTGCCGGAAGGGACGGTCTTTGAAGGACACATGAAAACCCGGCACGCTCGTCACATCATGCGCCCGGGCTCAGTGTTCATGACCTTCGACCGGGTTTTGCTACCCGGCGGGTCTATCCGGCCGATCAGTCTAAGCTTTCTATCGGCTGACAGCAGCGCCGTCACGTCCGATTCTGAGGGGATGCTGCACCCCGCGTTGAGCAAGAAGCGGCTGGTTATTGAACTAGGCGGCACCGCTCTCACCGCCAAGTTCGCTGATGACCTCGCACAGCTCGTCGGCGGTATCGCAGTAAGTGCCGGTACCGCCCGGTATATCGGGCTCGGCGCTGCGGCCACGTTCTTCCTGATTCAAAAGGGGCACGAGGTCAACCTCAGGCCAGGCGACATGATCGACGTGGAATTTGGACGAATGGGTCCTCGCCTGCCAATTTCGTCGCCAGATGGTGCGGCGAGTCAACGGTAGGCCTGCGAGACGCGTGTGCCGGGCCCGTGGGGAATGTAGGTATTGAACACGGGATAAAGGTGATCACTGTGATCGCGAATGATCTTCTCCCCCGTAACGTTTACGTCTTGGCCTGCTGATAGATTTTTCATTTTTTAATCAGGGGTTCACGTGCTCTTCATCTTTCTTGCATAGAGTTGTGCCGCCAGATCCTCCTTACGAACAGAATCGATTAAGAACCCCAAAACCGCAGTCCATCATTTCAAGGAGCACCGCATGTTCGAGCAACTCACATCGTCCACGGTTGCGAGGAAATTCCTGGCTCTCTTAATCTCTGTGCTGGGAACAAGCTCAGCGCTGGCGCAGTCTTCGCCCCGAGGAACAGCCACGCCAATCCAACACTTGGTGATCATTTTTCAGGAGAATGTCTCCTTCGATCACTACTTTGGAACCTATCCCAACGCGCTCAACCCTGGAGGCGAACCTCCCTTCCACGCCAGGCTAGGCACGCCGACGGTGAATGGTCTAAACGGGGCATTGCTCACCAATAACCCCAATTTCCTAAATTCGGCGAATGGCGCGGGAGCGTCAAACCCCTTTCGCCTCGATCGGACACAGGCAGCAACGGCCGATCAAGGACACGGCTATACCCAAGAACAGGCTGCTTTTCACGACGGCCTGATGGATCTTTTCCCGGCTTCGGTCGGGGAAGCAGGCCCTCCGCCGAATCCCCCTCCATCGACAGTGACGACCACAGGTCTGGTCATGGGCTACTATGACGGCAACACCGTTACCGCGCTATGGAATTACGCGCAACGCTTTGCGATGAGCGACAACTCGTATAGCACAGTTTTCGGTCCCTCGACCCCTGGACTCACGAACCTGGTCTCAGGGCAGACGAATGGCGTGTCGCAGATCTTGAATGGAACAGGATCAGAAACCGATGGGGGCAATGGAACGCTCACTGTAATCGGCGATCCTGATCCAATTGGTGACGTTTGCTCTGGCCCAACTCGCAATCAGGTACAGATGGGTAGCAGGAACATTGGCGACTTGTTGAATGCAGCCGGGGTAAGCTGGGGGTCGTTCATGAGCGGCTTCGACCTCACCGTCACCAATCCAAACGGCACGACCGGATGCGCGCGCAGCACAGTATCCGCATACACGGGAACTGTTAAGGATTACATTCCCCACCATGCGTTCTTTCAGTATTACGCATCGACCGCCAACCCCAAACACACGCGGCCGAGTTCAGTCGCAGAGGTTGGACACGATGGGCCGGCCAATCATCAATACGACGTCAATGACTTCTTTGCGGCTGTGAAAGCAGGTAATTTCCCCGGCGTTAGTTTTGTTAAAGCACCTGCATATCAGGATGGCCATGCGGGTTACTCGGATCCTCTCGATGAGCAGACGTTCCTTGTTAACATGGTCAACTTCCTCGAGAAGTCACCGCAGTGGATCAGTACCGCAGTCGTAATCCTGTATGACGACTCCGACGGCTGGTACGACCATAAGATGGGCCCGATTGTTAACCAGTCCACCAGTCCCGCTGATGCTCTCACCGGTCCTGGCGCCTGTGGCGATGGCAGCACGGCACTGCCGGGGATCGACTCCAGCAACCCGCATGCACAAGGGCGGTGCGGTTATGGTCCTCGTCAGCCTCTGCTTGTGATTTCCCCATGGGCGAAGCAGAATTTTGTAGACCACACTGTCACCGACCAGACCTCGGTTCTTCGCTTTATCGAAGACAACTGGCTTGGCGGGGAGCGAATTGGTCAGGGATCGTTTGATTCACTGGCGAACTCAATCACACAGATGTTCGATTTCAAGGCGCCACGGAACAGTGGGCGCCTTTTCCTCGATCCTACAACCGGAGAACCTGTGCAGTAGCGTGGATGTGATGGAGTTGCTTGAGACAGGAGGCACGCGAAAGCTTTCCGCGTGCCACGCAAATTGAAAGAAGGAATCGTACTATCTAAGCGGGCCACGCAACACAAAGGTTCCTACACGAGTGTTAGCCGGAGCGTTGCGGTTGCGACCAGGCCGCCGGGGCGATTTGAGGAAGCCAACGCAGTTTACGGCAAGAGATAGAGAGGTCGGCCTGCTTTCCTCGCTCAGTTTTCACGCTGATGCGGCGACCCGCGAACACCCGGTCCCCCGACTCGGACCTCGTGTTTTCGCTTCCTCCTGGGTCGGATGACAAGCAGTGCGGGCTACTGTTTTTCCAACTCCGCTGCCGCCGACTGAATCAACGCGGCTTCGTCCTCGAGAACGGCGCCCACGCGGACCATCTGCTCATCCGCTTCTTTCCATTTCTTCTGCTCGATGGCTTCGCGTACTCCGGGAATGGTCTTGACGCCATAACCGGTGTAGAACCCGGGAGCGTAGATCAGGTGCCGGAACCACGGCCTACCCGGCAGCCCTTCCGGGCTGGTGAGCTTGCGCTCGCTGAGAATCAGCTTGGCATTCAAATCGCGAAGGGCAGCGTTGCCAATCGCCAAGCCGCCGTTCTTCGTGACCCGGTCGAGAGCCTTTTGATAATGCTCGGCGCTGCGCGTCAAAGCTTCCGAAGCGTTGAGCAGGGGAGCAAAGTTCAAGTGCGGGGGCACTTGGTCGACTGCCGGTGGAACATAAGGTTTTTTCGGATCGGCATTCGCAAGTAAGACTCCGTCTTGAATTTCCTGGTTGCGCTCGATGACTTCGTCCTGCTTCTTCTTCAGAAGTTTTTCGAGTTCGTCCGCGTACTTGTGAATGGTGTCGGCGAAATCGGTGAAGTCGAAAGGCAGAAGATCGGCGTCGGCCAGGCGCAGGACGGCAGTGCCAACCGTCTGCGATAGCGTGCGGCCATAGCTGAAATCGGTGTCGGAGAAGTGCGTATACCAGTAAAAATCGTCGTAGATCGAGTGGTAAATGCCTCCCCGATCTTCGCCGCCGTAACCGAGGTTGGCCGAGGCAATGCCGAGGTGATCGAGAAAGACCGTGTAATCGGAACCCGATCCCAATGCATTAATTCGCCAGTCGGGACGCTGGCGCACTTCTTTGCGATCCTCGTCGGTCTTGCTGTCCACAATTTTATGCGCCTCGAAACGCTTCCAGACGCTGATCTTCTTCTCCGGATCTTCGATGTCGCGCGCCACAGTGTTGAGGAACTTCTCTAACGTGTGCGAGCCGCTGACAAAAAGATAGCCGCGGCCATTTCCGTCCGTGTTGATGTAGACGGCATCATGCTGGCGCAGTTGGTCAGCATGAGTTTCCGCCCATTCGGTCGAGCCCAGCAGTCCGGGTTCTTCGCCGTCCCAGAGGCAATAAAGGATGGTGCGCTTCGGTTTCCAACCCTGCTTCTGAAGCTCGCCCAGCGCACGGGCTTCTTCGAGCAGGGCGACCGCCGCGGAAATCGGATCTTCGGCGCCGTTGACCCAAGCATCGTGATGATTGCCGCGTACGATCCATTCGTCGGGATAAGTCGAGCCGGGAATTTTCACGATCACGTCGTACAGACGCTTGATGTCCCAGTTGGCCTTCACCTTCAGATGAACTTTTGCCGGTCCCGGCCCGATGTGATAGGTGATCGGCAACGCGCCCCGCCATTCTTCCGGGGCAAGGGGACCTTTCAGCGCCGCGAGCAGGGGCTGGGCGTCGCCGTAGGACAGAGGCAGCACCGGGATTTTGGTGAGCGTCTTGACTTGGTTCAGGTCAAGCCGTTTCGCGCCAGGCCCAGCGCCCACTCCCGGAGTGAGTGGATCACCCGGATAAGTCGGCATATCCATCACGCTGCCACGTTGCACGCCGTTTTGGTTGCGCAGGCCGCCTTCGGGGAAGACGTCGCCCTCGAAGTAACCATCGTCACGCGGGTCGGAATAGATCAGGCAACCGACCGCGCCGTGCTCAGCGGCCACTTTGGGCTTGATGCCGCGCCAAGACTCCCCATAGCGGGCGATCACGACTGCGCCTTTCACCGAAACGCCCAGCCGCTCCAGTTTTTCATAGTCGTCCGGAATGCCGTAATTGACGTAGACCAGCGGCGCGGTGACATCTCCATCCGCCGAGTACGCGTTGTACGTGGGAAGCTGTTCGGCCTGCTGATTGGAAGTGGGGTCGATCGAGAGGGGCGGCTCGTTGAGCGAAGCGGTAAATTTGGTGGGCTCTACCAGTTCCACGGCGCGCTCTTTCGGAGTAGGAAACAGGACGTCGAAGTTCTCGATATGCGCGTCCAGTCCCCATTCTTTCATCTTGGCCAGCAGCCATTCGGCATTGTCCTGGTCATAAGGCGTGCCAACGTTATGCGGGCGCGCCGAGAGCCGCTTCATGTACTCGCGCTGATTGTCGGCGTTGGGAATCGCGCGGAACTTCGTCTCCCAATCGCGCTCGGCGCGGGCAGAATCGGCCGAATAGCCGGACAAAGCCCGATCATCCGTGACCGCGGCGGAAACCGTGAGGCAGAGAACAAGGACAGCCAGAAGGGGCAGGTGACGATGAGCCATTACGATCCTCCGGTAGACCCTAACCTAGGGGGTAACCGTCGAGAGTTGCGCATTATAGTGCCGGGCTGACCGATCCCGCCAGTGAACACATCGTGAGGCGACACAACTCACACGCTCTTGGCAAAGCCGGAAAACGTGCGGTAGGCTGTTGCCCCTATGACAGACAAGCGCACCTGTTTTCGCACTCCGTCATCGGTTCGAATGCTTTGGCTCGCGGTTCTGGCCATCCTCCTCGCGCTTTCCGCTTGCGCGCAGACCTTCACGCTGGAACAGGTGATGAGTTCGCCGTTTCCTTCGAACCTGGTCGCGGCTTCCCATGCTCCCCGGATCGCGTGGGTCTTTGACGCTAAAGGCGCACGCAACGTGTGGATTGCCGATGGGCCGAACTTTGCCGCGCGGCAAGTTACGCACTATCAAGGGGACGACGGCGAGCCGATCGCCAGTCTGCGGCTGACGCCGGACGGCCGGACCGTGGTCTATGCCCGCGGCTCGGAAACCAATGAAGCAGGCCGGGTCGCCGATCCCACCAGCGGAGTCACGGCGCGCAAGCAGCAGGTTTGGGCCATGGACGTGGACGGCGATCGGCCGCGTTTGCTGGGCGAAATGGGTTGCGGCGAAGAGGGCTGCGAAGACATCGAGCTCTCGCCCGATGGGCAGTTTGCGGTATGGGCAGCTCGCAAACACTTGTGGATCGCGCCCGTATCCGGAGCCACGCCTGCTCACCAGTTGACCGATGTGCGCGGCGAGAATTTCAATCCCAAGTGGTCTCCCGACGGACGCGAGATCGCTTTTGTCAGTCATCGCGAGGATCACAGTTTCATCGCGATTTATGACTTCGGGCGCGACTCGGTACGTTACCTCTCCCCCAGCGTCGATCGCGATCTCTATCCGCGCTGGTCGCCTGACGGCCGGCAGATTGCTTTTATCCGCGTGCCCGGCGTTGAGGAAAAATTGCCCTTGATTCCGCGACGCGTCGTGTCCTGGGCGATTTGGGTGGCGGAGGCCGCAAGCGGCAACGGACGGGAGATCTGGCAAAGCGGTAACCAGTCCGACGATTCCTTTCCCCGCCTCACGGCCGAGACTTCTTTCCTGTTTCCGGCGAATGATCGGATTGTGTTCGCCTCCGAGCAGGACGGCTGGAATCATCTCTACTCGATTTCCACATCCGGCGGTAAGTCCGTGCTGCTCACGCCTGGACCATTCGAAGTGGAAGACGTGACGCTGCCCGCGGATAGGAAGTCCCTGCTGTATTCATCGAACCAGGGTGACCTCGATCGGCGTCACCTTTGGCGCGTAGAACTGCCCGAAGGGAAGCCTCGCCCCATCACTCAAGGCGAGACGATGGAATGGAATCCAGTCGCCACCGGACTGGGAGATTATGTTGCCTGTCTGGGTTCGACCGCCACCAGCCCGGCGATGCCCTACCGGATCAGGGACCGGGGCCGGGAGATGATTGCGGCATCCGCTCTGCCGGGGGATTTTCCATCACGCCAGCTGGTCGTTCCCAAGCAGGTTATTTTCAAAAGTGAAGACGGACTCGAAATTCACGGCCAGCTCTTCGTTCCGAACGGTCGTGCTCAAGCCGGGCCGGCGCTGATCTTCATGCATGGCGGCCCCATCCGGCAGATGATGCTCGGGTTTCACTACATGGATTACTACCACAATGCCTACGCCATGAACCAATACCTGGCGAGCCGCGGATATCTGGTGCTCTCGGTCAACTACCGCTTGGGCATCATGTATGGGCGTGCCTTCCGCGAGCCCGACCATGCCGGTTGGCGTGGTTCGTCCGAGTACAAAGACATCGTGGCCGGCGCGAAATACCTCGCGGGTCTCGACATCGTGGACAAGAAGAAAATCGGATTGTGGGGCGGCTCCTATGGCGGCCTTCTGACCGCGTTGGGCCTGGCGCGCAACTCCGATATTTTTGCCGCTGGAGTGGATCTGCACGGCGTGCACGATTGGTCCGTGTTTCTTCCTCGTTGGGAGAAAATGCCGGGTGCTCCCGACAAAGCCGAAGCCGAAAAACTGGCCTTCGAGTCTTCGCCCAACCGATCTCTGGTCCAGTGGAAGTCACCTGTGCTTTTGATTCAGGGCGACGATGACCGCAATGTTCCCTTCAGCCAAACCGTCGATCTGGCCCAGAAATTACGCGAAAACCACGTTCACACCGAGCAACTCGTTTTTCCCGATGAGATTCATGGGTTTCTGATGTGGAAGTCGTGGATAAGGGCCTATGGGGCTGCGGCAGATTTCTTCGATCGCATGTTGAAAGAGAGCCCGGCGAAGTAGGCTTCAGTTTTCCGTCGAAGATCCAGCGGCCGCTCCCGCCGCCCTCGTTTCCGGAAGCGAATCGCTCGCGTCAATGGCGGGAAGTTCAATGCGAAACACCGCGCCGCCCTGGGGACAGTTGTGACAGGAAATTTTTCCCTGGTGTTCCTCGACGATGCCGTAGCAGGCGCTCAGGCCTAGACCCGTTCCCTGACCGATCGGCTTGGTGGTGTAGAAAGGATCAAACACCCGCTCGGGTTGTCGCGCTCCCGGACCGTTGTCGCAGAACTCGATCACGATTCTGTCGCCTTGGCGTTCGGTGGTGATGGTAAAAATTCCCCCACCCCTTTCCTCCATCGCCTGCATGGCATTGTTGCTGATGTGCATGAACACCTGCAGCCACTGGTTGGAATTGCCCCGGATGACGGGCAGGTCGGTGGTGAGTCGGGTGCGCACCTCGATTTTGCGGGCCCGTAACTGCGGTTGAAAGAGCTTCACCGCAGTCTGTGCCAGAGCGCTCATGTCCACCGGCGCCTTCTCCCCGGGAGCCTGCTTGGCAAAGCTGAGCAAGCTGGCGACCAGCGTCTTGGTGCGGCGCGCCTGGTATCCGATCTTGTCGGCCAGCGAGCGTTGTTCATCGTTTAAGGGGGACGACGCCAGCAGGTCAGCATAGCCGAGCATGGCAGTGAGCGGATTATTCAATTCATGGGCCGCTCCCCCCACCAGCTGTCCCAGGGAAGCCAGTTTCTCCGACTGTACCAGCTGTGCCTGCAGCCGTTTTAAGTCTTCGCAGGAATGCTGCGAGGCTCGCAAGAGGCTGAGAAGTTCCCGATCGAGCACGTGCTGCTTGATGAAAACCATGGCGCCCATCACCATGATGGTGCCCAGCGTCAGCAGCAGACGCAACTGCTCGATGCTGCGGGGCGCCGTACGGTCAAGCAGAGCCCAGGTAGCAAATAGAGGCAGAGAAAAGATGGCTGCCATTCCTAGTCGCGCCACCCACACGCCATGCCCGGTTTTCGAGGTTTTTTCCTGGCGAGGCGGGACACCGCGGGCCACCAGCGCGAAGACCGTGAACCATCCCATGGACACCACCAGGGGAATATCGTAGAGACTGCCCGTGTAATAGACGTGCTTCTGAATCGCCCAGGTGGCCACATAAGAACTTAGGGAATAAATGAGGCTGGCGCCAAAAAGCTGGCCATAAATCGTTTTCCAGGACGGCGAACTGCGTGTCCACACCACGGTGAGGGCTGCCAGAAACACCAGCTTTTCTGCCAGATAAATTGTGTTCAGATTCTGCTGATAGGCCAATTCGTTCGGGTAGACGGACCAGGGCGTGACGGTGAACAGATACAAATAGACCCACCAGACCAGCAAAAGGACAAAGTCCAGGGAACCCAGCCGGGTGGTGCGATCATCCTGCTGCCGCTCGGGTTCGAGTGCGAGCGCAGCCATCATGGGGACAATGTGCAAAAACAGAATGATGTCCCCGCTGAAAAGAGCGGGCAGCTCCTGCTGCCGATAGACTTCGAAATAAATCCAGCACAACTGATAGGTGAACCAGAAAGCGACACCGACGGCCATCAGGATCCAGAAGCCGCGAATCCGTCCGCGAGTGGCGCTAGCGTTTGGAATGAGAGCCAGCGTGCCGGAAACCAGTAGCAAGGCTTGCAGGATGTCGCTAAACGCGGTCAGCAGGTAGCCGCGGGGAATCAACAGCGCCGCCAACGCCTGGGCACCAACCAACACCACCGTCGCCAGCAGCCACAGTTTCGAACGCCTGGACAACACAGTCACCCGGCGGCAATTCTAGCTGCGAATGGCCGGGACCAGGAATTACTTTAGTAACCTATGCCGGCTCACCCAAAGATCGTTTCCGCCCGGCCCTCCTCCGCACCTGGAATAGCCTGCAAGTTTATGAGGGGATGCGTCTTAAGTTTCGCTTGCCCTTTGTCCGGAATGTCCATAATATCCCAGAAAAGCGGGCAACCAGCACTAGCGGTAACATTACCTTTGCCCTTGTTAGCCAATCGCCACCGGTTTCAGTGGAGACTGCGGGCCCCCATCAGCCCCGACGAGACCCGTCGTGTCGAGCGCTGGCTGGCCAGCGCCCGGGTTTTTTTGGCGATCTCCGCATTGGTGGCGATCTGGCTGGACCCCTCGGCCTTGAGCACGAACTCGGCTGCGCCTTACTGGCTGCTGCGCATCTATATCGCGCACAGTGTAGTAGTCATGCTGCTGGTGCGTTGGCGCCACGAGTCCACGCCCGCCTTCCGGCTGCTGGTGCACACCGCAGACATTATCTGGCCGGCCGTCATTTCGATTTACGGGGCGGCGCAGCCCAGCCCGTTCTTTCTCTTCTTTGTATTCGTTTTGCTAGCGGCCGCCTATCGTTGGGGCTTGTGGGAAACCCTGGGAACGGCAATCGCCGCGGTGGCGCTGTTTTGGGTTGAGGCTTTTATCTTCGAGAGAGTCTTTCATCCCGCGGGAACCGTTCTCGAAGAGTTTCTTCCCAAGCGCCTTTTCATGAGATCGGTTTCTCTCATGATTACTGGATTGTTCCTGGGCTATCTCGCCGAGCAGCAAAAACTACTGCGCGCCGAAAAGGCAGTGATCGCGCGCGTTCTGGGAAAGGCTCGCGTGGAGCTCGGAACCACCGGAACTCTGCATGGTATTCTTCATGAACTACTTTCGACCTTCGGCGCACAAACCGCGGTGATGGCCAGCCAGGAAGCCAACAGCTTCCGAATTTTTGTCGGCGAAGTCGCCGTCTCCGGTGGCAGCGTCACCCCGCTGAAATGGCTGAACCCGGCCACCGCCGACCGCAATTTGTATTTGGCTGACTCTCCCGCCGACGTTTTTTATGCCAGTCGCAACGGAGCAAGCTTCGAGCTGATCGGTTTGGACCAGGAGGGTGTGCGGCAGCGCAGCCTCTCCTCCGAGTTTGTGGATCGGCTGACCAGCCGCCATAAGTTTCAGGCAGTCGCTTCGGTGTCCTTTACTTTGGGCCGGGAATGGTGGGGGCGTATCTTTCTCTTCGATCCCCTTCTGAGCGGCGACCGGCCGGACGAATTGCGCTTCTTACAGGAGCTGACCCGTCAGGTCAGCCCGGCTGTCTATAACGTGTTCCTGCTGCGCCGGCTGCGCTTGCGCGCGGGGGCGGTGGAGCGGGCGCGCGTGGCTCGCGAGCTCCACGACGGCGCCGTGCAGTCCCTGATTTCCATGGAGATGCAAGTCGATGTTCTGCGCCGCCAATCCACGGGTGAGTCGCCGCGAATCTCGGGGGAACTGGGCCGCATCCAGGGTTTGCTGCGCGAAGAGATCTTGAAGCTGCGCGAACTGATGCAAGAGATGAAGTCCATCGACGTGGACGCCCGCAAACTGCCCAGCTTTGTCAACGACACGGTCGAAAGATTCCAGCGCGAGACCGGAATTTCGGCGCGCTTTGTCTTCGATCTGGAACCCACCGGCATGCCCGCCCGCACCTGCCGCGAGCTGACCCGTATCGTCCAGGAGGCGCTGGTGAACGTACGCAAGCACAGCAAGGCCCGCCAAGTGGTGGTGCGGCTCTCCACCGATCACAATCATTGGAAGCTTATCATCGAGGATGATGGCCGCGGCTTCGATTTCTCCGGTCGGCTTTCTCAGGCCCAGTTGGACGAGGCCCGCAAGGGCCCGGTCGTAATTAAAGAACGAGTCCGTTTGATTGATGGAGAACTCACGATAGAATCAAATCCGGGCCAAGGTTCGCGCCTGGAGGTAACTGTGCCGCACGAGCAGGAAGCCGCTCATGGATAGGAAAGCCCACCCCATCCGAATCGTGATCGCCGACGACCACCCCATTTTTCGGGACGGCCTGCGCCGTCTCTTGGAAGCAGAATCCGACCTGAAGGTTCTTGGCGAAGCGAAGGATGGCGCCGAAGCCGTCAAACTGGCCCGTCAGCTCAAGCCCGACATCATGCTGCTCGACCTGGCCATGCCCAAGTACCCGGGCCTGGAAGCATTGCGGGAGCTGAGTGCGGGGAGTTCTGCCAATGCGGTACGGGTCATCCTGCTCACCGCGGCCGCGGAAAAGAGCCAGATTGTTGAAGCCCTGCAGCTGGGCGCCCGGGGCGTGGTGTTGAAAGACTCCGCCACCGAGCTTCTCCTCAAGGCCATTCACACGGTCATGGCCGGCGAATACTGGGTGGCCCGGCAAAGCGTTTCCAACCTCGTGCAGTATCTGCAGGGGCTGATGCAGGCATCCGGGGAGGACGCACGGCAGAAGAAGTTTGGTCTCACGCCCCGCGAGCTGGAGATCGTCTCGGCCGTAGTGGCGGGCTTCGCCAACAAGGAAATCGCTGAGTACTTTAAGATTAGCGAAGATACAGTCAAACATCACTTGAGCAACATCTTCGATAAGCTCGGGGTTTCGACCCGTTTGGAGCTTGCCCTTTTTGCTGTGAACCAGTCTTTGCCGCTAATCAGCGTCCAATAGCCGGTTTTTGGGCTAATTTCTGGACCGCTTTGATACACCACCTTTGTGCCATCGGGGGTCACCACCGGGCCATTGGCGGACCCCCTGGAGAAAACTAGCATTAGCGTAATAACGGGAGCCTGGGCGTGCACACTTTATTTATTCCATTTTTCCCTCGTGCCGCTGCCCGGAGCCGTTAAACTTTTAAGGAGCCCGGTCGTGTCAGATCTACTAGTTCAATTTTGGTCGGATGAGAGCGGTCAGGACATCGCCGAGTACGCGGTCATGTTGGCGGTCATTTTAGTGATTGTGATCGGTACGGTGCGCCTCATCGGTTCCAGTGCCAACACCGTATTTTCGGGAGTCGCCAGCGGGATTCAATAGGAAGCCTCCTGGCTAGGCTTGCTCCGATCGGATGGCCGCCCAAGACAGCTCCGTAGTGTTTTCCTCGAAGGCATCGTCTCTGCCCCGTCGAGAAGTCTGATTCCGAATCAGCCCGTCTATTCGACACGCCCGGTCAGAGCCGCTTTCTGAGGCGTCGCAGGGTTCTCCTTGAGCCTGGTCAAGTAGGGAAAGAATGGCGTGACCTCGAACGGCATCTTCTCGCGGGGAGACATCAAGGCTACCGGTTTAGTCTTAATTAATTCAATCTTGTTGCTCCAGGGATCCAGCTTAACCCGCCCGCCGAGGGGCAGAGCGGCGATCTGATCGACACGCCGCTCGTCCAGTTTGGGAGCTGAGATAAGCAGATCCGCCATGCGCACGCTGTTCTTGCTGCCCACCCGGTCCCCCAGGTGTGGCCGGATCAGGCTCTTGAGCTCGGGCGCCCGTTCCTGGAGCGCGCGCAAGAATAATCCTGCATTGCTCAGTTTGTCTTTATAAGGAGAGTTCTGCAAAAACCCCAGCGCTTTCTTGTCAGCAGCCTCCTCCTCCTCCGAGCTGTGCCCGAAGCCGAGGCGATCGAAGGTCTGGTCATCGGGGAAGAACAGTTTGTCGTTGAAGGCAAACTTGGTGTCGATTTCATGCCCTAATACGAGGTGTCCTAACTCATGGGCGAGCACCATGGCCAGCGACGCTTCGTCGGGCAGCACGTCCACCATTCCGCGGCTGACGACGATAGTGTGGCCGATGGTAAACGACTCGAGCGGCGAAGTGAGTAGGACGCGGCAGCGCACTTCGGGCTGCACATCCAGGTTATTCGTGACCTCAAGGTTGTTGACGACGGTTTCGAGGACTTTATCCACCTCGCCGGGAGGCGCGAGCAGGCCAATTTTCTCGAGCCGCTCAAGCGTGTTCTCTTCCGCTTGCCGCTGCCAAAGCCGCTGTGCCTGAACCGGCGCGGCGTCCTCGGTCGACTGGCTTTGGTCACGCACGCTCTCGGGTTCGTCTACGAGGATCTGCGTGAATTCTTCATTGCGCGCCAGGCGCTGGAGGTCGTAGCCCCACAGCCGGGTTTGCGCTTTGAAACTTAGCGTTTGCGAGCCCCGATATTTGAGGTCCGTTTCCTGGCTGTAGACATAGGCCGGAAGCCAAACTCCAGGCCGGAGATTTAAGCGCCAGCTGTCGAAATGCAGGTAGTAGCTGTAGCGGGGCCGCGGCGCGTAGGTGCCGTTGAAGCGCACAATGTTGTAGTCGCGATCTTCCACCCAGATGCGCCCGACAAACCGGCCATTGCCCGCGTGCGGCTTGGGCTGAACATCGATGACGATACAGCGCACTTCGCCCATAAATTCCCGGCGGACGAAGCGGAAGTCGTAATATTGGCGCTCGAAATCGGAATCGAGTATGACCATCTGCGCAAATCCCAGAGGCAGGAACTTGAGCGAATAGAAGGTGGTCAGCTTGCTTAAGAACCGGCTTCCGAACCCGGGCTGCCCCAGAAAAGAATCGTCCCTGGTCCCATTGCTCAGGTCCAGGCGTCCGAGAAAATACCGGTCGCTGGATGGAACTTCGCCTAATTCCTCGTCTTTTCGAGTGTTCTGGATGTAGGTCTCAATCAAGGGATGCTGCTTCCGAACCTGGGTGAGAAAGAAGTGCTCCCGCTCGATCACCCGATCGACCACGGCGTCGAAAGAAGCCGCAGGCAATGGGGCGGGGGGCGGCTCGACGTCCAGGTCCCGAGGTTCCACCTTCTCGGGCTTCGTGACCTCAGAAGACGAAGGGTGGTCGGGCGAGCCATCTTGCGCAAGCGACGAGAGGGCCCAGGCGGCCAGCAGAGTGAAGACCAGGAAGAAGCTCTTGAAACTGATCATAATTCCTTTTTGAAAGTTTCTAAGCCAGCTGAAAAATGATGTGCAGCATGGCGGTGGAGTCTGCGGGCTGGCCTTCGCGCAGCGCCGGCTTAAAGCGGATCTGTTCCGCAGCTCGCACCGCGTTTTCGTCCAACCCGTGGCCCAGACCGCGCACCACCCGCACCACATGCAACTTCCCCGAAGCTTCGAACACCACTTCCAGAACTACTTCGCCTTCGATGCGCAACCTTCTGGCTTCTTCGGTGTATGCCGGAGTCGGCTTGGAGATGATCTCTGCGGGGGTCAATTTCGACTTGGCATCTTCGCGAGGACGGGAGCGAGTCGGTTGAGCGACCACCGATTCCGCGTCTCCGAATCCGCCCTGTCGTACCGTGCCGCGGGTGGTCGAAATGCGCCCCGACCCATCACCGGTTGCCACGCCGTTGCCAAAGCCCGCGCTGGAAACGACGCCCTTCATACCCCGTGCGCCGCCGGTCCCATTTCCGTATCCCGGCCCGGCAGGCAGATCGAACGAACCCAGTTGCGCGATATTGACTGTCCTCCCGCGATTTTCTGTGGCAGGCACCCCATTGGGGTCGCCAAACCCGCCGGTCTCGACCTTCTGTGGAGCAGCCGCCAGGGTCGGAGCAGCCGAGCTGCCGGTTGAGAAGACGTTGGTGCGGACTAGTTGGCGTGGAATCACCGGCTTATCGGAGAGGACGGGCGCCTTGCCGGCCGCAAGTTCTATCTTAGGTGCGACTTCCTCGTGCGCCGCGGGTCTTGGCTTCGGGGCGAGCAGGCGGAAGTTGTCGGGAATTGGCGCTTTAAACTGGGCAACTACCTTGGTCCGATCCACGATGCGAACCGGTGCCGGCTGATGATTCACCGGCGGCGGAGTCGGCACCAGGGAGATGATCTTGTCATAGCGCGCTGTTTCCGTGATGAGCTGGGGCCTCAGGATACTCAGCGTGAGTACAAATGACACAGCCACAACCTCAATCCCGTAACTGAAGGAAAACTCCCTCCAGCGGGATTTCGGCTCGGGCAAGAGAGAAAACAGGCCCGCATTCACAACTGTGCCCATGTTAACCTGAGATGCTGAATTGATGCCTCTACGGCCAACAATTCCTGCCCGCATACTCCCACCAGCGCCGGGCTTCCTGCTGGGGAGACGATCACAGCTAGCTCCCCCCAGTCAGCAGCACGCTTAAGGCCAAGTTCGAGAGCACGGCGGCGTGGCTAAGGGTTTCCTCACCAGCTACTTGCCGCCGGGAAGCAATCGGTCGAGACGCCATCGGGCCGGCCCCGCCAAAAAATTACCGGTTTCGGGAGCAAATCTCCCAGGATTGGGAATTTCCTTTGGGGCCCAACCGTGGGCGGTTAGAAGTTCTTAACAGCGCACCAGGTTGGGGCGGCGGATGCCGCGCGTGGCGTTGCGCGTGTCCACCACCAGCTTCGATTCCTCGACGATGCGCTGGTAATCGTAGTCGGAATGGTCGGTCACAATCAGCACGCAGTCGTACTGTCCCAGATTCTCGATCTCGGCGCGCTTCATTCCGAGGTCATACTTGCGGCCCTTGCCGATGAAGGGGAAGTAGGGATCATGATAAGAAACTTCGGCGCCTTCTTTTTGCAGCAGTTCGATGATGGTTAAGGCCGGCGATTCCCGCAGATCGTCGATATCCTTCTTATACGCGACGCCCAGCACAAGCACGCGCGAGCCATTCAATGGCTTCTTCTGCCGGTTTAGTGCGTTGATGACGGCGGCAAGGACGTGGTACGGCATGGCCACGTTAACCTCGCCGGCCAGCTCGATAAAACGCGTGCGGAAATCAAACTCCTTCGCCTTCCAGGAAAGGTAGAACGGATCCACCGGAATGCAATGGCCGCCGAGGCCGGGGCCGGGATAGAAGGCCTGAAATCCAAACGGCTTGGTAGAAGCAGCGTCGATGACTTCCCAAATGTCCAGGCCCATTCGTAGACACAACAGCTTGAGCTCGTTGACCAAAGCAATGTTCACGCAGCGATAGATATTCTCCAGGAGCTTGGTCATCTCGGCGGCTGCCGGCGAGGAGACGCGCACGACCCGGTTGAAAATCGAGCCGTATAACGCCGCCGCCAGATCGGCAGCCTGCGGATCGAGTCCGCCCACCACCTTGGGGATATCCCGCCGCGCCACGGTGGTATTGCCGGGATCCTCACGTTCGGGCGAGAAAGCGACAAAGAACTCTTGCCCGCTCGCCTCTCCTCCGCGTGCGGCTTTGAGGCCGAGCCGGTTGTTTTTCTCAAGAATCGGAATCAACACTTCTTCCGTGGTTCCGGGATAGGTCGTGCTCTCCAGGACCACCAGTTGCCCGGCCCGCAGATTGGGGGCGATGGCTTCGGCAGTCGCCCGGATGTAGCTAAGGTCTGGCTCGTGATATTCATCGAGCGGCGTGGGGACGCAGATGATGACGGCGTCCATCGTGGTCAGGCGCGAATAATCGGAGGTGGCCGAGAAACCACGGCTAAGCGCTTCCTTAATATCGGAAGTTTCGATGCGGTAAATATAAGAGCCGCCCTCATTGAGGGTGTCGACTTTGCGGCGGTCGATATCAAAGCCGGTCACGGGAAATTTCTGCCCAATATAAAGCAGCGCCAGCGGCAGCCCGACGTAGCCCATGCCAATGACGGCTACATTCGCGCGGCGGGTTTCGATCTTGCTCTTGAGTTCTTCGGAGAGGGCAGACGGCATGGCAGGAGTGGTCATAAGAAAAAATAATCCTAGCACAGTGAGTGGCCCGAACCGGCGCCCCTAGCTAGATCGAGCGAAATCTAGTTCAGCTACCATGATGGAATGGTCCGTCTGAAAGCGGGTCTATGACCCGCCTTCACCCATGGCCTGATCAGGGGAGGATGAAGAAACGCCCGATCTTTATTCCCGTCCTCGCAGTTTTCCTCCTCGTTATCGTTATCCTTGCCGCCAAGGCCAGGCGCTGGCTCGTCATCGACGATCCACGAAGGTCCCGATGCTATCCTCGTCATAGCCGGCGAGACCCGTTACCGGCCAGTTCGTGGCCTAGAATTGCTCAGCCAAGCATACGGCTCAAAGTAGATCTTAGATGTTCCCGCGCGCGCTCGCGTCTATCAATAGACAGTGCGGGAACTCGCCGAACGCTGGGTGCAAAGCCTGCCCCAGGCACCGCAAATCGTTACTGGCCCCATCCCAGGCCTTTCTACCCGGGAGGAGGTCGGCGGGGCAGGCGGGTGTCTCAGGCCGCTCGGCGCTCACAGTCTCTTGCTGGTGACCTCGGATTTTCACCCCCGGCGCGCCCTCAGCAGCTTTCACCGGGAGTTTCCCGACCTGAAGGTTAGTGTAGCCGCTGTCTATGATCCGACCGAATTCGGTTTGGAGTGGTGGACGGATCGGGAGTGGGCCAAGAACACTGTTTACGAGTGGATGCGTTTGGCCTAGTGGCACCTGGTAGATCGCTGACATTAGATCGAGTATGTACCTTCGGGCGGAAAGCTCTACTGACACGGAGATTGACTCGCAATCGCAGGGCAGGCTACGATTGCCCATCTCTACTCAGATTATTTTGGCTGTCCAAATGATAACGGCGCCTGACTTTCGTATCCCGTGACCACTTCATCGCCGCTCTACTCGGACCAGACTACTAGCCTTCCCGTAAGGCATTCGCTGGAGGTGATCATGCGCAGGCGGAGCCTGCTGCTGGCGGCGACGGCACTATCGGCGCTAGTTTTGGCAAATTGTGGCGGTGGCTCGCCTCCTCCTCCGCCGGTTACGATCACCGTTACTCCTACAAGCCAAAGAGTTCCTGTGGGAGGCACGCACGCCTTCTCAGCGACCGTAACCAACACAACCAACACGACGGTTACCTGGAAAGTAAACGGAGTCATCGGGGGGAATCCCGCCACCACCGGATCGATTTCTCCCACCGGACTGTACACCGCGCCGGCGAATATACCCACTCCCGCGATCGTGACCGTAACCGCGGTGTCGCAAGCTGACCCTACAAAATCAGGGTCGGCCAGCGTTACCGTGACCGTAGCCGTCAGCGTGACTCCATCCCAGACCATGCTGAACCTCAGCGCACAGCAGCAATTCGCCGCCACCGTAAGTGGCCAAAGCAATACCGCCGTTACTTGGGAAGTAAACGGAACACCGGGCGGGGATTCCACGGTCGGGACAATTGATAACACCGGTCTTTTTACCGCCCCTGCTGCTATCCCTAGCCCGTCGCAGGTGATAGTCAGTGCAGTCTCGACAGCGGATCCCACTCAGTCAGGAAATGCTGCCGTCACGATTGGTGATGTGACGATCAATCAGAAGATCGAGGCGGCGCCCATCGCGCTGGGTACCTCCGGCGGGAATGAGAACGATAGAACCACGAAATTGTGCTGCTCCGGCACGCTGGGAAGTCTGGTAGTTCGCGCAGGCACCTTCTACATTCTCAGCAATAGCCACGTTCTGGCGCGCAGCGGGCAAGCGGCACTTCCAGAGCCGATTGGCCAACCGGGACTCGTGGATACCAGCCCGTCATGTAGGGCGGCGCTGGAAATGCATGTTGCGGACCTTTCGCAATTCGCGCCTCTGCAAAACAACGGCGTGGATGCTGCTATTGCCCAAATCGTCACCGGACAGGTCGATACGACAGGCGCAATCCTCCAGCTGGGTGCTGTGAGTGGTGGGGTCCCCCAGTCTGCCCCCCCCGCCAACACGGTAGCTGCCCCCACTGTAAACATGCCAATCGCGAAGAGCGGGCGCACCACGGGCCTTAGCTGTGGCACGGTACAATTCACAAACGTATCGGTGAAGGTGGACTACTCCACTAGTTGTGGTGGAGCTACCACCACCACGGTCACTTACAGCAACCAGGTCATGACCAGCGCGAGTTTTGCCGATGCCGGCGATTCCGGTTCCCTCATCGTGGACTCGACGACGGCCCAGCCGGTCGCATTACTGTACGCAGGAGATAACACCGGAGCCGCAGTAGGCAACCCGATTCAACAAGTGCTTGACGCGTTTAAGAGCGGCACCAACGCGGCCACGATTGTTGGGGGCCCACTGCATCAGGTGTCTGGGTGCACCGGCATGGCGGCGCAGCCGGCGCCGTTCGCGGCCACCAGCGAACAGCAACTTTTCCAGGCTGCCGTGCCTGCCGCCATTCGCGTCAAAGAGCGCCACCAGGCCGAGTTGATGAGCGATGCCGCGGTGCTAGCTGTCGGCATTGGGACCAGCAGCACCCCCGGCCAGCCCGGCATCGTTATTTACGTCGAACGCGGCAAGCCGCACCGCGCTATCCCGTCTGCCTTGGAAGGAATACCGACGCGCATCATCGCGACCGGCCGCTTCAAAGCCTCGGACTGGAACCCGAACGCGGCCAAACAGTGCTTGATCCCTGGCAAGAAACCGCGGGCGACAATCATGCCGATGAAATGATGGAGGGACGGGCGTCTCCGAGTGTCCGCCCGCCCCAGCACCGGCGAGGGTGCCTGTGCCTGCAGCATCAGTCGCAAAGTGTTCTGATGTTGGTAAAGGGTCGGCGGCTTGTACCCAGCTTTGGAGTGCTGCGGGCTGATCGCGACCCAGGCGACTCGCCCGCCGCCATGCGCGTTGTCATTGCCTGATTTGTCAAACACGATGATCAGCAGGCCGCCGTTCTGAAACGATGGGTTCTGGATCAGGGGATTGATATGTGTCTTCAACCAATTCTCAGCCGTTGTCAACGAGCAGTTGTGGGCGTCGTTGCAAATGTTAGGTTAGGCGTGATGAAGGAATAGGCCGGCCGGACATTGTTCGCCAAGTCCTTGGCGAATTGCGTGGACTGCACAGGTTCATTTTCTGGATGGAACTGCTGACTACGTCGGGGGAAAAAAGGCAAGCGGCCGAGTAGCTGGTCAAGAAAATTCCAGAGTAGAACCTTTTCACTTTCTGTGTAGCCAGCTCCAGGGGGAGCGAAGCAAACGAGTTACGGGATCCAGTCGGCGATGAAAATGTTTGTCTCATGCGGTACCTTGCCGTTGCGGCCCGAGACCCACACCAGTTTTTTGCCGTCGGGACTGAACATGGGAAAGCCATCGAAGCCTTCCGTGTAAGTGATGCGCTCCAGATTCCCTCCGTCCGCATTCACGGCATAAAGCTCGAAATTGCCCATGCCGCCGGTCGAGCCCACATTGGAGGCGAAAATGATCCGCTGGCCGTCAGGAAAGAACGATGGCGCGAAACTGGCCGCGCCCAGATTCGTAATCTGGCGCTTGTCGCTTCCGTCGGCCTTCATGATCCACAGCTCAAGGTAAGTCGGCCGGATCTGGTCTTGCGCCAGCAGTTCTTTATAGTCGCGAATCTCCTGCGCGGTCTTGGGATGATGAGCGCGATAAACAATGAACTTACCATCGGGTGAGAAAACCGGGCCGCCGTCGTAACCCAGCTCGTGAGTCAATTGCTTCACGTATGAGCCGTCGGCGTCCATGGTGTAGATGTCGAGGTCACCATGGCGCAGGGAAGTGAACACGATTTTCTTGCCATCACCTGAGATGGTCGCTTCCGCGTCATAGCCGGGCGTGGTGGTGAGCCGCTTCAGATCCGAGCCGTCGGGATTGGCGGTGAAAATATCAAAGCTCGGATACACCGCCCAGACGTATCCTTTCGAATAATCCGGCTTGGGCGGGCAATCGGCTCCGCCCAGATACGTGGAAGAATACAGAATTTTTTTGCCGCCGGGATAAAAGTAAGCGCAGGTCGTGCGGCCTTTGCCATTCGATACCATGCGAACATCCGAGCCATCCACGTTCATGGTGAATATCTGATCGCATTTCAGATTGTCACGCGTCGACTGAAAGATCAGCTTCTTGTCATCCGCCGAGAAGTAAGCCTCGGCATTCTGGCCGCCAAACGTAAGTTGGCGGATATTGCGGAGATGTTTTTCTTCCTGAGAGCCCGTGGCAGGTGCACTTTGAGACGTGTTCTGCTGAGCGACTGCGAGGTTTGCGAGTAGGAGGAGAAGAACTAATGAAATTCTCTTCATCAGATAGATGCCTTTCCGAATACCGGCGCTACACCTTGCGTCGGACGCCGACCTACCGCTCACTTTCTAAAATGATCCAAGATCGCCTCGGCTTGCGAGCGCGTGACCACCGCCGAAAGCGCCGCTCGATCGGCCTGGCGCACCGCCTGCACGCTGCCAAAGTGCTCCAGCAGACGCCGAGTGGTGCTCTGACCGACGCCCGGGATTTCCATCAATTCCGTCGAGCGATCCCGCATCTGGCGACGTTTGCGATGGAACGCAACCGCGAATCGGTGCGCCTCGTTGCGAATCAGTTGCACCAGGTGCAACACCGGAGAGTGGTGATCCAGCACCACTGGCTCATCTTCCTGTCCGTAAACATAAATAATTTCTTGGCGCTTGGCGATCGCGGCCAGGGGCTGATTGATAATTTCGAGCGAATCGAGCGCCTGTGCTGCGGCGTGCAACTGGCCCAGGCCCCCATCGATCAATACCAGGCTGGGCATTTTTTTCTTCTCTTCCTCGGCACGCTGGTAGCGTCGGCTCACAACTTCCCGCATCGAGGCAAAGTCGTCGACCCCATCCACGCTCTTGATGATGAACTTCCGGTAATCAGACTTCTTCATCTGGCCATCTTCCCAAACCACCATGGAAGCGACCGTCTCGGTCCCCTGGATATGCGAGATGTCGAAGCACTCGATACGCCGCGGCAGCTCGGGCAAGCCGAGTGCATCCTCGAGAGCCTCCTGGACAGCCTTCAGGTTGGGCTTCATGACCCTGAACCGCTGGTCATAAGACTGCTTCGCATTATTGCCCGCCAGATCAATCAGAGATCGTTTCTCTCCGCGCTGAGGAATGATGATCTGAACTCGCGTGGCACGCGCACCTGCCGCCGCCAGTTGTTCGGAGAGCAATTCCTCCAGCATCGTGTGATCCTCAAACTCGACCGGAATGTAAATGTTCCGCGGCGCGTAGGGCTGGCTGATGTAGAGCTGCTTCAGCAGGGCAGAGAAGAACTCTTCGGGATGGAACGAGTCGGTGGAGGGGCGGGCGTCTTCGCCCGTCGTCATGGACTCCGATTCCTTCGGGATGGCGAACTCCGGCAGATCCTCCCAGAAAAATTCCCGCCGATCCAGCACCTTGCCCCCGCGCATGTGGAACAGATTCACGGCCAACATGCCATTTTCATAGTGATATCCAAAGACATCGGCATCATCGCCTTCGACCGAAGCGATCCGCTGCTTTTCCTGCAACTGCTCGACCGTAGAGATCAGATCGCGATACTTCGCGGCCCGCTCGTACTCCTGGCTCTCGGCCGCCTTGCCCATGCGCTCACGCAAGGAGCGCGACAGATCGCTCTGCCGTCCTTCCAGGAACAGTTTCACGTCGCGCACCGCTTCCAGGTAGATATCCGCCGTGGTCAGACCTGCCACGCACGGTCCCAGGCAGCGCCGGATGTAATACTGCAGGCAGGGCCGCGGGTGGTTGCGCGTCAAGTCGACTTGGCAGGATGGAATCAGGAAGTGCCGGTGGATCAAGTCCACGATGCGGTAGGCGAGATTGGCAGGGAAGTAGGGTCCGTAGTAAGCGCTGCCGTCTTTTTTGAGCCGCCGCGTGACGTACACCCGCGGATAGCGCTCCCCCAGCGTGAGTTTTACGTAGGGATAGGTCTTGTCGTCGCGCAGCAGGATATTGAAGCGGGGCTTCTTCTGCTTGATGAGGTTGTTTTCGAGCGCCAGCGCCTCTTTGTCGTTGGCGACGACAATGTAGTCAACATCGACCGCCTCGCGCACCAGCGTGCCGGTCTTGGTGTCCTCCACCTTGCCTTCGTGGAAATAAGAACTGACCCGGTTGCGCAGGTTCTTGGCCTTGCCCACATAAATGACTTGGTCTTCGGCGTTCTTGTAGAGGTACACGCCGGCGGCGGCGGGCAGGGTGCGAATTTTCTCGAGTAAAGCCATGCCAGGCGGAATCGTGTAGATTTATTTTAGTGGAAAGCTCAGCTTCGGGGGCCAACCCGCGAAAGGGTGCCTCTTTGCCCGCTTTCCCCATCCGCTTTCCAAAGCAATGATTGGATTCGTCTCCATTATCGCAATCGGATTTTTCCTGGGCATGCGGCACGCCACCGATCCCGACCATGTAATTGCCGTCAGCACAATCGTCAGCCAGCAGCCGAACGCCAAGCGCGCAGCCCTGATCGGCGTCTTCTGGGGAGTTGGTCATACGCTTACGATCTTTGCCGTTGGCACTGCCATCATTCTCTTTAATCTTGTGATTCCCGCTCGCCTTGGCCTGACGATGGAGTTATCGGTGGGACTCATGCTGATCCTGCTGGGGGGATGGAACCTGGTCAGCTTTGTGAATTCCGCGCCGGCGGCGCGAATTTCGGAAAATCAGCCCATTTTTCATTCGCACCCACGCAGCCACGGCAGCTACGTTCCCAGCCACCCGCACCGACATGCACCTGAGGTCCACCCTCATTCTCCGGAGGAGAATCCGCTTGCCCGTCTCGATCGCGGTCTGGGAAACCGTGCCCTGTATCAAGCTCTCCGGCCGCTGATTGTAGGGATCATTCACGGGCTTGCCGGCTCGGCGGCAGTCGCTCTGTTGATTCTGGCCAGTATCCGGAATTCCAACTGGGCCATTGCTTACCTGGTGGTGTTTGGGCTCGGCACCATCGCCGGCATGATGCTGATCACGATGAGTATCGCGTCTGCCTTCCACTTTGTGGGCAACCGATTCCAGCTCTTCGGGCGCCGCTTAGCCATGGTCTCCGGCCTGGTGAGCCTGGTTTTCGGCTTGGCACTGGCCTACCAGATCTGCGTGGTCCAGGGACTTTTTGGCAGCAGCCCTCACTGGACGCCCCACTAGTCCCGCGGGCCCAAAATTCGCGGAAGTGGGCCTGATTTTCGTCACGGCGGGGAACGCGCCTTGGCGCGCGATGCTTACCGCGATGATCTGTGACCTGGAGAATTCTTGCTGCATGGGTAGAGCAAACCTCAAACGCCGATTTCCGATCATTCTCGTGCTAGCCTGCAGCCGTGTCCAAGAGTCGTCGTACCCAAACCCAAAGTACGCCCTTCCAGTATTGGTGGGCCAGATCAGGTCTTGCGCTTCGTAGTAGCCTGCTGGCAACCCCCTTTAAGCTGTTAACCATTGCCGATACCGAATGTTTGGGCGGGTAGTGGATTAGCAGATGCACCTGGTCGGCCTCTTCCCTCCATCTCCCCAAGCTGAGCCTCGAAGGCAGCACCAACCTTCGCAAAGCTTAGCCGTAGCCTCTGGATGGCAGCTCCAGCGAACACTTTTCTAGAAGCTCAACGCAAAGGGCTTTCCCTATATCGTCTTTACCCAACTTTAAGACAAAAGTCTTTGCTCGGACAGACTCTGGAGGTGTGTCGGATACTCTACAACGACGCCCTGCACGAGCGCAAAGAGGCCTACAAGATCTGCCGCAAATCGCTTAACTACTACGACCACCGGTGCTCTGGGTGTGGATTAGACACTACCCGAGACCATGCCTCGGCATTAGAAATACTCAGGCTCGGACTGAGCCTTCAAGCGTCAAGCACAGTTAGTAGCCCTGTGTTGGCTTGAGAAGCCCCGACCTTTAGGTCGGGGAGTAGTCACCCTCTTGGTTAGTTCCTACAATCGGCTACAATCTAGGGCTCTTACCTTTGAACTCTATGCGTCTGGCTCGTCTCGCCGACCTCGCGCTTGCGTTCCGCCATGCGCCTTTTTCCGATTACACCGCGGGACGGAGCGGGACAGATTCGGGTGGAACGGCGTGAAATCCAGATCGGACGCGCCGGAAAAGGCATGGTCAGACGACCGCTTGGTTCGCGAATGCTGTAAGGGGAACCAGACGGCATGGTCGGCTCTGCTTGATAAGTACAAGAACCTCATCTTCTCTATTCCTATCAAGTTCGGACTTTCGCGGGACGATGCCGCCGACATTTTTCAGGCCGTTGCCCTGGATCTGCTCGCGGACCTGTCAAAGTTGCGCGATCCCAAGGCTCTGCCCAAGTGGCTCATGCAGGCCAGCTACCACAAGTGCTTGCGCTCGAAGAAAGACCGATTCACCCCGCTTGATGACCAGGTCGATTTGAAAGCGGAGGAGGCGAGCGGCTCCGATCTCCCCGAGCAGATGCTCTATCAGTTGCAGCGGGAACAGGGCCTCCGCGAAGCCATAAGCACGCTGCCTCCGCGATGTCGTCGCATGATTGCCATGCTCTTCTTCGAGATCCCACCCCGTCCTTACCAGGCCGTGGCGAAGGAACTGGGGCTGGCCACCGGTTCGATTGGCTTCATTCGCGGACGGTGCCTCGGCAAGTTGCGCCAGGCCTTGGAGAAGAAGGGCTTCCCATGACCGCAGCCGAGCGCATGAAAAACCGGGAGCGCCTGCTGAAACAGCTGACCCGTCTGGCCGATGAGGGCGACCGCCGAAAATTTCTGGTTCGCCACCCTACCCTGGTTCATCCCGAAATTGTCTCGGACATCGCCGACAGGGTAAGAGAGCAGGTGCGGGTCGACGTCGCCCAGGCCCTTCAGTTGGCGGATGCTGCGCTCGCCATTGCCAGGCAACTGGATGACCAGGGAGCGCTGGCGAAAGCCCTGCGCGCCAAAGCCAATACGCTGTACGCACGGGGCGAGAATGCCCAGGCGGTCGATCTCCATCAGCAAGCAGTTGCCCTTTTCGATGCTCTCGGTGACACCAGTGAAGTAGCCCGAACGCTGAGCGGATCGATTCAGCCTCTGCTGCTCATGGGTGAATACAACCGCGCCTTTGCCGCCGCGGAACGAGCCCGGAAGATTTTTGCCGAGGAGGGTAATACCTGGAGACTGGCTCGCCTCGACATCAATCTGGGAAATATCTACTACCGCCAGGACCGGTTCGCCGAAGCCATCGCCTGTTACAAACGCGCTTACCACGGCCTGCCCGCGAACGAGGACCCGGAAGGTGTCGCGGTGGTCCTTACCAACCTGGCCACCTGCTACATCAGCCTGAACGATTTCTCCCAGGCTCTCGAATCGCACGAGAAGGCGCGCAATTTTTCCCAAGAGCATGGCATGCCGCTGCTCAAGACGCAGGCCGATTACAACATCGCATATCTTTATTTTCTTCGCGGAGAGTACAGCCGCGCCATCGAGATGTACCGGGCGCGGCGCATAGCTTTCAAGAAGGTCGGCGATTTCTACCATCTCGCGCTCTGCAATCTTGACCTTGCCGAACTCTACTTGGATTTGAATCTGGCGGCGGAGGCGGCCGAGCTTGCCCAGCAGGCGCACGACGGTTTTCACAAGCTGGGCAATGGCTATGAAGAGGCCAAGAGCCTCGCGTTCTCGGCGATGGCGGCCAGCCAGCAAGGGCACGCTTTCCAAGCCCTCGAGCTGTTTTCCCGGGCACGAGAGCTGTTCGTCAAAGAAAAGAACCGCGCCTGGCCGTCGCTGATTGATTTGTACCGGGCTCTGGTTTTCTTCAACGAAGGCCGCTTTTTCGAGGCCCGCCGGCTGTGCTCCGAAGCGCTCGCCGCTCTCCAGAAACTGAACCTTCAGAATAAGGCCGTGCTGGCCGAGCTCCTGCTGGCCCGCATTGCCTTGCGTACGGAAAACATCGCAGAGGCTGCCGCACGTGGTGAAGCGGCGCTCGAGAAGCTCGCCGGTCTGGAGATCCCGGTGCTCGCCCACGCCGCTCACCTTTTGATGGGGAACATCCACTCCGCCGAAAACGATCGCGAGAAGGCCTACGCTTCCTACCAGGCTGCGCGGGAAGCCCTGGAATCGTTGCGCAGCAGCCTTCACCGGGAAGAACTGAAAATCGCGTTTGTCAAGAATCGACTGGAAGTTTATGAGGACCTCGTCGAAATTTGTCTTAGCCGCAGTGCCGAGCCAGCATCGCTGGAAGAGGCGCTGGGGTACATCGAGCAGGCCAAGTCGCGCAGTTTGATGGACCTGTTTGTCCGGCCCGCGCGCGCGGCCTCAGCCGAGGACACAGGCCAGAGCGAACTGGTGCGCTCCATCCGCGATTTACGCGAGGAGTTGAACTGGTATTACAGCCTGATTGAAAGAGAGCAGCTTCAGCCGGTGGCGCCATCTCCCGCTCGCATCCATCACCTTCAAAGGCAGGCTCGCGCCCGCGAGAATGATTTGCTTCGCATGTTGCACGAGGCCAGCGAGTCGGACGCCGAGCAAGCCGGCCTGCAAAGACCCACCAGCGTTCCCATTCCAGCCATTCGCGACCGCATCCCGGCCGGCACCCGGCTGGTCGAATATTTCCGCATTCGCGATCGGATTCTGGTCTGCCTACTCGGCCGGGAGACCCTCGAGATCGCGCCAGTAACCCTGGAATCTCGCGTCACAAACTTTCTGCGTCTGTTCGAATTCCAGCTCTCGAAGTTCCGCCTCGATCCCGAGTACCTCAACCGCTTTCAGGGTTCGCTCGTCGAGGCCACGCAAGCTCACCTGGCGGAACTTTACAACGAACTGATAGCTCCGATCCGGGCACAGTTGAGTTGCAGGCATCTCGTCTTCGTGCCCCATGGACTGCTGCACTACGTGCCTTTCCATGCGCTTTTCGATGGGAAATCGTACCTGGTGGACAACTTCACTGTCTCCTACGCGCCGAGCGCCAGCATTTACGCGCTGTGCCAGTCGCGGGAAGGGAATCGTTGCGGCGCTTCGCTCGTGCTGGGCATTCCCGACCCGCTGGCCCCCGCCATTGCCGAAGAAGTACGTGCCCTAACCGAGGTTCTGCCTCAAGCGGAGCTCTTTCTGGGTCAGGAGGCGAGCGAGGATACTCTGCGCAGCAAGGGTCCGGTCAGCCGCATCATCCACATCGCGACCCACGGCTACTTTCGGAAAGACAATCCCATGTTTTCGGCCATCCGGCTGGGCGGCTCATTTCTCAGTTTGTACGATCTTTACCAGCTTCGGCTGCCGGTCGAACTCATTACCCTAAGCGGTTGTGCCACCGGAGTCAATGTGGTGGCGGCGGGTGACGAGTTGATCGGCCTGGCGCGCGGCCTGTTGCACGCCGGAGCGCAATCGCTAGTGCTCAGCCTGTGGGACGTGCACGACAAGAGCACGGCCGAACATATGCGTGCCTTTTACCGCCACTTAGGCGAAGGGAACACGAAGCCGGCTGCTCTCCGGGCCGCCATGCTGGAATTAAGGGAGCGCTATCCCCATCCTTATCAATGGGCTCCGTTCATTCTGGTAGGTAAGGCTTGATCGGTATTATTTTCGCCTGCCCCTATATTTTTTGGCCCGGCCCGATTCCTTTTTAGCAAATTGAAACACATTCCCGGACGAACCCCGGTCTAACAGGTTCCGGTCCCCCAAGCGGAGGTAGAGGTGAAACACTTCAGCGAAGAGGCCTGGTCGGATTTTGCCAGGAATTTGGTGGCACCGGGCACTAGGGCAACGATGCAGCGCCACATCGATGCCGGCTGCAAGAGGTGCGAGGCAACTTTCCGGATCTGGCACGCGGTTGGATTGGTTGCAAAAGAAGAAAGTGCTTACGTCCCGCCGGAGGACACGGTTCGCGTGGCCAAGAGCCAGTTTGCCCGAATTGCTCTTGATCTCAAAGCCAGTAAGACAGCACGGCTCGTTTTCGACAGCAGTCTTCAACCCGCCGCAGCCGGTCTGCGAGGCGCGGTTGCCGCCCGCCAGCTCCTGTACGAAGCCGATGACTACGTCATCGACCTTCGGCTGGAACCACAGCGCGAGTTGGACCGCATCTCGCTGGTCGGGCAAGTCTTGAATCGCACCCGGGCGGTCCATAACGGACAAGGGGTCCTGACGACCAACTGTGCTGCGCAAGGTATCCTGGTACGCCTGCTCAAGGGAGTGTTGCCCGTCGCCAATACCGCGACCAATGATTTTGGTGAGTTTCAATTGGAATTTGAAGCCAGCAATGATTTGAGTGTGGTTATCGGCATGGATGAAGAAAAAGTGATTGTTCTCCCCCTCTACGGCGTGGACAGCAAGCCGGTCGGCCGCAAAAATTTCGACTGATCGCCAGAAAGTAACCTTAAGCGGTTACCGATGGGCAGCAGCAAGTAGTTACACCCGTAAGTTTAGCAAGCATCGGTTTTGCTTTAGACTGAGCCCGCAACGATGGACAGCGGTTCAGCTGAGTAGAAGAGGGTCACTTCGATGGGAACTCGCGTTCAAGCTCGGTCAACGATTCGTCCTTTCCCCCGCGCAGTTCAGGCCTGTTTATTGTTACTGGTGCTGATTAGCAGCCAGTTTTCCGCGGCGCAAACTCAGAACCGGCTGGTGATGCGCAATAGCCTGGGACTCACCGGAATTCTGAACGTCTGCAAGCTGTTGGGCTGCTCGTCGGTCGCGGCGATTGGTGATCCCGGCGGCCAGCTCTTCTTGCTCCAAACCGCCTCTGTAGTCGATTCCGTGCTGCTGTTAGTTTTGAAGCCCTTGGGGTTGGTCACGGTCGAGCCGGACCAGTTGGTCGCCACCCAGGGCGCCACCGTCACTTCGATTCCGCCGTATCTGAACGACCGAACGCCCATCACCTACTACGGCGCGACAGTTTGGCGCGGCTATGTATATCAGCCTGCGAACCAGCTGATCCAGACCGATTCCATGCATTCCATTTTCGGCGTGGCGGGCTCGGGCGTCACGGTCGCGGTGATAGATACGGGCGTTGATCCCAATCATCCGGCCCTGAAGAGTTCGGTTGTTACCGGCTACGACTTCACTCGCAACCAGAGTGGCGGTTCGGAAATGGCGGATGTCAGCCAGTCGACGGCTGCCGTCCTCGACAGCAACAACATGCAGGTTGCCGAGGTCAGCCAATCGACGGCTGCGGTTCTGGATCAATCCACGGCCGCCGTCCTCGATGGACACCACTACCAAGCCTTCGGACACGGCACCATGGTTTCGGGCATCGTTCACTTGGTCGCCCCGCAAGCCAAGATCATGCCGCTGAAAGCTTTCCACGCCGACGGCTCGGGCTACAACTCGGACATCTTGCGCGCCATTTACTATGCGGTCAGTCACGGCGCCAAGGTGATCAACATGAGCTTTAACTACACCACCTACTCACAGGAACTTGCCAACGCCGTGAACTATGCCACGGCCAATGGAGCGATTTCTATCGCGGCAGCGGGGAACAGCGGGCAGCAAGCGACCGTTTATCCCGCGGCTCTGAAGGGAGTCGTGGACGTCGCCTCCACCAGCCTCAATGACCAGCCTTCGACCTTCTCCAACTACGGAGCTCCTCCGGTTTGGCTGGCGGCGCCGGGTGAGGCCATCATGACCACCTACCCGTTCGGAACCTACGCCGCGGGATGGGGAACGTCGTTCAGCGCTCCTTTCGTAAGCGGAACCACCGCGGTGATAGCCTCGGTTTATCACGCTCAGGCCAGCACATCCGTATCCTTGCTGGGCCTGGTAACAATCTCCCCATCGACCGGTGCCAGCGCTGCGGCCGGCGAGCCGCAAGCGGCAAATGCCCTGTCCCATGCCCAATACATCTCCGCGCCCCAGTTGGGATATGGCCGCCTCGATACCTATCAGGCGGTACGGGCCTTCCGCACTTATCTGGGATTCGACTAGACGGCGGAGGTGCCCTGTGGCAAGCTTTGCGGACGAATACCTAGCGCGTGCCCCCGCCGTCGCTACCAACTTGCGGGTGAAGGAACTTGAGGAGCAGCAACACACGCTCCTCAGGTCGGTAATCTGCGCCTTCAACCAGCTGCTCGACTTGCGCGATCTCAACACCGGCGTCCACAGCACGCGCCTGGCGGAGTGGGTGGTCCGGGTGGGTCGCCAGATGGGGCTGGCGGAAGCCGACTTCTATCCGCTCGAGGTTGCCGCTCTCTTGCACGACATTGGAAAAATCGGTGTGCCTGATTCCATCTTGAGAAAAGACGGCAAGCTCACCGACGAAGAGCGCGCCAAGATGAACAAGCATCCTGAATACAGCTGGTCCATCCTGCGCCTGTTTGCCGGTTTAGAGAAGGCGAGCCTGTACGCCCTGCACCATCATGAGAACTATGATGGAACCGGCTACCCAGGCGGGCTGAAGGGCAACGAAATTCCCATCGGTTCCCGTATCGTGTCCGTCATCGATGCCTACGATGCGATGATCTCCAACCGCTGTTACCGCAGGGGCCTGCCGCACGAAGAAGCGGTGCGGCGTCTGCTGGCGAGCAGCGGGACACAATTCGATCCGGCGGTCGTCCAATCTTTCATTGAAATTGCGAAAGAGGAGGTAGAGGAAGTGTTCGCCGCCACGGGTACAAGCCCCTCGGCCACCATCTAACTTTTCCCACGCCGTCCTCCTGAGCCAAGCTTATCTCGGGGCACGAAGGGCAAGCCGAGTCGAACCATCCCTCGATTTTGAGACAGCATTCCGATAACAGGGAAGTTCATCAGGCGGTCATGCTTAGTTAGCGAAGCGAAGCATGCATCGATTGCGTGGGCGCCGCCACTCAGCGTTTTCGCGCCGCTTGCCCGCCCGTCTCGGGGCCAAATACGACCTTCACAGTCTTAATCTCGTACGGCCTGGTGTGGACGCTAACCACGCCGTTTTCGACCAGCAACTTCCCAATCGGCTTCTCCATTAAATCTGTCTCGGACGCCGACCGCGCACCCGGGGGAAGCTGCAGCTTGATATTACTTTCTTTCCCCGCCCACTCGTAGAAGCGCAAAATCAATGCTTCATCATCCTCCGCTTTTTTTATAGCGGTGACGACAACATTGTCACCCTCAACCTCGACAAAGGCATGCTCAGCGGGGAGCGTGCCCTGGTGCTTGTCGGTCTCGATGGTGAACGGCCTGTAATTCAACTCGTATCCTCTACGAACCGTCTCGGCCTCACGCCAGCTCCCTCCGTGCGGATACAAAGAATAAATCGATTCGTGATGGCCTTCGTCGGCGTGAGGATCGGGCCAGACTGGCGAGCGCAGCAGGGACAGCCGGAGCACGTTACCTTTCGCGTCGTATCCATATTTGCTGTCGTTCAGCAGGCTGAATCCGTGCTTGGCATCGGAAAGGTCTGCCCAGCGCAGCGCCGGCACCTCGAACTCGGCCTGCTCGGCCGGTGTGCGGCGCGTGGTCGGACGCTCGATCGATCCGTAGGGAATCTCGAATGTCGCTTTGTCGTTGTGCGCGCTCAGCGGAAACGCCACCTTCAACAGAATGTGTTTTTCCCGCCAGTCGGCTTCGATCTTGACGTCCACGCGCGGCACGCCGCTCGAGAGTGTGATGTCCTCGACGAAGGCCGAGTTCTGAAAGTGTTTCTTCACCCGAATCACCGCCCGTAGCGGCCCGCTCTCGACGAGCCTTACATCGTCAGCCTTATCCAGATCCCAATGCTGCTGCTCGAAATCGGCGTCGATGTTCCACGCGTCCCAGCGCTTGGGCTTGTCCACGAAGGTCTGGAGCAAATTCCCGCAAACCAAATTCTTTGGGCCACCCGTATCGGTTTCGGCTGGGGCTAGCGCCTCGGTCTGGCTGCGCTTATCGAACAGGCTGGTTACGCATCCCGTTCGCGGATCCAGCTTGAGCCGAATGAAGTCATTCTCCAGAGAATCCACAGTGGCTTTAACCGCCGCGTGTTTGGGAAAGAGGGTTTTGGCGGGCCGCACGAAATAAGTCTTGTAGCCCAGTTCGGGCACGGTGGCCAGCAGCAGAAAGCGCACCCGGTGAGTTTTGGAATCAACCTTCAGGGTTTCCGATTCGGCCAGCTTGCCCGTCGCATCCACGACTTCAATTTCGCGCACCGGGTTGGGAAGTTGCGCCTCGGTCTCGATGATTTCCGTGCGCGGCCAGGAGAGAGAATTAAAGACCACGATCGGGACTCCGTCGCCCAGCGTGTTGATGTGGGCCAGAATTTCATGGAAAGCTCCTTGCATGATCTCGCGTCCCGCGCGCTCGACATCCTCCAGGTTCCGCTTGGCGTCGAGATAGTTCACGGCGATACCCGAACCCGGCATGATGTCGTGGAAGTGATCAAACAGCAGCCGCTTCCAGGCGTGTTCCATTTCTTCCTGCCGATAGGGGTGGCCGTAGAGCAGCGCGATGGAGGAGAATTTCTCGGCGTTGAGCATGGTTTCTTCGCTGCGCCGGATGCGCCGCTTGGTTTCCGCCTGCGTCGTCATCACGCCCCGGTGGTATTGGAAGTAAAGTTCGTCTTTCCAAGTCGGCACTTTCAGGCGGGGAAGTTTTTTCTCAAGGTCGTCGAAAAATCCTTTGGCCGTACCTAACTCAAGCTTCGGATAAACCACGTCCGGGGACATCAGCCGCACGGCGTTATCCAGCATGGTGCGCGTGGGCCCGCCGCCATGGTCGCCCACACCGTAGAGGTGCATCATCTCCAGTCGGTCGCTTAGTTGCGGGCCGTAGATGGCGGGAGCCCAAACCGATAAATCCCTCGCCATGCTTTCGGCTTCGATTCCGCCCGCATAGTCGTGCGGGAAATAAGTGAGCAGGCGGCTGCCATCAGGCGCTTCCCACCAGAACAGCTTGTAGGGAAACGTGGTGAACTCGTGCGCCCAAAGCAGCTTCTGGGTAACGAAATAATCCATTCCTGACTTCTTGTAAATCTGCGGCAATTGCCAGTTGTAGCCGAACGAATCCGGATTCCAGCCGATCTTGACGTCCACGCCGAACTTCTTCCGGAAATAACGTTTGCCCACAAGAATCTGGCGGCTCAGCGACTCGCCATCCGGCATGTTCAGATCCGGCTCGACCCACATGCCGCCAATCACCTCCCAGCGTCCCTCTTTGACCCTATCTTGAATTTCTTTGAACAGATCGGGGTATTTCTCTTCCATCCACTCATAGGTCCGCGCGGAAGACATGGTGAACTTGAAATCGGGATATTCACGCATCAGGTCGAGTGCGCTGCGGAAGGTATTGCGCACAACTTCCACCGTCTCGGTCCACGGCCATAGCCAGGCCATATCAATATGCGAGTTCCCCACGGCGTGAATGGTGAACTGCCTCAGCCAGGGACCGAGCGCCTCCAGTTTGGTTTGCGCCTGCCGCAGGGAAGCGTCGAAGGCAAGCTGATCACCCTGATCGAGCGCCGCAAAATTCATGGCTTCGACCGCCTGGTTGAGTTGCTGATCACGTTGCCTTTCATTGTCCTGGTAAGCGTCCAGGATCGGCCGCGCGGAAAGGATTTCTTCACGCAACCGCCTGGGATCGGGACGGCTGGGGGGCGGCTCGATCAGCAACTGTGCCTTGCTTAATGTGCTCTCCACGCGGTTCACATCAATACGGATCGCCACCAGAAATTTCTGGCCCGGCTGGGCGTTCTCGGCCAGAAGGATGGGTTGCTGCATGTCCTCATCCGTTCGTTCGGCCACTGAGCCATTGGAGAAGACCGTCAGCGTCTCGGCATCATGGCTGGAGATATTCAAATCGAGTTTCACGCGCGCGCCTTGAATCGCGTAGCGGTTGATCTTTTCGGGGATTTCGATCCAGCGGCGCAGCACGCGCGGACCCGACGTCCAGTTGTCTCCAACCTTCATGACTTCCCAGCTGGAATCGTCGAGCAAAGGACTTTCGGGATGAGGAACATCGGTGTGGAAGCGCCACTCCGGCAACGGTAATGTCGTCAAGGAGTCCAAGCGATCCAGCGTAGCTTTGTAGGGATCGGGTGGGCGGGCATTTTCAGAGGTCGGTTGGGCGAAGCCGGAAATTGCGTGTAGCAGAACAACGAAGAAAAAAAATGCGATCGGCCGCTTCATGAGGCCACTTGCCCCCCTGCCGGAAGTACGTGCCGCAACATGCTATTCGAACTTGGGAATTACCGAGAAGCGCCGTAAAGCCCGGCCCTTTAGGGCTGGGGATATAAGGCGTGATTTTGCCTTGTATCAGATTGCTTCCTTGGGTATAAGCATCAGTATGGCCCTGGAAGGCTACAAATCAAACCACAACGTGGTCTATTCAAGCAAGTACCATTGTGTGGGGACACCTAAGTATCGGCGAGCTGTGCTGGTCGGACCCAGCGCTAAACGATGCGAACAGGTGCTTAGACAAGTGACAAACAAATATCGTGCCGAAATCATGGCTTTGGAAATCATGCCCGACCACGTACACGTGCTGGTAGAAGTAGACCCGCAGTTGGGTATCCATCGGTTGGTTAAGCACCTCAAGGGGGTT
>Ga0209055_1000071_pt1 | contig 62935 bp, 55 predicted proteins | sample GraSoiAngelo_110_FD_185875 | JGI IMG/M metagenome (GOLD analysis project Ga0209055, IMG submission 185875) | Grasslands soil microbial communities from the Angelo Coastal Reserve, California, USA - 14_0903_12_30cm (SPAdes) (version 2) | ecosystem: Environmental > Terrestrial > Soil > Grasslands ... | reverse complement strand
GGCCGCACGATGAGGGTCGCGGTGCGCTCGGCGAGGCGGTAGACGCGCCCGGTGGCCTCGTCCTCGTAACTGATGGTGCGGCGCACCGCGTCCTTCAGGTTCGCCTGCCCGCGGATCACGTTCCCCCAGGTCGGCGAGCAGGCATCCTCGAAGTCCGCCATGAACGCCTGCACGGGCGCGTTCAGCGCGTTGATGACCATCTTGCGGTCTACGGGGCCGGTGATCTCGACGCGCCGGTCCTCGAGATCCTTTGGCACCGGCGAGATGCGCCAGTTGCCGGCGCGCACCGCCTCGGTCGCGCGCAGGAAGTCCGGCAACGCCCCGTCGTCAAACTCGGCCTGGCGCTTGGCGCGCGCGGCGAGGAGCTCCAGCCGCCGCGGGTTGAAGCGGCGGTGCAGGCTCGCGAGCAGCTGCAGCGCGAGCGGCGTCAGCACTTCCTCCGAGCGCTCGAGCTTCGGTCCCAGGACCTCGAGCTTCGGTCCGCTCGGCTCGCGCGAGTAGAGGCGCGCCTGGCTCTCGGCGTTCATGGGCTCGAAGGATATACGCAGTTTGGGCGAGAATTTGACTGTGGAAACTTCACACTGTTAATTTCACACAGCCAGTCATCCACCGCCGAGGCCAAGCCAAGCCGTGCCGCAGCTGTTACGCAAGGGTCATTTTCTCGGCACGAAGCTGCGCTCGGTGCGCAAGCGCAACGGACTGACGCTGGAGGAGCTCTCCGCGCGCTGCATCCAGCGCAGTCCGCGCCTGGCTCCCTCGGTCTCGTACTTGAGCATGATCGAGAGCGGCAAGCGCATCCCGTCCGCGGAGCTGCTCGAGCTCCTCGCCGCGGTGTTCCAGCGCCCGCCCGCCTGGTTCATGGACGAGAGCGCGGACCCGGAGCTCCCGCCGCCCGGTCCCGGGGGCGCCGCCGCTCCCGTTCCGCTCGAGCCCGCGTTCCTGTTCTCCCGGAGCCTGCTCCAGGTGGCGATCCCGGAGCTCCTCGCCCAGACCGGGACCAGCGGGCGGCAGTTCGCGAATCTCCTCATCCGCTCTCACCAGGAGATCTCGCGCAACGATTTCCCGGATCTCGAGCGCGCCGCCGACGAGGTCAGCGAGCGGCGCTTCCCGCTTTCGGCCGAAGACCTGGTGCGCCTCTGCCGGCGCCATGGGCTCGAGATCCGCTGGTTCGACCGCAAGCCGGTGCTGGCGCGCGACAAGGATCGGGAGCTGCGCAGCATGGTGCGCTCGTTCTTCGAGGCGCCGCACGTGGTGTATGCGAACCGCGCGCTGCAAGCGGATCCGGCGCGGCTCAAGTTCGACCTCGCCGCGCATATCGCCCACAAGGTGCTGCACGGCGGCGACGGGCTGAAGTCCGCGCACGCCACGGGCGGGGAGATGGGCGGCAGCCCCGAGAGCGGCTCGAGCGGCGCGGGCCTCAACGCCCAGGACGTGCTGCATGCGTGGCGCGACTTCGAGTGCAGCTTCTTCGCCGGCGCGCTGCTCGCCCCGCGCGTGCCCTTCCGCCGCTTTCTCGCTCGCGAGCGCTACCGGGTCGAGGCCGGCGAGAAGCTCGAGCTCACCCCGGCGGTCGTCATGCGCCGCATGACCAAGGTGTCGCCCTACCCCTACTGGCACTTCTTCGACGCCTACCCTCCCGGCTACCTGCGCGCGGTGTACCGCGGCAACGGCATTCCGCTGCCGTGGGGGAACCTGGCTCAGGTGAGCGACCCCTGCCCGCACTGGGCGGTGTTCCGCATGATCGACGACGAACATGGAGTGAGCGGCTCGCAGATCTCGGTGCTGCGCGACGGCGAGCGGTCGCTCCTCTATTGCTGTCACTCGAGGCGGGTCCGCGACATGGCGGGCAACCCGCACGTGCTCTCGGTGGGCGTCGACCTGGCGCCGGCGCTCGCCTCGAACGGGGTGCCGAGCGAGGCGCTGATCGATTCGATCTTCCGCGAGTGCCTGCAGCGGCGCGGCGAGGCGCGCGTTCCCAAGGCCGCGGCCCAGGGGCTCGAGCGGGTCGCCAACGTGCTCAACATCGCCTGGATCGCGGACGCGTTGGCCGGACCTGCGCGCATCATCTGCCCGCGCAGCAACCGCTGCCCGCGCCCCGAACGGTGCGAGGGAGCCCGGCCCTCGCGCGCGCGGGAGATCGCCGACGTGCGCGAGGAGATTCTCGGGCGCGAGGGTTGACATAGAATGCGCGGGCGGACGGCCTTGCGCACGGGGAAGCATCATGAGCGATACGGAGAGAGGATCCGGCGCCACCGCGGCGCGCAGGGCGAGGCCGTTCGCCGCCTCGACGCTCGCGCTGGCGTTCGCCGTGGCACTCGCCCCTGCGCCGGCGGAACGCGCCGCCACTGGCACGCAGCCGGCCGTGGACGGGGAAGCCGAGCGAGCGAGCATCGAGACGTGGCGGGCCGAGCGCATCCGCCGCCTCACCAGCGACACCGGCTGGCTCACCCTCACCGGACTCTTCTGGCTCAAGGAGGGCGAGAACAGCTTCGGCCGCAGCTCATCGAACGCGGTGGTCCTCGACAACCCGTCGCTCGCCGACACCGCGGGTTCCTTCGTGCTGCACGATCATCGGGTCCGTCTCGTCGCCCGCCCGGGCGGCGGCGTGACGCACGACGGCCATGCGGTGGGCTCGCTCGATCTGGTCGCCGACACCCAGGGCGAGCCCACGGTGCTCGCGAGCGGGTCGCTGCGCTTCTTCATCATCGAGCGCGCCGGCAATCTCGGCGTGCGGGTGCGCGATCTCGACAATCCGCACCGTCGCAACTTCCGCGGCTTCAGCTACTTCCCGGTGAGCACCGACTGGGTGTTCGACGCGCGCTTCGAGCCCTACGAGCCGGCGCATCGCCTCAAGATCGTGAACATCCTCGGCATGGAGGAGGACGCCGTCTCGCCGGGCGCGGTGCTGTTCACGAGGGATGGCCGCGAGTGGCGGCTCGACACGGTGCTCGAGTCCCCCGCCGACCAGGAGCTCTTCATCATGTTCGCGGACGAGACGAGCGGACGCGAGACCTACGGGGCCGGGCGCTTCCTTTACATTCCGCTGCCGAAGGGCGGTCGCGCGCCGCTCGATTTCAACAAGGCCTACAACCCGCCGTGCGCGCTCAACGACTTCGCGACCTGCCCGCTGCCGCCGCCGCAGAACCGCCTCAAGCTCCGGGTCGAAGCCGGAGAGAAGAAGTACGCCGGCGGTCCCGGGCACCACTCCTGAGGCGCGTCGCGGAGCCTCGACCGGGCCTTGACGCGGCGCGGCGCGGCGCGCGGCCGCTCGAGCGACTGGACGCGGGCAGCCGGACGGACCAATATCCGCCCGCCAAAGGGGGCCTGACCGACCCGGTCCTAGGAGAATCATCATGCGTGCATCTGTTCTGCCGATCCGGTTACTCGTGGGCGCCATTCTCACGGCGTGGAGCTGCGCGGCGCTGGCCGCGGATGCGCCGGCGAAGCCGGCCGCCGCCAAGCCGGGGCCGACCGACGCGCAGCTCATCGCGAGCGCCGAGTCCGCCGCCCCTCCCAACGTCGGCAAGCACGCCACGATCGTCGCCATGGAGGAAGGCGGCAAGATGCGCACCGTGCGCAAGGGGACCAACAACTTCACCTGCATGCCCGACAATCCCGCGACCCCGGGTCCGGATCCGATGTGCATGGATCCGGCGGCCATGGAGTGGGTGCACGCCTACGTCTCTCACCAGACCCCGCCGCCCGGGAAGGTGGGGTTCATGTACATGCTCGCGGGCGGCACGGACGCGAGTAATACCGACCCGTACGCCGCGAAACCCACGGCCAGCAACCACTGGATCAGCACCGGCCCGCACGTGATGGTCGTCGGAGCCGATGCCTCGTTCTACGACACTTATCCGAAGAACGCCGATCCCGACACCACGGTTGCGTACGTGATGTGGGCCGGCACGCCGTACCAGCACCTCATGGCTCCGGTGGTCAATCCACACCGGGCGGCGGCGAAGAAGGAGGCGGCCGAGAAGAAGTAGCGACTCAGCCTGCCCTGCCGCGGCGCTGGGCGAGAACGAGCCTCAGGTGCTCGCTGACGCGCCGGCGTGCCTCGGGTGTCAGGGTCGCGTCGGCGGGCGCGGGCCGCGCCTCGAACCTCGCCACCGCGCCCGCCCCGACCGCCGCTCCCGCCGCGCTCGCGGGCGGAAAGGAGACGAAGGCGTCGCTCGCAACGGCGGTGCCGGCATCGGTCTGCACGTAGAAGGGCACGAAGGCGGTCGCCGTGGCGGTAAGCGCTTCGTAGTCGCCGAGAAACAGGCCCTGCGCATTCGGCGCGAGGTCGAGATCGAAGGGGCCGGAGAGGTGCGTCTCCCTGAAAGTGACCCCGTCGCTCGAAGTGACGAGCCAGCAGTCGGTGAGGAGAGCGGCGGCGGACGTGTCGTTACGCAGGTCGTAGTAAGTGACGCCGATGACGCCGTCTGCGCGTACGTGGATGGCCGGAGTGAAGGCCTGCACACTGGGGTCGGCGTTGACTTCGACGGGAGTCGACCACGTGATCCCTCCGTCCGAGGATCGAGACATCGCGATGCCGTCGCGCTGTCCGCCCGAGAAGCGCGAGTCCTGCCACACGACGTAGATGACGCCTCCGGGACCCACGCTCATCGCGGGGATGCCCGAGCCGTCACGCACCGCAGCGCCGGTGTGCGGATCGGTGCTGCCGACCGCGGTGAGGCTCGAGATCGTCATCGGAGCGGACCAGGTCGTGCCGTGATCGAGCGAGCGCACCGCGCGCAGCTGTGAGGTGCCCGCTCCGCCCGTGTTATCGATCTCGGTGAAGATGTTGACGAGCACATCCGTGACCGGCAACACCACGATCTGGTTGCCGAGAGTCTGGTTCTGCGGGCCCGGATCGTAGATGCTGCGGGGAGCCTGCCACGTGGAGCCGCCATCGGCGGTGACGGCAAAGTAGCTCGGGCCCCCGGTTGCTCCCGTGAGCCGGTCCCATACCGCATACACATAACTCGCGTTGTTCGGATCCGCGGTGATCGAGCCCTTGTCGTTGAAGGCCGTCGCGCCGTCCTTGATGAGCGTAGTCGGCACGCTCCAGGTCATGCCGCCGTCCCCGGAGCGCGCCACCAGCATGGCGCTGGAAGAGCCGGGCTGAAGGATGCCGCCCGTGAAGGAGAGCGCCAGGGCGTAAGCTGCACCCGACGAGAACGTCAGCCACACGTCGCTGGCGCGCGCGTAGTCGCCGCCGTTTGCGGCGTTGCCGCCCGTACAGCGCGAGAACGCTGCGTTGGTGAGCGTCCAGGTCATGCCGCCGTCGAAAGATGCGGCGAGATTAAGGCCCTGCGAGCCGCCATCCGACCAGCGGTTCTGCTGCCAGGCGGCGATCAGATTCGACGGGGTCAGGGGATTCAGGGCGAGCGACGGCTCGACAGTCGTGCCGGTGTAGAGCGTTCCGGTCGCCGCCACGCCGTCGCAGCCCGCGGTGAAGGTTGCGGATTGCGACACGCGCACCTGCGTGACGGAGGTGAATGGAGGTGGCGGAGGTGGCGGAGGTGGCGGCGATGCCGAGCCCCCGCCCCCGCCACCGCCACCGCACCCTGAGGCGAGCGCCAGACCGGCGAGCGCGAGAACGGCGAGTGCGCAGCGGCCGCTCACGTGGCGATGACTCACGCGGCGATGAAAATCGTGGCGGGATGCTCGAGGCATTCCTTGAGCGCCTGGATCATCGCGGCGGCGTCGTAGCCGTCGACGAAGCGATGATCGAAGGACGAGGAGACATTCATGATGCGGCGTATGGCGACGGCGCCCTCCACCACCACCGCTCGCTCGACGGCGCGGTTGACGCCGATGATCGCCACTTCCGGGGCATTGATGATCGGCGTGCTGGCGATCCCCCCGAGCTTCCCGAGACTCGTGATGGTGATGGTCGAGCCGCTGAGCTCCTCGCGCTTCGCCTTGTTGGTGCGCGCCGCCTCGCTCACGCGACGGATCTCCGCCGCCAGCTGCCCCAAGCTCAGCGTCTCTGCGCCGTGCACCACCGGCACCTTGAGCCCGTCGGGCGTCTGCGTCGCGATGCCGAGGTGCACGGACCTGTGGCGCACGATCACGCCGCGCTCGGCGTCGTAGTGGGCGTTGCATTGCGGGAAGTCGCGCAGCACGCGTACCAGCGCCAGAGCGAGGAACGGCAGATAGGTCAAGGCCGCGGCTTCGGGCGGCTGTCTGGTATTCAAATGCCGGCGGAGCGATTCGAGCTCGGTGATGTCGAGCTCTTCGACGTAGGCGAAGTGCGGAATGTTGCGCTTGGCTTCGCTCATGCGCTGCGCGATCACGCGGCGCAGTCCGATCACCTTGATCTCTTCGGTGGCGCCGGCGGGGGCGGGGCGCGGCTCGGGGGCTCTTCCCGCCGCGACCGGCCGCGGCGCCGCGCGCAGCGGCGTCGGGGGCGGCGCGCGGCGCGCGACGTAGGCGTCGAGGTCCTTCGCGAGGATACGGCCGTTCGGCCCCGAGCCCGCGATCTGCCGCAGGTCGATGCCGGCCTCGTGCGCGCGGCGTCGGACGGCGGGCGAAGTGGCGACGCGCCCGGCACGCGCCTCGGCGGTGGGGACCGCGACCTGAAGCGCCGCGGAGCCGTTGCCGCCCGCGCTGCCCATCGCGGCGGGCGCGCTCACAGCAGCCGCACCGGGCTCGGTCTCGAGCACGATCAGCTCCGAGCCCACCGGTACCCGGTCGCCCGGCGAACCGGTCGTCGAGATCACCCGGCCGCTGACCGGCGCCGGCACTTCCACCGCCGCCTTCTCGGTCATCACCTCGACGATCACGTCGTCCTCGGCCACGCTGTCGCCCGGCTTCACCCGCCAGTTGACGATCTCGGCCTCGACCGTGCCTTCGCCGAGATCCGGGAGCTTGAAGACGTACCTGCTCACGCCGCCTCCGTTACCTGCTTCAGGGCCGCAGCGATGCGCGCCGGGCCGGGAAAATACTCCCACTCGAAGGCGTGTGGATAAGGAGTATCCCAGCCCGTGACGCGCTGAATCGGGGCCTCGAGATTCCAGAAGCATTCTTCCTGAACCGTCGCCACGAGCTCGGCCCCGTAGCCGCTGAAGCGCGTCGCCTCGTGCACCACCACGCAGCGGCCGGTCTTGCAGACCGAGGTACAGAGCGTCTCCACGTCGAGCGGGCTCATGGTGCGCACGTCGATGATCTCGGCGTCGACGCCGGCGAGGCGCACCGCGGCCTCGGCCACGTGCACCATCGTGCCGTAGGTGAGCACACTCGCCTGTCGGCCCTCGCGCACGACTTCGGCGCGGCCGATCGGCACGGTGTAGTGACCCTCGGGAACCTCACCGCGCGGGTGCGCGCTCCAGGGCACGGCGGGCTTGTGCGGATCGCCGTCGAACGGCCCGTTGTAGATGCGCTTGGGCTCGAAGAACACCACCGGATCCTCGTCCTCGATCGCGCTGATCAGGAGGCCCTTGGCGTCGTAGGGGTTGGAAGGCATGACGACCTTGATGCCGCACACGTGCGTGAAGACGCTCTCCGGGCTCTGCGAGTGGGTCTGTCCGCCGCGGATGCCGCCGCCGCACGGAGTGCGGATGGTCACGGGCGCGGAGAACTCTCCGGCCGAGCGGTAGCGCACGCGCGCGAGCTCGCTCACCACCTGATCGAAGCCCGGATAGATGTAATCGGCGAACTGAATCTCCGCCACGGGCTTCAGGCCGTTGACTCCCATGCCGATGGCCGCCGCGACGATGCCGCCTTCGGCGATCGGAGTGTCGAGCACCCGGTGCTCGCCGTACTTTCTCTGCAGCCCCTCGGTGACGCGGAACACGCCGCCGAAGTAGCCGACGTCCTCGCCGAGTATCACCACGCGCGGATCGCGCTCGAGCATCACGTCCATCGCCGAGTTCAGCGCCTGCACCATGTTCATGCGCGCCATGAGCTAACCCTTCTTCGCCACGGAGGGCGCGCTGTGCGGTTGTTTCGCCGCGGACGCCTGCAGCGCACGCAGCTCCTCGCGCTGGTGCACGAGGCTCGGCGGCATCTGCTTCAACACGTCCTCGAACATCGTGAGCGGATCGAGCGCCGGCCCGCCGGTGAGCGTTCCGTAGGATTCGGCCTCCTTCCAGCAGGCGGTCACGTACGCCTCGAGCTCCTTCTCGAGCCGCGCATGACGCTCCTCGGACCACTCCCCGAGGACGATCAGGTGCTGCTTGAGCCGTGTGATCGGGTCCCCGAGCGGCCACGCCTGCCACTCCTCCTTCGGCCGGTAGCGAGAGGGATCGTCGCTCGTCGAGTGTGCGCCCGCGCGATAGGTGACGTGCTCGATCAACGTCGGGCCCGCACTCGCCCGCGCGCGCTGCGCGGCCCACTGGGTGACCGCGTACACGGCGAGGAAGTCGTTGCCGTCGACGCGAATCCCGGGGATGCCGTAGCCGGGCCCGCGCTGCGCGAAGGTCCGGTGCTCGCCTCCGGCAAAGCCCTGGAAGGTGGAGATCGCATACTGGTTGTTGACGAGGTTCAGAATCACCGGCGCCTGGTACACGGCCGCGAAGGTCATCGCGTGATGGAAGTCGGCCTCGGCGCTCGCGCCCTCGCCGATCCAGCTCGCAGCGAGGCGGTCTTCGCCCTTGATGGCCGCGGCCATGGCCCAGCCTACCGCCTGGGGGAACTGCGTGGCGAGATTGCCGGAAATGGTGAAGATGTTGCCGCTGCCCCAGTGGTACATGATGGGCATCTGCCGGCCCTTGCACATGTCGCGGGTGTTCGAGAGGCACTGGCACATGAGATCGACGAGGTTGCGGCCGCGCACGACGTGCAGGCCCTGCTGCCGGTACGAGGGGAACAGCATGTCGGTCGGCTGCAGCGCCATGCCCTGCGCCACCGCGACCGCCTCCTCCCCGGTCGACTTGATGTAGAAAGAGATGCGCCCCTGGCGCTGGATCTTCTGCATGCGATCGTCGAAGAGGCGCGTCAGCAGCATGTGGCGCAGGCCCACCTGCAGCTCTTCCGCTTCGAGGTGCGGATTCCACGGGCCGACCGAGCGGTGCTCGTCGTCGAGCACCCGCACCATCTCGAGCGACAGGTTCTCGATGTCGCGCACCGCGGCCGTTATGTCCGGTCGATTCACGGCTCCCGCGGGCGAGATTTCGAGGTAGCTGAAATCAGGCTCCTGGCCCGGCCGTGCGGGAGGGTGGGGAACGTGCAAGCGCGAGCGTGGGGCCATCTTCAAGCCTCTCGGGCTCCCGGCCCCGAGGGTTGCGGGGCCGCGGCGGAGTTCGGCAGGATTGTAGTCGTCTCAACTGGGCAACACTACGCGAGGGCTCCATGAGGCCGCGGCAGACCTTTCGTGGCGTGGTGCTGAAGGGAACGGCGCGCCCCGGGAAGCCGCCGCGTGCCCCGCAGCAGCGCGCGTCGGGCGCGGGGGCGGGCCCGGCGCGCGTGGTGGTCGGCCGTCAGGTTGCCGGCCGCGGTGGCAAGGCGGTCTCGGTGATCAGCGGATTGCCGCTCGATGAGGCGCAGCTCGCCGAGCTCGCGACGCGGCTGAAGAGGCTTTGCGGCGCAGGCGGCAGCATCAAGGAGGGCGTCATCGAGATCCAGGGCGAGCATCGCGAGCGGCTCGTGGCGGAGCTGTGCCGACTGGGCTTCGCCGCGAAGCGCGCCGGCGGCTGAGCTCGCTCGAAGCGGCGGCGGCGGCGGCGCAGCGCCCGCCGAGTGGTGTCCGCGTGCGATTATTGTTATAGAGTGTCGGTCGCTTCGAGCCCGTGCGGGGGTGGTCGTGCTGAACAGTGCCCAGACTGCGCGCCCGACGACGAGGAAGGGGAATGCCCTCCTTTTCGCGCGCAACTTCTTCCGCCATCCGCGCATGCTCGGCTCGATCGTGCCGAGCTCCCGCTTCCTCATCCGCCAGCTCCTGCAGCCGATCAACTGGGCGCGGGCGCGCGTGATCGTCGAGTATGGACCCGGAGTCGGCGGCATTACGGCCGAGCTGCTGCGGCACATGCGTCCGGATGCCACGCTGATCGCGATCGAAATGAACCCGGACTTCGTCAAGTACCTGCGCGGCGCGCTCGCCGACCGGCGGCTGCGCGTCGTCGAGGGGTCCGCGGAATCGGTCGAGGAGATCCTGCAACGCTTCGGCTACTCGTGGGCCAGCTACATCATCTCCGGCATTCCGTTCAGCACCATCCCCGCGGCGCTGCGCGAGCGGATCCTGCGCAAGACCCGCGATGTGCTCGAGCCCGAGGGCGCATTCCTCGTGTACCAGTTCTCGACGCGCGTACTGGAGGACCTGCGGCGCTTCTTCGGTTACGTCGGCCGCCGGTTCGAGCCGCTGAACGTCCTGCCGGCGCACCTCTTCATCTGTCAGTCCGCGACCGCCTGAGCAAGGGCCAGCGGGGGTCCCCGCGAAATCGAGCGTCTTGATTGACGACGCTCGCCCGTAACTCGTGTGCTGCTCGATTTCGCGGGGTGCGTTTTACGGCGCCGTGGCGCGCAGCGCCCGCAGCAGCTCCTCGCTGAAATAGCCCGCCGGGATCGTGCCCTGCCTCATGAACGCGAGGTGGAAGCGCTGCAGGGAAAAGGCGGCGCCGAGCTCCCGTTGCGCGCGCTCACGCAGCGCGAAGATCTGCTCCCGTCCGAGCCGGTAGGTGATTGCCTGGGTCGGCCAGCGCGCGTAGCGCGTGATGGCCCCGCGCGCCGCCTTGCAGCTCGCCTGCTTGGCGTCGAGCTTGAGCGCCGCACCGCTCTCGCAGGAGCCGGGCAGGAAATCCACGACCTCCGAGAACAACGTCACCGCCTCCTCGAACGTCATGCGCCCGGTGTGGATGCCGGTATCGACGCGCACCCGCAGATCCCGGTACAGCCTGCCGCGCAGCTGGTACAGCCGCTCCTCCGGCGTGTAGAAGCCCTCGGGCGCCCCGGGCTGCGGTTCCGCGAGCAGCGCCTCCGAGTACAGCGCCCAGCCCTCCGCGGCCATCGAGTCCTCCCACATGGAGGAGGAATCCTCCACCGCGCCGGGCGTCAGCCAGCGCAGCGGCGAGATCTGCGCCCGGTATTGCGTCATGAGCTTGTAGTGCCAGTCGTGCCCGGGGAAGCCCTCGTGGGCGGCGAGATCCGGCATCGCGGCGTAGTTGTGCTCCTCGCGCAGCTCCGTCGCGTCGTCCCCGGTCGGGCTCACGTAGAAGCGCCCGACGCCACTTTTCTTGAACGGCGGCGCCGGATAGTACGCGCCACCCTCGATCGAGGCGCGCAGCGGCGGCGGCGTCACCGTGACTTCGAGGCGGTAGTCGGCCGGCACGTCGAAGAGCCCGGTGCGGCGCGCGTACTCGACCAGCCGCTCACCGGTGCGGCGATAGCCCTCCATCATCTCCGCATCCGTGCGCGGCGCATTCTGGGTGAGCTGCGCGAACACCGCGCGCACGGTCTCGGGCCCGGCGCCGCCGGCCGGCCACTTGTGAACCGCGGCGATCTGCTGCGCGAGCGTGATCATCTCGTTGCGCGTCTCCTCGACCACGGGCCACGAGGCCTCGAACAACTTCGCGGCCGTGCCCGTCAGATGCAGATTGTTGCGCAGCGCCCAATCGTATTCGCTCTCGCCGAGCGCGAAACGGTCGGCCCGGTACTCGCTCTTGAGCGCAGCCACACCGCTCGCGCGCGGATTCTCGAAGAAAGTGTCCGCGACGAAATCGCGCAGCCGCCGGTAGGCTTCGGCCGCCTGGTTGCCCGCCGCCTGCAGCTCGTGCAGCAGCGCGTCGCGATGCACGCTACCGATGTTGGCGGCCGCGATCTGCCCGAGGGTGCTGCCGAAGTACTCGGCATCGGCCGCGGTGCTCTCGAGGCCGAAGGCGCTCAGCATGCGCCAGTCGGGCGTGCGGTGCGCGGCGACGCCCGCGGCGAGCTGACGGCGCGCGGTAGCGAGATAGGCCGGCACCGCGCGCGCACGGGCGATCGCCGCGCGCCATTCCCGGTCGGTCCCGCGGGTTGCAGGTCCCGTCGTGCTCATGCCCTGAATCTGCCAGTCGACTCCGCGCACCGGCTCGTCCGTGTAGGAATCGAGCGAGCGCAGCTGGTGGCGCCGCACCTCATGCTGGTGCACGAGGAACGCGATCTGGGCGAGCGCCACCGAGCGATCGACACGCCGCCGCGCCGAGAGAGTCGCCGGGGCGAGCGCGGCGAAGCGGGCGCGGAATTCGCCGAGCCGGGCGTCCTCCTTCTGCAGCGCCTCGGGCGAATAGTCGCGCAGCAACCCGTCGATGTCCGCGAGCTGCGGATCGAAGGTCGCGCCCCCGAGGTAGGTGGCGACCACCGGGAACTCCCGCAGCATGTAAGTCACGTACTCGTGCTCGAGCGCCGCGAAAGCCCCATCGCCGGCATGCCGCACGGGTAGCGGCTGCGCCGCCGGCGGCCGCGCGAGCGCGCTCGCGGCGCCGAGCGCGATCAGCGTGAGAGCGCCAGGCAGCAGCGCCGCCTGCATTCGACTGCGGTACCGATGCACGGTGAAACCCTCTCCTGCCCGAGTGCGGGCGAGTCCACAGGCGGCGAAGCATACGCTGCGCGGGCTGGCCCCGCGAAGCGATGCCGGCGGAATTGACGGGCGCGCACCGGGAAAGACTGTCGCCACCGGGACGGTGCGCGCCGTTGACAACGCGGCAGCGGGGCGAGGATCCTTCTTTCATGTCGAGCATGCTCTGGATCGGAACGCGCAAGGGCCTCTTCGCGCTGCGCGCCGACGGCGCGCGGCGCAGCTGGAAGCTCGCAGGTCCCCAGTTTCTCGGGCACATCATTCACCACGTCGTGCAGGATCCCCGCGAGCTGCGCACCCTGTTGATGGCGGCCAAGACCGGGCATCTCGGGCCGACCGTGTTCCGATCCGGCGATCGCGGCAGGAGCTGGCGCGAGGCGGCGCAGCCGCCCGCCTTTCGCAAGGCGCTCGAGGGCGAGGAGGCGCGCGCCGTGCAGCGGGTGTTTTGGCTGACGCCCGGGCACCGGAACGAAACGGGCACCTGGTACGCAGGCAGCTCGCCTGCGGGACTCTTCCGCTCGAGCGACGGCGGCGAGCGCTGGGAGCCGGTCGCCGGGTTCAACGACAACCCGATGCGGCCCAAATGGGCAGCCTTCCCCACTCCGGACGGAGAATTCCTGCACTCGATTCTCGTGGACCCGCGCGATGCCCGGCATCTGTACATCGCGATCTCCATCGGCGGAGTCTTCGAGTCCACCGACGCCGGTGCGAGCTGGACGCCGCTGAATGAGGGCATAGCGGCGGACTTCCTGCCCGAGCCCAACGTACCCTTTGGCCACGATCCGCACTGCGTGGTGCAGCACCCGGCGAAACCCGACCGGCTCTATCAGCAGAACCACTGTGGCATCTACCGCCTCGATCGCCCCGAGCGTCGCTGGCAGAGGATCGGCACGGCGATGCCGAAGAAGATCGGCGACATCGGATTTCCGATCGTGGTGCACCCCGGGGATCCCGACGCCGCCTGGGTGCTGCCGATGGACGGCCAGACCGTGTGGCCGCGCACCTCCATCGGCGGCAAGCCCGCCGTCTACGCGACCCGGGACGGTGGCGCGAGCTGGCGGCGTCTCGATCGGGGGCTCCCGCGCTCGCAGGCCTGGTTCACGGTGCTGCGGCAGGCCATGTGCGCGGACGCGCACGAGCGGGCGGGCCTTTATTTCGGCACCACGGCCGGTGAAGTCTGGGCCAGCACCAACGGCGGGGGCAACTGGCGCTGCCTCGCACGGCACCTGCCGGAGATCTACTCGGTGAGTCACGCGGCCTGAAGCTCATGAGCTGCACCATACGCATCGCGAGTCCGCTCCGGTCCTACACCGCCGGCGCCACCACGCTGTCCCTGGGCGGCGAGACGCTCGCCGAGGTGCTGAGCGCGCTCGAACAGCGCTGTCCCGGGATCCGCTTCCGCATGATCGACGAGCACGATCGGATCCGCCCGCACATGCGGCTGTTCGTCAACAACGACGAGGCCCGCGAGCTCGCCGCGACGGTGCGCGACGGCGACACGGTGCATGTCATCTGTGCGCTCTCCGGAGGTTGACTCGTGAGCCTGTCTTCCAGCGAGCGTGCCCGCTACCAGCGTCATCTGGCGCTCGCCGAGATCGGCGTCCCGGGGCAGGAGAAGCTCAAAGCCGCGCGCGTGCTCGTGGTCGGCGCCGGCGGGCTGGGATCCCCGGCGGCGCTGTATCTCGCGGCGGCCGGCTGCGGCACGCTCGGACTCCTCGACTGCGACCGGGTCGAGCTCTCCAACCTTCAGCGCCAGGTGCTCTTCGACAGCGCGGTCATCGCAAAGCCGAAGGCGGAGGCCGGACGCGAGCGGCTCGCGAGCCTCAACCCCGAGATCCGCGTCGTGGCCCACGCCCTCGAGCTCAAGGCCGCCAACGTGCGCGCGGTGCTCGAAAACTACGACCTGGTGATCGACGGCACCGATCGCCTGAGCACCCGTTATCTCATCAACGATGCCTGCGTCCTTCTCGGCCTGCCGCTCGTCTCCGCCGCCATCCACCGCTTCGAAGGCCAGGTGATGACCTACGTGCCCGGACGCGGACCGTGTTATCGATGCCTATTCCCGCAGGCAGCCGACGGCATGGTCGCCAACTGCGCGGAGGCGGGCGTGCTCGGTGTGCTGCCGGGCGTGCTCGGCACGCTGCAGGCGACCGAGGCGATCAAGCTGATCACCGGCACGGGCGAGCCGCTCGTGGGCAGGCTCCTCACCTACGACGCGCTCGAGATGCGCTTCGATGAGTTCCGGGTCGCGCGGCGGCCCGACTGCGCGGTGTGCGGCGACAACCCCACGATCACGGAGCCACGGGATCCTGCGCCGCCCCCACGTGCGGCCGCCGCGCCCGGCGTGCGTCGGCTCTCCGCCGCCGAGCTCGAGGCGCTGCTGCGCGAGGGCTCCGGCGCGACGACCCTCGTCGACGTCCGCGAGGATTACGAATTCGACGCCGGGCACCTCGAGGGCTCGGTCCACATCCCGCTCGGCGAGCTGCCGGAGCGGATCGGCGAGATCGCCCCCGGCAGCGCGCCGGTGTTCATCTGCCGAAGTGGCGGTCGGAGCCTCGCAGCATGCGAGTTCGCGCTCCGAGCCGGGATCGCCTCACCCGCGAACCTCGATGGAGGCCTCCAGGCGTGGGCGAGAGAAGTCGACCCGGAGCTGACGGTGGCGTGATGCGAGCTTACGCTCGAGTCCCCGCGGGCGCTTTTCTCTTCAATTTCGTCCGATTGTAATCAACGGCGGCCCGGACGAGATTTTTCAGAGCACGCTCGTTAATCCTATCGCCCTCGAAAAAATCGATCGCTCGCCACGCGTTGCCTCCGAGGCCCGCGTTGAAGAGCTTGTCGGGATCTGCGAGGTTCGCCCCGTGCGAAAAGGTGAGCTTCACCTTATCCTTGTGGGCGTTGGCGACCGCGATCATTCCGTCGTGAGACCACACCGGGCTTCCCATCCATTTCCATTCCTCGATGATCTCGCGGTCGGCTTCAAGGATGCTTTTACGGATGCTGGCGAGCGTTTTGCCACGCCAGTCTGTGAGTCCTGCGATCAGCCCGTCGATACGCTCCGATGGATCCATGGGATCTTATATGGACGCCGCCCGTTTGTGCAGGTGGTGTGATCGTGTTGGCATAGAGGTACGGCTGCAGTCTTATATCCGGCCTACATTTGCAGAGTTTTTCTCTGCGTGGCCCTGATGAAATCCGCTGAGGAAGTCCTCATCTCCCACAAGGACTCGAAGTCCAAGATCCCTATCCAGGTTTACTTCCCCACGGTCCGACCTGTTCCGCCATCACGAGTGTGCCGCCTGCTCAACCTGGTTGGCTGTCCCTCCAGTTAGGGTTACGACAACGCCGGGGCCGGCATCCAAGCCCGACTCCAGCACCGATCAAACTCGCGACCATGAGCCAGTAGCGCCCAGATCGTGCGCGCCATCTTGTTGGCTAGTGCCACGATCACGACGTTCTTCGGCCGCCTTGAGATCAGTCCCTTGAGCCACGGATCGAGCTGCCGATCGGCTCGACTTTGGTGATTGAGCACCGTGCGCGCTCCGTGGATCAGCAGTGTCCGCAGGTACGGGTCGCCGCGCTTGCTGATCCCGAGCAGCTTGATCCGCCCGCCCGTGCCGGACTGGCGCGGCACGATGCCCAGCCAGGCGGCAAACTCCCGCCCCGACCGATACGCCCGGGCATCCCCAACGGTCGCGATCACCGCCGTCGCCGTGAGCTTGCCCACGCCGGGCACGGCGGCAATGCGTTGGCACTCGCGCTCGCCGCGCTGCCAGGAGCCGATCTGACGCTCGAGCTCGGTAACCCGCCTCGTCAGCGCGCGCAGACCCTCGAGCTGCGTCAGGAGCTGCCGTCGTACCAGCTCCGGTACCGCACAGCGTGTCTCGTCCGCCAATAGCGGAACCGCCTGCGCCAGCAACGCCCGCCCGCCCTTCGGTACCACCGCGCCAAACTCGTATAGCAGGCCGCGTACTTGGTGCGCTTGCATCGTGCGAACCTTGATGCACTGCTGCCGCATGCGGTGCAGGCTCAGCACCGCCGGCTGCTCCTCGCTCTTGAGCGCCACATAGCGCATCCCAGGCCGCTGGCTTGCTTCCCAGATCGCCTCCGCATCCGCTGCATCGGTCTTGTTCGTCTTGACGAACGGCCGCACGAACTGCGCGGCCACCAACCGCACCTCGTGGCCCAAGCCGCGCAGCACCCGCCCCCAGTGATGCGCCGAACCGCAGGCCTCCATCGCCACCACCCCAGGCGGCCGCTGCGCAAAAAATGCATTCACTTCAGCTCGTAGCAACGCCTTGCGCCTGATCTCGCCCGTGTCCGGCTCCACCCAGTGCACCTGAAAGACCTGCTTTGCCAAATCCAATGCGTACGTCGTAATGTTCATCGCGGATCCCCTGTCCCTCGAGTGGTTACTCGACATCTCCACTCTGGCACATCGATGCCGTTCGGGCTCCAGGGGGTCCACTACCTTGCGCTTCGCTGGCATCTCACCCTCCTCGCTCCAGAGAAGGGCGGCGTCCATTACATCTCCCTCAAGGCTTATCCCGGGCAGCGCGACTTCGCGAACGACATCCGCTCACCGGGCGCGAGCTCGACGCGGCGCTTGAGCAGCTCGAGCGCCGCGCGCGGCTCGTCGACGAGCTCGAAGAGCTTCAGATCCTCTCGAGCGATGGTGCCGTGGTGGACCAGGGCGTCGAAGTTGACCACTTCCTTCCAGAACGGTGAGCCGTAGAGAAGCACGGGAATCGAGCGGTCGAGCTTGTGGGTCTGCGCCAGCGTGAGGATCTCGAACAGCTCGTCGAGCGTACCGAAGCCGCCGGGGAATGCCACCAGGGCGCGCGCCAGGTGCGCAAACCAGAGCTTGCGCATGAAGAAGTAGTGGAACTCGAAGGAGAGCTCCGGGGTGATGTAGCGGTTGGGTCGCTGCTCCTGCGGCAGGCCGATGTTGAGCCCGATGCTGCGGCCGCCTGCGAGAGAGGCTCCCCGATTGGCGGCTTCCATGATACCCGGGCCACCCCCCGAGCACACGATCAGCCGCCCGTTGAGCTCCGAGCGGCTCCATTCGGTGACGAGCCGCGCAAGCTCCGTGGCCTCCTCCACGTAGCGGCCGAGCACGCCCCCGATGCGGGCGCGCGCGGACCCGAAGAACACCACCGTCGCTGCGACATTCGCAGCCCTGAAAGCCTCGAGAGGCGCCAGGTATTCGGAGACGATCCGGATCGGGCGCGCCTCGTCCGAGTCGAGAAATCGAGGATCGTGGTAAGCGAGTGGAGGTGTTGGCATCATGCGCTCGCTGCCCTGCAGCCGAAGATGCCAGAGTCTACTCCACCGACGCGCCGGCCCTGCGGGAGCCGTGCGGTACGCAGCGTGCGCGGCAGCGCGAATTTCGCCTTGCTCGCGATGCTCGCGCTCGCCCTGTGCGCCGCGGCGCGCGGCGCATCGGGGGACGCCGCCGCGCGCGTCACGCCGGGCGGCTCAGCGCCTGCCAACCCGGAGGCTCTGCCACCGATCGACGCCGGCACCTCGCTCCTCGTCGTCGCGCCACATCCCGACGATGAGACGCTCTGCTGCGCCGGCGTCATCCAGCGCGTGCTGCGCTCGGGTGGGCGGGCGAGCGTGGTATGGATCACGAGCGGGGACGCCTCGGTGCTCGATCTGCTCATCGAGGGAAAGCCGTTCGGAGGAGCCGGACGGCTGCGCGAGCTGGCCGAGAAGCGCATGCTCGAGGCGCTCCGCGCGACCTCGCGGCTCGGCGTGCCGGCCGAGGGGCAGCTGTTCCTCGGCTACCCCGACCGCGGGGTGTCGCGCCTCCTCACGGATCACCGCGCGACGCCCTACACCTCGCGCTTCACGGACGCCGCCGCGGTGCCCTACTCCGCGGCGCTCTTCCCCGCGCATCCTTACACCGGCGAGAGTCTCGAGCGCGACTTCGGCGCGGTGCTCGAGCGCGTGCGCCCGACGCTGATCCTCGCGCCGAGTCCGCGCGATACTCACCCCGATCATCGCGCCGCGGGTCAGCTCACGATCGCCGTGACCGCCCGTCACGGCCTGCTCGGGAGCATCCGCTACTGGATCGTGCACGGGGGGGAAGGCTGGCCGAGCCCGCGGGGTCTAATGCCGGGCGTGCCGCTCACGGCCGCGCCGCGCAGCCGCGGGCTCACGCTCGCCGTTTTCCCGCTCGAGCCCGCCGAGGAGGATCGGAAGCTCCAGGCGCTCCGCGCCTACGACACGCAGTTGCGCACGATCGCGCCGTTCATGCTCGCCTTCGTCCGCAGCACCGAGCTGTTTGCACGGCTCCCGGGCCGGGACCTGCCTTAGGCTGTCAGCGCCAGCGATCGAGCTCCCGGTCGAGCACTCCGGCGATCGTCTCGCGCAGGCGGTCGAGCCAGGCGCGCTGGCGCCAGTAGCGGCGGCTGAGCGCGCGCGAGACGGCGAAGTCTCCCGCGAACACCGCCGCCGCCGCATTGGCAAAGTCCGCGTCGGCGATCTCCTGATTGGCCTCGAGGTTCCAGCGGAAGCTCCAGCGATCGAGGTTGCTCGAGCCGATCGAGACCCAGTCATCGCACAGGATCATCTTCGCGTGCAGCATGCGCGGCTGGTACTCGAATATCTTCACGCCGTTGCGCAGCAACTTGCCGTAGAAGCGCCGCGCCGCCTGGCGCACCCACGGATGATCGGTGCGGGCGCCCGGCAGCAGCAGTCGCACGTCCACACCGCGGCGCGCGGCGCGGCGCAGCGCCTTGCGGAAGCGGCGCGAAGGCACGAAGTAGGCGCTCATGATCCAGGCACGCGCCGTGGCGGAGTCGATGCGCCGGAGCACGCCGTTGGCGAGCACCGAGCGCTGCCGCGCCTCACTCAGCGAGAGCCGGCCGGCCGCGCCGTCGGCGTGCGCCTCGCACGCGGGCGGCTCGACGAGCGCGAGCTCCGGCCCGCAGCGGCGCCAGGTGCGCGCGAATGCGCGCTGCCAGTCGGCAATCACCGCACCCTGGATCTCGACCATGAGCTCGCGCCAGGGTCCCCGCCGGGCTCCGGGCGCGAAATCGTCGGTGAGTCCGGCGCCGCCGACGAATGCCACCCGGCCGTCGGCGAGCAGGAGCTTGCGATGATCGCGCAGCAGGTTCGACAGCCGGTTCCCGAGGCGCAGCGGATTGAAGAAGCGAAGCTCGATCCCTGCATCGAGCAGCCGCCGGCGATCGGCCCGCGTGAGCCCGAGGGCGCCGAACCCGTCGAACACCACGCTCACCCGCGCGCCGCGGCCCGCGGCCCGCCCGAGGGCGTCGATGAAGCGCGTGGCGACCGCGCCCGAGCGCACCAGATACATCTCGAGCAGCACGTAGCGGCGCGCCTCCTCGATCGCCGCGAGCATGCGCGCGAAGAACTCGCCGCCGTCGTTCAGCAGGCGAAACTCGTTTCCGAGTCGCCACGGCCAGCCCGTGGTTGTAAATTGCTCGAGATCCGGCTGCGCCGTCATGTAGCGAACAATGACCGACCCGCGGATCAGATGCCAGATCCTGCTGCTGCTCGCCGCGCTGCTCGTGGCGCTGCTTGCGCCGCTCGCCGCCGCCGCCGACGTGATCGACTATGTCAACAGCGTGCGCCGGCACGGCTGTGGCGGGCATGCCGGCGGCTTGGTGCCGCTCCGGGAGAGCACCCGGCTCGATGAGGTGGCGCGGCAGCTGGCGCAGGGAGCTGAGCTGCGCGCCGCGCAGCAGCTCGCGGGCTACCACGCCGCGAGCGCGTTCTCGGTGCAGATCTCGGGCGTGCCCCCGAGCGGGGACGTGGGGCGCGTCATCGCGCGGCAGTACTGCGAGCAGAGCACCAATCCCGCCTTCCGCGAGATCGGCACCTTCCAGCGCGGCGCCGATGTGTGGCTGGCGCTTGCGGAGCCCTTTGCGCCGCCGGCCGTGCGCGATCGGGCCGCAATCAGCCGCCGGGTGCTCGAGCTGACCAACGAGGCCCGCGCGCGCGCGCGTCAGTGCGGATCGGCGTACTTCGAGGCGGCGCCGCCTCTCGCGCCGGATGCCATCCTCGAGCGGGCCGCCGCGCAGTATGCCCGCGACATGGCCACCTACGGCTACATGGATCACACCGGGCGCGACGGCAGCTCGCCCGAAGAGCGCATCACGCGCAGCGGTTACCGCTGGCGGGAAACCGGAGAGAACCTCGCGAGCGGCATCATGAGGCCCGAGGACGCGGTGGCCGGGTGGCTCCGCAGCCCCGAGCACTGCGCCAACCTCATGGATCCGGCCTTCCGTCACATGGGCGTGGCGTATGCCGTGAACCCGCGCCTCGAGGCGGGCGTTTACTGGGCGCAGGAGTTCGGCGCGCCGCGCTGACGGGAAAGCGGGGCTACAGGGCGAGGCGGCCGTCGCCCGCGCTCACCTCAAGGCGGCGTCGCTGTCGTGCTCGAGCGTGACCACGGTCCCGGCCACCAGGTACAGCACCGCGAACCAGGCGAGGCTGTGGGTGAGGAAGGTCACGATGGTGCGGTACATCACCGGCACCTGAGCGAACGCCCGCGTCGCCTGCACACCGCCGATGAGGATCGCGGCGGCGGCCACCAGCACCAGTGCCGGCCCCACCGGCGAGCGCGGCGCGCCGCGCCCCGCGGCCACGGCGCGCGGCGCGGGCAGCCGCCCGTACCACAGCGCCAGCGCGCCGAGCCCGATCGCCGAGGTCACGTACTGCAGGACGTGGCAGAGCGTGCCGTGGTACCCGGCGAAGCTCACCGGCGCACTGAGCACCGCAACGCGGCGGACGATCCAGCCGTCGTTGTGGGTGAAGGAGTCCCAGAGCAGATGGGTCCACACGCCGATCACGATCGACACCGACGCGAGCGCCCACTCGAGCGGCCGCCCTCTGAAGGGCGCGAGCGCCCGCAGACACAGGAAGCGGGCGCGCGGTGACAGCAGCGCCGTGAGCGGCCGGCGCAGCAGGTACACGGCATCGAGCGCCGCGTATCCGAGCGCGAGGCAGGTCGTGACCGAGCCGGTGAGGCTGTGCGTCTCGGGCCGCAGAATGTTCAAGCGCCCCGGCAGGTAGTACGGCAGGTCCGGAATCATCGCCCCGATCACCAGCGGCGCGGTGCGCAGGTACTTGAGGCCGCGCAGCGGCAAAATGGCGGCGGGGTGCGCGAGCGTGAACGGCATGCCCGTCCTCAGGCCGCGGGCGATGCCGGCGTGACCCGCACCCGGAAATCGCGGCCGATCCAGCTCGAGCGGGCGCGGTAGGTCAGATCGATGCAACGCCCGGCGCGCAGCCGCGCGGTGTCGATCTCCACCACGTGCGGACCGAGCGAGTTGGCCGTGGTGTCCTCCTCGCGCACCTCCTGCCAGCCATCGAGCCCGAAGCGCACCGCGCCCGCCTCGCGCAGGCACACGATGAGCGTCGAGCCCTCGGGCAGCTGCGGCGCCGGGGCCTGCTCGGACCAGATGACGCGCGTCGGCCTCGGCCGCTCGCCGCGGTAACGCTCCCAGACCGAGTCGGGACGATCGAAGGGACGCTCGAGGAGGCGCGAGGCGACGAGCTTCAGGTACTCCGCGTGCGCCCACACGAGCGGCATCGCCGAGCCCGTCGGCCGCCCGGGAAGTAAGCCGCGCGCAGGGATCGGCGAGGCATCCCACACCTGCTCGGGCAGCATGCCGCCCGGGGAGGTCATGCGGGTCATCGCCAGCAGGTAAGGCAGCGCATCGCGTCCGCAGCAGAGCTCATAGTGACCGCGCTCGCCGGTGAGCAGCGGCCAGGCTCGCCCCCGGCCGGTGCCGTCGTAGGCGCTGCCGTCGTCGTGCTCGCCGTAGCCATCCTCGTTATAGCGATGCCAGCACGGACCCGCGGGCGTGTCGAGCTTGAGCAGCGCATCGGCCACTTTCACGCTCGCCAGGATCAGCGGATCGTCGGCGCGGCGCAACCCGAAGCGCACCAGCTGCAGGAAGTCGACGCTCACCTGCGCGCTGACGGTCAGGCCCGGATCGCTGCCGAGGTTCCTGACCGGCACGGCGCTCTCGGGCAACCCGCGGTCCTCGGCCGCGGCCTGCGCCGGGGCGATGCGCACGTAGTATCCCGGCACGCCGTAGAGCCGTGCGAGCGGCCGCTCGCCGACCGCGGTCCAGTCCTCGAGGCGCGCATTCCAGTGGTCGGCGAACGCGAGCGCGAGCGAGGAGGCGTCGGCAGGCAGGTGGCGGGCGCCCGCCACGAGCGCCGAGATGCACACCGCGAGTGTGAAGGGGTTGAGACCCGAATCCTCCTCCCAGCGGTCCTGATCGCTCGAGGGGCCCTGCCGCACGAGGAAGGAGAGCGCGCGCCGAATCATGTCCGCGACTTCGGTGCCGTCCAGCGCGCCGCGCTCATCGAGCGCCACCGCGAGCAGCACCGGAAAGGCGGTCTCATCGAGCTGCACGCCGAGCCAGTAGCCCTTGCCGTCGAGCCACTGGTTCTGATGCCAGTGTCCGTCCTCGTTCTGCGTGGCGATGAGGTAGCGCAGCGCGTTGCGCGCTTCGCGCGTCGCCCCGACCGCGAGCAATGCGCCGGCGCTCTCGACCAGATCGCGCGGCCACACCAGGTGATAGCCCGGGCGTTCCTCGCGCGTGTTGCCCCAGGGCACGCTCAAGGAAGCCACCATGGCGCCGGGAAAGGTCTTGTCCTGGTGGGTGCGCAGCACCATGGTGGAGATGCTCACCTGCGTTGCGCACGCCTCGGGGAGCCCCGCGGTGAGCGAGGCTTCCGGCGTGCAGCTCGTGTGCCAGAGCGTCCAGCTCTTGCGCTGCCGCTCCCACGACGTCTCAAACGGCTCCGACAGCGCCGTCAGCGCCAGGGTTGCCGCGGCCTCGGGGCTCGAGCCGAAGCCGAGCGCGAGCACCGCCTGTCGCGGCAACTCGCCGAGGAGCGCGACATTGCCCGGTCCGGCGCCCTCGTATTCCCAGGTGAGCGCGCCGTTACGGTGAAAGTCCTGCCAGCCGTCGCTCTCGCCCACGAAGCCCGCGCTCGCCCGGCCCCACGCGTCGCGCCGCCGGGGGTCGACCGCCGCGAGCGCGAGGGCGTAGGGACCCTGCTCCGCCCACAGGAGCTTCCGACCGCGATGCCGCACGACGGCCGCGCGGTTGTTCGCTCCGGTGCCGCCGAGGTGCGGCGCGAGGAGCGCGTGCGGGCGCAACGCCGAATCGCCGCCGAGCCCCACCTCGATGAGGAGCACATCGCGGTGCTCGCAGGGCGTGACGCGCAGCGTGAGATCGAAGCGCGGGTGGTGGTGCACGATGCGCACCCCGGGTGCGCCGGGCGCGGCGAGCTCGAGCTCGTGCTGCCACAGCCTTTTCACCTCGACCCAGAACCCCGAGCCGTCGCCAACGATGAACCCGAGGTCGCGGATCTGCGGCAGGTCGACGCGCGGGTAGTAGACCTCGTTGACGATGCCGCCGCCGATGGTGAACCACAGGCGCGAGGACCCGAGCGAGCAGCCGACCATCTCCTTGGCGCTGCTGCACCAGGTGGGAGGCAGTCCCGGAGCTCCCGGCGCCGTGCTCACTTGCGCGCCGCCGGGCGCTCGCCGGGCAGATGCACCGCGCGGCCGCCCCGTCGCCAGAGCGTGAGACCGATGTCGATCACCAGAATATGCCGAGGAGTCCCGCCGCGCGCCATCATGCGCCACCGATTCTCACCTGATTCGACACCCTTGACCATCGAGCCGCCGCGCGAAAAAAAAGAGCGGCAGACTGTTGCGTCTGCCGCTCTGGCCTCAGGCCGCTTGCCGGGGGGGATCAGCGGGGAGTCGAGGCATTCATCGAGGCATCGGCCGAGGTCGACGCGGAGGCGTCGCCGCCGGCCTGCACGTGACGTGAGTCGACGTTGCCCCACGCATTGGCGTTGCCGCGCGCATCAGCGTTGCCGCTCGTGCCGAAGTCGCCGAGCGACTGATGGCTGCTGCGCGGGCGGCTGTTGTCGTTCGCCGCCGGCTTGCCGGAGTCGTTCGCGGTCGGCTTGCCGCTGTCACGCGCGGGTTTGGCGTTGCCGCCAGCCGGTGCGTTGCGGGGCGACCGCTCGCTCGTGTTGGCGATCTGGCCGCCGGACCCGAGCTGGCCGCTCGCCTGACCGGCGGCGCCCGCCGCACCGTTGGCCGTGACATCGGGTGAGGACGCGGTGGTTGCGCCCGCAGCGCTCGCGCCAACCTGCGCGCCCTGACTCACGCCCGCCTCTGCCTTCTCGACACCGTTGTGCGCGGCAGTCTCCGCCTTGCCCGCGGTGCGTTTGCCCGCACGCGCGGTGTCCTTCGCTCTGTCCTTCGCGGTGTCCTTCGCGGTGTCCTTCGCGGTCTGACCAACCCGGTCCATCCCGCTCAAGTCTCCGCCGACTCCGCCGTGGAGGGCCCCAGTGGCACCGCCGTTCAGCGTGCCGCCCATGCCACCCACGCCGCCGCCGAGCGTGCCCCCGAGGGCCCCGCCCATCCCGCCGTGCACGCCGCCCAGAACCTGCGCGTGCGCGGGAGCCGCCGCAGCCAACACGACTGCGAACGCGGCGCTCGTGAAAAGATGAGTGATCTTCATGGTCGTCTCCTCTCGAGGCCGCGGCCTGTCCGCGACCTTCCAGGGAGTACTACGACCGGCCGGCGTGAATTCTTCCCGGCTGGGATTGTTGACTTAATCTCACCGGCCGCCGTTCGGCCGCAGCCGCTGATCAGTCGGGCCTGACGCGCGCGAGCGCCGGCTGCTGGCGCAGCTCCGCTCCCACCAGGCCGTAGCCGTAAACGGGATCGAGGCCCGGGGCACCGGGATGGAGGGCACGCGCGGCGAGTGCCGCCACCGCACGCTGCGCCGCGGCGCCGTCGGGCGCTTCGAGCTCGAGCGCGAGGAGCCCGGCGACGATGGGAGAAGCGAACGAGGTTCCTCTCACCAGCACATAGGCCTGTTGCGGCCTTGCGGCGGCCATGTCCGCTCCGGGGGCCGCGAACTTCACCTGCGGTCCGCGTCCGGCCTCCACCAACACCCGCTGCCGCGCATCCACCGCGGTCACGCCGATCACGCCCGGCCACGCCGCCGGATACAGCGGCGGCGCCGCCGGACCGTCGTTGCCGACTGCGGCCACGATCAGGTAGCCGCGCGACAGCACGTCCTGAACGATGACGGCGAGCATGGTGTTCGGCGGGCCCACGAGGCTCACGTTGATGACCGGGACGTGCTCCCTGGCCAGCCACCCGAAGGCCTCGGCCACCGCATCCACCGCGCCGCCCGTGGGCCGTCCGCAGAACACGTCCGCCGCGTACAGAGCCGAGCCCGGCGCCGCGCCGTGGAAGGCGCTGGCGCGACCGACCATGAGCGAGGCCACCGCGGTGCCGTGCTCCGCCGGCACCGCGATGCCGCAGCCGTGCTGCTGGATCGTGATGCCGTTGAACACCTCGTGCGTCACGTCGACGCCGCTGTCGATGAGGCCGATGCGGGTCGCGCTGCGCTCCCCGCCATCCGCGCGCGGCGCGCCGCCGGGTGCGGCGGGCGGCACCGCGCCTGTGCCGGCGGCCAACGCCACCCCGCTGTCGGTATAGACGTGATTGAAGTCATAGATGCCGGCGGGATCGAGCGCCTTGAGGCGCGCCAGGGCGCGCGCGGTCTTTCCTGGCACGCGCAGCACGACGAGCCGCGCGCCGAGATCGCCGAGCGACTGCTCGCGCAGCACCGTGAACCCCGCGGCGGCGGCGGCCTCGAGCGTGGTGGCGCTCGGGGAGAGCGCCAGCACCTCGCCGCGCACCACCGGCGCGCCGTGCGGGTCGGCTTCGAGCAGGTCACGGTGCCGGCGCAGGAGCTCCCGGATCCTGAGCGCGCGCAGCTCGCGCAGGCGGCGCGGATCCGTCTCGCCCGCGAGCGCCGCGGCCGACTTCTCGATGTCGAGCGGCACGCTCGCCGGAAGATCCGGCAGCATGACGGGAGGCAGCTGCGGCAGCCGCAGCGTCGGCAGCGTCACCTGCGCGGCGGCCGACGAGGCGATCACGAGCAGCGCTGTCAGAACAAGCCTGCGCATGGAAGCACCATAGTTGAACGTGGCCCCGCAGGGAAGAAATGGAAGAAAATGGCATCCATGAACGTAGGACCGGCATGAGCGCTTCGCCCCAGGCGCTGCGCGAGGCGCTCGTGGCACTGCTGCCACGGCTGCGGCGCTTCGCGCGCGCGCTGGCCCGGGACGTGCACGACGCCGACGATCTGGTGCAGATCGCCGTCGAGCGGGCGTTGACGCGCTCCGGGCAGCTGCGGCCGGACGCGCCGCTGTCGAGCTGGATGTTCGGCATCGTGCGCAACGCCTGGCTGGATGAGTTGCGTGCGCGCGGCCGGCGGGCGCGGGTGTTCGCACCCGAGGAGAGCGCCGAGCGGGTCGGCGATGCGTCCCAGGGCGGGCACGCGGAGGCGCTCGCGGTGCAGGATGCGCTGGCGCGCCTGCCCGAGGAGCAGTGCGAGGCGGTGGCGCTGGTGTTGATCGAAGGGTTTTCCTACAAGGAGGCGGCGCACATCATGGAGGTGCCGATCGGGACGCTGACCAGCCGCCTGGCGCGCGGCCGCGAGGCGTTGCAGGAGATGTTGGACGAGAGCGGGGGAGCGCGGCGATGAGTTACAGCGAGGAGACTCTGATGGCGTACGCGGACGGTGAGCTCGATCCCGCGGCACGCGCCGCGCTCGAGGCGGCGATGGCGGCCGACCCGGGCCTGGCGCAGCGGGTCGCGCGCCACCAGGCGCTGCGCGCGCGGCTCCGCGCCGCGCTCGACCCGGTGCTCGATGAGCCGCTGCCGCAGCGCCTCCTCGAGAGCGTGCGCGGCGCAGCCGCGCCGCGGCCGGCCGCCAAGGTGATTCCGCTCAAGCGCCCCGCCGCGCCGCGCTGGTCGTGGCCGCAGCTCGGCGCGCTCGCCGCAAGCCTCGTCCTCGGAGCGCTGCTCGGACCCCTGGTGCTGCACCCGCCCGCCGGCGGCGGCGCGGTCATCACCCGCGACGGCGAGATGCTCGCCGGCGGCGCGCTCGCGCGCGCCCTCACGGAAGAGCTCGCGAGCAACCGGACGCCCGGTTCGCCGGTCGAGATCGGCGTCAGCTTTCGCGCCCGCGACGGCGGCTACTGCCGCAGCTTCCAGCTGCGCGAAGAGAAGGCGCTCGCCGGCGTTGCCTGCCGCGAGCACGATGCCTGGCGGCTCGAGGTGCTCGCGCAGAGTCCGCCGCAGCCGCCCGCCGCCGGCGGCTACCGGCCGGCAGCGACGGCGCTGCCGCCGAGCGTCGCGCGCACGCTCGATGAGCTTCGTGCAGGGGAGGCGCTCGATGCGAGCGCCGAAGCGGCGGCGCGCGCGCACGGCTGGGAGCGCTGAGCCTCAGCCCGCGAGTCCCTCGAGGAATCTGGCGATGCTCATCCAGGTTTGAGTCGCTGAAACGGGTACGGTCAGCAACTGGTCGGCCAGGAGAGTCAGACCGCCATAGACGTATACCGGATGCGGCCGTCCCCGTGTTCGCCAGTCGTAGACCATGGCTACGACGATCAGCAGATCGGCGATCAAGCCCGGTGGCACCGCAACGAACACCGGCGGTGGTCCTTGCGCCCCCGGCGGGGCGAAGAGGGCCAGCACTACGCGCGCGATGGCTGGATGCATAAACCCCACCATGATGAGGTACATCAGCCGCTTGTGCGTTTCCGGTCGTCGCACGTTGGCGATCGCCAGGGAAAAGAATCCTATCAACACCGGTAAACCGCAAAGCGCCACGGCAGCGAATCGGCGTCCCGCGTCTCCATACCCGTGCGCGTCGCCCAGGCGCATGACGGTTATCTGCGCGACGAGGATCGAACACATCATGACGCTGAACAGGGCTATCCCCGCCAGGCCCCACGCGCGGTGGGTGGGCGTGTGCCCCGATGCGATCCATGCGGTTTGCATGAAATAGAACAGTGTCCAGCTGAAGAGCAGCGCACCATGAATGTGAAGGACCGGCGGCCCATGGAAAGTACCGCTGGCGACGGGAGCCCAATAGGTAGGCGTGAAGCCGCCGAATGCCATCAGCACGAAGACGCCGGCCATCCACAAATAGAAATGGCGCTCGCTGGAGCGCAGGACAGAGTTGCTGGCGACCGTCGACTGCAATGTGCTAGGTGCTTCCACGGCGCACTCCCCACTGAGCTGTCTGGCTTGGCCCTTACTGGCTCGCGAGGTGAGACCGTTTGACGTGAATATCAGTCGCGGCGGTCCGACGCGCGAGCTCTTGATTCTCAGGACACCGCGCGGCGGTCGCATCGAGGTGCCTCGCGCACCATTCGTCGGACATGTTATATAGACCTGAACTGGCACAGGAGGCCAACAAAGGCGCGACCACAATGAATGCAGGTAGCGAGCTGAAAAACGACGCTGCAACGACGTTCTTATACTTCTTCATAGCGTCTCCCCTTTTGTTTTCAGGGTACCAGCTCAGAGTAATTACCCCTTGCACGCAGATTGAGACGCTCATCACAGATCAGCGTGGGCGACACCCATTCTGGTAACTGCAAACTGGCGCGGAGCAGCCTGCGGGCCTCAGGCCGGTAATTCCGCTCACACGCCGAAGAACGCCGCGAGGCGCGCGCGCGCCGCGCGGCCGGCCTCGAGATCGAAGCAATTGACGACGGCCAGGCGAAAGCCCCCCGGAGGCATCGCGTGCGAGGCGGACGGACGATCGTCGTGGAAGGTGATCTGCACGCTGCTCACGTGCGGCATGCGCCGTACCTGCGCCACGAGCTCCGCGGGCGGATGCCGGTACTCGCGGCCGTGCGGGCCGAAGAGCGCGATGCTGTAGCCCGCGCGGCGCTCGCCCGGCGCGAGCCGCCACTCGCCGCGCGCGTACAGCCCGACCACGGCCTCGAGCCACCCGGCCTCGTAGAGGTCCGGCCACTGGTCGGTGACGCGCAGGTGGGCTTCAATGATGCGCTCGCCGATGGTCTCGACGTTCAGCATACCGGTGTAGTCGCCGAGGTGTCGCGCCGCCCAGGCGCCGACGTAGGCCTCGAGCTGCGGCCGCCGGCCGTCCTCGATCAGCCAGCGATCGAAGGTGCCCTGAATTGCGGGAGTGCCCCGGCAGTGACGCCACCACATCGTCCGGCCCTCGAGCACCGCCACGTCGGTGCTCACGTGCTCGCCTTCGAGCAGTGTCATCCAGAAGTGTCCGGCCGTCAGGTGGCGCTCGTAGTCCGACAGGTCGCGAAGCACGCGGCTGCCGAGACCCATGCCGCGCAGATTGATGATCGGCTTGCTGAACACCGGAAACTCCGGCGGGGTGACCCCGTGCGGAGCGCAGGCGAGTCCCTGGGACTCGGCGACGAACAGCTTGTCGTAGATGCGCCGCTCTCCGGGATGCCACTGGTAGCCGTCCGGGTCCTCGGTCGGAATGCGCACGTCGCGCGGACAGTCGACACCCTCGAAGTACTGCAGGCGCCACGGGTCGGCTTCGCAGAACGGCATGGCGGTGGTGCGGGGTTGCCGCGGTTGCTAGAACAGGCCGGTAATCCGGCCGTCCGCGCTCACGTCGATGTTGTTCGCGGCCGGCAGCTTCGGGAGCCCGGGCATGGTCATGATGTCGCCGCAGATCATGATCACGAACTCCGCGCCCGCGGCGAGCCGCACCTCGCGGATGTTGACCACGTGGTGCGCCGGGGCGCCGCGCAGCTTCGGATCGGTCGAGAAGGAGTACTGGGTCTTGGCGACGCACACCGGATAGTGCCCGTAGCCGCTCTCCTGCAGGTGGCGGATCTGGGCCCGTACCTTGGTATCGGCGGTGATGTCGGTGGCGTGATAGACCTTGGTGGCGATCGCCTTCATCTTGTCCCAGAGAGTCGCGCTGTCCTCGTAGACGAAGCGAAAGCCGTTGGGCTCGCCGCACAGCCGCACCACCTCGCGGGCCAGCTCGACCGCCCCGCGTCCGCCCTGCGCGAAGTGGGTCGCGGGGATCACTCGCACGCTGTGCGGGGCGATGCGATCGATCAGCAGCTGGATCTCGCGCTCGGTGTCCTCGGCGCGGCGATTGATCGCCACCGTGCAGGGGAGCCCGTAGCGGTTGTGGACGTTGTCGATGTGCCGCTCGAGGTTGACCACGCCCTTGTCGAGCGCGGCGAGATTCTCGTGCTTGAGATCCGCGAGCTCGACGCCACCGTGGTACTTGAGCGCCCGCACGGTGGCCACGATTACCGCCGCGCTTGGGCGCAGGCCCGCCTTGCGGCACTTGATGTCGACGAATTTCTCCGCTCCCAGGTCGGCGCCGAAGCCCGCCTCGGTCACGACGTAGTCGGCGAGCTTGAGCGCCGTGCGCGTCGCGATCACCGAGTTGCAGCCGTGCGCGATGTTGGCGAACGGGCCGCCATGGATGAAGGCCGGAGTGTTCTCGAGCGTCTGCACCAGATTCGGCGCGAGCGCCGTCTTCAGCAGCGCCGCCATCGCCCCGTGCGCCTGGAGCTCCCGCGCCAGGATCGGAGCGTTGTCGGCGCGGTAGCCGACTACGATCCGGCCGAGCCGCTCCCTCAGATCGGCGATGCTGTTGGCGAGACACACGATCGCCATCACCTCGGAGGCCACCACGATATCGAAGCCGTCTTCGCGCGGCACGCCGTCGGCCGTGCCGCCGAGCCCGATGACGATGCGGCGCAGCGCCCGGTCGTTGACGTCCACCACGCGCCGCCAGGTGATGCGGCGCACGTCGAAGCCGAGCTGGTTGCCCTGGTAGATGTGGTTGTCGATGAGGGCGGCCAGCAGGTTGTTGGCGAGCGCAATGGCGGCAAAGTCGCCGGTGAAATGCAGGTTGATGTCCTCCATCGGCACCACCTGCGAGTAGCCGCCGCCGGCCGCGCCGCCCTTCATGCCGAACACGGGGCCGAGCGCCGGCTCGCGCAGGCAGACGATGGCCCGCTTGCCGAGGAGATTGAGCGCGTCCCCGAGACCCACCGTCGTGGTGGTCTTGCCCTCCCCGGCCGGCGTCGGCGAGATCGCGGTCACGAGCACCAGCTTGCCGTCGGGGCGGGAATCCAGCTGCGCCACGTAATCGAGCGCCACCTTCGCCTTGTAGTGGCCGTAGGGCTCGAGCCGCTCCTCCGGTATGCCGAGCCGCTCGCCCGCAAGCTGGACGATGGGGCGCATCGAGGCGCGCTGCGCGATCTCGATGTTGCCCGGAAAGGGCGCGGAGGGGGCCGAGGATGCTGCGGGCATGGCTTGGGCTGTGGCGAGCCGTGACGGGGGCGGCCATGCTACCAGAGCCGTACACCGCGGGTCTGTCCCGCCTTGGTTACAATCCGACCCGATGTTGTGGCTGAAGGCCTTCCACGTGGTGTTCGTGGTCACCTGGTTCGCGGGGCTGTTCTACCTCCCGCGCCTGTTTGTCTACCACGTGGCGACCGCCGACCGGGAGGGACTGGCGCGCTTCGCGGTCATGGAGCGGCGGCTGTTCTTCATCATGTCGCTCGGGGCGCTGCTCGCCGTGTTGTTCGGCATGGCCATGATTGCCGCCGCACCCGGCTACCTGGCGCTCGGGTGGATGCGCGCCAAGCTGATCCTCGTCGCAGCCCTCGTCGGCTACCACGCGGGGTGCTACCGGTTGATGCTCGCGCTGCGCGCGGACCGTGCGCGGCACTCGCAGCGCTGGTATCGCCTCTTCAACGAGATCCCGTCGGCGCTGCTCATCGCGATCGTGATACTGGCGGTGGTGAAGCCCTGAGGGCGGGCACTACCAGATCCGCACCCGCTTGTCCGGCTTGATGTAGAGCTTGTCGCCCGGCTGCACGTTGAACGCCGCGTACCAGTCGTCGATGTTGGGCAGCGGTCCGTTGACGCGGAACTCCGCCGGGCTGTGCACGTCGGAAAGCACCAGCTCGCGCAGCGCGCCGTCGCGGTACTTGCTGCGCCACACCTGCGCGTAGGCGAGGAAAAACCGCTGATCCCCGCTCAAGCCCGCCAGCACCTGCGCCGGCTGCCCCTGGAGCGAGATCCGATACGCCTCGTGGGCCATGTTGAGGCCGCCCAGGTCGCCGATGTTCTCGCCGATGGTGTTGGCGCCGTTCACCTTCAGGCCCGGCAGCGCCTCGAAGGCTGAGAACTCCTCGATGAGGCGCGCGGTGCGCGCCTTGAACTCCTTCTCGTCCTGCGGCGTCCACCAGTCCTGCAGGGCGCCGTCGGGGCCGAACTTGCGGCCCTGGTCGTCGAAGCCGTGACCCATCTCATGCCCGATCACCGCCCCGATGGCGCCGTAGTTCACCGCAGCGTCGGCGTTGGGGTCGAAGAACGGCGGCTGCAGGATGGCCGCGGGGAACACGATCTCGTTGTTGGAGGGGTTGTAGTAGGCGTTGACGGTCTGGGGCGTCATGTGCCATTCGGCGCGGTCGACCGGCTTGTCGAGGCGCGCCACCTGGTAGTTCCAGTCCCACTCGACTGCGCGGCGCACGTTGCCGATGAGATCGTCGCGGCGAATCACGAGTGTGGCGTAGTCCTTCCACTTGTCCGGGTAGCCGATCTTGGGCATGAACATCGCGAGCTTCTCGTGAGCGCGCGATTTGGTCTGTGGCGTCATCCAGTCGAGGGCGTCGATGCGCTCGCCGAGCGCGGTGCGCAGGTCCGCCACCAGCTGCTGCATCTTGGCCTTCGATTCCGGCGGGAAATACTGCGCCACGTACAGCCGCCCGATCGATTCGCCGAGCGCCCCGTCGACGGCGTCCACGGCGCGCTTCCAGCGCTCGCGCTGCTGCGGTTGCCCATGCATGGCCTGACCGTAAAAGGCGAAACGCGCCTCGTCGAAGCGCTTCGGCAGGTACGGGGCGTGGCTGCTGAGATAGTGGAACGTCAGGAAGCCCCTGAGCGTCGGTACGGAGGTGCGGCCGAAGAGCTCGGCCATATCGCGGATCGCGGACAGCTCTCCGAGCACCAGGTCCTCTCGCGCGCCGAGTTGCATGGCCGCGAAGAACGGCTGCCAGGGGAAGCCGGGCGCAAAGGCCAGCAGCTGCTCCTTGCTGCGAGGGTTGTAGGTCGCATCGACGTCGCGGCGCTTCTCGATCGGCCACTGCACCTTCGATGCTGCGGTCTCGAACGTCATGATCTCGTGCGCCAGGGCCTTCGCGTCGCTCACCCCGCCGAGGGTCAGCATCTGCTCGATGTAGGCCACGTACTTCGCGCGCAGCTCCTTCAGCTGCGGATCGTCCTTGAGGTAGTAGTCGCGATCGGGGAGCCCGAGCGTCGACTCGGTTATGACCACCGCGTAACGGTCGGGGTTCTTGAAGTCGGCCGGCAGATCCACGTCGAAGAGCGAGGCGAAGCCCGGCTCGCCGAAGAGCCGCGCGATGGCTTCTCGCGTGCCGGCGGCGGCGATGCGCTTGAGGTCGGGCTCCGCCGGCGCCAGCCCGTTCGCCTCGATGGCCGTCTCGTCCATGAAGGCCGCATAGTAGTCGCCGATCTGCTGCTCGGGAGTGCCGGCCGCGATGCGCGCCGCGGCGGCCTGCTCGATGATCTCGCGCACCCGCTTCTTCGAGAGCTCATCGAGCTGGTCGAACGCACCGTAGCTCGAGTGATCGGGCGGAATGGCGAAGGAGTCGTACCAGGCGCCGTTCGCGCAGGCGTAGAAGTCGTCTCCGGGTTTCACGTTGCGATTGCGCGCGGACAGGTCGAGGCCAAAGTCCCCGATCACCGCCTTGCGCAGCGCGGGCGCGGCCGCACCGGACCCGCCGGCGGGCGGGGGGTCGGTGGCGGCTTTCGCCGTGGCGCTTGGGGCGGCCGAAGTGGCTTTTGGGGACACCGCTTTCTCCTCGACGGGCTTCGAAGCGCAGGCAGCCGCGAGCGCCAGCGCTGCCAGTGGAGTGAATGACCTCGCGAGCCGCGAGGCTAATCTCGAGGGTAATCTCATGGAGCTCCGGACCTTGGGATTAGTTGAGCAAGGCGCGCATCATAAGGCAGCGCACGCGCGATCGGTGCGGCCACCGCGCACGGGGAGCTGCGCGCGTTCCGCGGCGACTCGCTTCGTCGGCGCAGGCGAACGCTTCGCCGCCGGCCACGCGCTTCAGCCCGCCGTTCCCCAGTCGCGCACCCGGTCGCGCCATTCGCGGCTCTCGACCGGCGCGGGCGGCCCGGTCTCGGTGCCGAGGTACAGGAAGCCGACGATGGCATCCGTGGGCCCGAAGCCGAGCGCCCGCTTCACGAGCTCGTCGTACGCCAGGCCCCCGGTTCGCCACATCGCGTTGAAGCCGAGCGCGACGGCGGCGAGCATCATGGCGTGCGCGGCCGCGCCCGCGGCGAGCGTCTGCTCGATCACGGGAATCTTCACCGCCGGGTTGCACTCGGCGCCGACCACGACGATCAGCGGCGCGCGCAGCGCCTTCACGCGCTCGCGCTCGAGCGACTCGGCGGAGAGCTCCGGGCGCACGCGCCGCGCGTGCTCGGCGAATAGCTTCCCGAGCCGCTCGCGCGCCGCGCCGCGCACGAGCACGAAGCGCCACGGGCGCAATCGCCCGTGATCGGGAGCGTGCGCCGCGCTCGCGAAAATGAGCCCGAGCGCGCCCTCGTCCGGACCCGGCTCGGCGAGCGTCCGGGCGGAGCGCCGGGTGAGAAGAACATCTATGGCCTGCATGCGCGCATTGTCGCAGACTCGAGCCGTGCCGGCCTTCTCCGAAGCCTGCGAGCGCAACAGGGGCCCGATTCTCGAGGTCCTGACGCGCGCCCTCGCCTCGAGCCGCAGCGTCCTCGAGATCGGCAGCGGGACGGGTCAGCACGCGGTGCACTTCGCCGCCGCCCTGCCGCACCTCAGCTGGCAGCCGACGGAGCTTAGCTGTCAGCTCGCGCCGCTCGCCGAGCGGATCCGCCTCGAAGGCACACCCAATCTCCGCGCCCCCATCGCCCTCGACGTGCACGAGCATCCCTGGCCGGTGGCGCCGGTGGACGCGGTGTTCAGCGCCAACACGCTGCACATCATGGGGTGGAGCGCGGTGCGCGATTTCTTTCGCGGCGTCGGCGAGGCGCTCGGCCGGCCGGGCGTGCTGTGCGTGTACGGACCCTTTCGCTATCACGGCGAGCACACGAGCCAGAGCAACGCGGACTTCGACCGCTGGCTCAAGGCGCGCGATCCGGCGAGCGGCGTTCGCGACTTCGAGGCGCTCGATGAGCTCGCGTGCGCCGCCGGCCTCTCACTCGCCGCCGATCACGCGATGCCCGCCAACAACCGCACGCTGGTGTGGCAACGGCCTCCGGGCGGCGCTTAGCGTAGAGTGTACCGGCATGGAATCCGACGCGTTGCGCGAGATCCGGGACGCGATCCGCACCATCCCGGACTATCCGAAGCCGGGCGTGATGTTCCGCGACATCACGACGCTGCTCGGAAATGCGCGCGTGTTTCGCTCGGTGGTCGATCTGCTGGTCGAGCCCTGGCTGGGGCGACGCATCGATCGCGTCGCCGGGATCGAGGCCCGCGGATTCATTCTCGGCGGCGCGATCGCGCACCAGTTGTCGGCGGGCTTCGTGCCGATCCGCAAGAAGGGCAAGCTCCCGCACACCACCGTGCGCGTGGCTTACTCCCTCGAGTACGGGCTCGATGAGATGGAGATGCACCGCGACGCCGTGGTGAGCGGCGAGAGGATCATCCTCGTCGACGATCTGATCGCGACCGGAGGCACGGCGGAAGCCGCCGTGAAGCTCCTGCGCACGCTCGGGGCCGAGATCCTCGCCGCCTGCTTCATCGTCGACCTGCCCGACCTTGGCGGCTCGGCTCGCCTCGAGGCCCTCAAGGTACCGGTGCGGACACTTGTTGCCTTTCGCTGACACTGAAGGCGGCGGCAGACCGAACCCTGAACGTGAGCTGAATAATCCGTATTATTTTCAATAGGCTAGGGATTGCGGGTCCCCAACATTACGTTCCGGTCATACGGCGCTTGTGGGACTGGAGTCGGGTGATAATACGCGCGCCTTAGCTCCCTACCTTTTTTCTTTGGAGACCAAATCAATGTTCAAGAAGCTCGTCCCAGTCGTTGCCCTGGCCCTGCTCGCGGGTCCGGTTATTGCCGCTGACGCGCCGGCCACCGCGCCGGCCGCCGAGCAGCCCGCGGCCCCGGCCAAGGCCTCGCACAAGAAGCATCACAAGAAGTCCACCAAGGCGGCTGAAGGCTCTGAGAAGGCGAAGGAGCCCGCCAAGTAAACCGTCAGCTCGAGTTGACTGGTTGCGGAGCCCCGCCCACAAGGCGGGGCTCCTTTGTTTTCGGAGCCAGTCGATCAGTTTTCTGAGCCCATCGACGCGCCTCCCGCGCACGCCGATGACAACGGCTCGCGGCAGGGCTTGCGGCTTTCCGCAAACCGGTTCAAATTCCCTTCCATGGATGGGAGTCAAACCGCCGCAATACATCAAGCGCTGGTTGCCGTTCAACATGCCGTCACGAGCATGACCTTCCCCGTCTGCGATCAGGAAGATCTGATCGAAGCCATCGATAGCGTCGAGGCACAGCTGCACACGAACCACCCGAACGTGGCTCTCATGTGCCGCTTCCTCAACTCCATAGCGAGGAGCCTGCGGGCGCAGCCTGAAGCCCGCGACGCCTGCCTCGCCATCGAGGATGCGATCGGGAAGGCCGGCATGCCCAGCACCTGGCAGTCGGGCATCTAAGCCGCCCCGACCGCACGCGCTGCGCTTCGGCCGCCGAGGCGCGCCTCGCGGCTGCACCGCAGCGCGCAGGTGCGAGCCTCGCGCACGGGTTGCACCCGCTCGCCGGCGCGGTCTAAGTTCCTTCCCGATGCTCACGCCGCTCACCGAAGCCCTGATTCTCCTCGCGGGTTCCGTGCTCCTGGTGACACTCACCCGGCGGCTGTCGCTGCCGACGAGCATCGCCTACCTCGTGCTCGGAGTGGCGCTCGGGCCGCACGCGATCGGCGTGCTGTCGGACTCGGGCACCACCAGGCTCCTGGCGGAGCTCGGCGTGGCGTTCCTGCTGTTCACCCTCGGCCTCGAGTTCTCCCTGCCGCGCATGCTCGCCATGCGGCGGGAGGTCTTCGGTTTAGGCTCCGCCCAGGTCATCGCCACCGCCTCCGTGTTCGCGGTGCTCGGACATCGGCTCGGCATCCGCTGGCTCGTCGCCGTCGTGCTGGGCGGGGCCGTCGCCATGAGCTCGACCGCGCTCCTGCTGCAGCAGCTCACCGAGCGCGCCGAGCTCAACCGCACGCACGGCCGGCTCGCCTTCAGCATGCTGCTGTTTCAGGACCTGGCGTTCGTGCCGTTCCTCGCCCTCGCCTCCGCCCTCATCGCCGGGCAGGATCGGCTGCCCCTCTCCGGCAGCCTCGCCGCGGCCCTCGGCGCGGCGCTCGCGATCGTGGCGGTGCTCGCCGCGGGGCGCTGGCTCCTGCGGCCGCTGTTTCACGAGATCGCGCACAGCCGCCTGCGGGAGCTGTTCACGCTCGCGGTGCTGCTCGTGGTGCTCTCCTCCGCGTGGGTGTCGCATATCGCGGGCCTCTCCTTCGCGCTCGGCGCATTCCTCTCCGGGATGATGCTCGCCGAGACCGAATACCGGCATCAGATCGAGGCGGTCATCCGCCCGTTCCGCGACCTGCTGCTCGGCCTGTTCTTCATCTCCGTCGGCATGCTCCTCGACATGCGCCTGCTCACCCGCCCGAGCGAGCTCGCGATCGTGCTCGCCATGCTGCTCACGCTCGTGATCCTCAAGGCGGGCATCGGCGCGCTGGTCACGCGGCCCTTCACGACCACGGACTTCAAGGCGCTGCGCACCGGCATCGTCATTGCGATCGGCGGCGAGTTCGGGGTCGCGCTCTGCACCATCCTGCTGCAGGCGCGCATGGTGCCCGAGGCGCTCGGCGAGCCGCTGCTGGTCGCGATCGTGCTCTCGATGGTGCTGAGCCCGCTGATCCTCAACAACAACAAGCGCGTCGCCCGGCTCCTGCTGCGCGAGCACGGCCCGGTGCGTACCGCGAGCGAGCGCGAGGAAGCCGCCACCCACGAGATTGCGCTCCGCGAGCACGTGATCCTCTGCGGTTTCGGCCGCGTCGGACAGAACGTGGCGCGCGTGCTCGAGGCACAGGGCTTCGAGTACATCGCGCTCGATCTCGACCCGGCTCGCATCGGCGCGGCGCGCCAGGCCGGCGACCCGGTGATATTCGGCGATTCCTCGGACGAGGAGCTGCTGCGGCAAGCAGGCCTGCCGACCGCCAGCGTGCTCGTCATCAGCTTCTCCGACCCGGCCACCTCGGTCGGGATCCTCCGTAGCGTCCGCCGCTTGCGGCCCGAGCTGCCGGTGCTGGTGCGCACCGCCGACGACTCCCGCATCAAGGAGCTGCAGGACGCGGGAGCCACCGACGTGGTTCCCGAGACCTTCGAGGCGAGCCTCATGCTGGTGTCGCACGTGCTGATGCTGCTCCACGTGCCGGTGCCGCGGGTGGTGCGCGCGCTGGAGGCCATCCGCGCCGACCGCTACGCGGTGCTGCGCAACATCGTGCGGCGCGGAGACGCGCGCCCCGTCGACGAGCTCGCCGAGCATCGCGAGGAGCTCAAGTCCGTGGTCGTGCCGCCGGGAGCGTGGGCGGTGGGCCGCAGCCTCGGCGAGCTGCGCGGCCGCGGCGTGGAGGTGACCTTCACGGGCGTGCGGCGCCACGGGATCCTCGGGCGCGAGCCCGCCGCCGATACGGTGCTGCGCGATGGGGACATCGTGGTGATCTACGGCCAGCCCGAGGAGCTCGAGCGCGCCGAGTCCGTGATGCTGGCGGGATAGGCGACACCCGGCCGCGGCCCGCGGCGCCGCACCCCGCTAAGATACGCACCCCGTGAACCGCGCCGACATCCACTTTCCGCCCAAGCACGAGCCGCTGCGCGAGGATGTGCACGCGCTCGGCGCGCTGATGGGCGAGATCCTGCTCGAGCAGGGCGGTGAGGAGCTGTTCGAGCTGGTCGAGCTCGATCGCACCGCGGCCATCCGCGCCCGGGCCGGCGAGAGCGAGGCGCGGCGCGAGCTCGCCGCCCGCATGCGCGATCGGCCGCCGGCGCTCGCGCGCGAGCTGCTGCGCGCCTTCTCCACCTGGTTCATGGCCGTGAACCTCGCGGAGCGGGTGCACCGGATCCGCCGCCGCCGCCAGTATCTGCGCGGCAGCGAGGAGCCGCAGCCGGGGGGCGTCGAGGCTGCGATCGCGGAGCTGAAGGCCCGTGGGCTCGCGGCCGCCGAGGTGCTCGAGCTCGTGCGCACGCTGTCGATCGAGCCGGTGTTCGCCCCTCACTCGACCGAAGCCAGCCGCCGGACGCTGCTGCGCCAGCAGCAGCGGATCGCCCACCGGCTGCTGGAAAGGCTCGACCCTTCGCTGACGCCGAACGAGGTGCGCACCATCTGGAGCAGCATCCGCATGGAGCTCACCATCGCCTGGCAGACCGAGGAGCTGCCGCGCGAGCGGCTCACGGTCGCCGACGAGCGCGAGCAGATCCTGTTCTACCTGGTGGAGATCCTCTATCGGATGGTCCCGGCCTTCTACGAGGAGATTGCGCTGGCGCTCGAGAAAGTCTACGGCGCGAAGGCCGGCACCGTGCACGTGCCGGCGATCCTGCGCTTCGGCTCCTGGGCGGGCGGCGACATGGACGGCAATCCCGACGTGCACGCCAAGAGCATCCGCGAGGCGCTGGCACGGCAGCAGCAGGTGATCCTCGGCAGCTATGTCGACGAATGCCAGAGCCTCGCGCAGCGGCTGTCGCAGAGCGCCAGCCGGGTGGCGGCCGCCGCGGAGCTCACCGCCCGCATCGAGCAGTACATGCGGCTGCTGCCGGGGGCGCGCGCCATCACTCCGGCGCGGCACGACCGCATGCCCTACCGCGTGTTTCTTGCGCAGGTCGGCGAGCGCTTGCGCAGCGCCTACGAGGGGCGCGCCAACGGCTACGAGAACCCGCGGCAGTTCCGCGACGATGTGGCGCTGATCGCGGCGAGCCTCCGGGCCAACAAGGGCGTGAACGCCGGGCTGTTCTACGTCGAGCGGCTGCTGCGCCGGATCGACACCTTCGGCTTCCACCTGGCGACGCTCGACGTGCGCCAGCGCGCCCGCGTGATGCACGAGGTGGTGGCCGACGGCTTCGACGATCCGGGCTGGCTGTCACGCAGCAGCCGCGAGCGGCGCGACCGGCTCGCCGAGGCGCTCGAGAAGGATCGCGGCCCGGTCACCGAGCTCGATGCGCTCGGCAAGCGCACCCTCGCGGTGTTCGACGCCATCATGCAGGGCCGCCACCGCTACGGCCCGGAGGCCGTCGGCTACTTCATCGTGAGCGACGCCCGGGGCGCGGACGATGTGCTCGCGGCGCTGCTGCTGGCGCGCTGGGCCGAGGCCTACGACAAGCGCACCGGGGAAGTGGCGCTCGACATCGCGCCGCAGTTCGAGTCCGCGCAGGCGCTGAGCGAGTGCGGGCGCACGCTCCAGGAGCTGCTCGCGGACCCGCTCTACCGGCGCCATCTGGACGCCCGCGGCCGCCGCCAGTGCGTGCTGATCGGCTACTCCGACAGCAACAAGGAAACCGGCGCCTGCGCATCGCGCGTCATCATTCACCAGGCACAGCACGAGCTGGCACAGGTGCTCACCGAGGCCGGCGAGCATGCGCTGCTCTTCCATGCGCGCGGCGGCAGCATCGCGCGCGGCGGCGGGCGCGTCGAGTCGCTGGTGCGCGCCGCTCCCGCCGGGGCGGTGGACGGGACGCTGCGCATCCGCGAGCAGGGCGCGACCGTAAAACAGGGCTATGGACTGCGCCCCATTGCGATGCGCACGCTCGAGCGCGCCTTCAACGCGCTCGCGCTCACGACCGCCGCGCGGCGCCGTGGCGAGCTGCCGCCCGATTCGGCCGCGCACCTCGAGCTCGCCGCGGTGCTTGCGCACTCGAGTCGCGCCGCCTACCGGCGCCTGGTCTACGAGCAGCCGCAGTTCTACCAGTACTTTCAGGCGGTGACCCCGATCGACGTGATCGAGAGAATGCAGATCGGCTCGCGTCCCGTGCACCGCCTCGAGGGGGCGGGTCTCGAGACGCTCTTGCCGGTGCCGTGGGTGTTCGCCTGGTCGCAGACCCGCTACATGCTGCCCGGCTGGTACGGCGCGGGGACGGGCCTGCGCGCCGCGACGACGAAGTTCGGACTGCCGCGGCTGCGCGAGGCCTACGGCAGCTGGTACTTTCTGAAGAGCCTCATCGACGATGTCGAGACCATGCTCGCGCGGGCGGATCCCGACATCGCGCGCCACTACGATGCGCTCGTGCCCGAGCCTCTGCGGCGCTTCTCGGGCGAGATCCGCGGCGAGTTCCAGAGCGCCTGCGAGCAGGTGCTCGCCGTCAAGGACAGCCGGGCGCTGCTCGACTCCGACCCGACCATGCAGCGCTCGGTTGCGCTGCGCAACCCGTACATCGATCCGATGAACCTGATGCAGGTCGACCTGCTCGGGCGCTGGCGCGCCCGGGGACGCGCCGACCGCGAGCTCTTCGAGGCGCTGCTCGCGAGCGTCGGGGGCATCGCCCAGGGCCTGCAGAGCACGGGCTGAGCCGTGTCGGGCGAGGTCACCATCCGTCCCGCAACGCGCAGCGACCTGCCGCGCATCCTGGGATTCATCCGCGAGCTCGCGGTGTACGAGCGTCTCGAGCGCGAGGTGGTGGCGAGCGAGGCGGACCTCGACGCCGCGCTCTTCGGCGCGCGCCGCGGCGCCGAAGTCGTCTTCGCCTGCCTCGACGGCGCGCCGGTCGGCTTTGCGCTCTTCTTTCATAACTTCTCGACCTTCATCGGCAAGCCCGGCATCTACCTCGAGGACCTCTACGTGCGACCCGAAGCGCGCGGGCTCGGCATCGGCAAGCGCCTGCTCGCATGGCTGGCGCGCACGGCTCTCGAGCGCGGATGCGCGCGGCTCGAGTGGGCGGTGCTCGACTGGAACGAGCCCTCGCTCGGGTTCTACAGGAGCCTGGGAGCCGTCGCGCTCGATGAGTGGACCACGTACCGGCTCGCCGGGGATGCCCTCGAGCGGCTCGCGGGCCGCTGAAGCCGCAAGCCGGGGGCGCGGTGGCAGCGCCGCTCGAGGCTTGCCCGTGCGAGTCAGCGAGTTAGACTCGCGCGACCTTTGGCGGGCGTTTCGAAGGGAGGCGTCATGGGTCGATTGGGTTTGAGGCCATGGCTGGCACTGCTGGTCACGCTGGCCTCGGGTGCCGCTCTGGCGGCCGTGCCCGATGCGCCGCGGCCGCAGGACAGCAGGCAGGAGCGCAAGCCGGAAGGCGACTCGCAGAAGGATGGCCGCAAGTTCGAGCCCTTCAAGGTCGAGTCAGTCACGAGCAACGGTACGGTCATCATCGGTGGCCATCCAATCGCCTACCAGGCGATCGCCGGCACGCTCATCGTCCATCCGCAGGGGTGGGACGACGTTCCACGCGACTCCAACGCCGAGAAGCCCGGTTCCGCAGGCGGCGACGACGGCGCCGAGGGGCGCAATCCGACCGCGGAAGCCTCGATGTTCTACGTCGCCTACTTCAGGAGCGGCGGCGGGCCGCGCCCGGTGACCTTCTTTTACAACGGCGGCCCCGGCTCCTCGACCATGTGGCTGCACATGGGGGCTTTCGGGCCGCGCCGCATCGTGACGGCGACCGACGTGCACACTCCGGCCGCGCCCTATCCGCGCGTGAACAACTCTTTCAGCCTCCTCGATGCCACCGATCTCGTCTTCATCGACGCTCCCGGCACGGGCTTCAGCCGCATCGCCGGCAAGGACAAGGAGAAGGCCTTCTTCGGCGTCGACGGCGACGCGTATGCGTTCGCCGAGTTCATCTCGGAGTTCCTGTCGAAGTACGCGCGCTGGAACTCGCCCAAGTACCTCTTTGGCGAGAGCTACGGCACGCCACGCTCCGCGGTGGTGGTGAACCAGCTCGAGGCGGACCGCTCGATCGACCTGAACGGCGTGATCCTGCTGTCGCAGATTCTCAACTTTGACCTGAGCCCGGACCGTCCGACCGGCAATCCCGGCATCGACCTGCCCTACCAGACGGTGCTGCCGAGCTACGCGGCCGCCGCCTGGTATCACCGGAAGCTCCCCGCCGAGCACCCGAGTCTCGACGCCCTGCTCAAGGAGGTGGAGCAGTTCGCCATGGGCGAGTACGCACGGGCGCTCGCGGCAGGGTCGGAGCTGCCCGCGAGCGAGCGCGCCGCGATCGCCGAGAAGCTCCATCAGTACACGGGACTTCCGCTCGATTACATCCTCAAGGCGGACCTGCGCATCGACGGCGGGGAGTTCCGCCAGAACCTGCAGAGTGACGGCGGCATGACCACCGGGCGGCTCGACAGTCGCTTCTCCGGCCCGGACATCGACCCCTTGAGCCAGCGCGCCGATTACGATCCGCAATCCGCCGCTCTCAGCTCGGCCTACGTCTCCGCGCTCAACGATTACGTGCGCCGGGAACTGCACTACGGCGATGACAGGATCTTCAAGCCCCGGATCCAGACCTTCCGCACCTGGAACTTCGCCCATCAGCAGCCGGGACATAGCGAGCCGCCGCTCTCCGCGCGCCAGGGCACCAACGTCATGCCGGACCTGGCGAATGCGATGAAGCTCAATCCGAACCTCAAGGTGCAGCTGAACGCCGGGTACTTCGACCTCGCCACGCCCTTCTACCAGGGCGTCTACGAGATGCATCACCTGCCGATTCCGCAGAGACTGCAGGCCAACATCGAGTACTGCTTCTACGAGTCAGGGCACATGGTGTACGCGAAGGATGCCTCGCTCAGGCAGCTGCACGACAACGTCGCGGACTTCATCCGCCGGACGAGCAACGGGACCGAGCAGGCCCGTTAGGCGCGAGCCGTGCGCGCACCCGTGTCAGCCCGTCATGGACTGCGGTACACGACGCCGTCCTTCATGACGAACATCACGTGCTCCACCGCCTCGATATCGCGGGTCGGATCGCCGCTCACCGCGACCAGGTCCGCCAGCATCCCGGCGCGCACCCGCCCGAGGTCCTCCCCACGGCGCAGGATCTGCGCGTCGGTGGCGGTCGCGGCGGTGAGCGCCTGGAGCGCCGTCATGCCGTCACGCACCATCCACTCGAGCTCCCGATAGTTCGTGCCGTGGGCGAAGACGCCCACGTCGCTCCCGCAGCCGATGACGACTCCCGCCCTGAGCGCCGTCCTGAAGGCCTCGGCGGCCTGCTGCATGCCGGCGGTGGGCGCGCTTGCGCCGGCGACGTAGTGCTCGAAATACTCGCCATAGGCTTCCTGTGCGGTGAGCGTCGGCAGGTAGGCGACGCCCCGTGCGGCCATGAGCCGGAACACCTCGGGCGTGCCGCCGAAGCCGTGCTCGATCGTGTCGACGCCCGCGAGAATCGCGCGGCGCATGCCTTCGGCGGTCGTCGCATGCGCGGCCACCGGCCGGCCGGATGAGTGCGCGGTCTCGACCAGCGCCTTGAGCTCCTCCTCCGTGAAGGTCGGCTGCTGGCTGCCGCCCGGTCCCCAGCGGTAATCCGCGTAGACCTTGATCCAGTCGGCGCCCCGTCCAGCCTGCTCGCGCACCGCGCGGATCACTTCCGGGACACCGCTCGCCTCCTCGGCGCCCTGCGGCGTGCAGCACACATCCGGCCGCAGGCTCCTGGGGGCAGGGCCGTAGGAGCCGGTGGCGACGATGGCGCGAGTCACGACGAAGAGACGCGGACCCTCGATGAGGCCGTCCTCGATCGCGCGCTTCAGCGACACGTCGGCGAAGTCGGCGCCCTCGGTGCCGAGATCGCGCAGCGTCGTGAAACCGGCGAGCAGCGTCGCGCGGGCCTGCCGCGCCGCGCGGAGCGTTCGGTACGGCACCGGCTCCTTCAGCACCTGATCGTCCCAGCGCGTCTCGTCGTAGGGATGAAGGAAGAGGTGCGAGTGCGCGTCCATGAGGCCCGGGAGGAGCGTCGCACCGGGCAGGTCGATCACCCGCGCGCCCGCTTCCGCGCGCGCCGTGCCCGCAGCACCCACCGCAACGATCCGTGAGCCCCGGATGAGCACCACCCAGCCCTCGTGAACGGGCTCGCCCGCGGTCCAAACCCGCGCCGGGCGCAGCAGCGTCACGCTCGGAAGCGCAGCGCGATTGGTAACGGGGCTATCGGCGGCAGCGCCAAGCGCGGGCGCGGTGACGGTGAGAGGGGCGATGGCGAGCGCGGGCACCAGCCAGCTTCGCACTGCGTCGGTCATTCTATAATTCTTAACGCGCGCCGACGGTGGGTGCAATCCGAGACCCCGCAGCCGAGTGACGGGCCGTGCTCGGTCCGGACACAACTCAGGCGGGCGTCAGCCCCCGCCCATCAGCACGGTCGTATCGTAGCTCTCGAATCCCTGGATGGCGCGCGCGTAGGCGTTGAACACCAGCCGCTCCGCCACCTTGTCGGCCCGGGGCGCGAGCAGCATGCGCAACACCACATCGTCGGGCGGGCGCGTCGCCTCATCCGCCAGCAGCTGCTCGACGATGCGCGTCAGGCGATGGTTGAGCTCGTTGATGAATCGCAGGTGCGCGCCGTCGTGCACCTGGTCGGCGCCGGCGCCGTAGGTGCCGCGCGCCTCCTGGGCGAGCTCGTGCATGAACAGGTTCAGCAGGCGCGCCTTGTCGAGCAGTCGCAGCTCCGAGTAGAACTCGATTTCCGAGACGAGGTTCATCGTGCGCTCATGTCGGCCACCGTGCGGCTACGCCGGGAAGAAGTCGATGGGCTTGGTGGTCGTGACGGCATCGACGTCCTTCGGATCGAAGCGGAACAATCGTACCAGCGCGATGATCTTCTTCTCGAGCTCCGGGTCCTTGAGCTCGCTCGAGATCAGGCGGCACATGGTCACCTCGCCGCTCGGGGCGATGGTGAACTCGAGCACGAGCTTCCCCTGCAGCTCCGCGTTGTCGCGCAGCGCGCGGGCGTAGAGGCTGTAGATGCGTCCCTTGTTGCGGTCGAAGACCAGCTCGATCTCCTCGCGCGAGCGCGCCGCCTTGCCGCCACCGCCGGGGCGCGCGGGTCCCCGGGCGTTCAGGCCCGATCGCACGATGCCCGAGTTGACCGCGGTGGTGTCGTGGCCGGTGAGCGAGCCCGCGCCGGTGCCGAAGCCGCGGCTCATGTTCGCGGACGTGATGCCGCCTGAGCCGACGCCGACCTTGGAGGTGATGAGCGAGCGCTCGGCGTGCGAGTCGGCGCTGACCGAGCCGGAGAGATTCTTGGTCTCGAGCGGGGTGAGATCCATGACCTCGCGCAGGTCAGCGAGCTCGTCCTTCACCTGGTTCAGCTGCTTCTGGGCCTTCCTGCGCGCCAGCTCCTTCAGATCGACCGGCGGCGGCTTCACCATCGCAACCTTCGGCTCGATCTTGGGCTTCTCCTGCTCCTTGGGCACCGGGGGCGGAGGCGGCGGCTTGGGCTTGTTCTCGAGCATGACGCGCGCCAGGCGCTCCGGAACTTCCTCGACCTCGGCGCGCTTCGACACCGGCAGCAGCGGGAAGGCGATGCTGAGCACGACCAGGATGACCAGCAGCACCCGCAGGATCTTGCGAAAGCGCCGGCTCGATTCCGGATCGCCCTCCCAGGGCAGATCGAATTCGCGGTAAAAGGGGGCGAGTATCATGGCTTCCCTACACCGGCTTGAGCTGCTCCGCGGCCACCGGCTTCTCCTTCTGGATGACCGCGAGCGAGATGCGCCCGTAGTCGGCATCCGTGCAGGTCGCCATCACGCGCTTGAGCACCTCGTAGGGAAGTGACTTGTCCGCCAGGATGGTGATCTCGCGCTGGGCGATATCGCGCTCGCTCATCTCCTTGCCGACCAGCATCGGCCGCTTGAGCGCTGCGCGCAGCGGCTCGACGAGTCTGGTGGTGCCGGTGCGGATCTGGTCGACGGTCGCGATGAACTCTCCCTGCACGAAGAGATCGGTCTTCGTGATCATCACCACCACCGACTGCTTGGGCGCCGTCTCCGCGATCGACTGCGGAATCTCGATGCCCTTGGCGTTCTGGATGACCTCGACCTCGGTCGAGTAGACCAGCAGGAACGCCACCATCACCGACAGGATGTCGATGAGGGGAATGAGGTTGAGCTGCGCATCCGCGCGGTGCCTCAGGTGATGCAGCGCCATGCGCCGGGCGCGATTCGACATGCTCATGGGCGTGCTCCGCTCGCATTGGCGGCCGGGGCGCGAATCAGCGCCGCGACCGGGTTCGTGGGAGCGGCGACCGGAGCTGCGGCCACGGGAGCCGCAGCCGCTCCGGGCGGCAGCTCCGGCGCATCGCCGATCGAGATGTCCGGGAAGAGCTCCGCCTGCACCGAGGCGAGTCCCTGGCTCACTTCGAACACGCGCACCCGGTCCATGACCTGCACCAGCGTGTCGTAGGGCGTGTCGGGCTCGAGCAGGATGCTGGCTTCGGTCTTCTCCGGAAACTTCGCCTTGACGCGCTTCAGGTAGTCCGTCAGCCCGTCGAAGTTGTAGCCGCCCGGCGTGTTGGGGAGCGTGGCGAGCGGCCCGGTGTTGCGATCCGCCACCTGGATCAGGTCCTTGCGCACCATCACCTCGAGCTGCAGCCCCGGCGGCGGCTCCTTGAACTCGGTCTGCGGGGGCGGCAGGTTCAGCTGCAGGATCACGGTGCGCGAGAACACGGCGGTCATCAGCAGGAAGGTCACGAGCACCGTGAAGATGTCGATCATCGGCACGAGCAGCAGCTCCGCGGGCTTGCGCGAGTGGCGCTCCAGCTTGCGGGTCTGGTACGAGCGGCGCATGCGGGACTCTCAGCTCTCGGGGGCGGAGAGGCGGCTCAGGCCGGCGCCGCCGCGCTCTGGCGCTCGGTGATCGCGTTCAGGAACTTCACCGAGGCCATCTCCAGGCTGTCGATGAGCTCGGTCGTCCGGGTCTGCAGCCACGCGTGGATGAACAGCAGCGGCACGGCGGTCATCAGGCCGAACGCGGTGCAGTTCATCGCCACCGAGATGCTCGCCGACAGCAGGTTCGCCTTCTCGGCGGGGTTGACGGTCGCGACCGCGGCGAAGGCACGGATCAGTCCCATCACCGTGCCGAGCAGTCCCAGCAGCGTCGCGAGATTGGCGAAGGTCGCGAGGTAGTGCGTGCGCTTCTCGAGCCGCGGCACCACTTCCATGAGGCTCTCCTCCATCGCCTTCTCGATGTCGTCGCGGCGCCGCGCCGACTGAATGCGCGCCAGGCCGTAGTTGAGGATGTGCCCGATGGCCGACGGCGACTTGGCCGTCGCCTGCGCCACCTGGCGAAAATTGCCCTGCGACAGCAGCGGCACGATCTCGTTCCACAGTCCGCGGTTACGCACGGCCGCGTGGACCAGGTAAACGTAGCGTTCGAGGGCGATCGCCAGCCCGACCACGAACACGAGCGCGATCGGGAACATGAACTCCCCGCCGCCCTGAAAGAATCGCACGATGTTATCCCAGATGTTCATCTGACACTCCCGCTCCTGTAGACCGCCACGCAAGCCTCAGCCTGCGAAACCTGAATGACATAAGCCCAAAAAGCTGCGACCCAGCTCTCATCCTGACGCCGCTGCATCCCCATTTTTCAGGGCTTATCGCCCGAACCCTGACCTGCGCCCTTCCGGGTGGCCGTCTGCCCCGGCTTGAGCGCGTCGTAATAGCGGTTTTCCCGCTGAAAGACGTCCCGGTCGAGCGGCTGCAGCACCTCATCGAGAAGACTGTTCACCGGCCGGCCCGCGAGATCTCCGAGATCGGAGCGTTTCCACGGCACGATGTAGAGCACCTTCGGAAGCTCGCGGTTGCCCGTGATGTCCGTCGTATCGAGCTCGAGCCGATCGGGTCCCTTGCGCGCGCCGGTCTTCGTGGTGGCGGCGGCACCCTTCGCGCCGGCGGCGGCGCCGGCCTCGCGTGGAGGCCCGCCCGCGCTCGCCGTCTCGTCGCGGGACGTCGCTCCCGCGCGCGGCGCGCGCGCAGGGGGAGCCGCAGGAGCGGCCGGAGCGCCAGGCGCAGCGGCAGCCGGCGCTGCCGGAGCGGCCGGCGCGGTGGCCGCCGGCGTTGGCGCGCCCGTGCCCCTGGTCGTGTCCACTGCGGGCTCGAGCTCATCGGGCGGCGGAATCGCGCGCTCGCGCGGCGCGGGTCGGGGGTCCTGCGCGCTCGCGGGCGGTGTCTGGGCGAGCGCCGTGCCGAGCGTCATCGCGCCGAGCAGCAGCCCGACACTCATCATCGCGATGCTCATCAACGGGTGTGGCGTGAATCGGTGTGCACACGCGTGGTGCATGCTCAACCTCCTGCCCTCGGGGCGTTGCTCTCCGTCGGAGCTCCCGTGGCGTTTGCCGGGGAGGGCTCCGTCTGCGGGTCGCCGGGTCCTTGTGGCGTGGGCTCAGGTGTTCCGCGGGGTGTCGCTCCCGGGTTACCGGCCGGCGGCGTCCCGGGGCTCGCCGGAGGCGGCGGGGAACTCTCGGGCTTCCCCTCCCCCGGCGCCTCCGCGGCGGGGCGCTTCGCCGGCCCCAGGCCCAAGCGCTGGCGCAGCTCCGCTATCCAGCCGCTCACCGGCTTCTCCTCGCCGGTGAGCTGGCGATACTGCTCGAATGCCGTGAGCGCCCGGCGCGGGTCTCCCAGATAGAGATCCGCGAGCACGCCAAGGTTCCGCCAGGCCGGGGCGTATCGAGGGTCGGCCGCGATCGCCTGCTCGTACGAGGAGACCGCGTCCTTGAATTCTCCGCGCAACCGCTGGGTCGCGCCGAGCTCGGTCCAGGCGACCGCGCTCCCGGCCTCACGGGCAACGGCGCTCTTCAGGATCTCCTCGGCCACATCGAGGCGGCCATCCTTGCGCTCGAGGATCGCGAGGTTGACGAGCGGGGCTGCGAACTGCGGGTACTGAAGCGCCGCCTGCTTGAAGCCGAGCTCGGCCTCGAGCTTGTTTCCGGCACGCATGAAATTCACCGCGCGATCGAAGTCATTGCGCGCCGCCGGCGGAACCTCGGGATGCACGGGGACAGTGGGCACCGCACCGGCGCCGGGCGCGCCGCCGGGGACCGACGCCGTGCCGCCCGTCGCGGCGCCCGCCGGGCGAGCTGGCGTCGGGGCAGCAGGCGGGGGCGGGGAGGCGGGTGTGGCCCGTGCGGGTGCGGGAGGCGGCGGCGCGGCCGGCTGGGGACGCGTGCGGGGCGAGCCGCAGGCCGCCAGCGCAGCGAGCGCGGCGACGAGCGCAACGAGCGCGGGCGCAACGGGCGCCAGGCTCCACCCCGGCCGCTTATTCCAGGCTCGTGACGACATCCTGCGTCAGCTCCGTCTTGCCGTAACGCGCCGGCTTCAGGCGCGCCAGCGCCTCGAAGCTCTTACGCACCCACTCGTCGTAGACCCCATCCTTGGCGCGCGCGGCGTTCAGCTCGTGCGCCTTGATCGCTTCCTCCTCGAACGGAAACACCTGCTCCTCGAGGAGCGAATTGTATTCCTCGAGCGCATCGCCCTTGAGCTTCGCCGGCCGCTCCGAGGCCATGATGTCCTTGGCGAGCGTGCCGTAGAGCTCCGCCATCTCGTAGTTCGCGGCGGTGGTCACCTCGGCGACCTGATATCCGGCGGCGCGCTTGTAGCCGTCCATCGCTCGCTCGAGCGCATCGCGCTTGACGACGAGACTCTTCTTCAGCGGCGCGGTCAGCCTCACCGCCCGAAACGCATCACGCGCCGGCTGCGCGAGCGCCAGCTGCGACTTCGCGGCGAGATAGTGGGTGCGCTCGGTGCGCTGCGATCCCGCCTCGCCGTCGGCGCGGATAATCTCCTGGTACCAGCGATCGCGCCCGGTGGCATCGCCGCGCTGGGCGGCGTAGTCCGCGAGACGCTGGCGCGCTTCCTCGGCGTCGCCGAGCGGCATCGGGTTCGCGTCGACGAACTTCTCGAGCATGCTCATCGCGCGGCCGCTGTTGCCGGCCTTGGCGTAGAGGTCGGCGGATTGCATCAGCGCCTCGCGCTGCACGGCGTGAGTCTCGGCGGGGTTTGCGGCGATGCGCTCGAACTCCGCGGCGGCCTCGCCCGGCCGGTTGGCTTCCGTGTAGGCCACCGCGAGCTTGCGGGTGACCTCCGGCTGCAGCTGGTGCTGCGGGAACTGGCGGCGGAAATCCTCGAGCACGCCGATGGCGCGGTCCCATTGCTTGAGGGTGAGAAGCCCCGTGGCGGCGTCGTACTGGGCGTTGACGCGGGCCTTCGACTCGGGCGCCACTCGCGCGACGCGCAGGAAATCCTCCACCGCGCCGCCGGCATCGCCCGCCTTCTGCTTCGCTTCGCCCTCCTTGTATACGCTGGCGGCGAGCCGCTCGGTGAGATCCGTGCGGAGCTTGTCGTCCTTGCCGGCGAGACCGCGCGCCTGCAGGAATGCCGGCTCCGCCTTGTCGTACTCGCCCTGATCGAAGTGCGACTGCGCAATGATCGTCCAGGCGATGCGCTGCTTGGCGAGATCGACCGGCGGCTGCCGCGCCAGGATCGACTCGGACACGCTGATGGCGCGCGGCCGGTCGCCCGCGGCGAATATCTCCTCGGCCGCGCGGGTGAGGACACCGGCGCTGTCGGGATGCTCGGGGAAGGTCTGCGCGAACTTGACCCCCGAGTCGGTGGCGCGCTTGTGCCACGCCTCCTTCTCCGCGCCGGAGAGCCCCTCCTCTCCCTTCTGGTAGGACGCGAGCGCCGCGTAGGCGGCGGTCGCCGACTTGTCGTTGCGCGGATAGCCGTAGGCGGTGCGCTCGTACTCGGCCGCGGCATCCCCGAACTGGTGGCTCTCGAACAGCGCCTCCGCCAGCAGGTAGTTGGTCGCGGCGGAGTCCGGATCCTCCGGGAACGACTTCAGATAGTCGCGGTACCAGCGCGCCGCCTCCTGAAAGTCCGGGATGCGCTTGGACTTCTGGGCGCTCGCGTGAAAGTAGGTGGCGACGTCCTTCAGGTTCGTCTTGAGCTCCTGCACCTCGCGCGGGTGGTCGGCGCGGCCGCGGGTCTTCCAGTAAGGCGAGTCGAAGTTGTAGCGCTCGACGAACTCGTGCTTGCCGTCGAGCACCAGCTGACTGAATCCGCCCTTGGTGTACGCCTCGATCGCCGCCATCGCGAGGTCCGGCGCCTGATCGCTGTAGGGATCGCGCGCAACATAAGCGCGGTAGACGCTCGCGGCGTCCTGGTAGCGCTGCTTGTCGACGTACAGGTCGCCGAGCCGCGAATAGAGCATCCAGCTGTAGGGGCGCTCGCCGACCTTCTGCACATACTGTTCGAGCGAGGCGGCGCCGTCGTTGTAGGAAAAAGTGATGCTCATCACCCGGAGCGTGTCCTCGACCAGCTCGCGATCGGCGCGCTTGAGCGACTCGAGTGGCTTCGCTTTGGCGCGCGCGCCGGTGCCGAGCTCCTGATCGAGCACGCCGCCGAAGGACGGCAGGCTCTCCGCCGTGAGCGACTGCTTGAACAGCGACCAGCCGTGCTTGTAGAGACTCTGCTGGTAGAACAGCGAGCTCGCGCCTCGCCCGATGACGGCGGCGTAGGCGTGCGCGGCGTCCGCGTAGCGCTTGTCGGAGAACAGCAGCTCGCCGCGCCGGAACTGCACCTCGTCGAGCTGCGGACTCTGCGGATAGCGCTGCACGATCCGGTCGAGCGTGCCGAGCGCCTGGGCGGGCTGGCCGGTGGTCTCGTAGGCGCGTGCCAGCTGATAGAGCACCTGGTCGTTGCGCGGATAGTCGGGGTACGCCTTGAGCAGCGTCGAATAGAGCTTGATCGCCTCGGCTCCCTGCAGGTCCACCGCAGTCACTTCCTTCTCGAGCCGCTCCATCTCCCCGGCATCGAGGTTGAGATCGCCGAGACGGCGCAGCGCCTCCGCGCGCAACTTCGGATCGGTGTTCTGCAGCTCGAGGAAGTGGCGGTAGTTCTCCATCGCCTTCGAAGCGTTGGCGCTCGCGGCGGTGTCGCGGTGCACCGTGACCTTGCGCCGCGAGAGGTCGCCGATGGTGGACTGCGAGGAGCTGCCGCTCGCGCTCTGCGACCAGGCCGACTGCGGCGCCGGGGCGAGCAGCGCACCGAGCAGTCCGAGCGCGGCGGCCCGCGGGAGGAGCGTGCTCATCGCGGCAGCTCCTGGGCCTTGGGCGCCGGTGCCTCCACGTGCGCGGGTGGTGGCTCGTGCGCGGGTGGCGGCTCGGTCGCGGGTGGCGCCTCGGGTTCCGGCACCGCCTCGGGCGCGGGCGGCGTCTCGCCGGCCGGCGACACCGGAGCCGGCGTGCGCGCGCCTTGCGCGTTCGCGGCGCGGTCGTACATGGTGGCGAGCGCAAAGCGCGCCTGCACCTGGTAGGTCGCCAGCCGGTCTTTCTGCTCCTCGAGCTGGTGGGCCGCGACGCGCGCGAGGAACTCGCCCTGCTTGTGCTCGGCCCCGGCGAGACGCGTCTGCAGGGCGTCGATGCGCTGCTTGAGCGAGGTGACGCGCGCGGCGAACTCTCCGGTGTTGGTCGGTACGTTGCGGCGATCGCGCTCCACGCGGATCCAGCGGCTCTGCGCCTCGTGCAGCGCGAGGTTGAGGTCTTTCAGCGCGCGGTGCTCCTGCCAGAGCCGCGCCTTGAAGGCGTCGTTGAGGCCGAACTGCAGCACGCCCTTCACCAGCGCCAGCCGCGCGCGGAGGTCGGCGTACTCGGGCGTCTCCGGCGCGCCGGCGAGAGCGGCCTCCACGCGCCTGACGCGCGCCCACTGCTCGCGCTCGGCGGCGGGGCCGAGCGCCGACATGTCGCCCCCGGCCTCGATGCCGCGCAGTTCGTTCGCGAGGGCGGTGTTGCGCTGCTGCAGCTTCTGCACGGCGCCCGAGGTGAGCAGCGCGTCCGCACGCGGCAGCCGCTCGGCGTAGGCGCGCTCGCGCGTCGCGATCATGTCCTCGAAGGCAGCCATGCTCTCGTCCCAGCGTCCGAGCGCGCCGTTCAGGAACAGCAGGTCGCGGTAGTTCTTCAGTCCCTCCTGGAAGTCGTGTCCGGCCAGCACCGCGTACAGGTAGCGGGACTCGGGCGCATCGGGGAGGTTCTTCAGCTGCCAGAACCAGCCATAGCGCGCGCCCTGCTCGCTCGTCAGCACGCGCTGGAGCATGTCGCCGTTGCGGATGCGCGCAATGGCCGCGTCGATGCGCCCGCTCTCGGCATCGAACGAATTGACGGCGCTCTCGTAGTACTCGGCGGATTGCGCGTTGGCGTTGAGCTTGGCGAAGGCGTAAGGGATAGCGAGGTAGGACTCCTGCACCGCCGCATCCAGCAGGTCGCGGCTGCGCAGCTCCATCCACGGCGTGAGCGCCCCCTGGTAGTCCCCGAGCGAGGCAAGAGCCCAGCCGGTGCCGAGCAGCGCCTTGTTCGAGTACGGCCCGTTGAGGCGCACCCGCGCCAGCGCCGACCGCGCGCGCGCCGGCTGATTCGCCTGCAGGTACGCGAAGCCGAGCGCGAGACTGGCGCGGTCCTTGAGCGCCAGGAGCTCCGGAGTGGTGGCGATCATCGAGCCGACGGCGGTGAGGAACGGGTCGGCATCGGCGAGCCGGCCGTTGCGCACCAGCGCGACGCCGAGGTTGAAGCGCGCGTAGCCGGACCAGATCCGCCGCCCGCCCTCGGGCTCGCGCCACAGCGACAGCATCCGGATCGCCTCGTCATAGCGACCCTCGTGCATCAGCACGTTGCCGAACAACAGCTCTTTCTGCGCCTCGAGCTCCGGCGACATCCGCCCGTTCACCTTGCGCAGCGCCGCGTCGGCCTTCTCGAGATAGCCCCGCGCGTACCACACCTGCGCCACGTAGAACCAGGCGCGGTTGCGCACCCCGGTGGGCACCTCGTCGGTCAGCAGCCGCGCGAAGCGCTCGCCCGCCTCGTTGTGCATGCCGAGCGAGAGGTACAGCCCGCCCTCGAGGAGCTGCGCCTCATCCAGGTGATGCGGCACGCGGTTCCAGTGCTCGTAGGCGAGGAGCCGCGTGAGGGCCTCGAACTCCTCGTCCTGGTAGAAATAGAAGAGCGCATCGCCGTAGTGCAGGTCGCGGATACGGGTGACCGGCAGCTTCTCGGCGTCGTGGCGGGCCGCTGGCGCCTGCGCCGCGGCCAGGACGGCGAGCACGGCGGCGAGAAGCAGCGTACGCATGCGGTAGGGCCGGCTCAAGAGCTATTCCCAGTCCTTGATCTCGAACTCCGGCTGCAGCTTCCTCTGCCGGTCATTGATCTTCAGCTCCAGGTACTTGGCGCCGACGCCCTTCTCGAACCGCAGTGAGGCGCCGCGCTTGTAGGCGCGCTCGTTCGGTCCCTTGCCGTTGAAGAACGCGACCAGCTCGTGCGGACCGACCTTGAGGTTGCCCAGGTACAGCCGCTGCACGCCGCCCTTGAGCAGCGCCTCGAGTTCGCGCGGGGTGTACAGGTAGTTGATGACTTCCCTCTGATCGAGCTTGAGCGTCACCGAGTCGAGCGCGAAGAACGTCCCGATGTCCATCGACAGGAATACCGCCACCTGGGTGTTGGCCGGAAACAGCAGCTCCTCCTCCAGGATGAACAGGTCCTTGTTGAGATCGACGACGTCCTTCTTGAGGTCCTGGATCTCCTGATCGAGACCGCGGGTATCGGCGGCGCCCTCGGTCGCCGGGGTTGCGCCTTCCGCGGCCGGCGCCGCGGCCGATGCGGCGGGCGCCGGCTCGGCGGGCGTCGAGCTCGCGGAGCCGGTCTCGCCGGGGGCCCCGGGGACGGCGGCCGGCACCGCCGGGGTGGGGGTGTCGCGCGCGGCGGGCGGCGCGGCGCGGGCTGCGGGAGTCGCGGACGCCAGCAGCACGGCCAGCAAAACGACGCGTGTCATCTGCAGCATGGGTTCGCTCCGGTCACTCATTCAGCAGAGCCCGCAGCTGTCGCAGGTAGAGCTGTTCGCTATCGGCGCTGTAGTCGCGCAGCACGTGACGCACCGTGCCGCTGCGGTCGATCAGCACGGTCATCGGCAGATTGTCGACCTGGTAGCTGCGGCTCACGCTCTTGGCGGGATCGAGCAGCAGCGCGAAGCTCACCTGGGCGGAGCGCGCGAAATCGTGCGCCTGAACGGCATCGTCATCGACACCGATACCGAACATCGTGAGTCCCGCCGAGCGGTAGGTCGCGAGACTGCGGTTGAGAGCGGCGAGCTGCGTGCGGCAGGGCGTGCAGCGGCTGCTCCAGAAGCTCAACACCACGACGTCGCCACGGTGCTCGGAGAGGCGGGCGTTGCCGCCGATGGCCGCGTGCAGCGCGAAATCCGGGGCGCTCTGGCCGATCAGGGCATAGGTGGGCTCGGCCCACGAGACGAAGCTGCCGCCGAGCGACGTCAGGGCGACGCACAGCCCCTTCAACAGCCGCTGCATGAGGCGCGCCCGCGGCCGGAGCGCCGCCGGGCGGCGGGCCCGCGGCGGCCTCGAGAAGGGTTCCCTGGCCAAAGGGTCGTGCGTCGTCAATGAGATGCGCTCACGCTGAAAGCGCTCAAAATTGCACAGCGCACTTAACACTGTCAACGAAGGCGCGGGCGAGAAAACCCGGCGTCCGTCGTCGGCAGGCGACAGCGCCGTGCGGACGTGGCGCGGCGCGGGTCTGTTGCAGCGCGCTCGGGCGGCGCGCCGACCGCGCTCACACGATGCGCGCGAAGGCGGTGAGCCCTGCCAGGGCGCTCGCGGAGCCGAGGCTCTGTGTGGAGAACAGCGTCGGAAACTGCAGGTCGGTGCCGAGCAGCCCCATGTAGTTGAGGATCACGACCTGCACCAGCTGGTTCACCGCGTTGGCGGCCGGGCTCGAGGTGCTCACCACCGAGCCGTCGGAGCCGAAGTAGCCGATCTGCTGCCCCGCGGACCCGTTGCGCAGCTGCGGCCGGCCCTTGGGGCTGTAGGCGAGGAAGAAGGTGGAGGCCACGGAGGAGTTGTCGCCCTGCCAGCCGAGCTTGCCGCGGCCGCCGGTGCTGCTGTCGACCATGCCGGTGGAGGTGAGCGAGCCGTCGCTGAACACGTAGATCATCACCGGCTTGCCGACGCGCTGGGCGTATTCCAGCACCGCGCCGATCATCTGGCCGGCCTTGAAGTTACGGCCCTCGCCGGTGGCGCGCGTGCCGTCGTGATAGTCGTAGCCGCCGAGGGTGATGGTGCCGGCGCCCGCGAAGCCATCCAGCACCAGCTTCATGACGCTGGCGGTCTTCTGGACGTCGTTGTCCATGAAGTCGCTGGCGGTGAAGATCGGCGTCGTGCCGCCGACGATGTTCGGATCCTGGGTCGGATCGAGCGCCGCCGGGTTGCCGAACACGGCGGCGGTGTTGGCGGACTTGACGTACGCGCAGCGCACCTGGTTCTTGAGCGCGCCGTCCGTCACCGGGTCCGAATACAGCTGCACGCCCGGGGTCAAGCCGTTGGGCGCACTCAGTGCGCCGCCGAAGGAGCCGATGTTGCCCGCCTGGTACGGGGTGGTGCCGCCGCTGATGCGCGCCTGCGACTCGAGCACCGCCACCGCCACGGGGTCGGCGGTCGCGCCGCCGGTGTTCACCAGCGCGGTCGCATCCGAGGGCTGGCTGATGGTGGTGGGCTGGAGAGCCGGGTCGACGAGCGCCATGGGCGCCTGCGAGTTGCCGCCGGAGACCGTCGACTCGGTGCCGGCGAGCGTCAGGAGCAATCCCTGCGCCCCCGCCTTGGCGATGCCGTACATGGGGTTGTGGGGATTGTTCTGGGTGTCGTTCTGCGACATGGCGCAGATCACCGCGCCGTTGGTGCCGGCGGCGGTCGCCGGCGTCGTCGCCTTGCTCAGGATGCCGCGCTTGATCGCGCCGTCGGCGTGCCACAGGAGCCCGAGCGAGGCGTCGATGTTGGCGCTCGAGGTGGGCACCATGTTGCCCGGCACGCCGAGCTTGCCGTAGCCGGCAGTCGACAGGAAGTTGGTCTGTCCGCCCTGCACGCCCACCAGCACCTCGGAGCCGACCAGATTCGCCCCGCCCGCGAGGTCGAAGCAGATGAACGGCAACCCGCCGGCGGCGGTCGGCACGTTGCACTGCCCGGAGCCGAGGAGCGCCTGAATGTCCGGCGACAACGGCACTCCGGCCTCGGCGCGGCTCGCCTTGAGGAGCGCGCCGAGCCACGCCGGCCCGATCACCATCGCGGGGCCGGAGAGAAAGCCGGCGGCGACGAAGTCGCGCCGGGTCACCGGCAGCGGGTGATTCTCGTGCAGCAGCGGCTCGCCGAGTGCGTGCGATCGCGGGGGTTTCTTGCGGATCAGCATCTGGTGAGTCTCCCGAAATCCTCTGGCTTCACTCAAGGCTCACCACTGCGCTGCCGAGCACGGCGGCGCAGACCGCGGTGGTGGCATCGGCGACGGTGGCCGCGGGCTTCAGCGCCGGCATGCGCGTGAGCAGCGCATCGACCTCGCTCCGCACCGCGCCGGCCGCGGCGGGCGAGACGTTGGTCCCGACCGCGTTGCTGACCAGCGCGTTGATGACGATGCTGCGGCTGGCGCTGCCGCTCGAGCCGAAGAAACCCGAGGCGCTGCTGTTGATGCTCGCGTCGAGCCCGGTGCCGAAGAAGGCATCGCGCAGCGACTGGGTCTGAGTGAGCTGGCCGCAGTAGGCGTTCGCAAGCTGCGCGATCGCCGTCTGGTGCGAGGGCAGGAACGCCGAGACGAGCGGCTGCGACGGGAGCGACTGCTGCTCGCTGTTGTAGAGAGCCGCCACGACGGTGTTGGTGATCGGCACCCCGGTGATGCGCGCGAGCGAGTGGTTGATGCGCTCGAAGGTCGCGATGCCGAAGTCCGGCTGCGGGGTGTTGTCGGGCGCGGGCGGCGAGACCACCACGGTCGGCTCGACGTAGGCGTGCACGTGCGAGCCGAGCTGATCGAAGGACAGGAAGAAGAGATCGTTCGCGGGCCCCAGCGTCGCGGGCACCACCGTGCCGAGCGTCGAGAGCAGCTGTCCGTTGGCGGCGGTGTAGGCGCTGCCGCCCACACTGACGCTCAGGGTCGAGTACGCCTGGCCGGCCGGCGCCAGTACGCCGTTCACGCCGAGGCGTATGCCGCTGATCTGCAGGTTCGACGGCGCCGCCGCCTGGGGATCCAGGCTGATGAACTTCGGCTGCGAGAAGAGGTAACCGTAGGTGTCGTACTGGGTCGCCTGGAACAGGATGTACGACTGCGACACGCCCGTGAGCGCGCTGACGCCGAACAGCAGGTAGTACTTCTCGCCCACCCCGGCGGCGAAGTTCTGCTGGATCTGCGCCTGCGTGAGCGCGCGATTGTGGATCGCGACGAACTTGATGACGCCCTGCCACTGGCGCTGACCGGTGGTCTCGTTGCCGAGCACCAGCGCGAAGGTGCTGTCCCAGTTGGCGAGCGAGCCGCCCTTGGCCGGATCGGCATCGCCGGTCCAGACGCCGTTCACGTAGATCCTCTGGCCGTTGACCGGATCGTAGGTCAGCACCACGTGCTGGAGCGCCGCCTGCGCCGCCCCGGTCGTGGTGGTGGTGATGAGGGGCGGCGTGCCGTTGGTATCGCTGGTGCTGCTGCGCGCGCGTCCCTCGTACTGCATGGCGTCCTGGCCCAAGGTCGCGTCGCGCGTGGCATTGCTGCCCGAGTAGCTGACGATGTAGGCGCTGGTCTGAGTCACGTTGGCCGGCGCCACCCACGCCTCGATCGAGTACTCGCCCGAGGACTGGATCATCGCGGCGAGCTTGCTGCTGGTGCTGGTGGAGGCCTGCGCCTTGCCGCCCATGCCGATGTCGATGCCCCAGCCGCCCACCCAGGTGACGTTCCCCGAGAGCGACAGGTCCGCCGCCGGGGTGACGCCGCTCGTGTCGTAGGCGGTGCTGCCGCTGCCGGTCTGGAACATGTACTTGGCGACCAGGTTCGCCTCATAGCGGCTGCCGCCGGAGGCGACGGTGCCCTGCTTGAGCGTGACCGCGTTCGAGACCACGAGCGCCGGATCGATCGGCGTCACCGGGATCCCGTTGGCGAAGGCGGTGATCGCGGCCAGCATCGCCGCCGAGCTCCCGGGGCAATCCGGGGCGCCGCCCGAGCTCGGCGTGACCCAGCAATGGTGGAACTCCTGCGACAGGCGGATGTAGAACCGCGACTGATCGGGACTCGCGAGATTCATCTTCGGCTGCGCCGCGGCGTAAGCCTCGTTGATGTTGGAGCTGGCAAAGTACGGCTGCTGCGCGGTGGAGGAGCTCGAGGTGTGGCAGCCCGAGCAGAACGTGGTCAGGAGCGGATACACCGTGGACTGGAAGCTCGGGTTGCCCGCGGTCGGATCGGCCGGGAACTGCTTGCCGCCACCGGCCGCCTGCACCGGTGGCGCGACCAGCTGCACGCTGGTGGTGGAGGCGGAGCCCGCTCCGATCCACGCCTGGATCCACACCAGCATGGTGGCGGCGCAGGCGGAAGGGTCCGCGACCCAGCAGTTGTGACCGCTCCCGACCTTCAGGACCAGCGTCGACTGGTTCGGCTGCACCAGGTTCACGAGCGCAAGCGCAGCCTGGTAGGCGAGGTTGACGTCGTCCGAGCGCGCGAACATCGGCGACTGACCGCCCTCGTGGTGGCAGCCGCCGCAGCGGTTCGCCGCGCGGATGTTCTCCCACAGGTTGATCTTGAAGGCCTGCACGTCGGCGTTCCCGGGCGCAGGTCCCGTGTAGGCGTTGGCGGTGCTGTTGGGAGGGGTGGTCACCGGGTTGACCGTCGTGGCCGCGCCCCCGCCGCTGCAGCCGCCGAGGACGGCGAGCAGCACGAGCGCCGCGCCGCAGCCGAGCGCGGGCGCGGCGTGTGACATCGGCCCCGCGGGCGACATCGGCTCCCGGGGCGCAGCTGAGCCGGCAACAGACTTACGCGTCATGGCAGCGCTCCCTTACTGGCCCGGACAGGCGGCAGCGGACAGCTGGAACACCTGCTTCAAGCGGTAGCCGCCGGACTTGAAGCTCGCCTTGACGGTGGCGACGGTCGCCTGATCGGCGGCGCTCGCGGGTGCGCGGAAACACACCGCCTGGAAGATCTTGGTCACCTGGCATTGCGCGAACGCGTCGCTCGATGCCAGCTCCTGTCCGAGCGACTTCGCGCCGTTGCCGCTGCCGGGCAGGGTCGGATCCCACCCGAGGAACGCGTTCGAGCCCGCGCGCCAGCGGTTCGCCCAGCTGTCGTCGGGGGTCACGAAGCCGAAGGGAAAATTGGCCGCGTTGATCAGGTACTTCGGCTGCACCTGGTTCGGGGTGTACACGAGCTGACCCGCCGTGGCGTCGAAGTTGTAGTAGGCGAAGGCCTGCGCCATGGGATCCATGCCGCTGTGGCAGCCGACGCAGGTGTTGAGAAACACGCGGCTGTCCCCGCCCGGGGAGCGCGCCACGTCCTGGCGGATGCGATCCGCGGGGCGCGTGATGTCCATCACCGTCTCCATGTCGTGGCAGAGGTGATCGATCATGGTGAAGCGGAACATGGCGCGGTTGGTGCCGTTGATGAAGAACGCGGAGGCCGCGCCCCGCGTGGTGATCAGTCCTGCGGTCGCCTGCGCCGGCGTGCCGTACGCGCCCGACTGCGTGGTGCGCTTGAGCGCCGCGCTCAGGTCCACGCCGTTCGCCTCGGCCGTGGCGTAGTGATCGTTGTTGGCGCTGGATGGCGCCGGGAGCCCCGGCGCGTTCACGGTGTAGAGAATGTCGTCCGACAGCGCGGTGTTGAACGCCACATCGTCGCGTGCCATGCCGATGACGGTCGCGGCGTAATCGTTGAGCGGAGCGAACACCGTCTGGTCGCGATTGGTCCAGGGGACCACCAGGTTCTTCACCGTCACGTTGTAGAAGGACGGGGCGCTGGTGGCGATCGCCGCGGCGTTGAGCAGTCCCTGCTGGCCGGGTGTGGCGGTGATCGCGGCCGACATCTGGGTGAGCGCGCTCGCCGGCGGCGGCTCCCCGGCGATGCGCTCGTAGATGCGCTTGGCCTGCTCGTTGGGGCCGGCGTGGGCGCTCAGGGTGAGCTGCGCGAGCAGCCACAGAGCAACCGTCGCCGCGCGGCGAGGGGCGCCCGAGGGGACCTGTGCCTGGTTCAATCTAACATTCATGGCGCTCGTCAACTCCCTGAAGCGCCCGAAGCGCGTGCGGACTATAAGCCGCGCCAATCCACTCCCCGAATGTCTCACCCGGCTGACGTCGCGGATCGACGACAGTTCCGGCCCGTATGGCTTCGCGGAGATCATTGCGCGGCGAACTGCGAGAGCCGTCACGGCGGGCCGGCGAGCGTACGCCTACCTAGTGGCGCGAGCGCGCGGCGCGATGCGGACTCCATGAGAACCGGAGTGCGACCGGTGCGCCGTGATGGGATCGCGGATTTGGGCGGCGGCGGCGCGATTAAGTCGTCAGCACCGGCGCGAATTACGTTACATTTCACGCGGCGGACAGTCCGCGTAGCTGGGAGGACACATGAACGCGGCGCGCGGCCGGCACATTCTGATGCAACGCACAGCGCGGGCGGCGCCGCTGCCGCGGCGCGCCGCCTTCGTGCTCACCGCAGCGCTCGTGACTGCGCTCGCCGCCTGCAGCGGCGGCGGCAGCGTCAACATTGCCAACAGCCAGCGCGGCGATCCGGCGACCGTCGA
>Ga0209055_1000069_pt1 | contig 64139 bp, 51 predicted proteins | sample GraSoiAngelo_110_FD_185875 | JGI IMG/M metagenome (GOLD analysis project Ga0209055, IMG submission 185875) | Grasslands soil microbial communities from the Angelo Coastal Reserve, California, USA - 14_0903_12_30cm (SPAdes) (version 2) | ecosystem: Environmental > Terrestrial > Soil > Grasslands ... | reverse complement strand
CCCGCTAACTCGGCTTCGTTGTCGGCCGCCTGGATTGTGCCCAGATTCACGTAAACCGGTCCGCCGGGAAGGGCGAACGCGTTGATCTCTTTCTGGTTCACGACGTGAAAGCTGTAGGGCCATTTTTCCCCCGGAGCGTGCGCTGCTAACTGCGTGCCGAGGCGTTCGACGTACTGTGTGACGGGGCTGGAATCCGGCAAGACGGGAAGCTGCTTGCTAACCTGCTCGGAAGCCTGTTGTCCGGCCTGGACCTCCTCTTGGGAGGAAAACATGTCGAAACCGCGGGAGGGCTGCACCCGCGCTGCTAGGGCGAGGCACCAGATGAGCAGGATCGCCAGATATCGCGCGAAGAGTTGTTTCATAGCTCCTCCTGGGCACAGGCCGACGGCCGCGCCCATGAAAGCGTCTATTCTCTCCAAAGATATTAAATTAGATGCGGGGGCAGGGCGCACAGACCTGATGTCGGGAGTGGTCGGAAATTCCCCGACAGGTTTGTGGTTCGTCGAGAGAGGGTAAAGGCTCCTTCGACTAGGCCTGCCTTCCGCGGAGCGGAAGACCAGGGAGGGGGCAGTTCCGCCGAATCGCTGCTTGACACCGCCAAGGCCGTTACAGACGGGATGACAAGGTGTTGGGGGAAGAAAAACGCGCGCGGATCAACCCGGATTCGAACGATCAGATTCGTGACCTCCGCGCGCATCGGTGGCTTCGCTTCCACTGAGAGCGAAAGAAATGCAGATACCTTCGCGTCGGTCGGAATGAGGGAAAAAGAAAACGCTGGTCGGGTCTCCCAGATCCCTTCAAAGGCATCAGGTACCTTGGTAACGTCCAGTGCAGGGTTCATGGCACGGGAGACCCCCGCCCCTGTGTAAGGTAACGATAATATGCGCATTCTGCTTGCCGAGGACTCGAAGGTTTACCGCCACCTGGTAACCGCTTTCCTGCGAGACTGGGGCTTCGAGGTCGTGATCGCCAATGACGGTTCCGAGGCTTGGAAACTGCTGCAGAAGCCGGATGCGCCGCGCCTGGCTGTTCTCGATTGGGTTCTCCCCGGAATCGACGGTGTCGAGCTATGTCGAAGGATACGTCATCGCGACCCAACTGAGCCCTATATCTACACCTTGCTGTTGACCTCCAAGAGCCAAAAGCAGGATTTGCTGGACGCCATGCAGGCTGGAGCCGATGACTTTTTAACCAAGCCCTTCGATGCCCCGGAATTGCGCGCCCGGTTGTTGGCGGCAACCCGGATTCTGGAGGTGCAGGAACAGCTGGTAAAGGCTCGCGAATCCTACCGCGTCGCGGCCACGCATGACTCTTTGACCCAGGTTTGGAATCGTGCCGAGATCATCGATTTTCTGGGAAGAGAAATCTCCCGCGCGCGCCGCAGCAAGCTGCCGCTCGGAGTCGTCCTGGTTGACGTCGACCACTTCAAATCGGTTAATGACTCCATCGGACACCTGGCAGGGGACATGGTTCTGAAGGAGGTTGCGCAGCGCATGCGCTCGCGTCTCCGCCTCTACGATGGGGTTGGTCGTTACGGAGGAGAAGAATTCCTGCTCGTGCTGCCCGGCTGCGACTTGGGAACTACTACCAGCCGAGCGGACGAACTCAGGCTCGCTGTTTGCTCGCAGCCGGTCATGTGTAATACACATTCCATCACGATTACTGCGAGTATGGGGACAACGTTAGCAGGTCCTTGCCTAGGCCTTGAAGCTATCTTACAGATGGCAGACGCTGCGCTGTACGATGCGAAGCGAAAAGGAAGAAATCGGGTGGAAGAAGCGGTGCGCGAGCCGGTCAGCCAGTAAGAGCAGATAACTCAGAACTGCCAGGCGTCGGAAGGCAGCGAGTTCTGCGTGCTCACGATTTCGATCAGGGCGGATTTAGAAACGTCGCCCAGCATTGCGAGGTTGATCTTTTCTTTCGAACTCATCGCCTCGGCGGACGGCAGCAGGCCGACGCTCTGGTTTCGCCCCATCTTCTTGGCACAATACATGGCCTGGTCGGCGAGCTTGAGAACGTCTTCCACCGAGAGCGCGTCGACGTCATCGCGCAGCCAGGGATAAGGCGTCCAGCCGATCGAGCAGGTCATCCACACGTCGATGCCGGGGCCAAGGTCGAAGGGTTCGTCAGCGATGATCTCCAGGACGCGAGCACAAAAAGCGGGGATCTGCGCGCGTTCCGTGGAGCGGGAAATGATCAGAAATTCCTCGCCGCCCCAGCGCACGAGCTGGTCGGACTTCCGCATGGCGCTGGCTAGGCGAAGGGCGACCTCCTGCAACAGGCGGTCGCCGGCTGCGTGACCAAAACGGTCGTTGATGCTCTTGAAGAAATCCAGGTCCACCATCATGAAGATCAAGTCGCGGTGATCGGCGGGCAGAGTTCCCTCGTCCCGCGCACGCTGGTAAGCGCGGCCGGACTGGCTGGCGTCGGCGGAGATGGTTTCGTGGAAATAACGGCGGTTGCGGGCGCGGGTCAGAGGGTCGGTGAGAGAGATTTCCTGCAGTTCGAGATTCTTGCGCAGCAATTCGGCGCTGCGCTCGGCGACGGCAGCCTCCAGCTCCCTGCGGCGTGTATTAATGGCGCGCGTGCGCAGGCGGATGAGAAACCATACGTTGACGGCAAGAAAGACGAAGGCCGCAAGATCAGCCCACCAGGTCTGCCACCAGGGCGGCTTTACCTCAAAGGCGAAGATTGCGGAGCGGCCGCTCCACGGCGAATTGCCCATGCGGCACTCCACCAGGAATTGATAGTTGCCTGGCGGCAGCGCTGGGTAGCGCGCTTCTCGCAGCATGGTTGCCGTGAACTTGCGCTCCAGGCCTGCGAGTTGATAGCGGCACTCGGCTTTGTCCGGGCTGCGCAGCGTCAACGGGGTAAATTCCGCGGTGAGGGTAGCGTTCTTGTACTCCACCGCGTGCTGCGAATGGCCCGTCCAATCGTCATCGCCCATCACGATAGAAGTGAGCGCCACTCCCGGCGTTTCGGGATCAACAGTCTTGTGGCGCGGAACGTAGTGCGCTAGGCCGCGGGAAGTTCCAATCAGAATGCTTCCATCCGGCTCTTCCCAGAAACCCATGGGGCTGGTGTCATCCCAGATCAGACCATCAGAGTGGTTGATGTTGCGGGTGCTTCCGTCGGGCGCAATTACCACGAGGCCATCGATGCCGCCGCACCAAACCTGGGCGTGAGAATCCTTACCCATGACTGACACGTCGAGTGGAAACTGCTGGACCTTGGGCGCGCCGGAGGAGTCAAGCTGCAGATGAGTTACGCCCGCGACATCGTTGTAACTTATCCACACCTCATCATCGTTGGGAGCGGCCAAGATCGTCGGGTTGGCGAGTAAGCCGTCTCTGGCCGCGAAGAGTCGCCAGATGTGCCCGTCGAAGCGGCCTAGGCCCCAACTTCCACCGGCCCAGAGCACACCGTTGTGACTAAAGGACAGATAGGAAGTCGAACCTTGTACTTCTCTGGGTAGTTTCACCAGGATGGGCCGCAAAGGAGCTGATCGCGGATCAAAACGCACTACGAAACCTTCTCCTCCCGCCCAAACCTCGCCGTTGGGAGCCTGCTGAATGCACCTGAAACGTGCGTCCTTCAGATACTTCAAAGATGGCACATTCGCGTCCGCAAGCGTTCGCAGCCGCTGCATGTGAAAAGTGTGCGAGTCGATGCGCGTCAGACCGCTGGTACGGGAAAAGGTCCAGATAGCGCCGTCGCCGGCAACGGCAAGCATCTGGACCTCGGGACCAGCCAAGCCGTCTTTTTCGGTAAACGCGCGCCACTTGTTGTTACGAGGGCCCCACAGCGCCAAGCCGTTGCTGGTTCCGGCCCAGAGCCGGCCTTGCTGATCGCGCAGTTCATCCCAGACCAGCCAGGCCGGCAATCCTTCATTCCGGGTCCACGCCGACCACTCCTTAATGCCGACGACGCGGTCCAGTCCGGTACCCATGCCGCTGACCCAGAGAATGCCTTCGCGGTCTTCCAGAGCTGTTACTACGCTGTTGCTGGTGAGTCCCTGTTTGTCCGTGATGGCTCGCCACTGGCCATCGACGCGCTGGAACAATCCGCCGAGCGATGGCACCAGCAAGTGTCCTTCTTGATCGACACTGGGGAGACCATCCGCATTCACCGTGGCGATGCCGTGGTCGTCCGCCACCATCCGATGGGTTTCGGGATCCAGGCGCGCGACATGCTGAACCGTACGCAGCCACAATGTGCCGCTGCCGTCGAATATCAAGGCGATTACTCGGTCCGTCGGCAGGCCCGTGATGGGCTTCAGTTCCCATTTCGATGAGCCAGGCGGAAACACTCCGATGCGCCCTCCTGCCACGAACCAGACGGAGTTGTCACGGGCGACTGTGAGGGCCGCAACCGCTCCGGGCAGGCCGTCCTCCTTGGAGAACAGGCGCACGTCAGACCGATTCTTTCCGGCGTAGCGGAGCAGGCCTTTCTCGACGCTGACGAACACATTGTCTTCGCCGTCAACCGCGAACACTTGAGAAACGTCGGAGAGTTGACCGGCGGTGGTCGGCAGGTCGAGTGGAATAAAACGTCCGTGTTTGAATTGCGCAATACCGTGGCCGCCCTTCACCCACATCGTACCGTCGGGTGCCTTCAAGAGGTGGTCGATGTAGTGGCCCGTAGTCTTCTCGACTTCCTCAAAACGGCGAATGCGCGAGCCATCGTAACGCAACAATCCGGTCTGCGTGCCCATCCACAAAAATCCCTGACGGTCCTGCGCCAGTGCGGTGACAGTGACGGCGCTGAGTCCGAAACGTTCGCCAAAATGTTCGACGGCATAACGCGGGTTTGACGGTAAGGCAGGCGGAGAAACCCCCATGCCTGGCAAAGCCAAGACGAAGAGCCAGGCCGCCATGCACAGCGCAGCGGCGAGGCGCCCAGTAATAAGTTCTTTCACCATGAGCGGTGATCGGGCAGGCGCCGAACAAGGGGGAAGGTCATCGGCCAGTTCAAGAAGCTAACTTACGTCTTCATAAGGGTATCCAAGGGGGTTGTGGAGGGGAAAGTTACCGAAGGAACCAGCCAGGCGCAGAGGTAACGTGTCGTACCGTACAAACAACGATTTAAAGGTACATCGATCTGCCGTCTGATACCAGCGTGCGGCTTCGTCGTAATCCTGTTCGATGCCGACCCCCGACTCGTAGGGCAGGCCCACTCGAAATTGGGCATTGAAGTGGCCAGCTTCCGCCTTGTGCAACAGGCCAGAGAAGTCACGCGGAGCTTTGGGCGCGTGGTCGAAAACGACGCTCAGCTTGCATGATGGCCAGGCAAAACACGGAATGCTGATGGCGAGAAAGAGGAACCCGTAACCCAGACGTGATCGCATGCACCACCCCATTTGGCCCAACCAGCTACTCACAAGTTGGGCGAGAAATAGCGCTGAATGATCCGGAAGTCAAAGGGCGCCGTTCGCGAGCACAGAAGCAGTCTGACAAATGCAACAACGCAGCAACGCAGCAATGTGTGCACTCACAGGTTAGCGATGGGTTCGAACACTGATGGATTCGAACACTTGGAGGCTGACCCAGGGAATGAGAAGATGGATGAAGGACTGGTTTGAAAGATTTTTCGGGGAGGTGGGTATCTAGCGAGGTCACCTCGGGCGGCTGAAGCCGGCTGTCTTGGCAGCTCAGTGACGCGGACGAAGTGGGGTGTGTGAAAGCTTCTGTCGTCGGTGCGGAACTGGTTCCAATTTCCGCCACGGGACCCAGCACCGAAGCGGTGGGCCATTTTCGCGACACCCCGCCGGGGTTGGTTTTGTATTGTGGTTGTACCGACCCAGCGGGCGTTGGTTCGCACTCTGCCCCGAAGCCGGGACCTGCGCAAATTCGTTTGGGGAAGCAGTCTACAAGTCATGATCCACCTTTCGGCCGCGGGCAAGCGTTATGCCCACAAGCTCCTGTTTGAGAACGTCGACTGGCTGATTACGGCTCAGGACCGTGTTGGCCTGGTCGGGGCCAACGGGACCGGCAAGTCCACCATGCTCAAAATTCTGGGCGGACTGGAGACCGTTGACTACGGCAGCCTGAGCGTCACCAGGGGTATCAGCGCCGGGTATCTCCCCCAGGATGGGTTGTCTCTCTCGGGGCAGTCGGTTTTTGCCGAGTGCATGGGGGTCTTCGCCGATCTGCGGGGCCTGGAGCATGAGATGGAAGAGCTGACCCGGCGCATGGCGGAGCTCGACCACACCTCCAGCGACTACGCCCAGGTGGCGGAACGTTTTCATCGTATAGAACACGAATTCCAGACGCGGGATGGATATGCCATCGAGGCCAAGGTCGGGACTGTGCTGGCTGGGCTGGGATTCAAGAAGGAAGACTGGACACGGCGTACCGAGGAGTTCTCGGGAGGATGGCAGATGCGCATTGCGCTGGCGAAGCTGTTGCTCCAGAAGCCTAACCTGTTGCTGCTGGACGAGCCCACCAATCATCTTGACCTTGAGGCCCGCAACTGGCTGGAAGACTACCTGAAAGACTATCCCCATGCCTTCGTGCTGATCTCGCACGACCGCTATTTTCTCGATGTGACGGTCAACAAAATCGTAGAGATTTGGAACAAGCAGGTTCACTTTTACGCGGGCAATTATGACAAGTACACCGCGCAGAAGACGCAACGCGGCGAACAACTGGAAGCGGCTTATCGGAATCAGCGCGAGCGTATCGAGCAACTCGAAGTCTTTATTAACCGCTTCCGCTACCAGGCCACCAAGGCCAAGCAGGTGCAGAGCCGAATCAAGGAACTGGAGAAGATGGAGCGGATCGAGTTGCCGCAGGAAGAACGGACGATCCATTTCTCCTTCCCGCAGCCCAAACCGAGTGGACGGATTGTCGCGGAGGTAAAGAATCTCGCCAAGGGCTATGGCGAGAAAGAAGTATTTCGGGGCGTGAATTTCACTATCGAGCGCGGAGACCGGATTGCCCTGGTGGGTGTTAATGGCGCGGGAAAATCCACGCTGATCAAGCTTCTGGCGGGCAAGGAGCTGCCCACGGCGGGTGAATTTCGGCTCGGGCACAAGGTTCAAGCCGACTACTTCGCGCAGGACCAATATAAGGAACTGAATCCGGAGGCCCGGATTCTTGACGACCTGGGCGAGCTTTCGCCGAGTTCCACGCAAACCGAGTTGCGCAGTCTGCTGGGCTGTTTCCTGTTTTCCGCAGATGAGGCGTTCAAGAAAATCGGCGTTCTCTCGGGCGGAGAACGCAACCGCTATGCCCTGCTGAAGATGCTTCTGCATCCAGCAAATTTCCTGCTGCTCGATGAGCCCACCAACCACCTTGACCTGCGCGCCAAGGATGTTCTGCTGGAGGCTTTGGCGGAATACAGCGGGACGGTCGTGTTTGTCTCGCATGACAGGTACTTCATTGACAAGTTGGCGACCCGGGTTTTTGAGGTTGGGGAAGGAGGTGTCGAGACCTATCCGGGAAATTACGAAGATTACATCTGGAGGAAAGAAGAGGGCGGGTCACAGGGAGCAGAAGCCCAGGGTGCAGGGGCGCAGGGGACAGGAGGGCAGGAACCGGTCATTCCGCAGGCGCAGCCAGGCAATGGAAACGAACGCGCACTCGCGGCTCCTGAAGCGAGACCGAAGCGCCTGAATCCGATCCGTCGCAAGCAGATCGAAGAACGTTGTCGGGATTTGGAAGAAGAAGTAGCCCGGGTGGAGGCTGCTATCGCGCATGGCCAGGCGGCGCTGCAGAATTTTGTCAGTGCCGAAGAAACCCAGCGGCTCACCCAAGAACTGAAAGCGCTCCGGACTCAGCTGGACACCCTGATGGAAGAGTGGGAGGAGCTGGCGCAAGCCCTTTAGCAACAATAAGTGCAGTTCGGCCTACGTCCCAATTCGGCACGGGGACAGGCTCTTCCGTAACCTGACCTTCCGCTTACTCCCGTGCGATAGTCAGGTTGGCCAATGGGCCAACACCATTCCAACCGCATGCGGCAGCCCCCGTCCGGTGCGCGTTGTAGAAGATTAAGGAAGGTTTTCATCATGTGGCAGACCCTGGACACTAAAGACACTAACCCGAAAAAAGAAAACGGAACGTCTCAGCCCGCGTCAAATTCCAATCCGCTTTCCTCGCAGCTCCGCAGCACCGGCGAACAGGCTACCATCGGACGCTCTCTGATCATTAAGGGAGAAGTCACCGGTTCGGAGCCGCTTTACATCGACGGCCGAGTCGAAGGCACCATTATTCTGACCGACAACCGCCTGACGATCGGGCGCAACGGCAGCGTCTCGGCGAATGTCAATGCCAAAGAAGTCGTGGTCATGGGCAAGCTGCACGGCAACGTGCAAGTCACGGACCGGGTAGACATCCGGGCCGAAGGCTCATTGACCGGTGACGTAGTGGCCCACCGTCTAAGCATCGAGGATGGCGCCTTCTTCAAGGGCAGCGTGGATCTGAAGAAGTCCGAACAGAAAATGAACGCCGACGCGGCCAAGAATGTGAAGCCGGAAGCGGTACACAACGCCTCGCTGGCCATGACGGCTGCCGCCGGCAAGGCGAACTAGTTCCTGACTGCTTGTCCTTGGTTTTGGACACGGGTCGACGGCCAGTCGAGAGCGGGTCGACGACTCGCCTCGACTTGTTAGTGGAAGCTAGTGATGCGTCCTCTGGGTCTTTACTTCTTTTCTTTTAATTCCAGCGCCGCCGAGTTCATGCAGTAACGGAGCCCGGTCGGCGCCGGCCCATCTTCAAACACATGTCCTAAATGCGCGTCACAGCGGGCGCAGCGGGCCTCGATGCGGATCATGCCATGAGTAGGGTCGGTGTGCTCGCTGATACTCTCGGTGTTCAGCGGTTGATAAAAGCTCGGCCAGCCAGTGCCGGAATCAAATTTTGTATCTGAGCTGAACAAAGGCTGGCCACAGCAGGAACAAACGTAGAGTCCTTCTGCCTTTGTCTTCCAATACTTCCCTGTAAAGGCAGGCTCTGTGCCGGCCTTGCGCGTGACGTAATACTGCTCGGGCGAGAGCTGCTTGCGCCATTCCTCGTCCGACTTGGTGATTTTCTCTGTCATGACCTTAGTCGTTGGTCGTTGTCGTTGCTCTTTGGTCTTTGGTCGTCGGCCAACGACTATTTGATGCTCGGCGCTCAGATCTCGATGATCATGTCTTCCAGGTGCGTCGGATATTTGTTGAGGATCTCGCCTTTGTCTTTCCGCACGACCACCGTATCGGAATGGCGGAAGCCGCCCCAGTCGGGATCGTAGACACCCGGCTCGCAGCTGAAAGTCATTCCCTCTTTCAAGACCGTCTTGTCGCCTTCGGCGATCCAGGGGGACTCGTGACCTTCGAGGCCGATGCCGTGGCCGGTTCGATGCTTTAGAAATTTTCCAAACCCAGCCCGGCGGATCCGCTCCAGGCTCTTTTTGTCGACGTCCTCAGCGATGGCGCCTTCCTTCATGTTTTCCGCACCTGCATCGTGGGCAGCCAGCATGGCGTCGTATAGGCGCCTGGCGTAGTCGGTGGGCTTGCCTACGCAGAAGGAGCGCTCGCATTCCACGCTGTATCCGCCCACTTGAGCGCCGAAGCTCAGAATGAGGGCGTCGCCCGGTTGCAACTGGTCCTTGCTGGGAACGGCGTGCGGAAAGGCGGAGCGCTTGCCGAAGGGAACTAGTCCGCCGAAGGGGGGCTCGATGCCGACGCCCACAACGTCGTTCAGTTCTTTGGACATCTTGTCGGCTAGCGCATCAGCCGTGGCCTTGAGAATCTGGTCCTCGGTCACGCCGCCGTTCTTCTGAACAAACTCGCGGCCAGCCTGTACAGTGAAGTCGGCAAAGTACATGGCGCGCCGCATGACGCGCAGTTCATCTTCATCTTTGACCCAGCGCAGGTGCTCGATCAGATCGCCGGCGTTGACCATGGTCGCTTTCGGCGCACCCAGCTTCATCTGCTGCAGCCGGCTGGGCGTGGGCTCTTCCACACCGATACGGCCGGCGCCCAGACCGCGCTTGGCTATCCGTTCGAAAATCCAGCGGACCCGGTTCACCGGCCCGGGGAAATCGAAATACGCTTCATAGTCCTTTACCCACCAGAGCTTTACCTGGTCGGTCTCGAGGCCGGGAATGAACAGAGCGGGATCGCCGGAGGTTGGGATCAGCGCCGCCAACGGGCGTTCCGTTGAAAGGTGGAAATAACCGGTGGTGTAGATGACGTTATGCGAGTCCAGAAGAAGCAGCGCATTCAACTTCCGCTTCTCGATCTCCTGCTGGACCTGCCGGATCTTGCGCTGGTACCACTCCGGTTGCAGCCGGTCGTGGGCGGCCGTATCCGGCATGGCGGCAGACATTCGCAACTTTCGGACGCGGCCGAAGCTGCTTACATCCGCCGCAACGGTCAACGCCGCCGCCCCCGCCATTGTGCGCAGGAACTGCCTCCGGTTTGCCATGATGCCTCCTCACCCAGCGGCTGGAAAGCCATCTATAGTAACGCAAGCTCGCAAGAAAGACTCACCGCCGAGAGCGTAGAGAACGCCGAGAAGACTTTCGATGCGAGCCTTCAGGAAGCCTTGGCGATCTTTGCCGTCAAGGCTCTTTAAGGCTCTTGGCTTTCTAGACAACTACGACTTATGACAATAAACTTCTAGTGCTCGCAGAGTCTCTTTCAGTAACGGAACTCACGACCCATGCGCCTGGTGACCTTTGAGACCGCTGCCAAACAATCACGAATTGGTGCTGTAACAACCGACGAGCGAATCGTGGACCTCAATTTGGCCTGCGCCCTTTATTTGCGCGAGGTCGAGGGCGAAAGCGCATTCTACCGCCTGGCGGACGCGCTCGTACCCTCCAACATGTGTCAGCTTTTTGCGGGAGGGGATACCAGCCTGGAAACCGCGCACAAGGCATTCGATTACGCGCTCCATCACGAAGGTGAGGTTCTGGCCCCGGGCGGCGAGGCCATCTTTCATCGGTCGGCCGAGGTCCGGCTGAAGGCGCCTATCCTTCCGAAGAAGTTCTTTCACACGGCGGGAAATTTCCGTGAGCATCATGAAGAGGCGACCAAGGCAGGTTTCTCCCACCCGGTGCTGCCTTGGATCATCTTTTTCCAGAATGTGGACGCGATTATCGGACACGACGAGCCCGTGATCTACCCTGAACACCTGACCCAGGAGCTCGACTACGAGCTGGAACTGGCAGTCGTGCTGAAGAAGAGCGGCAAGCACTTCACGCCGGAACAAGCGCGCGATTATGTTGGCGGGTATCTCATCTTTAATGACATCACGGCTCGCGATATCCAGCGCCGCGAAATGAAGTCGGGGGTGTTCAGCTTCTGCAAAGGCATTGACACATTCTGCCCGTTGGGACCTTGGATTGTCACCGCTGATGAAATCCGCGACCCGCATAATCTAGCCATGGAACTGAGGGTGAATGGAGAATCGCGGCAGAGGTCGCATTCGAGCAAGATGTCGGTGAAAATTCCGGAGATTCTGTCGCATTACTCGCCCATGGGCTACAGTGCCGGTGACGTGGTTTCGACGGGGACGGTTTCGGGGGTGGCGGCATTCAGCGGCGATCCCAAGGCCTGGTACCTGAAGCCCGGTGACGTCATGGAATGTGAGATCGAGAAAATCGGCGTTCTGCGCAACCGCGTGATCTCGTGGGAAGAAGCGTACGGACAAAAACCTGTGGTGATGGCGACGCAGGAGACACTGAAGTAAGGAAGTTTAAGGCAACACCCACCACCGTGACACGGAGGATTGCTGATTTCTGATTTTCTGATTGAAATTGGGTCAAAACTAGACCACACCATCAACAACTGGAAATCGGCAATTTTCTTCTTTGTGTCACTGTGCCGGTGTGGGTTTTTTTGGTAATCCGATGGACCACAATTCCAAAATCTGGGTCAGCGAGCTCAACGCTCGACCGGAGATCCGCTCCGCATTCCCGCATTCCACCGTACATTTTTATGACACGACCTTGCGCGATGGCGAGCAGACTGTCGGCATCACGCTTTCTCCCCCGCAGAAGCTGGAGATTGCCCGCAAGCTCGATGAACTCGGCGTGAGCCGCATTGAAGCCGGATTTCCCAAGGTGTCGCCCGAGGATGCCGAAGCGATCCAACTTATGTCGAAAGCGGGATTGAAAGCTGAACTGTGGGGCTTCTCGCGGGCGGTAAAGGGCGACCTGGAGGAATTAGTGCGGCTTGGCATTCACGCCACCGTGATCGAGTCGCCCACCAGCGACATCAAGCTGAAAGCCTACGGCATGTCGCGCGACGAAGTACTCGGTCGCGTGGTGGACGCGATTTCTTTCGCCAAGCAGACCGGCATCAAAGTCGCTTATTTCGCTGTGGACGGGACGCGCACGGCACTCGATTTTCTGAAGACAATTTATTTGACCGCACTCGAGGCTGGCGCGGCCGAAATCGTTGTTGTGGACACCCTTGGCGCCTGCGGGCCTGAGGCCGCTGAGTTCCTGGTCCGTGAGGTCAGACGTTGGGTCGGTTCGGAAATTCCCTTGCACTGGCATGGGCATAATGATTTCGGCATGGCGACGGCATGTGGGGTGGCGGCCGTGCGTGCTGGAGCGACGTGGATTCAAGGAACCATCAACGGCATGGGTGAGCGTGCGGGAAATTCGGACATTGGTGAAATCGCCCTCGCTTTGCAGTGCCTCTACGATATTCCCGTTGCGCTGAACCTGGTCAAGGTGCGTGAAGTTTCGGAACTGGTTTGCAGGCAAGCAGGTTATACGCTGGAAGCCTGGAAGCCTCTGGTCGGCGATAACCTCTTTATGCGCGAGAGTGGCGCGGTCGCCACGCAGTTCCACATCCCGGAAGCGATTGAGCCTTATTCTTCGGAACTGGTGAATGCGCGGCGGAGTATCGTGTTGGGAAAGAAGAGCGGGCTGGACAGCATCGACTTGAAATGCAAAGAGCTGGGCCTGTCCATCAGCCTCGAGCAGCGGGCCCCCATTCTTGCCGCCGTGAAAAAACGGGCTATCGCAAAACGGGGATTGGTCAGCAATGAGGAATTCCGTCAGATACTGGCCGAAGCAGCTCGAAGGCGGGCTTCTCCAAAGTAGCTCAGTGTCCAAACAATCTTCGCCTTGAACTGTCCTTCAAAACTTTTCTCACCCGATTTTCATCCATCCAATCTGGGTGCGGTACTTTCAATTGCGGAGAAGGTTCAGGTACAAGCTGCGGCAGGTGCTGCTGCACGGCGGCTTCGGCCAGCAAGTACCCATGATTTTCCAGCACGCCCTTCTCGCCTTGGGAAAAAGCATCCAGATCGGTGCGAATATCGGCGATCATGGCGGCAATTGCGGGTGAGTATCCGGGGGGCGCGCCCGAGCCATAATTCGTCGTCACGCCGCCAACGCCCCAGTAGGTTCCATCCATGACGCCGGCAAGAAAGTTGGAGATAAGCCAACGCTTGCGTAGCGCCAACTCCTGGTTGCCTTGAATTGCGATATAACGCTGGACTCGCCAGACGAGACTCGTCTCCATATCGAACTTGAAGACCGCTCCTCCGTCGGAGGAAATAACGATGGCATGGTCCTTCCAGATCGGCTCCAGGCCGAGATTGTCGTAGACGCCGCCGTCGCTGAGTGCAATTTCACCGCGTAGCTGGTCGGCAAGATCGCCCTTGGCGTCGCCATCTTTGAAATCGCCTGCCTTGAACGGTACGGCCAGAGGATCAAAAATTGGCGGGAAGCACGAGGAAGCAGCCACGGCTTTCGCCAGAGGCCACTCGGGCGGCGTGGGACGCACATAGCCGGCCTGGTAGTCGCCAATTTGAGTTCTCTCGAATGTCCAGTTCACGCCAAAGGCGATATCAGTGGCGCAATAAATAAATTCCGGGGATTCGGGAAGTTGTGCCAGCTGTAACTTGGTCAATCTTTTCGCATATTGTGCCGCCAGGCTCTCGACCTGTACGCTCGAGTTCAACCAGTTCCACGGAATCAGAAAACGCTTCAATACGGGAGCATTGCGGATGTTCGCCGAAGTGAAATCACGAAAAGGCTTGGCGACGCGCTCTTCCCAGTCAGAAACAGGACCGCTCAGCGGCCAGGAGAGGGAGCTGGCCAAGTGCGCGCTGACGATGCTGCCGCCCGAGACCGACGATATGGTCTCAAGTTGCGCCAGAATGCCGAGTTCGTTCAGTCGGCGCAACGCTCCCAGGTGAAAAAGAGCAGCGCGGTACCCACCACCCGACAAGGCCAGGCCGATGCCGCTTCTCTGTTTTTTGGGCTTGGGAGCAAAGGAGTTCAGCCCAACCTTTGTAGCCGTCAGATTGTGTTGCGTCTCAAGAGGCATAATCGCAGTTTTCCGAGTAGGGACGAGTCTTAGCCTAAAACAGGCCGCCGCAGAATAGAAATTTGTCCGATGTTTTGAAAGTGGACCGGCTGAGCCGTTTTATTTTTTGACATGCGGCAACACGGCTTCGCCGAAAAGTTTAGCTTGTCCGGTGCGATCGTCACCCCAGATTTCCAGCATGATGTGGGTGCAGCCCGCAGCCCGGTAATCCTCGATCTGCCGAATGCACTCATCGGGCGTACCTGCGATGGGGTAAACTTTGCGCAGGATCTCGTCACTCACGGCTCGGGCTGCAGCTTTTCGGCCACCTCGTTCCATGGCATCGGCTATGGGTCGTAACTCGTCGAAGGTCAGGCCGGCACATTCGAGTAGAACGTCGGCGGAACCTTTAATGTTTTGCACCTTGTTGGCAAGATACATGGCCGCCTGCTCGCGGGCTCCTTGTTTACCTTTGACGGAATCACGTCCGATGCTGCCCACGATAACCGAACCGAGAATGAGGCTGGCCGGATCTTTTCCTGCCTTGCGGGCGCCCTCTTCCAGATTCTTCTTCGAGTAACGCACGAAGGCAGGAGTCGTGATGCTGGCGGTCAGCAAACCATCCCCCACGGAGCCTGCCATCTTCTGGAGGACGGGTCCAGTTCCGGCCACATACACGGGCGGGATTCCTCGCGGAGCGTGCGCGTCTGGCTTGAGTGGCGGCACCGATGCGGCAAAGACTTTGCCCTGGTATTCGAAAGCATCGCCCTTCAAGACGCCTCTTACCACCTCGATGCTTTCCCGCATCACGGTGGCTGGACCAACGTTCTCGCCTTCTCCCTCGCCGATTGCCTTCATGAAAATCTTGGACGCGCCCAGCCCGAGAAGAAAGCGATCGCCGGCAATATCCTGCATGACGCGGGCTTCCATGGCAATCTGCACGGGATGACGCGTGTAGGGCGAGATGATTCCCCAACCCAGTTGAATGCGGCGGGTCTGCTGCGCGATAACCGCCAGAACCGCCGTCGAAGAACGTGCCTCGAATGAATGCTTGCGCCACCAGGGATACGCTTCGGCAATCCAGAAGGCGTCAAAGCCCGCCTGTTCACAGGCCTTCGCCATGGCTACGGTTTCGCGGACCGGCTCCATGCTGAGTTGCAGGACGCCAAGATTGAAGGGCATGAAGTTGGTATTTGCTCCTTAGATTAGCTCTTAGCTTTCTAGCGGTTAGCCTTCAGCCAGAAGCGGCAAGCCGCGTCTCCACCAAAAAGACTTCTATTCAGGATCTTTCCAGGAATGCTCTAGGCCTTTGACCAGTGCCCACAAAGCTTTGTTCAACGGGGTGGGGACTCCCACTTTGTTGCCCCACTCGACGATGGCGCCATTCATAAAGTCGACCTCGGTTTGGCGCTTGGCGAGTACGTCCTGCAACATGCTGGCGCGGTGCTTGCCGGGAGCGTTGGCGCCCTTCTGCACTAACTGGCGCGGATCGCCGTGCAGCTGGATGCCCAGCTTCTTCGCAACTGCCTCGCCTTCGGCGATCAGGTCATTGAACAACTGCCCGGTTGGCGCGAATCGCGTGGCGGCGCCGTGGTGCAACCAAGTCAGGGCGCCCACCGGGTTGGTAGAGGCATTGAATATCAGCTTGGTCCACTGCGCGCCACGCGCGTCTTTCATGGCCATGGTATTCATCCCGGAGCGCGTGATAAGGCCAGCAAGCTCTTCCACCTTATTCATAGGCGTGTGCGTCGGCTCAAAGGGACCAATCCAAGTATCTCCCTTGATGTCGTAGCCGATGTGTCCCGCCCCGATGGGATGTCCAGCAGGAAAGGTAGTGCCACGAATGACATACTTCACGTCTTCGGCGATGATTTCCTCATTGCCCACACCGTTCTGCACCGAGCAGACAGCGCTATCGGCATCGAAGGCATGGGCAACCTGCGCGATGGCGTGGCGCGTGTGAATCGCCTTGGTGGCGACAATTCCGAAGTCGCAACGAGGAATGTCAGCCGGATTGCTGGTCGCCTTTAGCCGCGCCGTGAACTCGGCGGCGCCGGAAAGCCGCAGGCCGCTCCGATTGATCGCGTCTACATGCTCCTTCCAAACGTCGTAGGCCCAGACCTCGGCCTCTCCTCGCTTGGCGAGGTGCGCAGCAAACAGGCTTCCCACAGCCCCGCAGCCGACAACACAAATCCTCATGAACTGGTTCCTTGATGGCTAACGGGCCGCTAAGGTGCGTGACTCCTGCCCGGTGAAAAATTTCCAAGGTACAGAGGCTAGGCAGTCGCCCTCGGCTTTGCCGATGCGATACGTGTCCTGGGTGTAAAGACAGACTTTTCCCTCTTGATCGACGACTTGCGGGTGTAGTGAAAAAATCATGTTTTCTTCCAGCGGCACGTCGCTCTTCGAGCCAATGGCCGGATGCTCGATCATCGTGGTTCCAATCGAGTGGCCAGAGAGATGACCCAGCTTGAATCCATGCATCGCGAAGGTATCGCCAATCGCTCGGTGTACGTTGCTGGCCAGTTCGCCGGCGCGCATTAACTTGCGGGCTTTCTCCAAGGCGTCCGGGTATGCGTCCGCCATTCTACGCGTTGTGTCACTCGGCTTGCCGCGCAGCAAGGCACGCGAAAATTCGACCCAATATCCCCCAGCGCCGGTGATCTCGAGCGAATAGAGCAGCAGATCGTCCGGTGCCACGGCACGGAGGCCGGGAACTTTGAAGTGGGCCTGTGCTTGCCCATCGCTGCCGGAGAGCACGATGTTCATCATGCGCGGGCCGGCGCCCCGCGCAAAAAATGTTTTCACGGCTGGCGCCATGATTTCGGCTTCTGTTTTTCCGGGTTCGTAAGCCTCGACCAACGCCCAGAACCCTTCCAGGATGATGGCCATGGCGTCACGGACTTGGACCAGTTCTTCCTGACTTTTCACGGCGCGCGCTATGTCAAACTGGAAATCGAAGGGCACCAGCTCAAAGGGACCTTGAGCGAGTTCACGATAATCACGCACGGCCATGATGAAGTTCATGCCATAGACGCCAATGCGCTTCCACTTGCGTTCCTGGGCGCGCTCGCGAATCCATTGGCCCGGAATGTCGGGCCACACATGATCTTTTACCCACGGCTTGGCCTTGTCACCGATCCAGCGTGCCTCGCGGGGAAAAACCAGGGTGGGCTGGCCCTCAAGCGGCAGGAGGACGTAAACGTAGCGATGAACGATCTCGAAGCCGGACATGTAGAGCACGGCGCCTTCGAAACCCGCGTATTGATTGCCGCAAACGATTAGCGCGTCCAAGTGCTCCTGATGCATGCGAGAGCGGACGTTTTTGTAGCGCCGTTCGATTTCCTGTTGAGTCAGCAAAATTGACCTCGGACGTTGTTGATGATTGTTTTGTCATCCCGAGCGCAGCGAGCCGCCGGCCCGTGGAGTCGAGAGACCTCGGTTTTTGTCTTGAACCAGAGAGTCCCTCGACTCGCCCGCCCTCGCGAAGCTCGGTCGTGCTCGCTCGGGATGACTTCGTTAGGGCATCGCTAAAGCGATGCGCTGATACCTATCGATGCTTTTCTGTTATTGCACCCCACACAGTTCTGCAGCCGTTAATGCGTAAATCTTGGTGATGTCGGCCAGCGTCTCGATCGAGACTTTCTCTCCTTCTTTATCGCGGGGACCGCTCGAGGGGCCGTAGTTCACCGTTTCTACGCCGTAGCGGATGAGCACGCTGGCATCGGAACACCAGGTCACGACTTCACGCTCGGGCAGTTTGCCCATCACATATTCGTGATTGGCATCGATCGCGCGAATCAGTTCGTGGTCTGAGCTGACGCGCGCCCCCGGCACGGAAACGTAAGTCTCGAATTCCAGGCCCCAGTCGGGATGTTTTTTTTCAAGATCAAGAAAGACGTGCTGGATTTCGCGGCGGGCGTCGTTCATCTGAATGGTGGGCGGCACCCGGATATCCAGAAATAAGTCCGTTTTTTCCGGAGTGCGGCTGGCGCGCCAGGCATGTCCGCCGCGGATTGCGCCCAGGTTCACGATGGCTTTCTTGCCGCCGTAGGCGGCCTTCTTCTCCCAGGCGGCCGCCCAGTTCAAAATCGTGTCAAGGAGTTCGTGCATGCGGCGGATCGAGTTCATCTCCTCGCGGCCTTCCGAGAACGCGGTGTGCACATAAATTCCGGCGCAAGAGATGCGCACCCACATCGAGCCGAAGTGCTCGAGAACGACATGCATGTCGGTGGGTTCGCCGAGGATGCACATGTCGGGCAGAACGCCGTGGTTGACTAGATAGTGAGTGCCGAAACCGTAGCCTCGATACTCCTTGCCCTTGAACTCACCCCACTGCGTCTTTTCAATCTCGCCGGCGACGGCGGCAATGATCAGGTCGCCCTTCAGCTTGACTCCCGCACGCTGGAGCGCCTTGACTGCGTGCGTGTAGCAGACGAGCGCACCCTTCATGTTGTAGATGCCGAGGCCGTAGATCATGCCGTTCTTTACAACCGCATGAGGCTTGTATCCCATCCCGGTCAGAAATTCTTCGCGGCCGGTGTTGGAAGTGTCCATGTGGCCGTTGAACATCAGGTTCTTGCCGCCTCCAGCACCGGTCCAGCGAGCGACAACATTGGCACGGCCTTCTTCGACCTCCTGCCACGTGACATTCAGCCCAAGCTGTTGAAATGCACCTTGCATGTAGTGCGCCATCTGCAGTTCCTCGCCGGTGGGGCTGGGAATGTTGATGACGTCGCAGCTCATGGAGACGATCTCTTCTTCCCGCACCTCTGCAAGGATTCGCTCGGCCAGCTTTGGGTCAAGAGTGAGTGCTTGTCGTTTGCTGGTGGTGTGCAAAGTTGTCAGTTCTCGGTTCTCAGTTCTCAGTTCTCAGTGGCGAACAACTAAACGAAAATCATCAGGGTACGTGCACAGCTTGTCGTTGCCCTTGTCGGTTATCCAAAAGTTGTCTTCCAAGCGCAGGCCGCCACCTTCGGGCCAATAGATTCCCGGCTCAATTGCCAGCACCATTCCCTTCTTGATCGTTCCCGTGCCTGCCTGGTGCGCGTATGGCGGCTCATGGGCGCGCGCGCCAACACCGTGACAGATCGGATGTGACGGCTGGCCGGGATATCCACCCTCGGTAATGCGGGCGCGGATCAGTCGATCCAGTTCTGGAAAACTTGCCCCATCGCGCGCGTAAGACACGCCTTCGTTGAACACCTTCAACAAAAGGTCCAACAGTTTGTGGTATTCCGGCGCCAGGTCGCCGGGACAGGCGTTCTTGGTCAAATCGGTCCAGTAGCCGTCTGCACAAACCCAGATTTCAAATAGCGTCGGCTCATTCTTCTGGACGGGGCGATCGCCAGTGGCGGTGAACGTCGCAATGCCTTTCCCTGACCAGACCAGAGTGAAGGCGCGCGCCATCTCAACCTTTCCTTGATAACCCACACCCAGCCCGTGCACGAAGCTTTCATACATACCGCCTACCTCGCTTTCCTTCATGCCGGGCCGCATGTGCTCGCGCGTGTGTTCCATGGCCAACGCCGCCAGTTCGTTGGCCAACCGCATGCGTTCGATTTCCTGCGTCGTCTTGATTGCGCGCGCTTCGCTGAGCAGCGGCGTCGCGTCCACCACCTGGCCTGAAACTTTGCGGAAGGCGTCGAAATAGTTCTGCGTGGGCGTGGTTGGCTCACCTATCATTCGGTCGGCGCTCTGCGTGCCCATGTTGAGCTCGATCGCTACCTTGTCGGTCAGATGACGTTCTTTGAGGACTTGGAGCGTGCTCTCCAACGCACGATATTGCGGCGGGCGCGGGTCGCTCGGGTGATAGCTTTTGAAGAGCCGGATGTCGTCGGTCCAGGAGTTGCGCTGGGCGTCGGCCAGCTGCGGCTCGATAGCAATTAGAACCGCGTCTCCTTCTTGCGGAAATACCGCAGCGTCATAGCCCTTCATGCACCAGTAATTCGTAAGATAAAGGATGTTGTCGGGGGCGCGCACGACGATCGCGGCGATGTCCTGATCTTTCATCAGGGTCCGCACCCGGTTCAGTTTCGAGTTGTCCATCGGCCAAACCATCTGTGCACGGGAGACGCGGCCAGCCGCGCCTCTACCCGCCATCCTTGCTGTGCGCGGCGAGCGCACGGTTTTCGTCGGCAAACGACCAGGACGCTTCCCTGCCCTTGATCAAGCGATAGACGGCCGTATGCAACGGCGCAGGCACTCCGACCCGCTGCGCTTCGCGAGCAATCGCCCCACTCAGAAAATCAACTTCGGTGGGTAATTGATGACGAATGTCGTAAAGCATAGAAGTCGGATGGTTAGTCGTTGCGCCAATTTTGTTCATCGCCCAGGGATCTTCGTGCAACTTAACACCTGCCGCAGCCGCGACCCGCTTGCCTTCTTCCATCAGTTCATGGAGAAGATATCCGAGGTCGTAAAATTCGTCTTGTTGCGCGAAATGTGGGGAATGCGGCAAACCCGTAAGCGCAGACACGCTGTTTACGGAGGCACTGAAAATAAGCTTCGACCACTGGGCCGGACGGGCGTCTTGCAAGGCTTCGGCCTCCAGTCCACTGGCGACCATCAGATCGGCAGCTTCTTTCACCGTCGAGAACGGAGTGGCTCGCGGCTCGAACGGACCCAGCCAGGTGGCAGTGTCCAGCTCGTACTGCACGTGCGTGTCGCTATGGCGAGTTCCGCTCATGAAAGTTGTCCCACGAATCACCTGACCGCGCGTGTGCTCGGCGATGATTTCTTCGCTGCCCAAGCCATTCTGGGCAGAAATCACGGCGCCATGATCGAAGTGGCCACTTGCTGCGGCGATAACGTTTTCCACCTGAGTTGCCTTGGTGGCCACAATCCCGAGATCGAAATCCGGCAGCGCGTCGGCCCGGGTTGTGGCTTTCAGGGACACGGAGAAACTGTGCTTGCCCGAGACGCGCAGGCCATCGCGATTCAGAGCGCGTTCCTGATCCTCCCGTCGCACAAACGTCCACACTTCAGCGACCCGCGCGAGATGCGCGGCATACAGGCTGCCGATCGCCCCGCAACCAAGAATGCAGACGCGTTTCATGCCAGCCGCCTAGGCCCTCCGCTCCAGCTTCACCAGCTTGTCCGCCTGATAGATTTCTCTTCCCACCATGGCTCGGAAGAGCGTGTCGGCGTTATTGAACGAATCCCCGATGATGATGCCGCTCGAGAACAGCGCGTCCTGCAAGGCCGCGGAAATTGTATGCACCGGCGCCGCGCCACCCTCGCCCATGCCTTTGGCTCCGCTGTAACTGTGCGGCGATGGTGTTTCGATGTGCCCGTACTTCACCTTGGGCATGTTCATAGCGGTAATGGGCGTATAGTCGCTGAACGTGCTGGTGAGCATGTTGCCCACCGCGTCGTACACGCAGGTTTCCATTAAGGCGGCGCCAATGCCATGGGCGGTCGCGCCGTAGACCTGCCCTTCCACGATCGCAGGATTGATGACCGTGCCGCAGTCATCCACCGCAACATAGTCGAGAATTCTGGGAATGAAGGCGTCGCGGTCGATCTCGATGATTGCGATGTGAAGCTGCGAGGCATAGGTCATCGTGAGATTGCCATACTTTTTTTTCGTGTCGGGCACTTTGAAAGGGGCGCGCCAGATATAACGGCAGTTGAGAGTGATATCGTGCATCTCGGGCGGCAGCACTGCGCTGTTCACGTTGACGATGTTGGCCAGTCCCCAGTAGTTGATGGATTTGCCCTTGGTTTGGGCGCGCAGTTCGGGTCCCTGTGCCCCCCTGCCGAATTCAATATCGTCTTCCTGGGTCTCAAGTACAAAGGCGGCCAGCCGCTTCATTTCAGCCTTCAGTTTCTGGGCCGCGCCATGGACGGCCGACAGACCCGAGACCGCGAACTGGCTGGCGTAGGTTCCGGAAAATCCGGTATGCACGTTGCGCTCGGTGTCGAAGCCGGTGCGTACGCTGATCAGGTCAGGCGAAATGTTAAGGACGTCGGCGACGACCTGCGCCGCGGTGGTTTCATGTCCCTGGCCCTGGGGACAGGAGCCGACAGCAACCACCACCTCACCATAGATATCGAGTTTGCAATTCGCGCCTTGAGAATTGCCGGAGAATGGGGCGTGCGGATTGACGATCTGTGACTGCCCGAAATTGTTGGTGCCGGAATCGAGAGTGGTTCCGATGCCGATGCCGATTAGCCGACCCTGCTTGCGCGCTTCCGCCTGCTTCTTCTTCCATTCATCCCAACCGATCAGATTCTTGGCGATGGCAAGCATCTTCGGGTAATCGCCCGAGTCGTAGACGCAGCCATTCGGCGTTGTGTAAGGGAATTCTTCCGGGCGGATGTAGTTGCGCAGACGCATCTGGTCGGCAGGAATTCCCAGTTCGTGCGCGCAGATGTCCACCACGCGCTCCAGAAACCACAGGTGCTGCATGCGCGAGTAGCCGCGGTTCGGCCCCACCGGACACTTGTTGGTCATGGCCTGTGTGAAATCGATACGGGCATTCTTAAAGCGGTAAACGCCGGGGAAAACCTGCGACCAGATTACACAACCCAAGGGTTCGTAGCGAGGATAAGCGCCGCAGTCGTCGACGTGGCGCGAAGTAATTGCGGTAATTACACCGTCTTGGTCCAACGCCACACGCGTATCGCGGAATGTGCGCTCGTTACCGTGAGCGCTGGCCGTCATGTGCTCGGAACGTGTTTCGACCCACTTGATCGGTCGACCACCAGCTTTTTTCGAAGCGAGGGCACACACCGCCATCTGCGGATAGCTGGTGATCTTGATGCCGAAACTGCCGCCGATGTCAAACGTCTGCACCCGAATGCGATCAATCGGGATGTTGAGGTGCGCCGCCAGGAACTGGATCGCAAACGAAGGAAAAGAATTGTTGCACCAATAGTGGATGTGGTCGTCTTTGGGATCCCACTGGCCGATCACGACATTGTTTTCGAGCGGGGTCGAAGAGAAGCGGTGGAAGTGGAGCCGGTCGATGTTCACGATTTGGGCTGCCTCTCGAAACGCTTTCTCGACATCTCCATACTCGAACACGCCATTCCAGACTTTATTGGTCCCGGCGCTCTCGTGCAGAATGCTCTCATCTTTGAGCGCTTGCTCAGCATCGACCACGGGGTCGAGCCCTTCGTACTCCACCTGGACTAACTCAGAAGCATCATCCGCAAGGCTGGGGGATTCCGCGAGTACGGCAGCCACGGGTTCGCCTTGGTATCTAACTTTATCGACCGCGAGCGGGAAATCGCGAATCTTGGCGCAGGGCTCGGGGCCGATTTCAATGAATGGCTGGGTGAGTGGCTCGATCTGTTTGCCGGTCAGCGTACCCACGACCCCCGGCAACCCCTCAGCCCGGGAGGTATCCACCTTGAGGATGCGCGCATGGGCATAGGGCGAGCGCACGAAACGGAGATACAGCATTTCGCGGATTTTGATGTCGTCGGCAAACTTGCCGCGGCCGCGCAGCAAGCGACCTTCCTCTTTCCGCGGTAGCGGCTTGCCAACCCAGTTCCGGTTGTTATCCTTCACGGTTCCTCGATCATCCTTTGCGTTCTTTGCGGCTGTTCTTTACCTCTTTGCGCTTAAGAAGAGTGTGTAACCCTAAAGGGCGCGAAGGAGTCGCAAACATCGCCAATCTACGACAATGCCGCCTGCAGTCCGTTAATCAGTTTCTGAACGTTCTTCCTGCCCAATGGCTCGAGCAAACCTCCGGCCACGGAGGTCAGTCGCCCAAAAATCTGCGCCTCGCCCTGCCAGGCGACCCTAGCGCCATCCCCGTTGGGCGAGACGTCAAATCCCGCTACCAGAGAGACATTCCCGCCGGCCACGCTTCCCTGCCCTTTGTATTGCGCTCGGGTTGGACGCTCGGCTTGCGCCAGCTCCATCCTCACGTTTGCCGTCCCTTTGATATGGGAGATGCCCACGTTCACTTTGACGGTGAAGTGGGTGGGGTCCTCCACCGACATGCCCTGGAACTCCGGCAGCAGCGGGGCAAACTTTTGCGGGTCGGTGAGAAAGTCGAACACCTGCTCTGGCGTGCGCTTTACTTCGAATTCCCCGTTGAACTTGATCGCCATTTCTTATCCCCCTTTCACGCTCCGTGCTGCCACCTGAATCGCCTTGAAGATGTTTTGATATCCAGTACAGCGGCAGGTGTTGCCGGCAATTGCCTTGCGAATGTCTTTATCCCCCGGCTGCTGGTTGTGCGACAGCAGCTGGTAAGTCGACAGCATCAGTCCCGGCGTGCAGTAGCCGCATTGCAGGGCGTAGCAATCGCCAAAAACCTTCTGGATGGAGCCGAGTTGGCCATCTTTCTCCAGGCCCTCGACGGTGGTGATCTCGGCGCCGTCGGCTTGTACCGCGAAGATTGTGCAGGACTTCACGCTGGCGCCGTTCAGCAGCACGGTGCAGGCGCCACAGTAAGTCGTGTCGCATCCGACGTGCGTGCCGGTGAGATCGAGCGCCTCACGGAGTAGTTCCACCAGCAAGATTCTCGGTTCGACGGCCAGCGAATATGGCCGGCCGTTCACTCTTACTGTGATCGGGACTCGGGCAATTGCCGGCTCGACGATTTCCTTCGGTTTCAGGGACCTCTTGGCTTTTGCAGCCGTCTTAGGCATAAAGGTGACTCACCTCGACCTGTTCTCCGCGGGCGCGGCGAATAGCCAGCTCAATTGCCCGTTTTACGAGCGCGCCGACCAGCATGCGCTTGTACTCGGCCGAGCCGCGCATGTCGGGCTGCGGATCGGCGGCGGCCCGGGCCGCTTCTGCCGCCGCGTTCATGGTTGTCTCGCTGATTTTCTGGCCGCGCAGGGCGGATTCGGCTTGGCTCGCCTTGATCGCAGTTAGGCCTACACAGCCAAGAGCAATCGCAGCGTCTTCGCAGACGTCACCCTCCATCCTGAGCTGCACAGCGGCGCTGGCCGTGGGATATACCGGTGCGCTGCGCTTGAATGCAAGGTATGCACCGCCGCTGCCTTTTGGTGGATTTTTCACAATGATTTCACTGACGATCTCTTCCGGGCCAAGCGCAGTAGTGTAGGCGTCCGTAATGAATTTACTGAGCGGAATGGTGCGTTCGCCTTTCCTTCCGAGGCAGCGGATGGTCGTATCGAGGGTGGACAGCACTGTCGCCCAATCGCCACTGGGATCGGCTTCGGCAATGGAGCCGCCGATTGTCCCCCGATTACGCACCTGGACATCAGCGATACCCGCAGCGCAGTCGTGAATGATGGGAATCTTTGCCGCCGTTGCCGAGTATTCAACCTCCGCATGGCGGGTCAACGCTCCGAAGCGGAGGCTTCCCTTATCCTCCTTAATATAGGAAATGCCTGGGACAAAGTTCAGATCGACGAGGTGCTTGGGATTGGCGAAGCGCAGCTTCATCAGCGGAATCAGGCTCTGGCCGCCAGCCAGGAGTTTGCCCTCTTCGCCCAGTTGCGACAGCATAGTCACCGCTTCCTTCAGCGAACCGGCGCGGTGGTAATGAAATGCACGGGGATACATGCTTACCTCTATAAAATCTCCGCCACAGAGCTGCGGGCGCGAAAAACAGCTTAGCAAAAACTTAGGGTTGCCGTTCTCGGCGGCCGTGGGCCAGCAATTTCCCGGTTCTGTGCGGGCGAGACGCCCGCACGACAAGGGCCGGGACGGCGGCGCTACAAAGCACGGGCAAAGCCCCAGGCCACGCCGGCCAGCGCCAGCGTCACGACTGCAGAACCTGCGACCGCCAGCGCTGAGGGGAACCACGCGCCCGGGTTGACGGTCTCTAGAATCACTCCGCACGGGAACAGCACGGACCCGGCGAGCAAGGCCACTGCCAACCAGCGTCGTGTTCCCTCTCCAGAGTTGACGCTGTCGAAGGCCACGCCGAGAACAATCATCAGCATGGCAAGCCCGATCCAATGGGAATGCAGGTCAACTTGGCGGACATAGTCGTATTTAGTGCGGCCATAGATGTCGATCGCGCCATGAGCCCGGGGGAGATTACGCTGCGCGGCTTCGACGAACGCCGTGGAAAGCGCACCTCCCATTGCGTCTAGAGTCTGGTGCTCCCAGAATAACGCGTAAGCCAGGCCGTCACACATGCCTATCGCCGCCAGCGCAAGCCCCCCGAAGATCAGCAGCTTCCTGGAACCGCTCATTGCGCGACTCCTCCTGCGTCGGCCCGACCGCTATAGCGAAGCACACCCACGAGCATGCCGATGAGTGCGATGATCACCATCAAGCCGCCAACGTCGGCAATGCCGCCCGCCACCAGTCCAAGTTTGGGTTCGAGCAAAACAAAGACGGGCAGGATAGTCGAACCCGCCAGCAGGACAAGAATCCAGCGGCGCTTCCAAGTCTCGCGGAGATAAACATAGGGCTGCATGAATGACAGAAGCATGGCCAGCAGGCCAAACTCAATTGCGTGCGAGTGAGCAGCAATGGAAACCGCTTTCGCTCCGGCAAGCTTGCCGTAATCATTGACGGATTGGTTCATCGCTCGCCTATTGTCGGAAGCAGACTGGTCGGTCAGCGCAGTCAAAATTGTGGTCTCTTGCTTTTCCTCGGGATAGAGATCGAGAGCCGCGTACCAGGCGCCGTAGAGGAAACCCAACAGCACGAGCAGCGTTCCCCCGCTTAGCAGCGCACGTTTGGACCAACTGTCGTCCGGCGCCAACTCGGGTTCTATGGAGGCGGCACGGTCACCTCGAAAGTACTTCCATAGCCCCCAAGCTTCTCCCAGCAGAGCAATAATCAGCAACGCGCCTGCCGAGTCGGCCAGCACGCTGGCCCATCCGATCACGGGAAATGGGCTGTAGGCGAGTCCCACGTAGTGGATCAGAAAAATGCCTGTCGGCAAGAGCACCCCGCCGGCGATAAAGAGTTTGGCGAGACGCTTCTTACGTTGTGAGGGAAGGGCCACGTAAGGCTGCAGGAGGGCCAGCAGCAATGCCAGGTAGCCGGCATCGGTCATGTGAACGTGCGTGTCTACCTTGGTGCCGCGGTCCTCGAGCAGGCTACCGATACGTGTGAAGGCGGCACGTACGCCCGCTGGATCCTGGGCAGCGGCCGCTTGCGTGGCGGCCAGGAGCGTCTCGCCGGTGCGTCCTCCGTTTTGGTGGAGGACGAACACCGCGAAGATATCGCCGAACAACATGCCTCCCGCGATGAGGGCGATGCCTCCGAAAACCAGCAGGCGGCGCGCGCTCATGGGAGCGAAAGTCGCGGCGAGGTTGGATGGCAGAGCCGTCGTTGCCATGGAATAAAGCGCCAAGATGCGCGGGTCGGAGACCCACGCGAGTTCTAACTAGTCTGCCGCCTGCGCCACAGTTTCATTCCGGAAAGCAGGCATGACGTGCTTGGCGAACATGTGCTGGATCTTGATGCTCTTCCAGTGCTCCAGTCCGCCGAAATTGGAGACGATCGCTAACTCGCCGATTCCGCCCTTTTTCTGCAAGGTCTCAATCTGGCGGATGACTTTGTCGGGCGTGCCGATGAAGCCAATTTCCTGGTCAACGATCTGCTCATACGTGAGTTTGGTCAGCGATTCCAAGGCGCCGCTGGCATAGAAGCCGTAGCCCTTGGCCGCCAACTCGGCTTTCTTCGCCTGGTCTTGCAGCGACTCAATCGGAGAAGCATTGAATGCGAGAAAGTTGCAGATGGCCTGCTCGACTTCTTTCTTGATCTGCTTCTCATTGTCATCAATGTAGACCGGGCGGATGTAGACGATGTCCGGCTGGTTGCCGTGCTCGGCGCAGGCGTTCTTGTAAATGCTCAGCGGGCCTTCCAGCACCTTCCACGGTAGCAGCGGCGGGACGAAAATACCCCAGCCCTTCGCGCCCGCCATCCGATAAGTGATGTCGCTGGTCCCGCCCGTATAGAACTTCGGGTAAGGCTTCTGCAGCGGCCGCGGCACCACGCTGACGTCTTTCACTTTGTAGTAGTCGCCGTCATAAGAAAACTTTTCCTCCGTGAAAGCGAGTTCGAGAATGTCGATGGCTTCGTTGTAGCGGGGGCGGCTTTCTTCCAGCGGAACTGATGAGGGACCGAACAGCCAGGCGTGTCCGCGACCTAAGCCGCATTCCAAGCGTCCGTTAGTCAGGATATCGGCTTCCGCGATCATACCCGCCAGGCGCATGGGATTTTCAAGGGGCAGCGTGTGGAGGGCTGTCCGAAAACGAATGCGCTTGGTGCGCTGCGCCGCCGCCGCAAACATGGCCAGCGGGTTGGCAGAAATCGAGAACTTCTGGAAGAAGTGGTGATCAATGACCGAGTACACGTCAAATCCACATTCGTCGGCGTGCTCGATCTGGCGCATGATCTCCCAGGTCATGTCGTAATACGACTTGCCGGCGGGCGTCTGCATTTCGCAATAAATGCCGAATCTCATGCGGGCTCCTGTTGATGCCTAGGGGGCCGATCAAACGTCACCCCGTTTCTTACCAGGTCAAGCGCAGTGCCAGCTGCACCTGGCGCGGGTTGAAGATGGAACGGGGCGTCCCATAGGACGGGTTCGGCGACCCCTCCCGAAAGCCTGAAGGAGTCGCCGAACAACCTTGCGCCCTTGGGTCGCTGGCGAACGGGCAGAAATCTGCTGCACCGTAAGCTGTGTTGTAGAAGTGAATGTTAAGAGTGTTCAATAGGTTGAAGCCCTCGGCCATCGCCTCAAGATGCAGTTTCTCGCTCACAGCAAAGGTACGTGAGAGGCGCATATCGACGGTTTGATAACTATCTCCCGGGAACGTGTTTCGCGGTTCAACGCCGACTCGGTCATTATTCCCGAAGATATCTCCATTGGCATCGAAACCGGCGAACTTGGTGAAGTAATGGGGCGATTCCAGACTTACGATTGTTGACAGCTGCCATCCGTTCACAACCACGTTCTTGTGGGTTGGCGCTTCCAGGATGGCATTGGCAACGAACCGGTGCTTCACATAATCGGCCGAAACCGCCCTCTCCCGGTTGAAACAACAGCTATCCTGTGGGATCAGCACGAAGCTTGGGTTGGGGCCATTATCAATGCCTTTCGACCACGTGTAGCTCACGCCCCAACCAATGTGGTGGCCGACACGTTTGTTAAAATCAACCAGCAAACCATTCCATTGCGAATCCCACTTGGAGTCAGCCTCAAAATCGACCCCGAAAGGGGGAGTCCGAATTCCGGGGACCACGCCGAAGCCCGCCCCTGGCAAGCAGTCAGAGTTCGGAAAGGCAGAACAGTAATAATTCTTCTTCCCGCTGCGGCCGCGGGAATCGTGCACGATGTGGGCCGCGTCGTTGAAAGCAGGATTGGGATCGGGCTGGTTTACATTCCAGAAACTCCCCAAGTGAATGCCCCGGACATGCATGCCAGTGATGTCCAGAACTGCATCTTTGAAGGGCTGAAACTCAACCCCAAAGCTGGCCTGCGCACCATAAGGTGACTTGTGGTTTTTCGCAAAGCGAACGATAACCGCATCTAGCGCCGGACTGGGATAGGTCGCCACTGGCAAGTTTGCGCCGACCAGGGCAGCCAGGGAAGCAGCCATCGCGAAGGGGTTTGATCCAAAAGCCGACAGCCGGGTTTTGGCATTCAGATCATCCTGGATGTTTTCGCGTCCCGGGTACTTCTGCAATCCGCCACAAGAGGGGATCTGACACATCAGCAGCGGTGAGGGGATCGTGCCGTGGAACACCCCGGCGCCGCCACGAATCACGAAATTGCGGCTACGGCCTAGCGCATAAGAAAAACCGGCACGGGGATCGAAATTCTTCAGCGGATTATTGATGGCGGCGCTGGGCCAAGTCTCTCCCTCCCAGCGCAGTCCGTAATTAAGAGTCAGATTGCTCGTGGCTCGCCACTTATCCTGGACAAAGAGGCCCTCGTAAGTATGCCCTATTTCTCCTCTGGCTTGGTTCCGGACGGTCGAAGAAATGGCTGTGCCCTGGTAAACCGAGGTGCTGAAAGACGGTTCATTAAAGCCTGACGCTGCGTCAAAGCGTTCAAAGAAAATCACGAATGGATGCGGCGTACCCACGAAATCGTTCCCCAGGAAAGCGTCCAAGCTCCCGAAATCCGCTTCAAACGGGTAAAAGAGCGGGAACGATTCGGTGGTATTCACATGGTTGAAATCCCCGCCGAAAGAGAAGGTATGCCGGCCCGTCATTTTAGTGATGGTGTCCACGAACTCCGCGCGGCCTTCTTCATAGAAGTCCGGGTTGCCACGGTTCACGCCCATGGTGAACACGTTCGACACCTCCAAATGAGGCTGCGTGCTCACGGTGGGAAAGTTGAAAAATCGGTGTGCGTATTGAACGCGCAACTCGTTGACCAGCGAAGTCGAGATCACGGAAGTCAAATTGCCGACCAGAGACTGATCGCGGAACGTGTTGTTCTTAAATCCCGAGGGCAGGTCAAAGCCGTCATTCAGCGGGGAAAGGTTGGTCGAACGCTGATCGTTGAAGAAATAACGCACGAACATCGATTCTTTCTGGTTGAAGTTATGGTCCAGTTTGGCAAGCAAGTTGTCGTAGTTGATCGTACGGTTGACAAATAGGTTCTCGGCCGGAAGCCCGAATGTGTTGACCTTGACATTGTTGATTGCAGAGATGTTCTGCAGCACGGCTAAGTTGTAGTAAGGCGATTCCGTGTGCCGCTGGCCTTCGTAATTTCCAAAAAAGAAGGTTTTATCTTTCTGGATGGGTCCGCCTAGCGTTCCGCCAAACTGATTCTGGCGCAGCTTATTGAAACCCCCGGCTGCAGCCAACAGATTCTTGGCATCCATCTTGTCGTTGCGGAAATATTCATACACGGAGCCATGCAGAGTGTTGCTGCCGCTCTTGGTGATGATGTTCACGAGGCCGCCGACAGCCCTGCCGAACTCGGTGCTGTAGCTGCTGTTGACGACGCGGAACTCCTGCACTGCGTCTTGAGACGGTGTAGTTTTCTGGATGCCAGAGGCCGTCGACATGTTGTCGGCGCCATCGATAGCGACGAAATTGTAGTGAATATTCTGACCGGCGAAGGAAAGCTTGGTGACCGGCTCGATGATCACATCGGTGCTGCCTGAAGTGGTGTCGCCGATTGTTACTCCCGGGGCCAACAGTGCAAAGTCAATGAACTGGCGGCCATTCACCGGCAGGTTTTCGATTTTCTGCTCGTCGATAACCGAGCTCACCATGGTGCGCGTCGGTTCAGCGACTTCGCCGACGTCCTGCACTATCACTTCTTCTTTGACCTGGCCGAGCGGCAGATTGAAATCCAGGGTTCGAACCTCACCAATATTCAGATGAACTTTCTTGGCCGATTTCTGAAAACCGCTCTTCTCGGCTGTGACCGTGTAGTCGCCGGGCGGAAGGGACGTGATCTGGTAATCCCCCATGACACTACTTGTAGTCGAGCGGGAAAGGCCGGTGGCAGCGTTGGTGACGGTTATGGCCGCGTTTGGAACTGCGGCGCCGCTGGCGTCGTACACCCGCCCCTGAACCGTGACGGACACAACTTGCGCTTGCCCCGGCAGACTCACGGCGACCACGATCATCACCACGCACAGCATGGAAGCGAGCCGATGCATCACTTTCATACTTAATCTCCGCGAAGACGTTTTTTTTAGAGAAGTCCTTATCAAACAGTCCAGCACTGCCCCCTGACTTGTAAGCGCCTTCGCTTTCGAGAAAGCCCGTGCCATCCAGGTGGTTTTGCTCATCGTCAGGTCCTTATCACTCGGCCACCGCCGGGATTCCGCGACCGTCCGCACGGGTGGACAATTTGCGGCTGCGCGCGGAGTTCGCACGCTTTGATTGCCATCCAGGGTGTGAGCTTTCCCCGGCCATGATGCGCCCGAATCGCGATTCGGAATCGTCCAGGTGTTGCGCCAGAATGGCCGCGCATTGTTTGAGCTTGCCTGCCACCAGCAACTGATAAAGCTTCCTGTGCACCGGTACCAATCCGCCAGGGTTGTCATGGCTGCGATCGACCAGCACCATGCCCATGCGCAGCTCTCCGATGACCTTCTGGTAGAAGCTCTCCAGGCGGCGATTGCCATGGAATCGAATCAAAAGAGTGTGGAACTGCAGATCCCAACCCACCGCCTTGGCCCAGTCGCGGGAACGGACGGCTTCCTCATAGCCGTCAACGGCCGCGCGCAATTCCTGAAAAACCTCTGGGCGGCCCCGTTTGGCAGCGTGGACGGCTGAGATCTCCAGAATACGACGCAGATGGTAAATCTCCTGGACATCCCTCAACGAGAGTTGAGCCACCCGAACGCCGCGGTGAATATTGCGCTTCAGCAGGCCCTCGATAGAAAGAATGCGGACCGCCTCCCGCATGGTGTTGCGCGAAACTCCCATGGACTCAGCCAAGGGAATCTCCGGCAGAGGCGTCCCCGGGCGCAGCTCGCCTTCCAGAATTCTTTGCCGCAATATGCCCGCGGCCTGGTCGGCAACAGTAACGCGATGAATTTGCGAGTGCTCCATACGCGAAGAGAACAACCCCACAAAAAAAATTGCGCGCCATCTTGCGCTGAAAATGTTCAAGTTGTCAAGTGTTGAACAATTGTTGTGTCGTTGAACAATTGTTGAACAATTGTTTGTCGTTGAACAATTGTTTGTTTTTGAACAATTGGCTCAATTGGCTGTGTCGTTGAACAATTGGCTGTTGACCAATTGGGTCAATTTGGGCGTGTGGAACCATTGAGCCATAAACTCCGGATCCTAGGGGGCCCTGGACCCGCCGCCACACCGCTCCTTCGGTTAGCGGTTTAATGTATAAAAGAGGTCGGAAATGCGGCTCACGACCGATACGCGGCCGGGGACTTTTTCTTCTTCCATTGCCGAAGAAGTACGTGCCGGCCTGCCCCTGACGCAGGAAGCCGCCTATGCCTCGATTCGCGGCGATACCGAATTGGCGGACTTGCTTGCCGCTGCCCGAGCCGCCAAAGAACGTTTTAAACCGGGCGTCGTCACCTATTCCCGCAAAGTTTTTATCCCGCTGACAAATCTCTGCCGCGATTATTGCGGCTATTGCATCTTCCGTCGAGATCCTGGACAGCCCGGTGCGCACACCATGACCCCGGAAGAGGTGCTGGAGGTTGCACACGCGGGCGAGAAGCTGGGCTGCACGGAAGCGCTGTTCAGCCTGGGAGACAAGCCCGAACTGGCCTTCCCAGAGATGCGGGCTCTCCTGCATCATTTGGGCTACAACTCGACCCTGCATTACCTGGAAGCCATGTGCGAATTGGTGGTGCGGCAAACCAGTCTGCTGCCGCATCCCAACCCGGGACTGCTTAGCGCGGAGTGGCTGAAGCGTCTGGCTAAATGGTCGCCAAGCATCGGGCTGATGCTGGAGAGCACCAGCACCGGCCTGCTGAAGCCGGGGGCCGCGCACGACAATGCACCGGACAAGCCTCCACACAAACGCCTGCGAACGATCGAAGAAGCCGGCAAATTGGGTATTCCCTTCACCACGGGCCTGCTGATCGGGATTGGAGAGACGCCTGAGGATCGCATTGAAACTCTAGCGGCAATTCGCAAACTACATCGCCGCTATGGCCATATCCAAGAAGTCATTGTGCAAAATTTTCGAGTCAAGCCCGACATTCCCATGCGGAACTGGGCGGAACCGAGCCGCGAGGACATGCTGCGCACAGCCGCGGTGGCGCGCCTCATGATGCCTGACATCAACCTGCAGGCGCCGCCCAATCTCTCAGCTCCCAATTATGAGGAACTGCTGGACGCCGGGATCAACGACTGGGGCGGCGTATCCCCCTTGACACCTGATTTCATCAATCCGGAAGCACCTTGGCCGCACCTGGAGCAGTTAGAATTGCGCACGGAGGCCAAAGGACAAAAGTTGAAGCAACGTCTTGCTGTTTATCCTGAATTTTTGCCGCAAGTCATGGCCCGACCCGGTTTGCTGGCCGAGAAGATCAAGGCAGCGGTCGATCCCCAAGGTTACGCGCGGAGAGCCGTGTGATCACCGTGCTCACGGGTGGCACGGGCGGGGCGAAGTTTGTCGACGGTCTTCGCCAGGTGGTGGCGCAGGAGGAATTGACCATCATTGTGAACACCGGCGATGACTTGCTCTGGTGGGGCTTGTACGTTTCCCCGGATGTGGATTCGATCACGTACGTGCTGGCCGGCCTGCTGAGCAAGGAGCGCGGCTGGGGCGTCAAGGGCGACACCTTTCAGTGCCTGCAAGCGATGGGGCAGTTGGGACAGCCGATCTGGTTCCATACCGGCGACCGTGACCTGGCCGTACATCTGGTGCGCTCCCAACTGTTGGCCCACGGCATGACGTTGTCGCAGGCCACGGCAGAGATCGCGAGTAAGCTCGGAGTCGCGGCGCGCATCCTGCCGATGAGTGACTCGCGGGTTGAGACGCGGGTCATGACGCCCACCGCCGGCGAGCTCAGCTTCGAAGAATATTTTGTACAGCGCTGGTTTCAGGATCCAGTCGAATCGGTGCGCTTCGCGGGTGCCGCGGACGCCGAACCGGCTCCAGGCGCGGTTGAAGCGATCCAACAGGCTAAGCTGGTTCTGATAGCACCGAGCAATCCTGTGACCAGCATCGGCCCAATTCTGGCGATTCCGGGAGTTCGCAAAGCTCTGCTTGAAAGCAAAGCGAGGGTGGCCGCGGTAAGCCCGATCATCGCAGGTGCGGCGGTATCCGGTCCGGCGGGAATTCTCATGTCGGCGCAAGGGCTGCCCGTTTCCATTGCCGGGGTCGCGCGGGCCTATGCCGATTTCCTCGACGTGCTGATCGTCGACAATCGGGACGCGCGCAACGCAGAGGAGTTGCGGAAAAGCGGCCTCCGTGTACACTGCACCCACACGGTTATGCGCTCGTCGCTGGACAAAATGACGTTGGCCAAGGCGGTTCTCGATTGTGTCTCCGCCCAAGACAGCAGCGCTCGATCCGCTACCGAATAGCTATGATCCTGGTTCCGGTAAAAAATCTGCAAAAAGCGAAGCAGCGCCTGTCTCCGGTGCTGGACCAGGCGTCGCGCTGGGCGCTGGCGAAAGCCATGCTTCATGACGTGCTGGAAACCCTGGGCACATGGGCAGAGCGGCCTGATGAAGTGGCGTTGGTCACCCACGACCCCTTTGCCATGGAATTAGCCAGCCGTTTCGATTTCCGGATCATTGCCGAAACCGCCGACCGCAGCGAGACCGATGCCATTGAAATGGCGACGGCAATCTGCCAGTCGCAAGGCGTGGAAAACACGTTGGTCATTCCCGGCGACATTCCCCTTCTCGAAACCTGGGAATTAGAACGAATCTTGCGAGCCGCGCCAGAGCACGGCTCCGTACTGGTACCCTCTGCCGACGGGCGTGGCACGAATGCGGCATGGCGAAAACCGGCGGGACTTTTTCCCCTGCGCTTCGGAAATGACAGCTTTCAGCCACATTGCAATGCCGCCCGTGCCACCGGACATCCTTGCGTGGTGCTCTCGCTTCCTGGGGTCGCACTTGATGTGGATAATCCAGCCGACCTCAAGCAGCTCGCTGCCGCGCCCGGAGGAACTCGCGCCCAGCGCCTTGCGCGGCAATGGGATCTGACAGACTACGTGCTAGCCGCCAATGAGTAAGACAAGCGGCGAGCTACGCGTGATCCCCGTACCCTTCCCGCGCGAAATCAAGCCCGGTGACGCCCTCGTAGACGAGCTGGCTAACGCTATCCAACGAGCGAAACTCTGGCTCGAAAAAGGTGACATCCTGGTGGTCAAACACAAGATCGTCTCCAAGGCTGAGGGACAACTGGTGGAGCTTGGAGCCATTCGTCCTTCTGCCAGTGCCCGCCGCTGGGGAGAGCGTTTCGGAGTTGATGCCCGGGTCACGGAAGTGGCGGTTCGGCAGGCCAAGCGCGTCGTTCGTCGCGGAAAAGGCGTGCTGATCACGGAGACGCGCCACGGTCTGGTTTGCGCGAATAGCGGAGTGGATGTCTCCAACGTGGATGGCGGTCGCCACGCTCTGCTGCTGCCCGAAGACCCCGATCGCTCTGCCCAGAGACTCTATCGTGAGCTGAAGAAGAGAATCCGCCTGGCGATTCCGGTCATCATAAGCGACAGTTTCGGGCGGCCCTGGCGCGAGGGACTGACAGAAGTGGCTATCGGCGTGGCCGGCATGAAAGCGATCGGCGACTATCGAGGACGCAGTGACCCTCACGGATATCGCCTGCGGGCGAGCGTCGATGCGGTGGCCGACGAACTGGCTTGCGCAGCGGGCCTGGTCTGCGGCAAGCTGGCTCGCACGCCAGCGTGTATCATTCGGGGGTTCCGGTATCAGCCCGGTCGAGGTCAGGCACGCGACTTGATTCGCCCCCCCGTCAACGACCTGTTTCGCTAGGAGGGAGTTGTGGCCAGAAAGTTGTCGAGTTCGGAATTGAAAGACTTTCCCTCGCTCGAGTGGTCGAGCATTGCGCCACAAATGACTCCGGTATGCCGTTCGGCGCTGGAGCACGTGCTGGAGACCCACGACGGAGGAGTTCTTCCACAAGAGCAGTGTATGGCTGTAGCCAACGCGGAAGGCCATGATCTGCTGGGGCTGCTGGTGGCGGCTGATTCTCTGCGGCGCGAACTGGTGGGGAACATCGTAACCTACGTCGTCAATCGCAATATCAATTTCACCAACATCTGCTTCGTCGGCTGCAAGTTTTGCGCGTTCAGCCGGGGTCCGCGTGAATCTGATAGTTATTTTCTTGCGCTGGAGCAGGTAGCGGAAAAAGCTGTCGAAGCGTGGCAGCTCGGCGCCACAGAAGTTTGCATCCAGGGTGGGCTGCCCCACGGGCTGCCTCCTTTTTATTATCGCGACATCCTACGCGCCGTGAAGACGGCGGTCCCTCGCATGCACATCCACGCGTTCTCGCCGATGGAAATCGTGTACGGGGTCGAGCTCACCGGTATGCCCTTGGCTGACTATCTGACCCTGCTGCGAGATAACGGACTCGACACGCTGCCCGGGACTGCCGCCGAAATTCTGGATGACGATGTGCGCTTCATACTTTCCCGCAACAAGCTTTCATCGGCGCGGTGGCAGGACGTTATCCGCACAGCCCATCGCTGCGGGATTCGCTCGACTTCGACTCTGATGTACGGTCACGTGGAAACGCCCGAGCATTGGGTGAATCAGCTATTGCTCTTCCGCGAAATTCAGCAAGAAACGGGGGGCTTCACGGAATTCGTGCCGCTTGGCTTCGTTCACTTCAACACGCTGCTGTTCCAGCAGGGACTCTCGCGTCCCGGTCCGACGCTCGCTGAGCACCTGAAAATTCATGCTCTGGCTCGCATCCTGCTCGCAGGCTCTATCAACAACCTGCAGGTCTCGTGGGTGAAGTTGAACCGCGACTTATCGCAACTGTGCCTGCACGCCGGCGCCAACGATTACGGCGGAACTTTGATGGAAGAAAATATTTCGCGTGAAGCGGGTGCCACTGCGGGGCAGTACACGAGTCCGGAGGAATTTCAGCGGTTGATCTACCAAGCAGGACGGATCCCGGCGGAGCGCAACACAACCTACAGCCGCCTTCACATCAAGCTGCCCCTAGAACAAGTCACCAGGGAGCACGCGCTGCAGGCGGAATTCGCGTGAGCCGGCCGATCGCCATTCTGGGCGGCACCGGACCCGCCGGGCTCGGCCTCGCGCTGCGCTGGACCCGAGCGGGTGAAACGGTGATCATCGGGTCGCGCGATGCGAAACGGGCGCAAGAGGCCGGAGCCAGGATCGCAGCAACCGTCGGCCCGGAGGCAAAAATCAGGGGGAACGAAAACTCGGCAGCGTGCGCGGCGGCCGATGTTTGCGTCTTGACAGTCCCGTTCGACGGACAGGCTGAACTTCTCAAGCAACTGAAGACTGCGTTCAAGCCCGGCACCGTCCTCATCGATGCAACCGTGCCTCTCGCCGCGACCGTAGGCGGACGTCCCAGCCGGGTTCTCGGGGTCTGGCAAGGCTCGGCGGCCCAGCAAAGCGCTGAACTCGTGCCCAGGGGCGTGGCCGTAGCCGCGGCATTTCACAACATCTCCGCCGACCTGCTGAATGGGGATGGTCCGATTGATTGCGATGTGATCGTCTGCAGCGACGATGACCACGCCCGCACCGTGGCCAGTGAACTTGCCCACAAACTTCCTGGCGTGCGTGCTATTGATGGCGGAAAACTGGAGAATGCCCGCATCGTGGAGCAGATCACGGCACTGCTGATCGGCCTGAATATCCGTTACCAGGCGCACGGAACCGGGATCCGCATAACCGGCTTGCCGGACCGGCAGTCAGGACTCGGTTCGGCGCGCAACATCCTCGGCTCCGCGCACAAGATCCTTCGCGAGCAAGACGCTCCGTCAGGATGATGACATGGGTGAGCGAGGAGCTTAAGTCTTCGCCATTTTCGTTGCACCAATCCGATGCCGCATGAATTCGCAATCGAATTTCGCAACGTCTCCTATCGGCTGGACGGCTCCCGCGAGCTCCTGCACGGCCTGAGTTTTGGCGTTCAACGCGGCGAGACTCTAGTCCTTCTCGGCAAGAGCGGCTCGGGTAAGACGACCAGCCTGAAACTCATCAACAACCTTGCGTCTCCCAGCCAAGGGGACGTGCTCGTCGACGGCCGTTCCACTCGCGAATGGGACGTGATTCGGCTGCGGCGCATGATCGGCTACGTCATTCAGGAAGTCGGGCTATTCCCCCACTTCACGGTCGAACGCAACATTGCGCTGGTACCTAAAATCGAAAATTGGCCCAGCCAGCGCATCGCGCAACGCGTGCGCGAGCTTCTTTCGCTGGTTGGTCTGGAGCCCAAACTCGCCATGCGTTATCCGCGGGAACTCTCCGGTGGGCAGAAGCAGCGTGTCGGCGTGGCTCGCGCGCTAGCTGCTGATCCTCCAATTCTCCTCATGGACGAGCCTTTCGGAGCGCTCGATCCGATCACGCGCGCCGAGATGCAGAAGGAATTTGCCTCGCTTCAGAAGCGCTTGAACAAGACAGTTGTCTTCGTCACTCACGATCTGCGCGAGGCGCTGCTGCTGGCAACGCGAATCGCGTTAATGGAGGATGGCCGGCTGATGGCGATTCAAACGCCCCAGGAATTCTTGAAATCCGAAGAGCCTTTTACCCGTGCTTACGTGGCGGCTTTCGGAAGTGACCTGCGTTCGTGAGGTGAATCATGAACTTGTGGCAATTCATGATGCAAAACCGTCTGGAAGTGGTGGAGCTGACGCTCGAGCACCTCTGGCTAGTCGGAATCTCCACTCTGATTTCCGTGGTGATTGGCGTTCCTCTAGGAATCCTGATCACGCGCTGGCCCGCGCTTAACAAGCCCATCCTAGGCGGAGCCAACGTGATTCAGACCATCCCCAGTCTGGCGTTATTCGGATTCCTGCTGCCCGCACCATGGTTCGGCGAGCGCGCGGATCGCATGGCAATTTTCGCGCTCACGCTCTATGCCCTGCTGCCGCTGATTCAGAATACTTATGCGGGCATTAAGGGAGTTGATCCCGCAGTGGTGGAGGCGGGCCGTGGCATGGGCATGACCGACCGGCAACTTTTGTTTCAAGTCCAGCTTCCGCTCGCACTCGGCGTCATCATTGCCGGGATACGCGTGGCGACAGTGATTTCGGTTGGCCTGGCGACAATCGCCGCTGCCATTGGCGCCGGCGGGCTTGGTGAGTACATCTTTCGCGGGTTAGCCATGGTCAGCAACGCGGTGATTCTGGCCGGAGCGATTCCAGCGGCGATCCTTGCGCTGTTGGCCGATTTTGGATTTGGGCTGCTCGAGACAAGCCTGACACCGAAATCATGATTCCCCGACTTTTTGCGATTATCGCGGCACTTGGCCTCATGCTGGGCTGTCTGCCCGAGCGCGAGAATCGCATCGTCATCGGCTCCAAGAATTTCACCGAGCAACTGATCCTGGGGGAACTGATAGCACAACACATCGAGGCCAAGACTCATCTGCCGGTCGAGCGCCGATTTTATCTGGCGGGAACGTACATTTGTCATCAGGCGATCGTGTCCGGTCGTATCGACATTTATCCCGAATACACCGGTACCGCGCTCACAGCCATCCTTAAAGAGAAGCCCGGGGGGGCACGCCAGCAGGTCTACGATCGCGTGAAAGCCGAATATGAGAAGCGTTTTAAATTGGCGGTCGGACGTACCTTCGGCTTCAACGACACTTTTGCCATCGAAATTCGCGGAGACGACGCTCGCCGCCTTCATCTCGAAACCATCTCCCAGGCGGCTGCCTATGCTCCCCGCTGGCGAGCCGGTTTCGGCTACGAATTCATGGAACGGCCAGATGGTTTCAAGGGCTTGGCTGCCGCCTACGGCCTGCATTTTGCCGCGCCGCCGCGCATCATGGACTTGGGCCTGCTGACACGGGCAGTGAAGGACAAGCAACTTGACCTCATTGCGGGCAACACGACCGACGGGCTAATCCCCGCTCTCGACCTCGTAGTCCTGGAAGACGATCGCCACTACTTTCCGCCCTATGAGGCCGTGCCCATTGTCCGCGAACAGGTTCTTGCCCATCATCCGGAAATCCGAGACGCCCTGCAGGATCTGGCGGGAAAAATTTCTGACGACCAGATGCGTCAGTTGAATTTCGCTGTCGACGGTGAGCATCGCGACGCCAAACAGGTAATCAGTGAGTTTCTGAAGAAAAAGCACCTGTAGCGTCACGCTGGCTTTCGCGCGCGCATCTCGCCCGCACAATCGATCTCCAGTAGGATGATTTCGTGTCTACCAACAGAAATGTCGAGGCGGCGTGGAACTACCACAACGCAACCAAACACTCCTATGCGAGCGTGCGCGCAAACCCTCACGCACTCGATTGGGACAACCTACCCACGCCATTCAAAATCTATCCGACTCTGGATGTCACGCGCCTCCCGCGAGCAGCCGGTCAGACTGGGGTCTCAGCGCTTTCGGCGATTGCCTCTCCAACCGTTCCCACGAAACAGGCTGTCCCTGATCTGGAGGTACTCGCTCAGCTTCTGTTTCTGTCTGCAGGAATCACCAAGAGCAAGCAATACCGGGGAGGGGAGACTTTCTTTCGCGCCGCAGCTTGCACGGGAGCGCTCTACGAGATCGAGTTGTACATCGTCTGCGGAGAGCTGCCCGGACTCGCCGCAGGTGTTTATCACTTCGGAGTCGCAGAATTTGGTCTACGGCAGTTGCGGGCGGGCGATTACCGGCCGGTGCTCGCGGTAGCTACCGCTAACGAAGCCTCGATCGTTCATGCTCCGCTGACTATCGTCTGCACAGGGACGTACTGGCGGAATGCCTGGAAGTACCAGGCACGCACCTATCGCCACTTCGGATGGGATAACGGGACGATGCTGGCCAATATGATGGCGGTGGCGGCCGCGCTCGGTCTGCCGGCAAGAGTCGTCTGCGGGTTTGTCGATGACGAGCTGAGCCATTTGCTGGATCTGGACACGCAGCGCGAAGTCGCCTTCTCGTTAGTCCCGATTGGTTATAAAAAGGGCGGCCCACCCGAGCGCTCGCCGGAAATAGTGCCCCTCGGTTTGCCGTTGATTCCGCTTTCCACAACCGAGGTCGACTATCCTGCCATGCGCGAGATGCATGCCGCCTCCTCGTTAACTTCTCCTAACGAAGTTGTTGCCTGGAGAGGGGAGGGTCGAAAAGAAAAGCGCAGCGAACCTAAAGAGAAGCTCATCGGTCTGGAACTCCCTAAAGACAACGAGCTTCCAAAAGATCCCATTGAGCAGGTGATCTTGCGACGGGGGTCGACGCGTCAGTTTGCTCACAAACCCATCAGCCTCCCGCAGCTTTCCGCGATGCTCGACCGTTCTACGCGCGGGATTTCTGCTGATTTCATCAACCCGCCAGGTTCACAATTAAATGACATGTACTTGATCGTGAATGCCGTTGAGGGACTTGGGAGTGGAGCCTACTTCTATCGTCGAGAAAAGCGGGCATTGGAACTGCTGCGCCACGGAAACTTGCGCAAGCTTGCCGGTTATCTTGGATTGGAGCAGCAACTGCCGGCCGATGCCAGCGTCGCCGTTTTCTTTTTGGCCGACCTTCGTAAAATCCTCGAGCGTCTTGGCAATCGCGGCTATCGCGCGGTTCAGCTGGAAGCAGGCATTCTCGGCGGCAAGCTGTATCTCGCCGCCTATGCGCAACGCCTAGGAGCATCGGGCCTCACGTTCTACGATGATGACGTAGTCCGCTTCTTCTCACCCCACGCCGCAGGAAAAAGCGCGATTTTCCTGGTTGCACTGGGAAAGGGCGTGCGAAGCGTCCCCCCGGAGACGCAACTCGGATCCTGATCCGGTGATCACCTTCGGCATCCACTCCGGATTCTTGAAACTCTCTACGAGAAATGAAATCAGGCTCTCGCCGGGAAACAAACATCCAGCTTCTGTCTGGCCTTCCCGAGAGCAGACTTTCGCTGGCCAAACTGCAGGATTCTCCGCAGTACCGTACGATAAAGCCTGTAGAGGTGTAGTAGCGCTCATCCGGCCAGCACTCCGAACTTCTCCATTTCCTGGACTCGAATAATTGGTCTCACCCTATTGTGTTCCAAACTAACTACCGCCCCTGCAGCTCCACCTCACCTACATTCCTGATCCCACGCTTCCGGCGCAGGCCGATATGATGCAGGCCCGGCTGGGGCTCGCCCGGTGATTACGAGGTCATCGCCCTGTGCCCGAATTCACCGCAGGAATCTTTCGATCTGGCGATCCCGGGCAGTCAACCTAGCCGATGAGTTTCGCTTACCGGTGATGTTCATGATGGACGAAGTCGTCGAACACATGACTGAGAAGGTGGTTATACCGTCGGCTGATTTTGGGCAGGGCCGCTTTCATTCACCAGGGCGCGTTCGCCACCGGGACGCACTGTTTCGGACCGGAAGCCCGTGGCGGCCCTTGCTAACGCACAAACAAGACCTGGTAAGGACAGGAGTACGGAATAACAATAACCAACGGCTCCCATCCGATCGATCCGATGGAAACGCCTGAGCCCGAGCAAGCCGCGTAGTCGCATGAATAGGAGCCGGCGCAGTGGGCAGGCCTCACAGGTGCCGGTTTCGGGCCTCAAGGTCGGGAGAATCAGTCCACCACTTGTGAGGTCATCTGTTGCGAGGGTTCTCCACCTGCCACGGCTTGGGCCAGAATCAACTGCCTGGCTTCGACGCGCAGGTTCGGCAGCCTCATGCCAAACACCATAGCGCCCCCGACGCAGGCAACACCTCCCATTGCAACCGTGATGGGTGCGCCGAGCCGATCCGCCAAGGTCCCACCCATCAGCGCTCCAAACGGCGCCATACCCATGAACATCATTGAATACATCGCCATGACCCTGCCGCGCAGCTGGTCCGGCACCATGGCCTGTATCAGGGTATTCGACGAGGACATCTCCAGCATCATGCAGAAACCCACCGGAACGAGCACGGCAGCAGAGAGCCAGAAATAGCGCGAGAGCGAAAATGCGACGAGGAAGACCCCAAATCCTGCACAGGAAAGGCTAATCCACCTCCCCAGGCCGCTCAGGCCGGAACGGGATGCCAGCGTAAGAGCTCCCAGCAACGCACCGACCCCGGTTGCGCCCATCAGAATTCCCAGGCCGCGGGCTCCGCCATGCAGAATTTTATCGGCAAATACTGGCATCAGCACCGCGTAGGGCATGCCCACCAGGCTGACTAGCCCCAGAAGCAACAAGATGGCGCGGATTGGACCGGTGCTCACCGCGAAACGGAATCCTTCAAGGATGTGCTCCAGCGGCGAGCCGCGGCCGGCCAATTTCCCGGGCGCCTGCACACGCATCAGAAGGAGGCCGATGATTACTGCGATGTAGCTGATTCCATTGGCAAAGAAGCACCAGCCTTCCCCGATGCTGGCGACCAGGACGCCGGCGATGGCAGGACCCACGATGCGGGCGCCATTGAACATTGAAGAATTCAGCGCGATGGCATTCATCAGGTCTTCTTTGCCTACCATGTCGACCAGAAACGCCTGTCGCGCCGGTATGTCGAATGCGTTAACCACGCCCTGCAGGGCCGACAAGCCGAAGATGTGCCACACCTGCACCCTCCCGGTAAGGGTGAGCGCAGCCAGGACGAGAGCCAGCAGCATGGCGGCGGTCTGGGTAGCGATGACGACCCGCTGCCGGTTATGCCGATCTGCCATCGTGCCGCCGAAGGGCGCAATGAGAAAAACGGGAATCTGGCCGGCAAAACCCACCGCTCCCAATAAGAACGACGAACCAGTCAGGCGATACACCAGCCAGGCCTGGGCGATATTCTGCATCCAGGTGCCGATCAAGGAAATCAGCTGGCCGCTGAAGAAGAGCTGGAAATTGCGGTGCCGCAATGCCCGCAAGGTTACCGGCAGCTTGCTGGGTCGAGTTTCGGCCGCGGGGTTACGCCCGGTCAATTCCGGTGCGGTATTGGACTTGTGTTCTCTGGCCACGGAAATTCTTTCCACGGAAATTCTTTTTGGATGCTGTCGGCCCAGCGTTCGGCATCGAACAAAATTGACGAGCAGTGCCTACCGGTGCGCAAACTGTAAATGAAGGCAACTCCCCAGAGCCGGCTCGATTCAGGAATGGGTTACTTAGTTACCCCATGAACTAATTTTTAACTTCCCAGACGCAACAAGCTGGGTTAGAGTTTCTCTGTCCACCCTGCCTGGCCACGGCAGGGCGGAAGTTGAATCCCCCAGTACAGAACGAGCCGATCCACGCACTGGATCTTCTACACCGAGGCGAAACGATCATGGATACGCTTCCGATTCAGCACGAGCGTCGCGCAGCACAACGTTTTGATTTTCAGCTACCGGTCTCGATTCGCCTGGCAGGTCCCGATCGCGAAGCAGTCGGATTTACCCAGGATCTGAGCGCACGGGGGGCATTTTTTTACACCGACTGTGCGGTGCCGGAGGCCGCCCAGATCGAATTGACCGTAGTAATGCCGTCGGAGATTACCTTGACCGAGAAGATGCGGGTACGCTGCCGTGGAAAAGTTGTACGCGTCGTCCCAGCAACTTCGGGAACCAGAATCGGCGTGGCAGTGCAGGTGCAAGCCTATGAATTCCTGCCACAAGCACAAAGCCATGAAAACGGTAGCTTTGCCAGGATCTCGGCTCTCCACGAGCACCCCTTGACGGGCGATTAGCTTCTAATACCGCGGTGGGACCGGAACCCACCCCCAGAATCGTGTCGGCTAGAGCGTAGCCGCGATTTTGTATGGGTGTGGGGGTGTCTGCAGGCGCCCCAAGCGGCTGAGTGCCCGCGTCAGGTGTTCGTAGGAATCGGCAATTCGTGCGGGAGAGATTCGCAGGCCGGGTATAAGAATCCCGGCATAGAGTTTCCCTTGCGCAAGGAGCGCATAGATTCGCAGGTCGAGAGCCGTGTCTACCAGTTCCTGACCGGTTGCGGCCACGCGTGGGTCTTCGCTGCGGCGCGCCGCCTCCCCGACTCGCAGTAGCACCGCCGCATTTGCGGCAACGCATTGAACGTAGTCGAGGGCGGCCCGCAGCCGCTCTCTCTGAAGGGCACGGAACTCCCCGCGAGGAAGACGCTCGCGCAAGTAATTCTCCTCGTCCGGATCGACCAGGTTTCGAAACGCAAGCAAATCGAGGGAGCGCGTTCGACCCCGCAGCTTGGAAGCGTCAGCTACCGCGGAGGCTCGCCCGCGCAGCGTCCCCAGGAAGAAAGCCAGCGCTAAGACGGCGATTGCAATGAGGACGAAAGTGGTAATCATCGTTGTAAAAGCCTACGCAGCTCGTCGTTCCAGGATTCCAGGTCCTGAACCGGCGCCAACCGGATCGTTGGGTAAATAGGTTCCGACACCAGAAAGTAAAAGAGCCAGACCAGCACGGAGCAGTGATACATCCCCATCACAACGAAATCGATCAGATAATCGGATGGATACGGACCTAGATAAGCCTTGACCGCCGCGGTCGCCAATTGTGTAGCAGAAAAGATCCCCAATCCCGTGGCAATTCCGAACACGTAACTGCGCCAGGACAGCCCAAAGTAGGAGGAGAACAGAAACAGGAGTAACAGAATGCCGCATTGCATGATGGCAATTGCACGGTCCAATAGCGCCAGCCCTGCGAATAGATGGGGAAGGTAATCAACGCCGGGGTTATGGGCCGCCACTGCGACGGCGATCAAACCGAGTATGGCCAGCGCCCAGCGAAACGCCACAATCCCCAAATTCTTGAGTCCCGGAAAGGAACGGAAGATCACCGAAAAGATTTCTTGAATGACGGCAAAGCGAAGACCAATGCTGAGAATTTCCCCTACCCACTCAGCCCATCGGTACTGATACCAGCTGACCGAGGCGTTATGGTCAAGAAAAAAGAGAACTGCATTGAGAATGACCTGGAAGACAGTGTAAATGAAGAAGCTGGGAAACTCCCGATGCAAGCGCCGCGTCACCATCAGCGCGGCAACGGTTGTTAGCAAGACCTGAGGCGCAATCCAAAGATAATGCCAAAAAAAAGAGTGGGGATACATAGCCGTCGCAGCCCACTATACTCCTTTACGCGACCACGACAACCTAGGCACCCCCCGGGACGATCTCAGCGCCTACGGTTTGCAGGTTATGCTGCCGCATCCGGTCGGACCGCCATCGGCCAGTGCGATGGTCGGCGTTAATGTCGCTAATATCAAGAAAACGACCAGCAGACGAACTGTCTTTTTCATAAGTAAAACTCCTTTTTTCGCAGTTCTTGTCGTGATAATGTGCTGGCAGAAAAAGGGGAGGGAAAATTCTGTCTTTTTGTTACGATTTCCGAAACTGGAACAAGGATCGATGACTCTATTGGGCGCGCTTGACGATTTTCTGGAGACCACGCTGGCCGCATTGCCCGGCCTGCTGATGAAGCTCGATTATCTTTCTGGGTTACGAGAAGCGGGCGAGTATTCTCACTGGGGCATGGTTCGGGTACACGGAGAGAAAGCGGCAAAAGAAGCCCTGGCCGAGGCGCACGGCATGGTCATCTCGGAGATCCTGCGTACGCCCCTGCGCAAGCTGATGGAAGACGCCGAAACTTCCTCACGGGCCGAGGACAAGGAGCCTTTGGCGTATCTGGAGAATTTGTGCAGGCAACCTGCGGTTTTGTTGCCGGATCGGGTCGGAGGCGGGTCAACCCGTCATTTCAGTTCAGTGCTGCACGCTCTTTCGGCTCTGGCACGGAATCAGCAGCGCGCCATTCGCCCAACCTCATAGCCACCCCCACTACCTGGCCGATGACTTCGGCATCCTGGGGGTGCCGCAGCACGCGTATTTGCAGTGGCGACAAGGGATGGGGCTGCAATACGATGTGATCTCCTCGAATCGTGCACCAGCAGCAAGTATGGCCGGCGCGCGTTTCCACGAAATAAATGGGCCGCTCGTACTCCGAGTGCCAGACGCCCTGCACGACCTTGTTCTTGGTCTCGTCGATCTGGATGAAGGAGCCGGGCGGCAGCAAGGGGTACATCGAGAAATCTTCCGTACCGATATATCCGTAGGTAAAGCTGGCGTGCGCGAACTCTGCCAAGTAAGCCAATGGCACCAGCCCCCACTGCTCCACCATGCGGCCCAGATTGGCGGTTTTGCGCGCGTCAAACCCGGGGTCCAACCGCACTGGGATGCGCACATTCGTAGCACTCTGCAACGTGTCGGCGCGGTGCGACTTGGGCGGGGACGCCACGTTCAGGTCGGAGGCCACCTCGTTCAGGTCGATGCCATACCACGACAAGAGATCGCGCAAATCGCAACGGTAGATCACAGCCAGGGAATACAGCCGGAAAATACTGGGAACGATTCCCTTAGTTTCAATATCTGAGAGCCGGCTGAGCGGCACCGAGAAGTCATCATTGCCGTGCTTGGCAGCGAGGGCGGCGCTGGCTATTTCGACGTCCCTCATCGTTAAGCCTAGTTGCTCGCGCAGGGTGCGCAAGTGCTGGCCCGGAGACACCATCACTTTCTCCTATGCAAGGTGAGGAAACCACATCGTCTGATTGGACAAAAGCCTTCCCCCCGAGCGTACCTGGGCACGTAAACCCTGTTTTTGTTCCAAAGAGATGTCACTGGCAAATGGACCAGACACAACAACCCTTTATTATGACGCTGTTCTGAATTTGGAACAAGGGTTTTTCCAGCGTACCAAACGCCGTTCAGGCGCGCCGGTCTACCCGGTTCCGTTTTTCCGAACTTTTCCACTGCCCGTTTCTTTCCAACCCGGCCCGCTTCGCTTAGAATACTCCCAAGTAGCGGGATCTTCGCCGCAGTTCCCGCCTACCTGCCCTACGTTGCCGGCCTTTCCTGGGTTTTAGGTGGCTGGTATCTCTGGGCGTTACTGACGTCACTTGGCCGCACCCAGATTATCTTCGTAACATATGCCTAAATCTAGGGACAGAACTGAGGAACGGGCCATGCAGAGCATAGCCGTCGCCCTGCTATCGGAAGACCGAGACCGCCTAGTAATGCTGCAGCATCGTGTGGAAGGCACGACGCTGGGCCGCACCGTTTTCAGCCACGCCGGTTTCGCTGCCACCTCGACTGACCCAGTTTTGCGCCAGATCCAGGACCTGCGGGCCGAAGTCGTCCTGGTGGACCTCGATCCGCAACGCACTCAACGGGGCGTCGGTTTTATTGAACTGCTCAAAGCCAATACCAATGACCTGGGCATCTTCGCGGTCGGAGAACTGAACGACCCGCAGACGATTGTCGCGGTGATGCGCTCCGGCGCCTGCGAATACCTAGAAAGAGTCGGCGATTCGACTTCCCTGCAAGATGCGTTAATGCGTTTCGCCTCCTCTCGCACACGCCGCGTGAATGCCGCCGGTCGCGCCCGGGTGTTCACGTTCATGAACGCCAAGGGCGGGTCGGGGGCGACCACAATCGCCGTCAACACCGCCATTGCACTGCAGGAGAATCATGGCGCAGCCGTGCTGGCGGACTTTGCTTCACTCGGACACGCTGCTCTTCATCTGAATGTTCGTCCTGCATTCGGCCTGGGCGATGCTTTGCAGAATATGCATCGCATGGATGCCGCTCTGCTGAAGGGGTTCATGACGGTTTGCAAGCGGGACCTGCATTTGCTTGCCGGAGTGACGCAAGTGGCCGCCTTGGCACCAACCGGCGCGGAATTGGCGCGCTTGTTCGACCTGCTGGTGACTCACTACCGCTATGTCGTCGTGGATTGCTCCAGCCGCGTCGATGAGATCAGTCGAATGCTGGGTGAGTTGTCTCACCAGGTTATGCTGATAGCGCAAACCGATGTGGTGGCGCTGTGGAGCGCGAGCCGCATGCATGCCTGGCTTGAGGAAGCAGGCAGCCGGGATAAAGTCAGCCTCGTGCTGAATCGCTTCAAGAAGATTCCCGGCTTTAGTGACGACGACATGCAGAAAGCCACCAACTGCAAGGTTCTATGGAAAGTTCCCAATCATTACCATTCGGTCGCGGCGGGCATCGATCGTGGCGAGCCGGTGATGTTTCAGGACAGCGAACTCAGCCGCTCCATCCGAGGCTTGGCGGCCGCGTTAGCGGATGCAGAGTCGTCGATTCATGATGGCGGCTTTGCCATCGAAGACAAATCGGAAGCCCGTAGCAAGACCGCTGCCCGCCTGCTTATTTCTCCCGTCCGCGCCGGCCAGTGAGACCTGCCACCCACGCCTCCTGTATTTTCGCTTGATCGCGCACAGATCGCTCGGAAACAAAAGCCCACTAATCGTGCGCGGCGTGCGTCAGTCTCCCGGCATGCGCGGGCGACGCTCGGGGGGGACAGCCTGGTTGCCCGCAAGGCGGCCGGCCCTGGGTTCCCGGTGCGAGAACCGAAGAATAGCGCCGGCTCGTCTTGTATTTGCCTTTGCCGATGTCGGCCCCCTATAATCGGGCACGTTGATGACAACCGAGAGCAGCGCCCAGATAGCGCCGGACCTTGCTCGGACGCAGCTAACGACACGCTCCTTGAGCCCACAAAACAGTTGGAAACTGTTCCTTGCGAGTTTTCTTGCCCTGTACTTCGAGTTGGTGATCATCCGGTATCTCTCTACCGAGGTGCGGGCCTTCGCCTATCTGAAGAATCTGCCGCTGATCGCGAGTTTCTTCGGCATTGGACTGGGTATGATCTTGGGGGCTCCCCACAAGCCCCTGAGGTCGGCTTTCCCGGCAGTCGGGCTAGTCCTGTTTGTGGTCACCGCCTTTGCCGGCGTCTTCCATCTGCGGCACATTCCGTTGCCTCGCGCCGATTATTATGTGTGGGGAAGTTTCCCGGATGTCTCAAAAGTCGTAATTCCCCTGCGATTCCTCTCGGAAATTCTGAGTATCCTCGCGTTGGTCGTCGTTTTTTTCCTGGTGCTGGGTGGAATTGTTGGCGAGTACTTGGCGCAGCTTGAGCCACTCCGCGGATACGGAATTAATCTTCTCGGAAGCCTGGCTGGAGTTGGGGTCTTCACCGGTCTTGCTTACCTCAGCCTGCCCCCGCTGGCGTGGACTTTTCTTGGCTTTCTTTGTCTTGTTCCGTTCTTCCGGCAGAGCCGGCTGGCACTGGCGCTTTTTATGCTCACGGTGGCTGCGACTTCGCGTATTGAACCGACTACTTTCTGGTCGCCTTACTACCGAATTGACTTGCATCCCTACCCGCAGCCAGCGGGATGGTCCACAACACCGGCGTACGAACTGGAGGTCAATCACGACTTTCATCAGCACATTCTGAATCTGTCGCCTGACTTCCTGTCGCGTTATGCCGATTTCGAACCCAACCATTCTGCCCAGACCAACTACCAGATCCCCTATCACGTGATGCCGCATCCGCGGCAGGTGCTGGTTGTGGGAGCGGGCACGGGGAATGACGTTGCGGGCGCTTTGCGACACGGCGCCGAGCACGTGGATGCCGTCGAAATTGACCCCGTGATCCTGAAACTGGGCAAGCGATTTCATCCCGAGCATCCTTACGCCTCTCCCCGAGTCACGATTTACAACGATGATGCTCGGGCCTTCTTTAAGAAAACCCACAACACCTACGACCTGATCGTTTTCGGTTTTCTTGACTCCCACACCCTGTTATCGAGTCTCTCGTCGCTACGGTTGGACAATTTCGTCTATACGCGGGAAAGTTTCCAGGAAGCTGCGCGCCTGCTGCGCCCAGAAGGGGCAATCGTCGTATCCTTCAGTTCCGGCAGATCGTTCGTGAATCAACGCATGTACGCAACTCTAAAGCGCGCGTTTGGCGAATCGCCGCAGGTCTTTGAGGCAGGATATGTGCAAGGTCTGTCGTTCGTTGTAAGGAAGATTCATCCCGCCCCTCCGGTGGAAGGGCTGACTGAAATCAGCTCGCAAATCGCCAACAAGAATTCCGGGAATCTGATCGCTACCGACCAGTGGCCGTTTCTCTATTTGGCCAATCGGCGTATTCCTATGTCCATTCTTTGGATTGTGGTGCTGTTTCTGATGGGAGCATTTTACCTGGTCCGGAAAACCGTAACCCTGCCCCGGCTGGCTAGCCGCGAGTCCCTGCACCTCTTTTTTTTGGGAGCAGGTTTTCTTCTCCTCGAGACCAAAGGCGTGATGGAGCTTTCTCTGCTCTTCGGTTCCACCTGGACCGTGAACGCTGTGGTCATCGCATCCTTCCTGGGCATGGGACTGCTGGCGAATGCCCTGGTTAAGTTCCATCCGTTTCCTCGGTCGATCGCCTATGCGGTTCTGTTTCTTCTTTTGCTGTTTAGCGTGTTGCTGCCGTATTCGCTGCTTGGCGGGCTGTCCGGGCCGCTGAAAGTGCTGGCGGCAGCAGTGATCGTCGGACTCCCCGTGTTCTTTTCTGGCATGATCTTTTCGCGCAGCTTCCGCGACGTGACTTCGCCTGCGCAAGGGCTGGGAGTGAATCTGCTTGGTGCAGTGGTTGGAGGAACGCTTGAGAACGGCGTCATGATCGGCGGTACTCTCAGTTTGGGTATTCTGGCTGTTCTGGTGTACGCTTTTTCAGCAGTCTTCGTGCCCCGGACGAAGGCCCTGGGTCTTTAGTTATTCGGCCAGTCGGAAGACGGCGTGGACCGAGTTCATCGGGCTCTCGCCAGTCCCCTGTCGCTGACAAAAGTATTCACAGTGCAGCCGCGATCGGTGTTCTGTTCACGTTGCTGACGGGAAACTGATCGACGAGGGGGCTGAATTCCTCTGTTTAGGCTTGGTTCTTTTAGACAAACCCATCCGACTTGGATCCATGTGAGATGGGTTCACCGGTTTCAGTTTTGAAAATGTTGGTTCGATGGAACCTGGAAGACCCAGAGCGAATGATCAAGAATGTCCCGCCGAGGGTATTTCAGGACCCACCGATAGCTAGCAGGATCTTTGAGGTACTCGCCTGACAAGTTGGTAGCACCTACAATAACGGTGCCTGTCGCTCTCTCCTGTTCGCGTAACACAGGTGCATGGATCCCGTAAATCTGCGGCTCAACGCTGCCGAAGTAGGCCAGGGAAATTGTCTCGCCGGGATGGGTGTTCTCGTAATCACGGACAGCCAGCAGCCCTTGTCCCCAATCAAGATTGCTGCCCGAAAGGAGGTTGAAGTTCTCCGACGGCTGGATAAAAAAATTGAAGTAAGCCAGATCGTCGGGCGCATAGCGAAGCTCGTCTGCCGCTTGCAGCAAGACGACCGCAAGGACAAACAGTTTGGCCCAGCGTCGGACGTGAAGGGTCTCCCAAACCGCCGCCACAAAGAGCAGCATAAAGGGGTAAACTGGCAGCACATGCCGCTCGCCCAGATTCAAACGGGCAAATAGCGCGAGCCCAAAATACAAGGCAGGAAACGTGCTCGCTATCCATAAACCGCTGGGCGCGGGAAGCGCACGAACAACCACCAGAGCCAGTCCCGCTGCGAACAGTACCAGTGCGATCGCGGGCCACTTGAGCAACACGGTTACAGGATAGTAGAGCCTCAAGCTCCCACGTTGCGAAACCTGCCCCAGGAAGAAGACCGGGTGTCCTCTCTTGTTGTGCTGGAAGACTCGATTAAGTCCTTCGAAATACTCCCCGGCTGGAAGAGGAAACGCGACGTTCAAGTTGCTGGCACGCACTTTGTGAACGTAGGGGGCGCGGTTCGGAAAAGTGACGCTCAACTCTCCATGGTTGATGGATACATGGGAAATATGAAAGAAATAACCCGCCCACAAAATCAGGACGGCAGTCAGAACCGCAGCGCAGGTTTTGCCCCAATTCCATCTCCGTGGATTGATGCACAAACCTTCCGGACGCAGGACCAGCATCCAGCCCAGCGCGAGTACGAAGATCGGCGGGGTTGAAAACTTGGCCAGCAGCAGCAATCCAAGCAGCATCCCGAACAAAGCCGTGTGTAACATTGAGGGTTGCTTTCTCCACCAGATCAGTCCCACAGCGACAGCAAAGACGAAGAGCGCGGCGGCACCATCGGTAGTTGCAAGGGAGAAGTGCGCGATTAACGGCGGCGAGAAAACAAAAAGCGCCAGCGTTAGATTGGCCGCTCCCCACGAGAACATTCCTCGTGCCGTTGACCAGACCAGGATTGCCAGGATTATTCCCAGCAAGACATTCATGCTGCGTGCACGATGTGCCAGGGACTCCGGATCCGGCGCAACCCGACGAACGTGCCAGCCCCCGTTTGCTGCAGACTCGACGTCAATCTGCCATCGACGGTCAATCACGAGCAGGGTGCATAAGAAACGCGCCAATGGCGGATGATCGTTCCAGACTTCGAAGCGGTGATCGCGCCAAGCCTCCAATCCCGCCCGAATATGTGGTGGCTCGTCGTAGGTCAGCGACTGCGTGTGGATGAACCACACACACTCGAGGATGTAAACCAGCAGGAGAATGCCGGGCACAAGCCATCTCCTGACGTGGCCCTCTATCGCAGGTGACTCCGTTTTCTCATTGCCAACTTTCCCCGCCATCTTGTGTGCTGGAGCTCTCTCGGATTTAGCCCAACTCTACCAGTCAAATGCGGCTTGCGACGACCGTGTCCATGCTGAATCCGGTTGAGACCTGTAAAATGATTCGTCGCCACTGAGGGAGTCGGACGCTTGGCCTTGTCGCAAATAAGTTGTGAAGACAAATCGGCAGACTGCGCACCCTCCCGCAGCCCTGGGAGCACGGTGCGTTCCCGAACGGCAGCCCGGTTGGATCGGGCGATTTTTGTTTGCTTCTGCGTGATTGCCTTTTCCGCACTGCAATATATCAATTTGACCGCGTTTGCGTTTGCCACTGCCCTTCTGCTATGGCTGGCCAAGCTGCTCATCAGCGGCCGAGAGTATCGACCGCAGCCCCTCGTGTTGCCGTCTTTGCTTTTCCTAATCACCGCCGGTATCGCCTCGGCGTTGTCCTTCGCGCCTCTCCTGAGCTGGGAGCGAATTGGCTCTTACGCGCTCCTGCCGCTTGCTTTCGTCGTGGCTCAGAATGTAAAGACGTCGTGGCAGCTCAAAATCCTGGTCTTCCTCGTTCTGCTCTCCGGAACCGTGAGTGCCTTGCGCACCGGCTGGCAGTACGCGTACGGCATAGGCTCGCGACTCGTTGACGTCCCGGCTGATTCTCTCCTGTTCCGAGACGGGATTCGCTCCGGCGATCTCATACAACTGGTCAACGGGCATAGAACCCGCTCCCTTCAACAATGGAAAGCTGCTCTTGAATCCACGCGTGCCGACCCGACCCTAAGACTGCATGTCGCCCGACAGGCCCCAATCGCTCCCCTAACAAGCTATTTTGATTTTGGGATTGACCGCAAGGATCTCGACCAATGGCTGAACCTGCCAGGAACGAAGGTGCAGCGCGGCCGGCCCCAGCGGGCAACCGGGCATTTAGACCATTTTGTGCGATACGCCGGAGTCATGACGCTACTGGCGTCATTGGCCTTTGGCCTGCTGATAACGACTCCCGGAAACACCGCACGTCTCATCCTGGGGGCAGTTCTTGTCGCTCTGGTGGCTGCACTGTTTGCGACCGTAACGCGGGCTTACATTATCGGGCTGTTTCTCGGATGCGCATTCCAGCTTTGGCTGATCCATCGTCGGCTCCGGACCGCCGCCATTATCGGACTGGCGGTTTGCGTCCTGGCAACCATCCTTTGGGTGAGAAAGGAGCGAGGATCGGTGTGGCTGTCGGCGGGAGACCGATTTCGGGTTGAGATGTGGAAAGACGCTCTCAAGCTCATTCCGCATCATCCATGGTTTGGCGTCGGGCCGGATAGCGTGGACCAATACGGTGAACATTGGCACATACGAGCCTTCAAAGAGTTCGACTTCCGGGCTCATTTTCATTCCACTTACGTGCAACTGGCAGTCGACTGCGGTTTGCCCTGTCTGGCCGCATGGCTTTGGCTTCTGGGCGGATATCTTTCTTTTCTAAACCGCTCCTGGAAGGATTCCGCGAGCTGGGATCCATTCGCTCGTGGCACGTTGCTGGGAGTTTTCGCGGGTGCCGTGATATTTGTCGTCGCTTCAGCGGTGAATTACACCTTGGCTGACAGCGAAGTGGTGGCAGTGGCCTGGCTGTTCATGGGATTGGCGACCGCGCTGGTGAGAATCGAGAAGGAGGCTCAAGCTCAGCGCCATCGAACTCAGCTGGTGGTCAGCGCTGCATGAGCTTCTTTTTGATGCGCCTGGCTCATCCTCATCCACCCATATGCGGATGCGCACCAGATTGCCAGCAGTGGCAATAAGCTGGCCAGACCGTGCAATCCGACCAGCTGTCCCAAATTAAAAGAACCGCCGGCAGCACGGCTGCTTTCCTCTGCTGTCAGCATCGATACCTGATTAATAGCCAACTGCCCCGACCAGAATGCCGGCCCGATCAGTTGCACGACAGGGATTCGGAGGTTCTCGGGCGGCTGCGCAGTCGTTGCCACGGCCATCAGCGACAAGGCCGTTCCCCAGATCGCAAGCCCGCCCAGCAGCCACCGCAGGCGCTTCGATGCCCGCGTCCATACCAGTGCCAGGCCCACGCACGCGAGCGGGACTCCTGCCCCCATGTAACGCGGGCCATAAGTCCAGCCGGCGTGCCAGCCGGAAAACGACGCATTAAACAGCCAGTAGTAGATAGTGATGCTCGCGGCCGCGGCCGCAAGATTTCGTGTGTTTCCCTGCTTCCAAAGCTGTCGAAGCCCAAACACTCCGCTAACGGTAACGGGAGCGAGGACGAATAGCCCGATCCGTGGACCCAGTAGCAGTTTGAACATCACATCAAGTCTGGGAAAGGTGAGTCCCAGAATGCCCTTTCTCATCCATGGGAACGCGCCCGATTCGTAGTGGGTGTAGCCAAGCTGGAAGGGCGAGCCAAAGGCCGCGTCTTGGTAGATCATGAGGACGAGCAGGCATGCGCCAACCCCGATGGCTAGGGCAGCAGCCACGCGCCAGCGCGTGGGCCACCCATGAGGCCACGCCTGCGCCAGCGCCAAAATTGCCAAAATAACCGAAGCAGGTGCTGCCGGATATTCCGATACTGTGGCCCATCCTGCGGCGAGCCCGACGAGCAGGCCCCAAAACAGTTCTTTGGTGGGCACCGTGTTCTGGCCCACCTCGATGGCGGCAGCAAAGGAAAAGAGAAGACATGCACCCACGAGTGCATGGGCGAAGAAAATAGTTGCCCATGCCCAGATGGGCGTCGCCAATCCCAGGGAGAGGGCTGCGAAAGCGGCACCTCCGGTGGTTGATCCCAGTCGCAACGCCAGCAGAAACATACACGCTGCTGAAAGTGCGGCCGGCAGGCTGACCGCCATCATGGTCGCAAAATACGACTCGGCTACTAGACCTTGAGGCGACCGAGGATCCACGCCTGCCCAGCGTAGAAGCGGTCTCAGGGCCGCGACCGCCGGTATGGCCAGCAGAACCACGCCGGGAGCCTTGTCGGAATAATAGTGCCCCTGGAACAGCGCCTTGTCTTTCGTGTTGGAATGATAAGCGTCGATCCTTAGTGTGTGCTGGTCCAGGATGGCGCGGAGCAGATCGAATCGTGAGTTTTGGTTCCAGCCACCCGCCTGATAGAAGTACGCGTAAGAAATGAACACCACCAGAGCGATCAGGGCAGAACGCTTATAGTCTCCTGTTTCCTTGCGCGGGGTATCGTTCATTCCGAGGACTCCGGCGCCGGACAGCCCAAGGCCGTTGCCGGCTCGGGCGCCCGTACGGTGACGAATACGAGGAAGAGCACGCTGGGCCAGAGTTGCATAAACAGCCGGTCAAGCGACCACATCAGATGCCAGCGCAAGTCGTAAGGAGTAATCACATAGACGGCAAAGTATCCGGTCGCAGTCAAAACTAGTGCCCAAGCGCAAGTCGCCGCACCGGTACGAGATGATGCTTCGCCGTGCTTGCCCAGAATTGTCGCGTAAGCAATGATCAACAGAGTCCCGGGCATGAGAAACCAGCCGCCAAACCCCAGAAAATCTTTTAGAAACCATCGCGCGATCATCCAGTATCGGGAAGGATCGATCGCTTTCTGCAGCATGATCTGGGAGTTAGAGAACAGTTCTCCAGGACCAGCGACCGCAAGCTTGAAATACGCGATCAGCAGGAGGATGGGAATGATCGTGGCCGCCAGCGGCGTCATTTGCCGCAACCAGATCGCCCAGTTCTCCCAGGGCGCCGGAATCACCAGCCGCGCCACAGCGAAAGCCGCCAAGAAGAGCAATCCCTCATTTTTTGTCCAGGCTGCGCATGCCGCCATGAAACCTGAAAGTACCAGCAGCGAAAAATTGGATTGCGGAACCCGGCCGGCGAGAATCAGGAGCACGATGGCCGCGAGAAGGAAAAAGCTGAGCGGTACGTCGGCGTACTCGGACAATCCCTGCCGCAAGAAAGAAGGCGTTCCCAGCAGCATCACTCCGGCGAGCAAGCCCTGGTTTCGCCCTCTCAGAACAGAAACAGCAGAGAACAGAAGCGCTACCGTACTAAAGGTGAAAGCGAAGGCGAGTGCGGCGGGGACGGCCGCCGTCTCCCGCCCCAGGTAAGTCCAGAAATGGGCGATGCTGGCGGGAAGGAGCAGCGGATAATCCGGATGAAACCAGGGGATCAGGCCGGAAAAGGCATCTCTCCAGTGCTCTCCGCCGCGAAACAGGAAACGGGCGTGCAGGTTCCAGATGGCAAACGCGTCCCAACCAGTGCCCTGGGGGTTCGCTGCCAGTTCCTTCCCACACCTATACAGCGCGCCGATCAAACTCAACGTGAAGCCGGCCGCCAAGATCTGTCCCAAGAAACCGGTTGACGTATTCGCGCGGTTTCGTAGAAAACTTTGATTGTGACCGTTATGATTGCGAGTCCACAGCAGAACTGAGAGCAGCACGAAAATCACGACTTCCAACCCTGCCAGTGTTTTCGCAGGAACAGAGAACATTAGAGAGAGAAAGTATAGAAAAGAGAAAAGCCCCAGCCCGCACCCTACGCAAAACGAGACCTTCAGGAGAAGGTCCGATCTGAGGCCAGATCCCTTCGGCCAAGCCAACGAAATCAGGACAAAGCCCGTTGCCGCACAGAGGATCGCCGAGGCCAGCCCGGCCATCTAGTTGCGCCTTTTGGCCAACAGCACCACGCCATCGCCGAAACTCTGGACGGGAAAGAGGTTGGCTGGCCAGGTGGTTGTGGTCGGATCCAACGGAGCAGCGAAATTTCCGACAACAAGTTCAGGCTCCAAAGAATTTTCTACCACGACGGGGGCCAGAGCATATTGGGTCGCGTAGTAGGCGGGGAGCCTATACCTGCTGTCCCAGCCGACGCCCAGATATCCCACTACCCCCCGTTGGGGCAGGCGTTTGCGCAGTTTCTCAAACCTCTTTTCATACTGCGGGAGGGGCAATCCTGCGGGGCGAAATGGCTTCACTGGAGCGAAGACAAACCTACCCGCCGAAAGGAGACTGAACAGGACGATAGCCGCGACGGCGATCCTGGTCGGCACACCCGTCCGCGGCCCGCGTTTCACCTGTATTCGTGTATTCAAGAACGATCATTATGCTCAAATTCGGCCCGAGGTATCAATCTGAGCCAGATGAGAGGAAGGAAAAGGCTGGGCTGCAGCCATAGCTGAGCTGTGAGTCGGCCCGACCGCAGGCAAGGAGGGTGAACCTATTCCGCGGCGACTGGTTTTCCAGCCTAATTGTCGCTTCCACCGAAGTCGCGCAAGATAAGGAACGCGAGATCAGGCATGCGCGCTCGGCGCCGTTTCGATGAGCTTCTGAGTACCTGGCGATCCTCTTCCCGCTTCGATCGTGAAGCACCGGGCGCAGGATGCGGGTGAAGCGGAACCCGCCTTCCTGTTTCTCAATGCCACCTTTCACGAACACGTCCATGCCGCTGAAGAATAATTTTGAGGCTTCTGCGATCGCGAGAAACGTTGCCACGTAACGGCTCATAACCGCACCCAGCAGCGGGTTTTCCGGTGTCCACAGGCCGGGCTCTCCGCCGAATTCCGCAGGCGCCGCAAAATTAATGGTCCAGGGAAACTCCGGAGGCTTCCAGGATGCCGCGCTCGTACATCGTCCAATGGGCGTGAGCGCGGTAGGTGTAACTCTTCTGCGTGGCAAGCCTCCCTGTTCCCGAACCCAGCATCCCGCGAGCCGACAGGATGTGAAACCGATCACGAATATGAGTGACCTCCCCCGCCAGATAAATCCCCCGCACTCACACTCTTTTTCCCTGCGTACTCGGCGATCTCCGGTAAAACCTCCGGTGACGAATGTCACAAACCCGCGGTGAGACAGGTCACAGCGCTGGGGTTGTTGATCTCAGACGATAGGCTTGCTGGGGTTGGACGGCGGGGATAAGGCTATCCACCCATACGGAAACCAGCCTGGAGGTGCCTATGTCGGACGACAAACGTGACATCCTGGATGTCCTGAAGTTCGAACTCAGTTTTCTTGAGCAGGGTGGCTAGGGACGCTCGGTACGCACCCCTGGAAACTTACCTCCGTTTTCCAGGACTCGCTGACCTGCCTGAATTTCTACGACCCACAACGTCCGCACCCCTGCAGCGAGTGTTATTTGACCGATTTTGTCCCGAGCGAGGGCCGAGGCCGTTCCCTACCGCCCTATCCCGTTGAATGATGACGGCAAGACCGTGGACACGATGGAGCGCACCTGTAACCAACTGGAACTGGAAGGAGCCGTAAGAAACTGGCTACGTTCCACCATCGAACGCATCGATCGCCAATCCAGCCGACTTTTGCGCTTCCCCGGGCTCCAATTCGGGAATTTCTGCCTCCGGTCGCCTCCGGTGCATATAAAAATCGTCCATAAACAGGTATCCTGAATTCACCGTTGTGGTCCGCCTAGGAGCCACGAAATGAAACGCGACTTCGCCTCGCTCACGCCGCAGGAAGCGCTTCACGTAGCCATCTTCATCGAGGAGCGTAACGCCCAGATCTATCACCAGTTCGCCGAGATGTTTGCCGAGTTCCACGACCCGGAGTCGCTCGAGATCGCCAGCACCTTCTGGGATATGGCCCATGAAGAGCGCCAGCACGGAACCGAGCTCCAGAAGCGCTATTTCGAACGATTCGGCACGCGCCCGTGTGCGGTGACCGAAGACGATATTCGGGATTTCATCGAAGTGCCGCGCCTCGAAAACGGCGAGATATTCACCATTAGCAAGCTGAAGGTAGGCCGTTCGCCGCGGGAAATGGCGCTGGAAATCGCTGTCACCGCCGAGCAGGGAGCCCTTCGCTACTACACCCGCTTACGTGAAATCACGAACGACGCGGTATTGAAGGCCCTTTACCGCGAATTTGTGGATTTTGAAAGTGGCCACACCGATTGGCTGCAAAAGAAAATGGCCGATGCCCGCCGCACCTCCGGCGGCACCAAGCTGGCCTAACTAAAGCGGAGATCGCGTTTCGTTTGACCGGATGACGCCAGGTAAGGGCACTTTCGAAAGTTAGTCTCTCTTCTCGGGAGCCGGGGTCATGTCCTGAGGGAACTGCTTGAAGGAAACCTCGCGCGATTTCGAAGAGACTTTCTTGCTCGCGTCCGTGGCGTATTCCGTCAGGGTGCCATTCAAAACGTAGTACGCCTCATCCCCCGGATTCTTACCCGGGCCACGATCGATGGTTCCCCTGAATTCAAACCGGACCCCGTGCACGGTTTCAGTCATGAAATTCAGCTTGTGTCCGTCGAGCTTTCCGGTTTTGAAGAAATGGTCGAGAAAGGCACCTTTGTCGCTATCGAGGTCGCCATAGCGGGACACAAATCCGGTGACCTTTCCCTGATCCTCGACGGTCACCTGCACAAACTCGCCGTCTCGAAGGAAACTGTACATGCCGGAGTAGTCATCTGCCGCCTTAACCGGCTCGCCAGGCTTGGGGCTGTCCTGGGAACTCTGTGCGGCTGTCCAGGTCGAGACAAGGAAAAACGCAAGGACGGTTGCGATAAGAATTCTGCGCATCCCATCGACTCCGATTCACTTCATGGTACTACATGTGGCGCCAGACTGGTGTCCGTGCAAAGGGGAATGCGGCACCCGGCTGCAACTCTGGGCTATAATCAACGATCAAGCGTTGCCGTCCTTCCTAGTGAATGTCGATGAATAACCGTTCCGGGGTGTTACGTTCTGCGGTAAACCCGTACCTTCGACCCGTGGCTCCGCCTCGCCTCCTGGTCGAATTAGATCCGGCGCACCGGGTCTTTCTGGGCAACCTCGGCGATCTGCTGTCTTTTCGTCGTCCGCCGCGCGTGGCGGTTAGTTCGCGTCCTGCGCCGTTCTGGCCCGACGTGTTCGTTCCCTCTCGCTCGCTGTGGTGGCCATTCCTGGAGTCGATGCTTTGGCACGTGTTGGCAGGAGCGGCGATATGGGCCTTGGCACAGGGATTGGCTTTGCAGACTCACGCTCTGCCGCGCACAGTTTTCAACCGCTCCGACGTGATCTACTACACCCCGTCCGAATATCTTCCACCTCTCGATACGGGCAGGTCTCCGGCGCGTGTGCCGAAGAAAGGCAAGCCCGAATTAGCTCGCCAGCCCATCATCTCGGTCCCGCCCGAGGCAGACAACCGCACACAGACCATCGTGACGCCACCTAAGATCAAGCTAAATCAGGATATTCCGCTGCCGAACATCGTGGCCTGGCATTCGGCGAGTCCGGCCGTGCCCCTTTCAGCTACGAACCGGACTCGCTTGGTCAGCCCGACGATTGCAACCCCGGTGGTGGCGCCACCTCCGGATATCAATCAAATGAGCGATCGCCGCGCCCGAACCGACCTGCCTCAGTCAGCGATTGCGCCGCCACCGGATATGGCCAGCGCAATCTCGCGTCGATCAGCCGCGCCTTTGGCGGCTGTCATTGAACCACCGCCGGCTGTGCAAGGGACTATTCGCCGACTCGGCGACATCAGCATTGGACGCAGCGAGGTGGTTGCCCCCTCGCCTGAACTGCCAATGGACGCGCGGCGTGCACTGTCCACCCTCGCACAGACTTTGACACAGGTTGCACTCGGCAGTACGGCAAAACAGGTTGTCCCACCGCCGCCGTCGGTCGAGGGCACACAAGCAGGAGGTCTGCGCGCCGCCAGTCGTTTGACACCGGAGCCTGCGCAGGTTGTGCCGCCTCCGCCTTCCATACCCGGAGCGGCCGGCACTTCTGGCGCTGGGCGTTTGATCGCCTTGGGCATTCATCCCGCCAGCGGTCCTCCGCCGATGGCGGTTGTGGGCAACCGCCGCGGAGCTTTTTCAGCCACTCCCCAAGGCAAACGCGGCGCTCCAGGTACGCCGGACATCGCCGCTGATGGGCTCGGGCTGGGGCACAGCGGTCACGGAAACGCAAATGGTGGCGCGGGCAGCAGCGGCAACACCAGCCTACCACCGGGTATCGTTGTCGGGCCCGGTCCGAAGAATCGCCCGGCCTCGACAACAGTTGCAGGCAACAGCGGAGATCCTTCTGATGGCACAGGGTCCGGGAGGGCCTCGGCGAGCGCGCTGAACACGCTCATCGCCGACGCTCTCCCCGTGCGGGTTACCCCACGGCGAACGCTGAGCACAACCAGTCCACCGACCGAACTGGAGCGCCAAGTTTTCGGGGCGCGCAAGTTTTACTCCATGATTCTGAATATGCCCAATTTGAATTCTGCGGGCGGAAGTTGGATCATTCGCTTTGCAGAGCTTAGGGGAGACGATACGGAAGGTGATCTCACCGCTCCCGAAGCCACCCACAAAGTCGACCCGGGTTACCCTCTGGAACTGATGCGGCAGAACGTGCAGGGTACTGTCACGTTGTACGCTGTGATTCGCAGCGACGGCACAGTAGGCAGTGTCCGCGTGCTTAATAGCCCTGACCAGCGTCTCGATTCCTACGCGCGCACCGCGCTCACCGGCTGGCACTTTCGTCCCGCCACCAAGAACGGAACTCCGGTTGACCTGGAAGCCGTAGTGATAATTCCTTTTCGCGCGGCACGCAACTTCTAAGGGAAGGTCGATCCTCGGGGAGAAGCATCGAAACGAGTCATTTGTCTGCCCTGATTTCGCCGGGGTTAGCCTGCCCGAAGCACGAATTCCGGGCCCTGAAACCAACCCGGGTGGTTGCCGGTCATCAAAAGTGACATCGTGAGTGAGGATGGGATAACCAGTTGGCGAGAGCTCTGCATAAGAGCGGCTTTTGAGGAGAATCCCGAGAATCTGTCCGAGATCGTGGCCAAAGTTAACCGGGAGCTCCCCGCCCGCCAGGAACAACTGACGGAGGCAATCTTCGAGCGGCTCGGCAGCAATCCACCCGCCAGCCCCGGCCGCAGGTAGTGGCTTCAGTCGAGCCGGAAGGAGTTGGTCTGGAGGAGAATTCCTCAAAAAACTACGGCACTCGCCAACCGAGGCCCTTGCGCCCTGCGCTGCGGCCCAGCTCGAGCGACTGGGTCCTTGGCTTACCGAGAAGCGCCGTAAAGCCCCGCCCTTTAGGGCTGGGGATATAAGGCGTGATTTTGCCTTGTCTTAGATTGCTTCATTAGGTATAAACATCAGTATGGCCCTGGAAGGGTACAAATCAAACCA